>Ga0105047_10000874_pt1 | contig 53014 bp, 47 predicted proteins | sample MAT04_FD_78384 | JGI IMG/M metagenome (GOLD analysis project Ga0105047, IMG submission 78384) | Freshwater microbial communities from Lake Fryxell liftoff mats and glacier meltwater in Antarctica - MAT-04 (megahit assembly) | ecosystem: Environmental > Aquatic > Freshwater > Ice > Liftoff...
CGGCGCTCCTGCAGGGGAGCGCCGCACCCGCTTGCCGCTCTACCGGCGAACCAACCCACCACCCGCACCCGCACCCGAGGAGGTCACCGTGCCGCAGCGCCTGATGGTTCTCTTCGTGTCGGTCGTCCTGGTGCTCACCGGGTGCTCCGGCGACGCGGAGGGCCAAGCGCCTCAGTCCACCGCTCCCACCGCTCCCACCGAGACCGCCAGGCCGGAGCCGGCGCCGACGGCCGTCGTCGACGTCCCGGTCACCAGCTCCGACCTCGCGGGCGCCGCCGTCGCCGCAAGCGTGCCGCCGGTCAGCCTCACGATCCCAGCCCTGGGCATCGAGGTGCCGATCGACCCGGTAGGCGTCAGCGAGGACGGCCAGATGGAGATCCCGCCACTCGCGGAGCGCGCCGGCTGGTACCGCTTCGGGGCCTCCCCCGGCGAGCCGGAGGGAACCGCCGTCGTCGCTGCGCATGTCGACTCGATCGCCTCGGCCGGTCTCGGCCCGTTCGCGCGGCTCGGGGACCTCGCCGTCGGCGACGTCGTCGAGGTAGTGCTCCAGGACGGGGTCGTGCGCCGGTACGCCGTCACGGCCGTCACCTCGGTCCCCAAGCCCGAGGTGCCATGGGCCGAGGTGTTCACCCGGGAGGGCAGCCCCCGGCTCGTGCTGGTCACCTGCGGCGGGACGTTCCGGCGCGACGCGCGCAGCTACACGGACAACGTCATCGTCACGGCGGACCCGACCGGTGCATGATGGCCTTCTTGGCTGTCGTCCCCGACCTGGTACCCCCGAGGAGGATGAACGTCCTGACCACGCCTGACGTAGCGCTGCTTCGGCCGCCGTCCACCTGGGACGACGACGACGTCGGACGCGCGTTCGCGGCCGGGGATGACGTGGGTCTCGCCGAGGCCTACCGACGGTGGTCGGCCTTCGTCCACACCCTGGCGCTGCGCGCGCTGCGCGATCACACCGACGCCGAGGATGTCACCCAGCAGGTGTTCGTCAACGCGTGGCGCGGTCGCGCGGGGTTCGACGCCGGCCGGGGCAGGCTGCCGGCGTGGCTCACCGGGATCGCTCGCAACGCCATTGCCGACGTGCACGCGCGGCGCGCCAGGGAGCGCCGCGACACCCTCGCCGTCGGCTCCGCGGTCGGGCCGGCACCCGAACCGGAGACCGCTGGGCTGGCCGACCGGCTCGCCGTGTCCGACGCGATCGCTCGGCTCGGTGAGCCGCAACGGACCATCATCGCCCTGGCGTTCTGGGAGGACCTCACGCACGACCAGATCTCCGCACGGCTCGAGCTCCCGCTCGGCACCGTCAAGAGCCACATCCGGCGCAGCCTGCTGCGCCTGCGCGACCGATTGGAGGTGGACGATGCAGCACGTGGAGCCTGAGGACCTCGCCCTGGCAGCGCTGGGCGAGCCGCTCGGCGAAGACTCGCACGGCCACCTCGTGGGCTGCGCGGAGTGCGCAGACGAGCTCGAGGCGCTCACCGTGACGGTGGCCGCCGGGCGTGCGGCGACGGAGACCCTCGTCCCGCCCCCACCGGGTGTCTGGGACCGGGTGCACGCCGAGCTGGGCCTGCGCCCGGGCCTGGCGCCCGACGGCGCCGCCGCGGTCGCGGTAGCGCCGAGCGAGGGTGAACTGGCGGCCGGCGCCCTGACCGTGGCCGTGCCACAACGCCGCTCGCGCCGTCGTGCACCGGGCGGCTCACGCGGACGGATGCCGTGGCTCGCGGCGGCCGCGGCGGCCGGGCTCGTCGTGGGCGGCGCCGGTGGCACCTGGCTCGTGGGACGGGACACCTCGGGTGGGGCCGCCGTGCTGGCACAGGCCCGGCTCGAGCCGCTGCCCGGCTGGGACGCGTCCGGCGAGGCGTGGGTCGAGGAGTTCGCCGACGGCTCGCGTCACCTGCGGGTCTCGCTCGACGGCGCGACGACGGACACCGGGTTCCACGAGGTGTGGCTCATCGACCGCGACGTGACGCGGCTGGTGAGCATGGGGATCCTCGTCGGGTCGAGCGGCGAGTTCACCCTGCCGGCCGGGCTGGACCTGGACGACTTCGCCGTCGTGGACGTGTCTGAGGAGCAGTTCGACGGTGACCCGGCACACTCGGGCGACTCGATCATCCGTGGTGTCCTCGGCGCCTGAGAGCGGGGCAGCGGCGGGGGTGCCGAGCACCACGCCGCTGCCGCCCTCGTCAGACGGGGGGCGGCGTGATGTCGCGGCGCTCGACCACCGAGGTGTGACTGGTGTTGGTGCGCTGGGCGTTGAGCACCAGACCGATGATGAGGGCGAGCACCCCCGCACCCATCGCGATGTAGCCGACCAGCGTCAGGTCGACCACCTCCCAGCTGTCCTGGACGGCGAAGGCGAGGATCGCGCCGACGACGATGAGGAAGATCCCGCTGCCGATACCCATGGAAGTGCCTCCTGGTCCGGACGGCACGACGCCGCCCTCCCCGAGCATGGAGGAGGTCGGGCCCGGGCGCGCGTCGAGGCTCAGCCGTCCCGTCGGCCCAGCCGCTCGAGCATGGCGTTGTACTCGGTGAGCACGGCGTCGCCGTCCCGGTCGGCGGCGCGGTCCTGCCTGCGCGCGGTGCGTTCGTCGTCGCGCGTCCAGGCGACCGCCAGGGTGATCGCCACGGCGAGCATCGGCAGCTCGCTGATCCCCCAGGCGATCGCCCCGCCGAGACGCTGGTCCTCGAGCGCCGACGGTCCCCATGGCCGGCCGAGCAGACCGAACCACTCGGGCACCAGCAGCGACTCGCCACTGACCAGGGCGACGCCGAAGAAGGCGTGGAAGGCCATCGTCGCGAAGAGCAGCAGCAGCCGCAGCGGGTAGCCGGGCCTGGTCGGTCCCGGGTCGATGCCGATGAGTGCGTTGAGGAACAGGTACCCGGCGAGGGTGAAGTGGACGATCATCGCGAGGTGGCCCAGGTACGTCGTCAGGGCCAGCGCGAACAGGTCGGTGAAGTAGAAGACGACCATCGACCCGGCGAAGTTGATCGCGGCGACCACCGGGTGGGCGAAGAACCCGGCCCAGCGTGAGTGGACCAGGCCCAGCAGCCACTCCCGCGGCCCGCGGGAACCGTCGGTGCGCACCGGCAGCGCACGCGCAGCGAGCGTCACCGGTGCGGACAGGGCCAGCCCGATCGGCACGACCATGACCAGCATCATGTGCGCGATCATGTGGGCGCTGAACAGGACGTGGCCGTAGACGGCCGGCCCGCCCGAGGTGGTCCAGGCGAAGAGCACCATCGCGGCGACCCAGGACAGCGTGCGGCCCAGCGGCCAGGCGTCGCCCCGCGCGGCGAGCCGGCGCACCCACCGCAGGTAGACCAGGACGGCAGCCAGCGCGCCCAGGGCCGGCAGCAGGTCCCAGCGGAACGAGGTCAGCCACAGCTCGAACGTCGGCTCGGGCGGCAGGACGTGGCCGGTGACGATCTCGGCGGGTGTGAGGTCACCGGTCAGCGGGGGCACCGGCGGAGCGGTGGAACCCAGGGCCACGGCCACGCCCGAGACCGCCCCCATGAGCGCGAGCTCGGCGGCGACGAGGCGCCAGAACAGGCGAGGGACCCGGCCGGTCCGGTCGGCGGCGAGCCGCGGCTCGACGGCCTGCCGGTGCGCGGCGCCGATCGCCCCCAGGCCGATCACGATCCCGGCCTTGACCAGCACCAGCGCACCGTACGTCGTGCCGATCCCCGACCAGCCTCCGAGCCGGACCGCCGCGTTGACCACCCCCGAGATCGCCACCCCCGCATAGCACCAGGCAGCGATCGTGGAGAACCGGGCCACCGACGGCGCCAGGTCGCGACCCAGCCGCGGGGCGAGCAGCGCGAGGGTGGCCAGCGCGCCGATCCACAGCCCGGCGGCGGTGAGGTGCAGGAACATCGTCGAGATCGCGAGCTCGTGGTTGGTGTCGCCGGAGGCATGGCCGGTCTGCGCCGCGAGCCCCAGCGCGACGAGCGCGAGCAGACCCGTCCCAAGGGCACCGGTCGGCGTCCGGACCAGCAGCGCGAGCATGCAGGTCAGCGCGGCGACGACGACGACGCCCGCCAGCGTGCGGCCGAGCGAGACCGACGAGACGAACAGGGCGAGCTCGGCGCCAAAGGTCGGGCTGTCCAGGGGTCGACCGGCGACCACCGCGTAGGAGAGCACGAGGTGGGCGACCGCCGCGAGGGTCCACACCCCTGCTGCGACGGAGGCGACCACCATCGCGGCCGGCCACCCGCGACCGTCGGACGCCGTGCGGCCGTCCCCGCGGGGCAGCACGAACGCGGCCAGGACCAGCGCGCCGAGGGTCACCGCCCCGGCGAGCTCGGTGAGCACGGTGGCCAGCGGTGCACCCCAGCGCACGACGGCGCCGGGGTCGAGCAGGTCGCCTCCGCCCGCGGTGGCGCTCGCCGCCAGCGCGAGCACGACGGCGACGAGCGCGACCAGCCCGCCGAGCACCACGCCGCCGCGCGCCGTCCGCCCCACGCCGGGCGGCGCGGCACGGTCAGGGGCGCGGGTCGACACCCGGCCAGCCTAGGCGCGGGGCGCTCTCGCCTGGCTCTCGAACGGTTCGGCGCCCTCTGGTGGCCGATCGGTTCGGGAAGCCGGTGGGGTCCTGGAGCGCGCTGCGCCGTGAGCGGAACGGGCCGTCCGACCCTGGACAGCCGTTCCTGATCGCTCGTGGGCGGACGTCGCGTGACGTGGCGAGCACCCCGTCGATCAGGCCCAGACCAAGCCCTGACCGGGCTCCTCGAGCACGGCCGCGACGTCGGACAGCAGACGCGAGCCCAGGCCGCCGTCGATCAGCCGGTGGTCGAAGGACAGCGCGAGCTGGGTGACATGACGCTTGCGGATCTTGCCCTTGTGCACCCACGGCTGAACGCGGATCGCGCCGAAGGCGAGGATCGCCGACTCGCCGGGGTTGAGGATCGGGGTCCCGGTGTCGATCCCGAACACCCCGACATTGGTCAGCGTGATGGTCCCGTCCGCCATGTCCGACGGCGACGTGCGCCCGGCACGCGCGGTGGCGGTGAGGTCGGCAAGGGCCAGGGCGAGCTCCTTGAGGCCCAAGCGGTGGGCGTCCTTGATGTTCGGCACCACGAGGCCGCGGGGGGTCTGCGCGGCGATGCCGAGGTTGATGTAGTGCTTGTAGACGATCTCCTGGGTCTCGTCGATCCAGGAGGCGTTGACCTCCGGGTGCCGGTGCACGGCGATGAGCAGCGCCTTCATCGCGATGAGCAGCGGGGTGACCCGGACGCCGGCGAAGTCGCGGTCCTCGCGCAGGCGGGCCACCAGGTGCATCGTCCTGGTGACGTCGACGGTGTGGAACACCGAGACGTGCGGCGCCGTGAACGCGCTGGAGACCATCGCCTCGGCGGTCCGCTTGCGGACGGACTTGACCGGCACCCGGGTGGTGCGGCCGTCATCGGAGACCGTGCCGGAGGCGAGCCACGGGTGGTCGTCGCCGGCGTAGGTGGCCAGCGACCGCGGCTGGGTCTCGGTCGCCCGCGCGATGACGTCCTCGCGGGTGACGATCCCGCCGGGCCCGGTGGGGTCGATCGTCGCGATGTCGACCCCGAGGTCCTTGGCGAGTTTGCGCACCGGCGGCTTGGCCAGCACGGGCTGGGCCTCGTGGGCCGCCGAGGTGTCACCGGTCATCTGGGTGCGCTGGCGGCCGGGTTCGGCCGCGCTCGGGGCGGCCGCGACGGCCGCCGTCTGCTCGGCGACGGCACCCGGTCCCGAGGCCGAACGCCGCGCGCGCCGGGCGCCGGCTTGCCCCGTGACGCCGTAGCCGACCAGCACGGCGCCGCCCTGCGAACCCCCTGCCGCGCCGCCAGCCGCGTCCTGCGCCGCGGGCGGCCCGTCGGGGTCGGTGTCGACCGAGATGATCGCGACCCCCACCTCGACGGTCTGGCCGGGGTCGGCGAGCAGCGCGATGACCACGCCGGCGAACGGGCTCGGCAGCTCGACGATCGACTTGGCGGTCTCGATCTCCACGATCACCTGGTTGATCTCGACCCGGTCGCCGACGGCGACGCGCCACTCGACGATCTCGGCCTCGGTCAGGCCCTCACCGGCGTCGGGGAGCCGGAACTGCTCGTACCTTGGCACGTGGTGCTCCTCGGTTGTCAGGTCGCCAGGACGCGGTCGACGGCGTCGAGGACGCGGTCGAGGCTGGGCAGGTAGTCGTGCTCGATCCGGCTCGGCGGGTAGGGGGCGTGAAATCCGCCGACCCGCAGCACCGGGGCCTGGAGGTGGAAGAAGCACTCCTCGGTGACCCGCGCCGCGACCTCGGCCCCGGTCCCGTACAGCACGGGCGCCTCGTGCACCACGACGCACCGACCGGTGCGGCGCACCGAGGCGACGACCGTCGCGGTGTCCAGCGGGGAGAGTGTGCGCAGGTCCACGACCTCCAGACTGATCCCGTCGGCGGCGGCGGCCTCGGCGGCCCGCAGCGCCGTGGCGACCGTAGGCCCGTGGGCGACGACGGTGACGTCGGCGCCGGGGCGCGCGACGTGGGCGCCGTCCAGCCCGATCGCGGACACGGTGCCGTACGGGGTGAGCCGGACCCGCGCCCTGTCCCAGTAGCGCCCCTTGGGCTCGAAGAAGAGCACCGGGTCCGGGCTGGCGATCGCCTCCTGGATCATCGAGTAAGCGTCGGCGGGGGTGGCGGGGGTGACGACCCGCAGCCCGGCGGTGTGGGCGAAGAGCACCTCGGGGGACTCGCTGTGGTGCTCGACCGCGCCGATCCCGCCGCCATAGGGCACTCGGATCACCACCGGCAGGCTGATCCGACCGTGCGTGCGGTAGTGCATCTTGGCCAGCTGGGTGGTGATCTGGTCGAACGCGGGGAAGATGAACCCGTCGAACTGGATCTCGCAGACCGGCCGGTAGCCGCGCATCGCCAGCCCGATCGCCGTGCCGACGATCCCGGACTCCGCCAGCGGCGTGTCGACCACCCTGATCTGACCGAAGTCGCGCTGCAGCCCGTCGGTGACCCGGAACACCCCGCCGAGCCGGCCGATGTCCTGGCCCATGAGCAGGACTGTCGGGTCGCCGTCCAGGGCGTTGCGCAGCCCGAGGTTGATCGCCTTGGCCATCGTGAGGGCCTGGGTGGGGTACCCCGTCGGCGCGGTCATCGGGCCTCCCCCTCCTGGGGCCTGGCCGGTGCGGCGAACGAGGCCTCGTACTCCTCGAACCAGGCGCGCTCGGCCGCCACGACGGCGTGCGGTGTGGCGTAGACGTGCTCGAACATGGACTGCGCCGGCGGCGGTTGCATCGCTCGCACCTCGCGGCGGACCCGTTCGCCGAGCGCCTCGGCCTCGGCCTCGACCGCCGCGACGAACGGGGCGGGCAGCTCGCCGAGCCCCTCGAGGTGCGCCCGGAGCCGGTCCAGCGGGTCGCGCCGGCGCCAGGACTCCTCCTCGTCGGCGCTGCGGTAGCGCGTCGGGTCGTCCGAGGTGGTGTGGGCACCCATCCGATAGGTGACGGCCTCGATGTAGGTGGGGCCGCCGCCGCTGTGCGCGCGCTCCAGTGCCTCGGCCGTCACCGCGTAGCAGGCGAGCACGTCGTTGCCGTCCACCTGCACGCTGGGGATGCCGAACCCGCGACCGCGCTCGACGAGCGGGACCCGGGACTGGCCGGAGGCCGGGACGGAGATCGCCCACTGGTTGTTCTGGCAGAACAGCACCAGCGGGGCGTTGTTCACCGCCGAGAAGACCATCGCCTCGTTGACATCGCCCTGGGAGGTGGCGCCGTCGCCGAAGTAGACGACGACAGCCGTGTCCCGGGCCGGGTCCCCGGTGCCGACCAGTCCGTCGCGCTGCACACCCATCGCGTAGCCGGTCGCATGCAGCGTGTGCGAGCCGATGACCAGCGTGAAGAGGTGGAAGTTGTGCGCTGCGGTGTCCCAGCCCCCGTGGTCGACCCCGCGGAACTGGCGCAGGAGGTCCACCAGGTCCAGCCCGCGCACGTGGGCGACGCCGTGCTCGCGGTAGGACGGGAAGACGTAGTCCTGGGGGGCGAGCGCACGGGCGGAGCCCACCTGCGCCGCCTCCTGTCCCAGGGCCGGGGTGAACAGGCCGAGCTCGCCCTGCCGCTGCAAAGCGGTCGACTCGGTGTCGAACCGGCGGACCAGGACGATGTCGCGGTACAGCCCACGCAGCGCGTCGGCATCGAGGTGCGCCACGCGGGAGTCGTACGCCGGGCACGCCAGACGCTCCCCGCTGGGGGTCAGCATCCGGACGAGTTCGGGCTCGCTCACGCAGGGGTCCTTCCGGCCGACCGCCACAACTTACGCCAGCGTAGGCTACGGGTCCGTAGCCAGGCCGTGCACGGCCTGGACAAGAGCGGCCCCCCAGGCGTTGTCGCCACCCTCCAAGCCGGCACCGGCCCGACCGGTCGCAGCGCGTGGCCGCCCGGGGTGCTCACCGCAGCGGCCAGCCGGCGGTGAGGGCGAGCAATGCGTCATTGGCCGCGGGCGAGCCGATCGAGACCCGGATCCCCTCCCCGGCGAACGGCCGGACGAGCACCCCGGCGGCAGCCGCACGAGCCGCGAGCTCGACGGTGCGCGCACCGGTCGCGAGCCACACGAAGTTGCCCTGCGCGTCCGGCACCTGCCAGCCCTGCGCCGCCAGCCCGGTCGCCACCCGGCGGCGTTCGGCGACGACGGAGGCCACCCGTTCGCGAAGCTCCCCCCGCGCCTTCAGGGAGGCGAGCGCGCCGACCTGCGCCAGCTCGTTGACACCGAACGGGATCGAGGCCGTGCGCACCGGCGTCGCGACGTCCGGGTGGGCGACGGCGTACCCGACCCGGAGCCCGGCCAGCCCGTAGGCCTTGGAGAAGGTGCGCAGCAGGAGCAGCCGTGGGTGCGCGGCGAGCAACCGGTCGCCGTCCGCCGCGTTCTCGTCGGTGACGAACTCCCGGTACGCCTCGTCGAGCACCACGAGCACGTGCGGCGGCACGGCGGCGAGCAGCGCGACGAGCTCCTCGTGCCCCACGGCCGGGCCGGTGGGGTTGTTGGGGGAGCAGACGAGCAGCACCCTGGTCCGCTCGGTGACGGCCGCGGCCATCGCCGGCAGGTCGTGCCGCCCGGCTCCGTCGAGTGGGACCTCGACCGGCACCGCACCCTGGAGCCGGACGAGGATCGGGTAGGCCTCGAAGGACCGCCAGGCGCAGACCACCTCGTCACCGGCGTCGCAGAACGCCTGGAGCACGTGGCCCAGGACGGCGACCGACCCGCAGCCCGCCACCACGCCGGAGGGGTCGACACCGTGCGCGGCCGCCAGGGTCTCGACCAGCTCGGTGGCGAACATGTCGGGGTAGCGGTGGATCCTGGCGGCGGCGGCGGCCACGGCCTCGCGGACCGAGGCCAGCGGCTCGAACGGGTTCTCGTTCGAGGAGAGCTTGTGCGCCAGGCCGTCGGCGCCGACCCGCGCACCGGGAACGTAGGCCGGCAGGCGTCGTACGGCGTCACGGGCGAGCGGGACGGCCGGGGGGCGCAACGGGTCGCTCATCGGGCCAGCATGCCATCGGGCCTGATGCCAAGATGGATCCATGCACTTCCTCCTGCGCGTCCTGGTCAATGCGGCCGCGATCTGGCTCGCGACGGTCCTGCTGTCCGGGTTGGAGGTGATCGGCGGGGAGACCACCAGCACGAGGCTGCTCGTCTTCCTCGGGGTCGCCCTGCTCTTCGGCGTGGTCAACGCCGTCGTCAAGCCGCTGGTCCAGCTGCTGTCGATCCCGCTCTACATCCTCACCCTCGGGCTGTTCACCCTCGTCGTCAACGCGCTGATGCTCATGCTCACGGGCTGGTTCTCGGAGCTGACGAGCTACGGGCTACGGGTGCCCAGCTTCGGCACGGCAGTGCTCGGTGGGCTGATCATCTCGGTGGTCAGCTTCCTCATCAGCGTCGCGCTGCCCAAGCCCAGGCACGACTGACTCCTCAGCCCACCACGCGCACCCCCTGGTAGACGGTCGAGGTCGCCACGCTGCCGGCTGGACCGAGAACCCGTCCGACGGCCGCCTCGAACCCCCGGATCGACGGGTCGTCGCCACCCTGCGCGGTGCGGACCGTGCGCAGGTAGGTCGACAGCTCGTGGGCCCCTGCAACGGAGCGCGCCGCGTCCTGGTCGACGGCCAGCGGTGAGACCGCCAGGTCCCGCACGACAGTCGTGCGCTGGGGCGTCGCAGGGTTCGCGACCCCCTCGACCCCCGGCAGGAGGTCCTGGCGGTGCTCGACGTGCAGGGCTTGGGTGGACGGGCCCAGGTCCATCCCGCCGACCGGAGAGCCCGCGGTGAGCACGGCCGTCATCTCGAAGCGCCGACCGAGCACCGGGTCCCCTGCCACGTCCATCGCCACCATCCCGCCCTGGCTGTGACCGGCGAGGAGCACGGGCTCACCGGGCGCGATCCCGGCCTGCTCCATCGACCGGGCGACCAGGGACGAGGCGTCCGCCGGACGTCCGGCGACGAGTGCGAAGTTCGTTGTCATGTCCATCGGGTTCGTCCCGGCCAGCACCGAGCCGACCTGGGTCCCCGGGACAGCAACGACCCAGCCGCGGCTGCCGTCGGGGTGGTCGATCCGCAGGATGGCGACCGTCCCGGGCTCGGCGCCGGAGGCGGGGTAGCGCCGATCGACCTGCTCGAGCACATCGGCCAGGGTGCGCGGGGTGGGGGTGGGCTCCGGCCCGCCCGTCGGGGTGACGACCAGCCCGCTCGGCGGGGTGCGGAGCAGCGCGGTGGCCAGGCCTGAGGCCCCGGCCAGGATCCCCGCGGCGCCCGGGACGGGATCGCGCACCGGAAGGGCCCGGCCCGGCAGGGCGCCGGTGAGGAACCCTGCGACGCCGGGGACCGCCAGCTCGATGGCGGCGGCAGGTGGCAGGCGCACGTCCGAGGGCAGCAGCCCAGGGCCGCCGACGAGCATCCCCAGCCCACCGACCGGGCCCGGCCGCCGTGAGAGCGCCGCGCCGCCGCGCGAGACGGCCCCGCCGAGCAGCCCGAGCGGCCCGGGCAGGTACTGCCACGACCGGACGGCCACGAGCAGGCGCACCGACCCCAGGCCCGCCGCCAGACCAGCGAGCGCCGTCGCGGCCCAGACGGTCGGGCCGGCCTCGCCCAGAGCGCGACCGCCGAGGACGATCCCGCGGCGCACTCCGTCCAGGACCATCCGGTCGGCCGCGGCGTAGGTCTGAGCGGCGCGGAGCAGCCCGTCCGCGACCTGCCGAGCGTTGGCGGCGTTCCGACGGCCGCCGGCCAGTACCGTCGTGGCGCCGAGCCGCGCCGGCGTGGCCGTCGACGGGGACCAGACCGCCGCCTGGTCCACCACCGCGGCCAGGACGACGGCGGCGTCGGCGACGTCGGACAGTGCCACCGCGACCTCGACGAGCGCGCCGGCGGCCCGCTCCAGGTCCGCCAGCCTCGCCTGGGTGCCGCCCCGACCGCCGCGCACCCGCATCCCCGGCGGCAGCGGCGTGTCCTGCGGGCCCGCCGTCATCGCCACGCCGCCGTGGCCGGTGCGGTCCGGGCCGTCACGGCGAGCCCGCTCGCGCCGCCCCCGGTCCGGTCCGCCGCGCCGACGGCCAGCTGCACGGCACGCGCCAGGTCCGCGGCCCGGACGTGCCGCACGACGTCGCCCCGCGTGCCGGCCAGCTCCAGGCCGAGCCGCGCGACGGCAAGCTCCAGGTCCCCCAGCAGGTGCCGGTACCCGTCGGCGGCATCGGACACCCAGTCCACGGTCCGCGCCGCCGCCAGACCCCGCAACGCCTCGTCCAGCGCCTCCTGGGCCCGGCCCAGCGCCGCCACTGCGCGTGCCGTCGTCGTCCCGTCCATCGGCCCTCCTCCCACGGACCGGCACGCTAGGTGACCGACCGTCGGCGGCCCCCGCCGGGCCCCCCGCCCGGTGGGTGAGGCCGTCGTCCCCAGCCCTGCCGGCCCTAGGCTCGTCGAGTGCCGACCCCTCCCCGCCCGCTCGGCCCGGGCGTCGTCGCCGTCGTCATCGCCTCCCTGCTCTTCGCGGTCAACGGCACGGTCTCCAAGCTCGCCATGCAGTCGGACCTGAGCCCCACCCGCCTGGTCGAGCTGCGGTCGCTGGGCTCGGCGATCGTGCTCGTCACCGCCCTCGTGCTGGTCAGCCTGCGCGCCCGGGCGACCGGCGTCCCCGTCGCCCGCGTCCCGCGAGGACGAGAGCTGGCGGCCCTCGCCGTGCTCGGCGTGGTCGGGATGGCGATGGTCCAGTGGCTGTACTTCGTGGCGATCTCACGGTTGCCGGTGGGGCTCGCGCTCCTCATCGAGTACACCGCGCCGGTGATCGTGGCCCTGTGGGCGAGGTTCGTGCTGGGCGAGCAGGTCAAGACCCGGGTGTGGTGGGCCCTGGCCGCGTGCCTGTCCGGGCTGACGCTGGTGGCCCAGGTGGGAGACGGAGTGAGGCTCGACGCGCTCGGCCTGGTCGCAGCGTCCGGTGCGGCCGTCGCCCTGGCCACCTACTACCTGCTCGGCGACCGCCTGGTGCGCTCCCGCGACCCGCTGTCCACCCAGACCTGGTCGATGGTCTTCGCGGCGGCGTTCTGGATGGTCGTCCAGCCGCTGTGGACCCTCGACGGCGGCGTGCTGGGCGGGGACGTCGCCCTGCCGGGCGCGCTGGACGGGCTGCACGCGCCGCTGTGGCTCCTCGTCGGCTACATCGTCGTGCTCGGCACCGTCGTGCCGTACGTGCTCGTGCTCGCCGGTGTGGCCCGGCTCGGCGCGGCGCGTACCGGCGTGCTCGGCATGATCGAGCCGGTCGCGGCCAGCGCGGTCGCCTGGCTGGTGCTCGGAGAGTCGATGACGCCCGTACAGCTGGTCGGCGGCGTCGTGGTGCTCGGCGGGGTCGCCCTGGCCGAGTCCGCGCGACGGCGGCCCGCGGCCACCCCCGCGCCCGACGTGGTGCTGTCCCACTAGCACCGCCCACGCCGTCGCCCGGATACCTGCCCGGCCGCCCCCGGCCCGCACCTGCCCCGCGCAGCACCCCGCCCCGCCCGCAGAGCCGGCACCCTGCCCGCCTGCCGATCGACCACCTGCGCGCGACGGCGGGGGTGGGAGGATGCCGCCATGGAGCCCGCAGCGCCGATCGACACGTCGTACGACGTCCCCGTCATCCCGCCGCACCCGGTGGCGGTGCGGCGCACCCTGGCCGACCTCACCCCGCCGATCGCCCTGGGTCCGCTCGACGGGCGCTACCGGGCTGCCGTCGCCCCGCTGGTCGACCACCTCTCGGAGGCCGCCCTCAACCGCGAGCGCGTGCACGTCGAGGTCGAGTGGCTGCTGCACCTGTCCTCCCACCACGTCGTCCCGGGGGCCCCGACGCTCTCGACCCAGGAGCGCGAGTACCTGCGCGACGTCGTCACCACCTTCGACGACGCGACGATCGCGGAGCTCGCCGCGACCGAGCGCGTCACCGCGCACGACGTGAAGGCCGTGGAGTACCTGCTCAAGGCGCGGCTGGCCGCCGCACCGGCGATCCTCGGGCCGGACACCGTGCTGCCGCGGGTGAGCGAGCTCGTGCACTTCGCCTGCACCAGCGAGGACGTCAACAACCTCGCCTACGCGCTCATGGTCCAGGGCGCCGTCCGCCAGGTCTGGCTGCCCGCTGCCCATGGCCTGGTCGACGACCTCGCTGCCCTGGCACGTGAGCACGCGGCGGTGCCGATGCTCGCCCGGACGCACGGTCAGCCGGCGACGCCCACGACCCTCGGCAAGGAGCTGGCCGTGCTGGCGCACAGGTTGGGACGCCAGCTTCGTCGGGTCGCCGCCGCCGAGTACCTCGGCAAGATCAACGGGGCGACCGGTACCTACGGCGCCCACCTCGCCGCGGTCCCCGGAGCCGACTGGGTGAGCGTCTCGCGCACGTTCGTCGAGGACCTGGGCCTGGGCTGGAACCCGCTGACCACCCAGATCGAGTCGCATGACTGGCAGGCCGAGCTGTACGCGGACATGGCTCGGTTCAACCGGATCCTGCACAACCTGGCGACGGACATGTGGTCGTACATCTCGCTGGGCTACTTCGCCCAGGTCCGCGGGCAGGGCACCGTCGGGTCCTCGACCATGCCGCACAAGGTCAACCCCATCCGGTTCGAGAACGCCGAGGCGAACCTCGAGCTGTCCAGCGCCCTGCTCGACACGCTGGGTGCGACGCTCGTCACGAGCCGGCTGCAGCGGGACCTCACCGACTCGACCACCCAGCGCAACATCGGGCCGGCCATCGGGCACGGCCTGCTGGCGATCGACAACGTGCGCCGTGGGCTGGCCGGGCTGGACGTCGACGTCGCGGCCATGGCCCGCGACCTCGACGCCAACTGGGAGGTGCTCGGGGAAGCCGTGCAGTCGGCGATGCGCGCAGCCGGGGTCGCCGGTGTCCCGGGGATGGACAACCCGTACGAGCGGCTCAAGGACCTCACCCGGGGCCGTCGGATCACCGGCGAGGACCTGCGGTCGTTCGTCGGCGGGCTCGGGCTGCCGGCCGACGTGGCCGACCGGCTGGCGGCGATGACGCCGGCGTCCTACACGGGGGTCGCGGCCGAGCTGGTCGCCTTCCTCGACGTCTGAGCCACCGCGCGGGCCGCCCGGGCCGTGGGGAGCCGGCCGCTCACCACGGCAGGTAGTAGCTGAGCACGTCGGCCGTCAGCGGCGGGAACAGTGCCTCGTACATCGCGGCGTCGGGGCCGCGGTAGACGTCGGGGTGCAGCCGGGCGAGGCCGGCCAGCCCGTGCGGACCGAGCAGCAGGGCCGGCAGCCGGTCGGGGGCCACCCCGGCGCCGCCCACGGCACCGGGACCCTGCATGGTGCCGCCCACGACGACCGGGCCCAGCCCGTCCCCGCCGACGGCGATCCGGTAGTGCCGCCCGAAGGTCGAGACGATGAGGTCTCGACCCGGGTCCAGCCGGCCCGACGCCACGAGCCGGGCGTGGAGCACCGGCCGCAGGGCGTCAAGGAGCCGCTCGGGCCGGGCCACCCGTGCGTAGTACTGGTCGGCCCGGTCGTCCGGCGGACCCAGACGCGGTGCCCAGGCCATCCCGGTGACGGTGCCGTGCCGGTGCACGACCGCGATGTGGTCGGCACCCTGCTCGGCGCCCTGCCCTCCGGCCGGGCTGCCCGGCGCCGTCAGGGCCGTGAGCAGGGCGTCGGCGGCCGCCACGTCCCGCGCCGCGGGCTCGGCCACCAGCAGGCCGTCGTCGTCGGTCCGCACCCGGGCGGTGGCGACGACGCCGCCGCGGTCCTCGAGCACCCAGGTCGTGCTCGCCTCGTGCTCCAGCAGCCACCGCCGGCGCTCCACGGGGTGCGGGACGGCGACGTCGACCACCTGCTGGGCGGCGTCCTGGAGGGCTGCCAGCGCATCGAGGTCGGTCGTCACCGCCCGGCGCATCGTCCAGTCCACCCGTGCGCCCGGCGCCACCGGACCGCCGTTCCGGCGCGCGACCAGGGGCCGGGCCCGCGGGATGTCGATGGCGTACTCGTAGCCGAACAGCCGGTAGAAGTACGGGATCCCGATCATCACCTGGAGCAGGTGGCCGCGACGGTCCGACCGCTCGTGCGCCCAGGCCATGAGGGCGCGGACCAGCCCACGGCCCTCGTACGCGACGTCGGTGGCGACCAGCTCCACCTGCCCGGCCGGCACGACGACGTCGCCGATCCGGACCGTCTCGTCGAGCAGGGTGGCGGTCGAGACCACCCGGTCGCCGTCCACCACCACGGCGCAGGCCTCCCAGCCCAGCGCGGGGTCCTGGACGACGAGCCGGTGGTCCAGCGCGTCCTGCGGCTCCCCGCGCTCGGCGAGCAGCGCTCCGATCTGGTCGAGGTCGGTCGGCCGGGCGGTGCGCAGCACGAGGCCGCTGGGCAGGTGGTCGTCCATGGTCCGAGCGTGCCCGGCGGACGCCGGTGCGTCCACCGGAATGCTGCGGCGAGCGCCGCGGAGTCGCATCGGTTGGTGACCGGGGTTTCGCCAGGGCGTGACCGTGGACCACACTGCGTGCATGAACCATCCCCGGCCCCCCGTGCACGCAGCGCGCAGCGGCGCTCTCGCCGGGTGGCGCGTGCTGGTCCCCGGGGCGGACCAGTGGGGGCACCGGGTCGCCGGCCTGCTGGCCGACCACGGCGCGCGGACCGAGCTCGTCCCGGTCGTCGAGGTCGCGCCGCCGGCTGACCTCACCTGCCTCGACTCGGCCCTCACCGCCCTGGCGCGGGGCGACCACGACTGGCTCGTCGTGACGAGCCCGGCCACGGTCCTGACCCTCGCCGCCCGCGTCGCGACGCTGGCCAACCGGGGGCGACAGACACCGGCCGCCGCCCTGGGCACCTTCGTCGGGGACACCCCCGTCGCCACGATCGGCCACGGGTGCGCCCGCGCCCTGGAGCGCTGCGGCGTCACGGCCGCCCTCGTGCCGACCGGCGAGCCAACCTCGGCCGGCCTCCTCGCGGTCTTCCCCGACCCTCCCGCCTCACCGAGCGCGCTGGGCCGGGACGGACGGGTGCTCCTCGCCCACTCCGACCTCACCTCCACCGCACTGTTCGACGGCCTGCGAGCCCAGGGGTGGCAGGTGGACGACGTCGTGGCCTACCGCGCACTGACCCCCGACCGGCCGGGGGCCGAGCTGCGTGCGCGCGCGCGGGCTGGGGAGTTCGATGCCGTCCTGCTCGCCGCGCCGAGCACCGTCGACGCCCTCGTCGAGCTCGTCGGTGTGCCCGCACCGGGCACGCTGCTGTGCTGCGTCGGTCCCCGCACCGCACGGGTCGCTCAGGAGCAGGGCCTGCGGGTGGACCTCGTGCCACCGGAGGCGACGGCCGAGGCGCTGGTCGACGAGCTCGTCGGGCGTGCGACCGCGACCGCCGGCCCGTCCGGCTGATCGAGGAGCGCTGGGGGCGTCGCGGTGGTCCACACCGGATCTGTCGTCGGACCTCGGCACTCGCAGGAATACCCCAAGGGGGTATCGTTGTTGGCGTTGACACGACGACGGGGGTGGCGATGGCCGGCTACAGCGGTTCCAAGGACGACTACCTCAAGCGGCTGCGCCGCATCGAGGGTCAGGTGCGTGGGGTCGCGCGGATGGTCGACGAGGACACCTACTGCATCGACATTCTCACCCAGGTCGCCGCCGTGACCAGAGCGCTGGAGGCCGTCAGCCTCGGGCTGCTCGAGGACCACCTCGCGCACTGCGTCGTCAACGCCGCCCGCGAGTCCCAGGATGCGGGGGACGCGAAGGTCCGCGAGGCTGCCGACGCCATCGCCCGCCTCGTCCGCAGCTGACCCCGGCCGCCCGCACGACCTCACCAGCACCGCACCACCCACCGCCAGCAGAACAGACCGCCAGCACCGCCCACCGCCCGCACCACCCACCGGAAGGCCCCATCATGAGCACCCAGACCGTCACCCTCGGCGTCGCCGGCATGACCTGCGGGCACTGCGTCCGCTCCGTCCAGGAGGAGCTTCGAGCCCTCGCCGGCGTCACCGACGTGCAGGTGGAGCTCGTCTCGGGCGCGACCTCCACGGTGACCATCACGGCGGACCGGCCCCTCCCGGACGACGCGGTCGCCGCGGCGATCGTCGAGGCCGGCTACGCCGTCGTCCCCCCGCGCTCGCTGCTCTGAGCAGCCCGCGCCACCGCGCTACGCCACCGCGCCACCGCGCCACCGGCAGGACGCACCACCAGCAGACGGACGTGATCGCATGACCCCTGTCCAGCAGCCCACCGTCCCGGGCGGCCCTCTCGACGCGCGCGCCGTGGTCGGCACGCTCGACCTCGCCGTCAGCGGGATGACCTGCGCCTCGTGCGTCGCACGGGTGGAGAAGAAGATCAACAAGCTGCCCGGGGCGACGGCGACGGTCAACCTCGCCACCGAGACGGCGCACGTCGAGCTGAGCGACGACGTCGACGCCGCGGCGCTGATCAAGGCCGTCGAGTCGGCCGGGTACACGGCAACGGTGACTCGCGACAGCCGCGCTGCGCAGCTCCGCGGGGCCGACCATGGCATGACAGACGAGGAGATGTCGCTGTCCGGCCACACGATGGCCGACGGCCAGGCGATGGGCGCGGGCGACGACACCTCGGCCCCCGTCGCCGACCGCGGCGCCGACCTGCTGCGACGGCTTCGCGTCGCCGCGGTGCTCACAGTGCCCGTTGTCGCACTGTCGATGGTCCCGGTGCTCCAGGTGCCGGGCTGGCAGTGGGTCGTCGCAGCCCTCGCCCTGCCCGTCGTCACGTGGGCGGCCTGGCCGTTCCACCGCGCGGCGGCCCGGGCCGCCCGGCACGGCGCGTCGACGATGGACACGCTGGTCTCCCTCGGGGTCGCCGCGGCCACCGGCTGGTCGCTGTGGGCCATGCTGCTCGGCGGCGCCGGTGAGATCGGCATGCACATGACGCCGACGCTCGTCCCGCGCGCCGGGTCGGGCGAGATGTCCACCCCCGAGCTGTACTTCGAGGTCGCCGCCGTCGTGACGACCTTCCTGCTGGCCGGGCGCTACGCCGAGCACCGGGCGCGGCGACGGGCCGGTGACGCGCTGCGCAGCCTGCTCGCGCTGGGCGCCACCGAGGCGGCACTGCTCGAGGTCGACGCCACGGGTCGACGCACCGAGCGGAGCGTTCCGGTCGCCGCCCTGCGGGTGGACGACCTGTTCGCCGTGCGCCCGGGGGAGAAGCTCGCCACCGACGGCGTCGTCCTGGAGGGACGCTCCGCGCTGGACACCTCGCTGCTCACGGGCGAGCCCGTCCCCGTCGACGTCGGCCCCGGGTCTGCGGTGACCGGTGCGACCATCAACACCTCTGGATATCTCATCGTCCGCGCCACGCGCGTCGGCGAGGAGACGATGCTCGCCCAGATCGGGCGGCTGGTCACCCAGGCACAGACCGGCAAGGCCCCGGTCCAGCGACTGGCCGACCGGATCTCGGCGGTCTTCGTGCCCGTCGTCGTCGTCATCGCGCTCGGCACGCTGGCCGGCTGGCTGCTCACCGGCGGCGGGGCGCAGGCGGCCTTCACCGCCGCCGTCGCGGTCCTCATCATCGCCTGCCCGTGCGCGCTGGGCCTGGCGACACCGACGGCGCTGCTCGTCGGCACCGGCCGCGGCGCCCAGCTGGGCATCCTCATCAAAGGCCCGGAGATCCTCGAGTCCACCCGGCGGGTCGACACCGTCGTCCTGGACAAGACCGGCACCGTCACCGAGGGGCGGATGGAGCTCGTCGACATCCTCGTCCCGTCCGACGGCGACGCCGACGAGGTGCTCCGGTTCGCGGGCGCGGTCGAGGCCCGCAGCGAGCACCCGGTCGGGCGGGCGATCGCCGACGTCGCGGCGCAGGCCGGGCAGCGGGCGGGCGACGGGGTCGGCCAGGACGGCGTCGAGGTCGGCGCCGACCAGGTGCTGGAGTTCACCGCCGACGCCGGGCGGGGTGTCAGCGGTGTGGTCCGGACAGCGCACTCCGGCCTGGACGTCGGCCGCCGGGTGCTCGTCGGGCGCCCGGAGTGGCTGCGCGAGCAGGGTGTGGACACCACGCCGCTGGACGTGATCTTCGCCCAGTCGGTGGCGGCGGGGACCGCCGTGATGGCGGCCTGGTCGGGGGTCGCCCGTGGCGTGCTCGTGCTGCGCGACCCGGTCAAGGCGACGTCGACGGCCGCTATCGCCGAGCTCGTCTCGCTCGGGCTGCGCCCGGTGCTGCTCACCGGGGACAACCGCAGCACCGCACAGGCTGTCGCCGAGGAGGTCGGCATCACCGAGGTGGTCGCCGAGGTGCTCCCGGCCGACAAGGTCGCCGTGGTGATGCGGCTGCAGCGCGAGGGGCGCGTCGTGGCGATGGTCGGCGACGGCGTCAACGACGCAGCGGCGCTGGCCCAGGCAGACCTCGGTCTGGCGATGGGCACCGGTACCGACGTCGCGGTCCAGGCAGCCGACCTCACCCTGGTCCGCGGTGACCTGCGCTCGGCCGGCCAGGCCATCCGGCTGTCCCGGCGCACGCTGCGCATCGTCAAGCAGAACCTGTTCTGGGCGTTCGCCTACAACGTCGCAGCCCTGCCGCTGGCTGCGGCCGGCCTGCTCAACCCGATGATCGCCGGTGCCGCGATGGCCTTCAGCTCGGTCCTGGTGGTGAGCAACTCCCTGCGCCTGCGCCGCTTCGCCTGAGCCGCCGGATCCCGGGGCTCAGCGGAAGCGGCGGCCCTCGTCGCGGCGGTAGACGGCTGCGGTGAGCACGGCGAGCACCACGCTCCAGGCCGCGAGCACCACCAGCGCGCGGCCGGACACGTCGCCACCGACGGACAGGGGCACCACCACGTCTCGGGCGGCCCGGCTGGGCAGCGCCCTCGAGATCGCGTCCAGCCACTCGGGGAAGGTCTCCGGCGGCACGAACAGGCCACCGGCGAACGCCAGCGGGAAGACCGTGACCTGCGCGACGGCGATCGCCGCCTTCGCCGAGAGCGCGTAGCCGATGGTCAGCCCGATCAGCAGGAACGGCACCCCGACCACCACCAGCGCACCGAGCGCGGCGAGCACCTGCCCGAGGGTGATCGAGGCCTCCGTGAGCAGCGCCGCGACGAGGATCAGCGGCAGCACCCCGAGCAGCGCGAAGAGCGAGCCGTTGAGCACCCGGCCGGCCATCCGGGGTCCCGGCCCGGCCGGCAGCGTGCGGACGTAGGGGTCGAACGGCAGCGCGCGATCCTCCGCCACCCCGATGCCGTAGGTGAAGATGCAGGTGGACATCACGGCGAAGACGGCGAGCTGGGCGGTCGCCGCTGTCGCCACGACCGGGTCACCGGCGGCCGACTGCTGCGGGACGACGAAGAACAGCAGCGCCAGGGCGGGGAACACCGTGGTGCCGACGACGGCGATCGGCACCCGGATGCTCTCGAGGAACCCGTAGCGGAAGTGGACCATCGCGAGGGTCACGGGGGAGACCGGTCGCAGGGTCGTCGTGGGTGCGGTGCTCATGGGTGGACCTCCGTCGCGGCAGCCGTCAGGGACAGGAAGGCCTCCTCGAGCGAGGCATTGCGGACCTCGAGCCCGCGGAACGGGACCTGCGCGACGACCAGCGCACGGACCACGGCGTCGGCGTCGGCGGTGAGCAGCAGGTGCCGGCCGGTGGCCGGGTCCACCTCGTGCCCGACGACTCCCGGCAGGGTCGCGAGGTCCGCCTCGCCCCGGGCCCGGCCCTCCAGGCCCGGACCGCCACCGACCGAGCCGTCACGCCCGGTGCCCAGGTCCAGCGTCACCCTGCGCAGCGCGACGCGGCCGAGCACCTCTCCCAACGGCGCGTCGGCCAGAACGTGCCCACGGTCGACGACGACGACGCGCTCGGCGAGCGCCTCGATCTCCTCGAGGTAGTGCGAGGTGACCAGCACGGTCACGCCGCGCGCGTGGAAGGACCGCAACGCCTCCCACAGGATGTGCCGCGCGTCGACGTCCAGCCCGGTGGTGGGCTCGTCGAGCAGCACCAGGCCGGGGCGCCCCGCCAGGGCGAGGGCGACGGCAAGCCGCCGGCGCTGGCCGCCGGACAGCCCGCCGGTCTGGCGGCGCGCCAGGTCGGTCAGGCCGAACGTCTCGAGCAGCTCGACCGTCGGGAGAGGGTCGGGGAAGTGGCGCCGCACGAAGTCGATCACCTCGGCCACCCGCAGGGTCGGGGGCAGGCCGGTCTCCTGCGGGGTGGTGCCCAGCCGGAGGCGGTTCGCGGCCGTCCGTGGGTCACCGCCGAAGACCCGCACCGTCCCGCTGTCGGGGTGGCGCAACCCCTCGACCAGGCTGAGCAGCGTCGTCTTGCCGGCGCCGTTCGGGCCCAGCAGGCCCACCATCTCGCCGGGCCCCACGCTCAGCGAGACGTCGTCCAGCGCGACGGTGGGTCCGAAGGTGCGAGTCACGCCGGCGACCTCGACGACGGGCTCGATGTGGGTGCTGGTCATGGGTCCTCGCTCGGGATCGGGGCGACGGTGGCCGGGGGGAGCGGTGCGGTGGATACGGCGGACCCGGCCGGGACGGGCCGGAGCAGCGCCTGGAGGGCCGTCACGTACCGCTCGAAGGCGAGCCGACCGGCCCGGGTGGCCCCGACCTGTGTCGACGGCACACGGCCCTGGTGGCCCTTGACCGTCTCGACGTAGCCGGCGTCCTCGAGCCGGCGCAGGTGGGTGGACAGGTTGCCAGCCGTCGCGTCGAGCAGGGACTGCAGCCGGGGGAACGTGAGTCGGTCGCCATCCGGTAGGGCGGTGAGCGTGGTCATGATCCGCAGCCGGGCGGGGGTGTGGATGACGGGGTCGAGAGTCACCGCGCCGACCGCCCGTCCCCTCGGCGCTCGCGTCGGGCCACGAGTGCTCCCGTCAGCATCCCGCCGCCGCCGGCCAGGGCCATCACCACGAGCATGTGCGGCCAGCCGACCACGGCGGCGACGACGGTCACCGCGCAGATCCACGCGCCGAGGACGAACTGGGTCCGGTCCGACCAGATCGCCCCGCCGGCCATGTACAGCGCGCCGACGAGCAGCGGCGGGACGACCGTGCCCACCACGGCGAGGACCGTGGGCGACGCGTCGACCCGGACGAGGGCGGCATCGAGGGCCGCGAACCCGCCGAAGGCGGCGACCCAGGTCCAGCCGTACATCGCGCCCTGGCTCGCCGAGGTGCCGAGCACACCTGCCGTGCGCCGCCCGATGTGCACCGCCGTGAGCACCCCGGCACCCACCAGCAGGACGAAGAAGACCGGCAGGGCCGCCTCGCGGCCCAGCGGGATGAGCTCACGCTCGGCTGCCCAGAGCAGCCCGAAGCCGACCAGCCACGCCACGCCCCAGGCGGTGAAGAGGAAGGTGGCGTCAACGGCCGTCTGCGCGGTCACCCGGGCCCGCTGCTCGGCGATCAACGCCTCGCTCGCGGCCGGGTCGAGCGCGAGGTCGGCCTCGGCGCCGCTGTCGCTTCGCTCGTCCCGCTCCATGGTCAGCTCCCCATTTCGTTTGCGCTGCAAAGTAGTTTGCCTCGGTTTCGGCGTGTCGTCAAGCACGCTGACCCGCTGCCGCAGCCCAGCCCCTGGCCGCCCGGGATCTTCCGGCTTCCTGCCGTAGGTTGACCCGGTGACCACGACCGACCACGACGCCGCCGGACGAGCCGGGCGCCGTCGGCTCACCGCAGAGGTCTGGATCGTCCTCGGCCTGTCCCTCGGCCAGTCCGCCGTCTACGCCTCCCTACGGCTCTACACGCGGCTGACCGCCGAGGTTCCGTTGGGTGACCAGTCGGCGACCCTCAACCCGACGGTCTCACCTCGGCCGTACCTCGACCTCGTCTACCAGCTGGTCGGGATCGGCTTCGCGCTCGTCCCCGTGGCCCTGGCGCTCTACCTGCTCGCCGCCCCGCACGGGCTGCGGGCCGCTCTGGCCCGGATCGGCCTGGACACCACCCGGCCCGGCCGCGACGTGGCCGTCGGCGTCGGCCTGGCCGGCCTCATCGGCATCCCGGGGATCGGGGTCTACCTCGCCGGGCGGGCGCTGGGGATCACGGTCCAGATCGCACCGTCGGGCCTGGACGCCTACTGGTGGACCGTGCCGGTGCTCGTGCTCTCCGCGCTGCAGAACGCGCTGCTCGAGGAGGTCGTCGTCGTCGGCTACCTCCTGGAGCGGCTACGCGAGCTGCGCTGGTCGATGCCGGCGGCCCTGGTCACCAGCGCCCTGGTCCGCGGCGCCTACCACCTCTACCAGGGCCCGGGGATGGCGATCGGCAACGTCGCGATGGGTCTGCTGCTGGGTGCGTACTACCTCCGCCGGCGCCGGGTCCTGCCGCTCGTCATCGCCCACACCCTGCTCGACGTCGTCGCCTTCGTCGGTTACGCCCTGGCGCCGGAGGCATGGTTGGCCACCCTCGGCCTGGCCTGAGCGGGCCGGGCCGGGCACACTGGTGCAACCGAGCGTGAGGCTGGGGAGGTATGGGAACTGACACGGGGCCCGACCTGGCTCCGGCGCGCGCCGCGACCGGGATCCTCATCGGCGCGTCCGTGGCTGCCGGCGCCGTGTCCTGGCCGGTCTTCAGCTGGTTGCACGGTGCGGGACTGGTCACCGGCCGTCCGCTCACCCTGGCCCTGCTGCTGCCCCTGGTCGGCGTCATGGGCACCCGTCAGGTCCAGCAGCGGATGGGGTCCGGTTCCCTCACCACGCGCCCCGCCCTGCGTCTGGTCCTTGCGTTCGGCCTGTTCGCCGCCTTCACCTGGACCGCCGGCTGGTCGCTCATCCTGCCGGCAGCGGCCATCCTCGTCGCCGTCGTCCACATCCAGCGGTCGGGCGCCGGCGTCTGGCGCCCGGCGGTGCTCGTCGTCTCGCTGACCACGCTGGCCGGCCAGGCGGGCGTCGCCCTTGGCCTGGTGTCCAGCGTCGTCGCCCCGGCGGTCAGCCACCTCGCCGCGGCCTCCGTCCTCGTCCTGGCCTGCCTGGGGATCTTCAACGTCGGGGCCTCGGTGGCCGAGCGGGATGCCGCCGGCCAGGCCCTGGCCCGGGCCGACGCCCGGCTGCGCGCGCTCATGGAGAGCTCCACCGACGTGCTGTCGGTCAGCGACGCCGCCGGGCTGCTCACCTACGTCAGCCCCGCCGTCAGCCGAACCCTGGGCTACGACCCGCAGCAGCTCCTCGGCACCCCGCTGCTCGACCTCGTCGACTCAGAGCACCGCGCCGAGGTCGCCGACCAGCTCGACCAGATGGTCGCAGCCGGCACGGGCAGCCGGACGAGCCTCGACGTGCTGGTCACGCTGGCCAGCCACGAGCGCCGCTGGCACGAGTGGACCGTGCACAACCTGCTCGACGAGCCATCGGTCGAAGGTCTCGTCGTCGAGCAGCGGGATGTCACCGACCGCCTGCTCCACCAGGACGCGCTCGCCTACGCGGCGGCCCATGACGAGCTGACCGGCCTGCCGAACCGCCGCGACCTGCTCCGCCGGCTCGCCGCAAGCCTGTCGGAGGTCGGCCCCGGCGCCGGGCTCGCGGTGCTCTTCCTCGACCTCGACCGGTTCAAGGAGGTCAACGACACCTACGGCCACGCCGCGGGCGACGAGCTGCTCGTGGCCCTCGCCCGGCGGCTGCGCGCCGGCCTGCGCCCGCACGACCACCTCGCCCGGATCAGCGGTGACGAGTTCTGCGCCATCCTCACCGAGGTGCACGACACCGGCGAGGTGCACGCTGTCGTCGAGCGGCTCGAGCGGCTCGTCGAGCAGCCGGTCGCCCTGGACGAGCAGGCGATGGTCCAGGTGGGCGTGAGCATCGGCATCGCGCTGGCCTTCGACGACGGGCGCACGCCCGCGGGGCTGTTCGCCGCGGCCGACGCGGCGATGTACGCCGCCAAGCGATCACGCCGCACCGGGCCGGGTCGCGGGGGCGTCCTGCCGCGCGACGCGCGCCTCGCTGATCGTCCGGACGGGCTGGGGGAGCCCCGCTCCGCGACGGGCTGAGCACAGCGTGCCGGGAGGAACGCGGGCGGGAGCCCGGCCTACACTCGCGAGCATGTCCATGCCAGCAGCGGGCCGGATCGGCCTGAGGGGGCGAGCGCCGGCAGAGCACGGAGTGCGGATCGTCGACACCCCGGCAGAGCGCGTCCACCACCCCGCGGACCTCGTGGGCGTCGTGCTGGCCGCCCTCGGGGTCGGCGGCGTGGTCGCGCTGGCGCTGTACGCCCAGAACACGACCACCGGTGTCACCGAGGACGTCCAGGGGATCGCCTCGATCGTCCGCAGCATCCTGTTCGTGCCGGTGGCGGTCCTCGAAGGGTTGATCACCCTCGTCGTCCCGATCGCCGTGCTCGCCGAGCTGGTGCTGCGCCGCCTGGTCCGGCACGCCCTGGAGGCCGTCGCCGGGGCGGTCCTCGGGGTCCTGGTCGGCCTGCTCGCGCTGTGGCTGCTGGAGAGCTTCGCCGTCAGCGACCTGCAGATCGCATTCAGCGTCGTCCGCGGCGGCGAGTTCGTCGTCACCGTCCCCCCGCTGCTCGTCGGCACGGGGGCCCTCATCACCGTCGCGGGCACCCGCAGCCAGCGGCGCACCGTCGGCGCCTCGTGGAACGTGCTGTGGCTCGGGCTCGGCGTCGCCCTGGTCACCGGCGCGATCACGCTGCCGGGTGCGCTCCTCACCGTGCTGCTCGGCCGGATGGTCGGGCTGGCGCTTCGCTACGTCTCGGGTGTGCAGTCCGAGCGCGCCTACGGCGCCGACCTCGTCGACGGCGTGCGCCGGGCCGGCTTCGACCCCGTCCGCCTCGTCCGGGTCCGCGACGTCACGGCGCAGCACCCCGGGGGCGAGGACGAGCCGACGACCGACCTCGCCACCGTCGCGATCACCCGCAGCACCGACCACCGCGTCTACGCGATGACCACCTCCGGTGGTGCGCGGTACGACGTCGTCGTGCTCGACGGCGACCGCCAGGTGGTCAGCCTGCTGCTGCGGTCGTGGCGCTCGCTGCGGCTGCGCGGGATCGACGGTCGCACCGTGGTCTCGCTGCGCCAGGTCGCCGAGCGCGCGGCCCTGCTCAGCTACGCGGCGTCGGCGGCCGGGGTGCGCACCCCCCGCCTGCTCGCCCTCGCCGAGTCCGCGGACTCGATGCTGCTGGTCCAGGAGCACACCGCCGGTGCCGTCCCCCTGCGCGACCTGGGGCCCGAGGAGCTCACCGACGAGGTGCTGGACGCGGTCTGGCGCCAGCTCCGGGTCGCCCATCAGGCGGGTCTGGCCCACCGCGCGCTGACGTCCGACGCCGTGCTCGTGGAGCGGGTCGACGGCCGGCCGGCCGCGCTGCTCATCGGCTGGGAGTCCGGCGACGTCGCCTCCTCCGACCTCGCGCGCAGGGTCGACGTCAGCCAGCTGCTGGCGGTGCTCGCCCTGCGGGCCGGGGCAAAGCGGGCCGTGGACTCGGCCTCGCATGTGCTCCCCGACTCCGAGCTCATCGTCATCGGCCCCCTGCTGCAGGCCATCGCGATGCCGCGGACCACCCGGGAGGAGGCGCGCGAGCGGCGTGGGGTGCTCGCCGAGGTGCGTGAGGCGCTGCTGGCCCCGCTGCCCGAGGCCGAGATGGAGCCCGAGCGGCTGGTCCGGTTCGGGGCGCGGACGGTGCTGACCCTCGCCCTGTCCATCACGGCCGTGCTCGTCGTGGTGACGACGATCAACTTCGCTCAGATCCGCGAGGCGGTCTCGCAGGCCGAGCCCTGGTGGGCGGCGGTCGCCTTCGGCCTCGGGATGGTGACGTTCCTCGGCTCGGCGCTCGCACTGGTGGCTTTCTCCCCGGTCCGGCTGCCGCTGTGGCGCACGACGCTGGTCCAGGCAGCCGGCTCGTTCGTGGCGCTCGTCGCACCGGCGGGCGTCGGACCGGCCGCGCTGAACCTGCGGATGCTCACCCGGCGGGGCGTGGGCAACACCCTTGCCGTGGCCTCGGTCGGCCTGGTGCAGGTCTCCCAGCTCATCACCACCGTGGCGCTGCTCCTGGCGTTGTCGCTGGTGAGCGGCACCGGCAGCGCGCTGCAGATGCCCTCGACCACGGTGATCACCGCGGCCGCTGTCGTCGCCCTCGCCGTCGGCGCCGCGATGCTCGTGCCCGCGGTCCGCACCTGGGTGGCCGCCCGCACGCTGCCGTTGTGGCGCCAGACCTGGCCCCGCCTGGTCCAGCTGCTCTCCGAGCCCAAGCGGTTCGCGGTGGCCGTGGCCGGCAACCTCCTCATGACCCTGGGCTACCTCGGCGCCTTCGCCGCCAGCCTCGCGGCCTTCGGCGAGCAGCTCTCGCTCATCGACCTGGCGCTCATCTACCTGCTCGGCAACGCCGCCGGCGCACTGGTGCCCACCCCTGGCGGCCTCGGCACGGTCGAGGTCGCGCTCATCACCGGACTGACCACCACGGGCGGCATCCCCGCGGCCCTGGCGACCTCGGCCGTGTTCCTCTTCCGCGCCCTGACCTTCTGGGGCCGGGTCCCCTTCGGCTGGCTCGCCATGCGTGTGCTCCAGCGCTCGGGTGAGCTGTGAGCCGCACGCGGCCGCCGCGACAACCACCCACGGAACAGGTCCCGATGACTCCAGCAGCACGCACCCCCGGCCCGCGAGGCGGCCCGGGGGGGGCCCTTCCCGGTGCTTCGCAGGGCAGCCCGGTCGTGCTGGCTCGCGGACTGGTCGTGGGCTACGGCTCGACGGCGGTCTGCGCGCCGGTGGACTTCAGCCTTCGCCCCGGTCAGGTGCTCGCTCTCGTCGGGTCCAACGGCTCGGGCAAGTCCACGGTGCTGCGCGCCGTCCTCGGGCTGCTCGAACCCCTCAGCGGCAAGCTGGAGGTCTTCGGCGCTGCGGTCGACGAGCGCTCCGCCGCCGTGCGTGGGCGGGTGGCCGGGGTGCTCGACGACGACGCCTGGTTCCCCGGTCTGAGCGTGCGCGAGCACCTGCTGCTCACCGCCGCGGGCCACGGCGTGCGCAACACCACCTCCGTGGTCGAGGACATCCTGGACACCTTCGGCCTGGGCGACCACGAGGACGCCGTCCCCTCGGCCCTTTCCTCGGGTCAGCGCCGCCGCCTGCTGCTCGCCGCCGGGTTCGTCCGGCCGCGTGAGCTGCTCGTGCTCGATGAGCCGGAGCAGCGGCTGGACGCCGCCATGCGGTCCGAGCTCGCCGAGCTGCTGCGGGCCGAGGCCAGGAAGGGCACAGCCGTGCTGCTCGCCACCCACGACCCCGACCTGCTCCTCGCGCTCGGAGCCAGGGCGGTCCTGCTCGACGAGGACCGGTGTCGGCGCCTGTCGGCCGCCGACGCGGTCACCGCGATCACGGGCGCACGATGACGACCCGACCGTGATCGAACTCGACCACGACCCGGGCCTCATCCCGGCCGGCAGTCGCGTGCGGCGCCTGACCGACTCGATCCAGGGAGCCCGCGAGGGACGCGGGATCGGCTCGGCGCTGCTCGAGGTCTGGTACCTGGTGGTCGGTCTCGGGGTCTGCGTCGCCGTCGTCGTCGGGGCTGCCTCCGGCCTGCGCGACTCGGTGCCGGAGCCGCCGCCGGGCGAGGTCCTGCTCGTCGGGGAGGTCCCCGGCCTGCTGCTCGTGCTCGCCGCGGCCGGTGCCGTGCTGGGTCTGGCCGGGCGACTCGGCCCGGTGGGGCTCGGCGGTGGCGGGGCGGCCTGGTGGCTGCCGCTTCCGGTGGACCGGCGCGGGCTGCTGCGGCCCTCGGTGCTGGCCTGGCCGGCCGGGGCGGTGGGCGCCGGCGCCGTGCTGACGCCGCTCGCGATGGCCGTGCTCGGCACCCCGGCCACCGTGCTCGACGTCCTGGCCTGGGCCGCCCTGGGCGGGAGCACGTTCGGCCTGCTGGTCGCCGTGGCGACCCTCGTCCAAGAGCACCGCGCAGCGAGCGGGAGCAAGGCCGTGGCGGTGGCCGGCGACCTCGTGCTGCTCGGCTGCGCGCTCACCCTCGGCGCGATGGCGCTGGTCGACCCCGTGCGCACCGCCCTGGCCCAGCCCGCCGGGAGCCTCGTCCCGGCCGCGGGCGCGCTGCTCCCGGCAGCCGCGGGCCTGGTGCTCTGCGCCGTCCCGGCGATCGTCCTGGCCGAGCGTCGCACCGATCGCATCGACGGCTCACGGCTGCGCGCCCAGGGTTCGGTGGGCGACCGGGCGCGGACCGCCCTGCTCTCCCTCGACCTGCGCGAGCTCGGCCGAGCGCTGACGGTCGGCCCGACGTCGTCCCACCGGCGCTCGCTGCGCCGCGCGCCGCACGGCGCTGCCCGCGTGCTGGTGGTCAGCGACCTGATGCTCCTGGCACGCAGCCCGCGGGCGGGCGTCCAGGTGGCCGTCGCCGCACTGCTGGGTACCGCCGCCAGCGGGACGGCTCTGCTCGGCGGGGGGATCCCGCTCGCCGCGGCCTGGGTGGTCACCGGCTTCTGGGCCGTGACCAGCGCCGCCGCGGGCGCCCGCCACGCCGACCTCGTCCCGGCTCTCGACCGGTCCCTGCCACTGTCGGCGCGAAGCGCTCGGCTGTTGCGCGGTGTCGTCCCGCTGCTGGGCGCTGCGGTCTGGACGGTCGCCGTGCTGGGCGGTCAGGCCGCGCGCACCGGCGAGCCGGGCTGGCTGAGCCTCGCCCCGGCCTGGGCCGTGGTCCTGGCCGCCGCCGCCCTACGGTCCGCCTACCGGCCGCCGGCCGCCTTCCGCGCACCGGTCGCCAGCCCGATGGGCGGCGTCCCGTCCACCGGCGGCGCCTTCCAGGGTCTCGACGTCGTGCTCGTCGCCACGCTGCCCACCACCATCGCGCTGCACCTCGGCGGGCTGACGCCCACCCTCGTCGCCACCCAGTGGTTGACCGCGGCGCTGACCGCCGTCATCTTCGCCTCGACTGCGGGTCGGCGTCGTCCCGCCTAGGCTCGTTGGATGACGAGCATCCTGTGGTTGCGGCGCGACCTGCGGCTGCGCGACCTGCCGGCGCTCGGCGCGGCCCACGAGTCGAGCGGTGGGTCGACGGGCGGCGTGCTCCCGGTGTTCGTCCTGGACCCGGCCCTGCTGGCGACGGCCGGGCCGGTGCGCACCACCGGGCTGCACGAGGCACTCACCGCGGTGGCCGAGGCCTACGACGGCGCCCTGGTGGTCCGCGTCGGCCACCCGGTCGACGTGATCCCCGCGCTGGCCGGTGAGGTCGGCGCGACCAGCGTGCACATCTCGGCCGACGCCGCACCGTACGGCCGGCGCCGCGACGCCGCCGTCCGGTCCGCGCTGGAGGCAGGCGGCAGCGCGCTGGTGGCCACGGGCAGCCCGTACGCCGTCACCCCCGGCCGCGTGCGCACCGGGGCCGGCGAGCCGTACCAGGTGTTCACCCCGTTCTCGCGAGCCTGGCGCGAGCACGGCTGGCGAGCACCCGCGCCGGTGCCGACGGGTCTGCGCTGGACCCGCGGCGTCGACGGCGAGCCGCTCGCAGCGGCGCTCGGCTCGGTGACCGCAACGGTGGCCGCCCCGGCCGCCGGGCGCACGGGCTGGCCGATCGGGGAGGAGGCCGCCCTGGCGCACTGGTACGGATTCCTCGCGGCGGGCCTTACCGGGTACCGCGAGCACCGCGACCGCCCGGCGCTGGACGCGACCTCGCGACTGTCGGCCGCCCTCAAGTACGGGACCGTGCACCCTCGTACGCTGCTGGCCGACATCGCCGCCCACCCCGACGGTCGCGGCGCCGGGGCCACGGCGTACGTGACCGAGCTCGCCTGGCGCGAGTTCTACGCCGACGTGCTGTGGCACCACCCGTCATCGGCCTGGGCCGACCTGCGTCTCGGGCTCGGCGCGCTGGCCTACGAGGACCCGGTCACCGACCCTCGGGTGGCCGCGGGCTTCGAGGCCTGGCGCACGGGGCGCACGGGTTACCCGTTCGTCGACGCGGGGATGCGCCAGCTGCTCCGCGAGGGCTGGATGCACAACCGGGTGCGAATGGTCGCCGCGAGCTTTCTCGCCAAGGACCTGCACCTGTGGTGGGGGCACGGCGCGCGGCACTTCCTGGACCACCTGCTCGACGGCGATGTCGCGTCGAACTCCCACGGCTGGCAGTGGACCGCCGGAACCGGCACCGACGCCGCGCCCTACTTCCGGGTGTTCAACCCCGTGCTCCAGGGTGAGCGGTTCGACCCGGACGGTGCGTACGTGCGCCGCTGGGTGCCCGAGCTGGCCCACCTGGCCGGGGCGCACGCGCACCAGCCCTGGAAGGCCGCCGACGGCTACGCCCACGGCTACCCGCACCGGGTCATCGACCACGGCGCCGAACGTAGGGTGGCGCTGGCCCGCTACCAGGCGGCCCGCGGCTGACTGCGCGACCGGGACCTGCTGCGCTCAGCCCCGGGCGCGCAGCACCCGTTCGATGACGGCGTCCAGCTGGGCCGGCTCGGTGCCGAGCTCGGCGATCACGGCCGCCCGCACCGCCCGGCGCAGGTCGTCGGTGGTCACGGCTGCCGCCGTCGGCGCGGCCGCAGCGGGGGCGGCGGCCCCCGCCCCCGCCCAACCGTCGTGGCTCGCCCGCTCGACGGTGACCCCGAGGTCACGCGCTCGCTGGGCCGCCTCGTGGGTGAGCACGTCCCGCCCGCTCAGCCGCACGGGCGTGCCCGCCGCATGCGCGTCCTCGACATCGTGCCGGGTCAGGAACCGCCTCGGCTCGAATCGGCGCTCAGTCCCGTCCATCGAGCCCCTCCAACGCTGCGACCGCCGCGTCCCGCGCGGCGAGGATGTCGGCCTCGCTCCCGGCCATCCACAACCGGCCGAACACACCGACCGAGGTGACGTGCATGAGGTTGACCGCTGCGGCCTTCTCGGCCTCGTTGGCGGCCAGGTTGATGTAGGCGGCGGGGGTGCACTCCAGCACGAGCATCGTCTGGCCGGCGACGAGCATCATGCCCCGGGTGAACCTGTTGAGCAGCTGCGACTGATACGGGCTGACGTTGGTGATCACCTGCATGGACGCGATCTGCGGGCGCTTGCGTCCCTCGGGCGTCAGACCGAGCTCGCCGAGCACCGCCGCGCCGGCCTGGAGCACCTCGGCCTGGAACTCCGAGTGCAGCTCGAACATCCCGAACTGCCGCTCGACGATCTGGGCACCGGGGCGGGCCTGGGTGGCCTTCACGGCGACGTCCACCACCCGGAAGACGTGGTTGCCGGGCGCCATCTCGACGTACAGGGCGGCCATCCCCTCGATCGGAAGGTCGCCCTGGGTCACCGTCCCGACGAACGCGGCGTACTGCGGCTGCATCCGGTCGAGGTAGCAGTAGGCGCGGAGCTCGAAGTCATCAGCCACGACGGCACATCTCCTTGGTCATCAGGGTCGCCCCTGGTAGCGGTACCCCACCGCGGTCGGCAGCGCCGGGGCGCTGCGCGCGATGCCGAGCGGGGTGACGAACAACGGGTCGACCGGCACGACGGCGTCCAGCCCCGACGCCTGCGAGACGACCTGGGCGAAACCGGGGAACGACGCCGTACCGCCCACGAGGTAGACCTTCGGCACCGGCCAGCCGCGGGTGCTGGTCAGGATGATCGACGCCACCTTCTCCATCACCGGCCGCACCAGCGGGAACAGCCGCTGCTGCTGGGTCGGGTCCTTCTTGAGCGCCTCGGCCTCGTCGAACGAGATCCCCAGCGCCCCGGCGATGACGAGCGTGAGGTGGGTCCCTCCGGTCGCCTCGTCGGCGGTGTGCACCACCTCACCGTCGGCCAGCACGGCGACCCCCGTCGTGCCGCCGCCGATGTCGACGACGACGCCGTCGCGCAGGCCCAGCACGGCGTTCGCGGCCGAGGGTTCGTCGACCAGACCGCTGCACTCGATCCCGACGGCCTCGATCACGTTGCCGACGGCGCGCACCTCGCTGAGCGGGACCCCCGGCGGGTAGGCCCCGTGCGCCGCGGGGATGGCGCAACCCAGTCGCCCCTCGACGTCCCGGCGCAGCCGGTCGAGCACGTCGACCGCACCGACGAAGTCCGTCACCACGCCGTCGCGGACGACGTCGGCGAACTCGTAGGCCGCAGCCAACGGTCGGTCATGGGCGTCCAGGACGACGAGCACCGTGTAGGCGGTGCCGAGGTCCACACCCGCCCTGAGCGCGGCGGGCGGCTCGTCGAGCGGACCCGCGCGCAACGACGCCCCGAACGCGGCCATCGTCTCGCTCAGCCCCGGGGCGACGACGCTCATGCGCCACCCGACCAGTCCGCGGGGTACGTCACGTACAGGAAGCGTGCCCACGACGGTGTCCCGAAGGTGATCCTCGAGCCCTTCGGCACGGCGATCACGTCCCCGGGACGCCCGACGGCCAGCTGGTCGTCGGTCCGGACGTGCAGCTCACCTTCGAGGACGTACTCCACCTCGTCGTAGTCCAGGGTCCACGGGAAGCTGCCCTCGCGCAGGCTCATCACACCGGCGGCGATCGGCAGGCCGTGCTCCGCCGTCACGACGTCGAGCAGCCGGACGTCCATCTGGGGACGGTGGATGTCGAACGGGAACGGAGCCAGGGCCATCCGGTCGACCCCTTCGACGTGTCGCAGCCGGGGCCGTGACCGTGGCCCCGCGTCGCCGGGCACGTGTTCAGGGTCGGCGGCCGAGGCGGTCTGCTCGACGACCACGACGCGTATCCCCCGCTCGGCCACGACGTCGCGGGCGAGCGGGGTGAGCCGGTCTCCTGGCGCGACGGCGAGCTCCGTCGCGCCCGTGCGGGCATGACGGAGCACGTCGTCAGCGGTCAGCACCCGGCGGCTCATGGTGTCGGTCAGCGATGCGTCGGCCTAGGCGTCAGCTCTCGGCAACGACTGTCGGGTTCTGGGCCGGCAGGATGAACTCCACGTCACCGTGCGGACGCGGGATCACGTGCACCGAGACCAGGTCGCCGACGCGCTGCGCCGCCGCCGCGCCGGCGTCGGTCGCGGCCTTCACCGCACCGACGTCACCGCGGACCATGACGGTCACGTACCCGCCGCCGATCTGTTCCTTGCCGATGAGCGTGACGTTCGCCGCCTTGACCATGGCGTCGGCCGCCTCGATCGCTCCGACCAGGCCGCGCGTCTCGATCATGCCGAGGGCGATCATCTGGGGATTTGCCACTGGAGTAGTCCTCTCGCTGGTGTTCTGCCGATGATTCCGTGCTGCCTGAGATGCCGGTCCTGCTGGTGGTGCTGGTCCTGCTGGTGCGCCTCCTGCCATCGGGGAGGCCCGGGACGACCCTGCGGCCGAAGGGACGGGGGGCGCGCCCCCGCCCGGAGGCGGTCGTGAGGTCCGAAGATCGGTCATGGCGTACCGCCGAGCTGCGCCATGACGCGAGCCACGATGCGGTCGACGGCGTCGTTGCCGCCGCCGGCAGCCCCGGCCCCGGGCGCTCCGCCACCGGCCGGGTGGGCCATCCCCACCGGGCCGTCCGGCGCGTGACGAGGCGCGCCCTGGACGTCCGGTGCGTGCCGGTACGCGTCCGGTGGCGGGGCGGCCACCGGGTAGGCGACCCGCTTGACGTTGAGCAGGTGCGTCACCGTGATGTTGTCGCCGACCACCGAGCCACCGATGCCACCGGGTGCGAGGGTCATCGCCGGTCGCAACCCCGTCGTGCCACCGATCGCGCCGAGCGTTCCCCAGGTGTTGACGAGGATGCGGAACGCCGGCTTCTCCAGGCCGAAGGCGAGCACCACGTCCTCGTCCGTCGCGTGGATGACCAGGGAATGTCCGTCACCGCCAAATCTCAGCAGCTCCATCGAACGATCGCACCCCGCCCGCCACCCGTCCTCGACGTACCAGCCGAGCAGCGTGGTGAGCTTCTCCGCCGAGAGCGGCTCGTCGCGACCCACCGTGCGCAACCCGGCCACCAGCACCCGGGTGGAGGCGGGCACGCTGATCCCCGCGAGCGCCGCGAGCTGCTGCGGGGTCTTGCCGACGGCCTTCGGGTTCATCGCGCCACCGGGCAGGAAGAGCGCCCGTTCGAGGGCCGCCTTGGCCGCGTCGTCGACCCAGTACGCGCCGAGCCGCTCCATCTCGGCCCGCAGCGCACCGGCGATCGGGGCGTCGGCGACGACGGACTGCTCGGAGGCGCAGATCGTCGAGCAGTCGAAGGACTTGGAGTTGACCAGGCACTCGGCCGCGTGGGCCACGTCGGCGGAGCGGTCGACGTAGGCGGGGACGTTGCCCGGCCCGACGCCGAAGGCCGGCTTGCCGGTGCTGTGCGCCGCGCGCACCATCGGGGTCCCGCCGGTCGCCAGGATGACGGAGGTCGCGTAGTGCTTCATCAGCTCGGTCGTGCCCGCCACGGTCACCTCGGTCATGCACGCGACGAGCCCGCGCGGCATCCCGGCCCGCTCGCCGGCCTCCGCCATGACCCGCACGGCCTCGTGGGTGGACCTCTTGGCCGACGGGTGCGGCGCGATGATGCAGCCGTTGCGTGCCTTCACCGAGATCAGCGCCTTGTAGATGGCCGTCGAGTTCGGGTTCGTCGACGGGCACAGACCCACGACGACGCCGACCGGCCAGCCGATCTCCACCACCCGGTGGACGTCGTCACGCCGCAGCACACCGACCGTCTGCACGTCCTTGATCGACTCCCAGACGGCCCCTGCGGCGAACTCGATCTTGATCTTCTTGTGGGCCGCGACGCCGTACCCGGTCTCCTCGTGGGCCATCTGAGCCAACCGAGCCGACTCGCCCATCACCGCGTCGACCATCGCCCGGCAGATCCGATCCACCTCGGCCTGGGTCGCGTGCGCGAACTCCCGCTGCGCCGTGCGGCAGGCCACTGCCAGGTCGCGGGCCTCCTGGATGGAGCGCAGGTCGGCGTCGAACTCCGGCACGTTCACACCTCCCTCGGCACGGCCGCGACCTCGAGCACCGCGTCGCGGAACGCTGCGCACGCGGCCACGACGGCGCTCTGGTCCCCGACCAGGAAGCCGCCCGAGAAGTTGGTCTCCGACGGCGGGGCGAACCACACCACGGGGGTGACGTCGGCGGCCTTGAGCGCCGCGTCCAGGGCAAAGGTCGCCTCGAGCGGCGGCGCGATGAGGTAGGCCATCGGGGTCCCCCGCTCGATGCCCGCCTCCTTGCTCAGGTAGCTGCCGGTCCTCGAGATCGCGTGGGCGAAGAAGGCCAGGTCACCGGCCTCGTCGGCGGTGTAGAACCACGCCCGCGTCTGGGCGTACTCGATGCAGGCGGCGAGCCCCGCCCGGGCCTCGGCCGGGTTCGGGGCGGCGAGCATGCCGATGATCTCGCCCGAGAGCGGGCCGGACGCGTGCGCCGAGCCGGCGTAGAAGCTGTGCGCGTAGGCGACCTCGACCTCGGCCATCTTCGTCGCCTCGTCCAGCGAGACGTACAGGGCGTCGTCGATGTCGCAGGTGACGATCGCCAGGCTGCGCTGGTCGTCGCGCAGGCCGATCTTCTCGGCCAGCGCGCGGTCGACGTTCGCGATCACCCGGGTGGCCAGGATCGTGGGCTTGATCGGTTCGAGGACGGCCATCATCGGCTCCCGCTCTGCATGAGACGCAGTTCGACGCCGGAGGCGCGGTGCTGCAGGACGGTCTTGACGTGCTCGACAGCGAAGGCGCCGGCCTCCAGCGGGTTGGTGCCGCCGTTGGCGGTGATCATGCAGATCACGTCGCGGTGCGCGTCGGTCTTGCCTGCCGTGGGCTGATAGCCCGAGTAGACGCTCATCGCGTCGGCGACGCCAAGGCCCGGTCGTTCACCGATGAGCAGGAGCACGACGTCGGCGTGCACCACGTCGTTGATGTCGTTGATCACCCCGACCCGGCAGAACCGAACGAAGAAGGGTGTGCCGACGCTCAGCCCCGCCGACTGGAGGCCCTGGACGATCACGGGGTAGATCTGGGGCAGGTTGTTGGTCACCGCCGCGGCCGACAGCCCGTCGCCGACGACGATCTGCACCTGGGGTTTGGCGACGCATCGCTGGGCGATGGTGGCACGGGCCTCGTCGCAGAGCAGTCGGCCCAGGTCCGGGCGGAGCAGGAACTCGTCCTGACCCGTCACGCGGGTCTGCACCGTGAACAGACCCAGCTCGTCGAGCATCGCCTGCGGCACGTCCCCGAAGATCGCGTCCTGCGTGACGGCGTGGTCTGCGGAGAACAGCAGGGCGGTACGGGTGCGGGGGCGTGGCCCGGCGCGCCCGACGGCGAGGCGCGCCGCGGTGGTGCTGGCGAGGTTGACCAGCCCCGCCGGGTTGGCCGGGTCGACGACGCCCAGCTCGTGGCGGGCAGCGGGCAGGGTCGGGTCGGGTACGTCGATGTCACCGGTCGCAGCGGACGGCGCGGACCGCGGCGCTGCGGACGGCGCGGCCGGGGCGCCTGCGGTGGGCGTGGGCGCCGAACCGGGCGCTGGCGCTGGCGCTGGCGCGGGGCTCGTGGGGGCCGGCGGAGCGGGGCTCGCCGGGGTCGGCCCGCGCCGCAGCTCGGCGAGGACCTGCTCGACGACCTCGCGGACGTCCGTCGCGCTGACGCTCATCTCGGCCTCCTCACCGGCTCAGGAAGAAGGACGCGTCGCCGGCCCTCGGGGTCAGTCGGCCGTCGCGCAGCAGGCCGAGGTCTTCCATCCATGTCTCGAACTCCGGCAGCGGCCGCAGCTTGAGGAGCTGACGCAGGCTGGGTGCGTCGTGGAAGCTCGACGACTGGTAGCTGAGCATCGAGTCGTCGCCCATCGGGATGCCCATGATGTAGTTCACGCCGGCGGCGCCCAGCAGCACCGCGAGGTTCTCGAGCTCGTTCTGGTCCGATCGCGCGTGGTTGGTGTAGCAGACGTCGGCTCCCATCGAGATCCCGGTGAGCTTGCCCATGAAGTGGTCCTCGAGACCGGCTCGGGTGATCTGCTTGGCGTCGTACAGGTACTCCGGGCCGATGAAGCCGACGACGGTGTTGAGCTGGAAGGGGTCGTACCGCTTGGCCAGGCCGTAGCACCGGGCCTCCATCACGACCTGGTCGGAGCCGTGGTGCGCGTCAGCCGAGAGCTCGGCGCCCTGTCCGGTCTCGAAGTACATGAAGTTCGGCCCGGCGGCCACGGAGTGGCGCTTGGCCAGGGCGTAGGCCTCGTCGAGCATCCCGACGTCGATCCCGAACGACTCGTTGCCCTTCTGCGAGCCGGCGAGACTCTGGAACACCAGACCGACCGGCGCCCCCTTGCGCATCGCCTCCATCTGCGTCGACACGTGCGCGAGAACGCAGTTCTGGGTCGGGATCTCCCAGCGCTGGATGACCTCGTAGGTCATCTCCAGCAGCCTGGCGACGCTGCCGAGGGAGTCGTCCGACGGGTTGATCCCGATGACGCTGTCGCCGGAGCCGAAGCTCAGCCCGTCGTAGATCGCGGCCCGGATGCCCTCGACGGAGTCGGTCTGGTTGTTCGGCTGGAGCCTCGAGCCGAGGGTGCCGGGCAGGCCGATCGTGTTCGTCGCGTGCTTGACGACCTTGATCTTGCTCGCCGCCAGCATCAGGTCCATGTTCGACATCAGCTTGGTCACCGCGGCGACCATCTCCGAGGTCAGGCCGTTGCTCAACCGGCGGATCATGTCCCCGGTCGTGGTGTCGGCGAGCAGCCACTCCCGCAGGTCACCGACGGCCATCCCCTTGATCTCGGCGTACACCGCCTCGTTGACGGCGTCGTCGATGACCCTCGTGACCTCGTCGTCCTCGTACGGGACTGCCGGGTTCGCGCGCAGCGTCTCCATGGTGACCTCGGAGAGCACGTACCGGGCGGCAACACGTTCGGCAGAGCTCTCGGCGGCGACCCCCGCCAGGTGGTCTCCGGACTTGTCCTCGTTGGCCTTGGCCAGGAGCTCCTTGATGTCGCGGAACTCGTAGCGGTGGCCGAAGAGCGTGGCTGCTAGCACGGGCGGTCGCCCCCTCGCAGGATGCGTGGCTCAGTCATAGAACACCAGCGTCTTGATGGACAGCGGTACGGCACGGCCGTCCAGGACGGGCAGTCCGATGTCGATGAAGTCCCCCTCGCCGAGGCCGACCTGGTCGATCGCGATCAGCGGCAGGCCCGGTCGGATGCTCTGCAGGGTCTGACCGAGCACCTGGGCGTAGTCCTGCTGGAGCACCAGCACGAGCGGCCGGTCCCGGTCGCCGACGTCGTGGTACGCGACGATCTCCGCCGCTATCGCCTGCAGCGCGGGGTAGCCCAGCTCGCTGGGCAGGTCGACGACGATCGCGGCCTGGGCGCCGTCGTCCAGGTCCCATCGCGACAAAGCGTCGTGGGTGGCCTGAGCGAAGGTCGGTCCGCCACCACGACCGGGCATCGCCGGGCGCAGCACCGGCAGGTTGCGCAGCGGCAACAGGGATCGGTCGACCCAGATCGTCGAGCCGCTGAGCGTGACGGTCTGCCCGGCCGCACCGAGCACCGTTGCGCGCAACGTCTCAGGGGGCCGGCGCACGGTCAGCACCCTCAGGCGTTCGTCGCGGTGCAGTGCGTCGGCGAGCAGCGGTCCGACGTCGCCCCACGCAGCCACCTCCGCGAGCGTGCCCGCCGGGACGTCGTCGTAGTAGCAGGCGCCGATGCCGCCGGTGAGGAACATCGACGTCGACGCCTCGGCGCCGACCAGCGGAGCGGTGAGCTGGACCCCCGGCACCGCCACCGGCTTCCCGGTCGCCAGGTCCACGATCATCGATGCCATCGCGGAGCAGAACCGGGTCAGCTGGTCGAGCGTCGCGCGTGAACCCTCGGTGAGCCCGAGCCCGAGCGAGGCGACGATCGCGCGTCCGGGCGGGGCGATCCGCCGGACGGTGCCGTCGGGCGCGATCTCGACCTGCCGCCCGCCGACGGCGATCGCCGAGGAGCACAGGTGGCGGCCCATCGAGAAGATCGCCGCGTTGGACGTGCCACCGCCGATGTCGATGCTGGTCACCTGCTCGTAGTGGTCGGTCGACCAGCGGGCGGCCCCGGAGCCCCGACCAGCGATCTGCGACTCGGCATTGGGCCCGGCGATCGTCACGACGAAGTCGCCGGCCGCAGCGGACAGGGCCGCGAGGATCGCCTCGGCGTTGGTCGTCCGAGCCGTCTCGCCGGTGATGATCACCGCGCCGGTCTCGATCGAGCCGGGGCTGACGCCGGCCGCACGGTACTCCGCGCGAACCAGCTCTGCGAGCGCCTCGGCGTCGACCTCGTCCGGGCCGCGCAGCGGGGTCAGGTGCACCTTGCCCTGGTGCACCACGTCCTTCTCGTCGACCTGGATCCGCGGCACCTGGCCCGGGCGTGCGACGTCGTGCAGCACCAGGCGCGAGAAGACGACCTGAGTGGTCGTCGTCCCGACGTCGATGCCGACCGACAGGACCTCACGCTGGGCGACGGGCACGGCACTCAGCTCTTGCGGAACGTGACGGTGCCGTCGACGTCGAGCGAGTCGAGGATGCCCATGATCACCGCGTCGACCGGCTGTCCGGAGGTCGTGCCGGACTGCCGGGCCGCGCTGCCCTCGGACACCATGACCAGCTCCCCGGTGCCCGCGCCGACCACGTCGACCGCGACGAACACCGGGCCCACCATGGTGTCGGTCTCGTCCGCCTCCCGGACGAGCAGCAGCTTGTGCCCGACGAGGCTGGGGTCCTTGACGGTCGAGACCGCCGAGCCGATGACCCGGGCGATACGCATGACGTCCTCCGAAGGTGCCCGCCGCCGCCCGAGCGGCAGCGGACCTGGTGCTCGGCTCTCGGGAGCCTGGAGCCTGCCGCGTCAGTGCAGCTCGGACTCCGCCGACTCGATGAGCTCGAACTCCTCCTCCGGCGCCGACGCGACGATGTGGTGCCGGCTGTACAGCCCGAAGTAGGCGATCGCCACGACGTAGACGGCCGCGCTGATGGCCAGCACGCGGGTGTCCACGAGGAAGCCTGCGACCAGGGCCACGCAGGCCAGGACGAAGGCGATGCCGGTCGTGACGATCCCGCCCGGGGTGCGGTACGGCCGGTCGAGGTTCGGCTCCTTGAACCGCAGGATGATGTGCGACGCCGTCATCATGATGTACGAGATCGTCGCGCCGAAGACTGCCACCAGGATGAGCAGGTCGCCCTGGTTGAGGACGGCCATGATGAAGCCGATGACGCCGGGCACGATGAGCGCGAGGGTCGGCGTCTTGCGGCTGCCGGTGACGGACAGGATCCGTGGCAGGTAGCCGGCCCGAGACAGCGCGAAGGTCTGGCGCGAGTACGCGTAGATGATCGAGAAGAAGCTCGCGATGAGGCCCAGCAGGCCCACGACGTTGATGAACGCGGAGATGGCCGTCTGGCCGCCGTACGCCGCTGGGGACTCGAGCGCCTCGACCAGCGGGTTGCCGGACTCCTTGAGGAAGTCCGAGCCTGCGGCGCCGGGGGCCACGACGAGGATGAGGCCGGCGAACACGATCAGGGCGAGCATCGCGCCGATGATCCCGCGGGGCATGTCCTTGGCGGGGTTCTTGGACTCCTCCGCGGCGAGCGGTACGCCCTCGACGGCGAGGAAGAACCAGATCGCGTAGGGGATGGCGGCCCAGATGCCGATGTAGCCGAACGGCAGGAACGCGCTGGCGCCCGCGGCGGTCTCGTCGACGGGGATGTCGTTGAGGTTCGACGGGTCGAACTGCACGGCGGCGGCCACCACGAAGACGATCAGGGCGACCACGGCGATCGCGGTGATCGCGAACATCAGCTTGAGCGCCTCGCCGACGCCCCACAGGTGCAGGCCGACGAAGATGGCGTAGAAGACCAGGTACACGACCCAGCCGTCGATCCCGATGAGCGAGTTCACGTACGCGCCGATGAAGTTGGCGATCGCCGCAGGGGCGATGGCGTACTCGATCAGGATCGCGGTGCCGGTGAGGAAGCCGCCCCAGGGGCCCATCGCGCGGCGGGCGAACGCGTAGCCGCCACCGGTGGTCGAGATGGTCGAGGAGAGCTCGGCCAACCCGAACACCATGAACAGGTACATCGTGGCCATCAGGATCGTGGCGATGAGCAGGCCGCCCCAGCCGCCCTCGCCGAGGCCGAAGTTCCACCCTGCGAAGTCTCCCGAGATGACGTACGCCACGCCGAGTCCGGCCAGGAGCACCCAGCCCGCGACCCCTTTCTCCAGCTGGCGCTTCTCGAAGTACTCCTTCCCCTCGATCTGCGACTCGACGCCGGCGTGGTGGGCGCGGATCTGCTTGGCCATGTGGCGCTCCTCCCGACGGCGCGGACGCCGTCGTCCTCGGTGGGTCGTGCTGGTCCCCTTCTCGGGGACGCTAGACCCCATCGAGAGTCCCGCGCAAGATCATCGTGCCATCGTTCTGCGCACCGAAGCGCGGCCGAGCCCCGCACCGATGCGGTGCGGGGCTCGATGGGCTGCCGGCTGACCGTGCGCTCAGCGCACTGGCGTGGCGTGCCAGATCCGGTCGAGGTAGTCCTTCATCGAGCGGTCGGAGCTGAAGAAGCCGCTGCGCGCGACGTTGAGGACTGTCGAGCGCGTCCAGGCGTCGGGCTCGGCGTAGGCCTTCTCCACCCGGTCCTGCGCGTCGAGGTAGGCCTGGTAGTCCGCCAGAACGAGGAACCGGTCCTCGTAGAGCAGGTTGGACACGATCGGCTCGAAGGTCGACCGGTCGCCGCCGGAGAAGGCCCCGGAGGCGATGAGGTCGAGCGCCCGACGCAGGTGCAGGTTGGACTCGTAGAACGCCGCGGGCCGGTAGCCCTGGGCGACGACCTCCTCGACCTCGGGCTCGGTGAGGCCGAAGAGGAAGAAGTGGTCCTCGCCGACGAGCTCGAGGATCTCCACGTTGGCTCCGTCCAGCGTGCCGACCGTCAGCGCGCCGTTGAGGGCGAACTTCATGTTGCCCGTGCCGGAGGCCTCCTTGCCGGCGAGCGAGATCTGCTCGGACAGGTCGGCGGCCGGGACCAGCGTCTCGGCCAGCGTGACGTTGTAGTTCGCCGGGAAGGCGACCCGCAGCCTGCCCTGGAGCATCGGGTCGGAGTTGACCGTCGAGCCCACCGCGTTGATCAGCGCGATGATCTGCTTGGCCATCCGGTAGCCGGGAGCCGCCTTCGCGCCGAAGACGAAGGTGCGCGCCATGACCTGGTCGATGGGCAGCTTGCCGGACAGCACCCGGTCGTAGAGCGTCACGACGTGCAGCACCTTGAGCATCTGGCGCTTGTACTCGTGGAGTCGCTTCACCATGACGTCGATCATCGTGTCGGGGTCGATGTCGATCCCGTCGCGACGGGACAGCAGGTCGGCCAGGCGCAGCTTGTTGGCGACCTTGACCTCACGGAACCGGCGCAGGAACTCCGCGTCGTCCGCCAGCGGCTCGAGCCCGCGCAGGCGCTCGAGGTCGGTCACCCACCCGTCGCCGATGGCCTCGGTGATGAGTCCGGACAGTGCCGGGTTGGACAGCCGGACGAACCGGCGCGGCGTGACCCCGTTGGTGACGTTGGTGAACTTCTCCGGCCACAGGCCGGCGAAGTCGGCGAGCAGCTTGTCCCGCAGCAGCTGGGAGTGCAGCGCGGCGACGCCGTTGACCTTCGATCCGGCGACCGTGGCGAGGAACGCCATCCGCACTCCGCGCTCGGGGTGGTCGGTCACGATCGACATCCGCCGCACCTTGAGCTCGTCACCGGGGAACGCCGCGCGGACCTCGGCGACGAAGCCCTGGTTGATCTTGTAGATGATCTCCAGGTGGCGCGGCAGGAGCTTGCCGAGCAGGTCGACGGGCCAGACCTCAAGGGCCTCGGGCAGCAGGGTGTGACAGGTGTACGCGAAGCACTTCTGGGTGATCGCCCACGCCTCGTCCCACTCGAAGCCCTTCTCGTCCACCAGGATCCGCATGAGCTCGGGGACCGCGATGACGGGGTGGGTGTCGTTGAGCTGGAAGACCACCCGGTCGGGAAGGTTGTGCAGGTCGAAGTGCTCCGGCAGCACCTGGTTGATGAAGTTGTGCAGCGAGCAGGCGACGAAGAAGTACTGCTGCTGCAGGCGCAGCTCCTTGCCCTGGGGCGTGGAGTCCTCGGGGTAGAGCACCTTGGAGATGTTCTCGGCGAGGGTCTGCGTACGCACGGCCTCGGCGTACTGACCGGAGTTGAAGATCTGCAGGTCGAAGGCCCGGGTGGCCCGCGCGCTCCACAGGCGCAGGGTGTTGACGTTGCCGTTCTCGAAGCCCGGGACCATGTAGTTGTACGGGACGCCCAGGACGCTCCACGCCGGGGTCCAGACCCGGCGGCTCACGCCGTCCAGTCCGACGACGTCGGCCGTCTGGCCACCGAAGCCGACGGTCACGGCCGACTCGGGGTGCGGGAACTCCCAGGGCGAGCCGAGCTCGAGCCACGAGTCCGCCTCCTCGACCTGCTGGCCGTCGACGAAGGTCTGGCGGAAGATCCCGTACTCGTAGCGGATCCCGTAGCCCACGGACGGTACGGACATCGTCGCGAGCGAGTCGATGAAGCAGGCCGCGAGGCGGCCGAGGCCACCGTTGCCCAGGCCGGGCTCGACCTCGGCGTCCTGGAGCGTGGCCAGGTCGATGTCCAGGCCGCGCATGGCCTCGGCCGCGAGATCCTCCAGGCCGGTGCCGAGCAGGGCGTTGCCGAGCTGGCGCCCGAGCAGGAACTCCGCGGACAGGTATGCGACGGACTTGGACTGCGCCTCGCGTTGGCGACGCCCGGTCTCCAGCCATCGCGACATGAGGTACTGGCGCACCGTTCGAGCCAGCGCCAGGTACTGGTCGTTGACGGAGGAGTTGGCCAGCTCTACGCCCTGGCCGAAGTTCAGCTCGCGCAAGAAGGCGCGCGTGAAGGCTTCGACGGTGGCATCGGGCGTGGGCGTGGGGACGACGAGTTCGGTCACGACGCAGTACGGTAGCCGCTTTCTCGCAAGATCTTGCAACCGAGAGCCTGGATCGCCCGGCCTGCACGGGATCGCTGCCTGTCAGAAGCACTCGATCGGAGCAAGCGCTTGCTCCCGTTCCGCCCGGGCCGTGGTCGGCGGTGGGGCCGACCGGGTGCGGTCGGGCCGGCCCCGGCCGCGTCGGTGATCACGAGCCCACCGTTGGCCGGGTGGAGACCGTGACCGTGAACGTCGGGGTCCGGCTGGCCTGGCGGGTCGGCCCGACGGTGCGTTCCAGGGCCGGGCGGTACTGCAGGTGCGAGTTCCACACGCACCAGAGCTCGCCGCCGGGGGCGAGCACCCGACCGGCGTCGGCGAACATCCGGTGGGCCACCCCGGTGTGCACCGTGGAGCCGAGGTGGAACGGCGGGTTGAGCACCACGAGGTCGACCGATGCGTCGGCCATGGACCCCAGGGCGTCGTCGCGCACGACGTCGACCCGGCCGGCCAGGCCGTTGGTCGCGACGGTCGCCCTGGCCGACGCGACAGCCGCGGCGGACTCGTCCGTCGCGGTGACGTGCAGCCCCGGCCGGGCGCGCGCCAGGGCGACCGCCAGCACCCCGGTGCCGCAGCCGAGGTCGACGGCGCTGCTCGCCGCGGGGTGCATCGCCCCGAGGTGGGCAAGCAGCGTGCGCGTGCCGTGGTCGATCCGCGTCCCGGCGAACGCCGCGCCGTGCGCGCAGACGGTGAGGTCCAGGTCGGCGTGGTGCTCCTGCGCCGGCCAGCGCGAGCCGGCGGTGCCACCGGCCGAGGCGAGCGGCGACGTGGCGACGAGCACGCGGGACTTCTGGCGGGCCAGCCGCGCCTCGACCGTGGCGAAGTGGCGGCCGAGCACGTCGTTCATCGCGCGGGTCATGTGCTTGAGCCGCCCGCCGGCGATCAGCACCACCCGCGGGTCCGCGTGGGCTGCGACCTGCTCGGCGATCTCGTCAAGGGCGGCCAGCGACCGGGGCAGCTGGAGCAGGACCACCCGTGCGCCGGCGAGGCCGATGCCGTCCAGCCCGACGGAGGTGAAGGTTCCGGTCAGCCCGCTGCGCTCCGCGTTGAGCGACAGGGCCCGCTCCCCGGTGAGCGCGTCCTGGGCCGTTCGCAGCCCGCGCGCGCCCTGCGCCGCGGCGCCGAGCGTCAGAGCGCCGTACCGGTCGCCGAGCACGACGACGGTGCCCTCGGGGGCGACGGCGAGATGCGGCGCAGCCTCGTCCAGCACGAGCCGGTCGCTGGCGTCGACCGCCACGAGGCTCGGACCCTCGATGTCGGGGTATCGCCGCAGGACGTCGAACAGGCTGGCCTGGGTCAGCGGGCCGTCGAGCGGCGGGGGATCGGTCATCCCGCGAGCCTAGGGTCAGGCTGCGCGCTCGCCGACCTGCTCGGAGAACAGCGGCCGCAGGGCGGCGATGACGTCCAGCCGGTCGACCCCCTTGACCGTCGCGACCAGTGCGACGCAGGTGTGCGCCAGCGTCATCGCGCCGTAGGCGACCGACGAGCCCGGCTCGTCCAGCTCCCCGACGAGCTCGGTGAGCCGGGACAGCGCGAGCGGGACCGCGCGGGCCGAGGCGGCCGGGTCCTGGGGGTCCAACGCCGTGAGCGCGTCGAGCAGCACGGTCGCCACGGCCTTCTGCTGCTGAGGGGTCATCACCCGACCCTAGGCGACATTTCGGACATCCGGGTGGCTCCGGCGCGTGCTTCACCCAGACAGGGGACACGCAGTCGGACCGTGATCAACGGTCACAGGCGACCCTGCGACGTCCTCCTTGCGGGTAGGGGCCGGGATCGAGCCCCGCGCGGCGCGCGGCGTCGCGCTCTGCGCGCACCAGCGGGTGCGACATCCACGCCGGGGGCAGTCCGCCGCCGGCACGACGCTCAGGAGCAGACATGCCCGTCGACATCGAGCCGTCCCGGAGATCGTTCCGCAGGCTCATCGCCACCAACCCCAACCACTTCGGGACGCTGCACGACAGCGCCCTGGCAGCCTTCTTCCCGGTCGGTGAGGACAAGTCGTCCGACACCGGCTACGAGGAGATCGGCTGCGTCTCCTACAGCCCGGAACGGGATCGGCTCGAGGCCACCGTCGTCCTCAAGCGCGCCGCCGGCTACTCCGGCGGGCCGTGCACCACCGGCTCGGCCGAGTGGGTCCGGTTCTTCGTCGACTTCGGCAGTGGCTGGGTCGACGCCGGCTCGGCCGCGGCGCGGGTCTTCGACGTGCCCCTCGGCAAGGACTGTGCCGGCGAGCGCGACCACCCGTACGTCGCCGTCGTCGGCGTCGTCCTGACCCCTGTACGGCGGTTCTGCTCGACCCCGGTGCTGCCGCGGGTGCGGGCGATCCTGTCCTGGGAGCAGGAGCCGACGGCCGGGGACCCGGGGTTCGTCCCGGTCTGGGGCGAGGTCCAGGAGGACACCGTCCAGATCCGACCGCGTCGACGACTGTTCGTCTCGGACGTCGCCGACCTGCTCAGCCCCGTGCTGCAGATCGACCCGAAGGTCATCGCCCAGCTGGTCGACAGCGACGTGCTGCCGGTCCCGGTCCCCGACCCGGGTCCGCTCGGCCCGGTCGCGCTCAACCCGCAGCCTCTGCCGCCCGTCGACGGACCGCTGCCCGTGCCGCTGTCGCTGGACGTGCTGCACCGGATCTACGCGCCGGAGAAGGTCAAGGTCCTCGCCGAGCGTGCGGTGGACCGCACGGTGGCCAAGCGCGCGCTCGACCCCGTCCCACCGCACCGGTTCGCCGCGGCCGAGGTGGTGGCGGCACAGTCCGGCGGTGTGGCACCCCAGGCGCTGGCCGCTGCCTCGATCGCCGCAGGCAAGCTCGACATCGACTGGGGCGACGTCCTCGGGACGATCGAGGACGGCAAGGGCGACACCACCTACGAGGAGATCGAGTGCCTCGGCCTGGACGATGCGGCCGGCCAGCTGGTCGCGACGTTCCGGGTCAAGCGGCCGACGGGCTTCTCCGGCCCGCCGTGCAGCGCAGGGTCCACGGAGTACGTCGCCTTCTGGGCCGACTTCGACGACGACTGCGCGATGACCTACCTCGGGACGGTCAAGGTCTCTGCGCACGACTTCATCACCATGCCGTCCGGCGGGCTGTCCTACGCCGCCGTGCTGCCGGTGGACCTCGCGGCCCACCGCCGGCACTGCGAGAAGCCGGGGCTGCACCGAGTTCGGGCAGTGCTCTCGTGGAACACCGCGCCGTCGACCACCGACCCCGACGCCGTGCCGCACTGGGGCAGCCGGCTCGACACGCACGTCCACGTGCTGCCCGGCCGCCCGTACGACGGCGTCGCGCGGCTGACCATCATCGGCGGCGTGGCCACCGGCGAGATCGACCCGACCACGGGCGTGACCCTGCCCGTCGCGCACATCGCCTACAACGGCGCGGTGCTCGACCCGCGTGGCTGCCCGTTCGCCGGGCGCGTCACGGCGCACGGCCCCACGGACCCGGCGCTCGCGGGCGTGCAGTATCGGCTCCTGGCGCGCGACGTGACCACCGGCGGCACCGAGAGCCCGGTCACCGAGCCGTTCTACGTCGTGGACTCGAACGGGTTCGGCTCCTGGATCACCCCGGGCGCCGGTGGCTGGACGTCGTGGCCGGTCTGGTCGACCAACACGCTGGGCACCCTCGGGTACATCGACACCAGCGGGGACGACCTGTGGGAGACCTGGCTCGAGGTGGCCGGTTCCGGCGTGGTGGACACCCAGCGGTTCGCGCTGGACAACACCCTCAACGCGGCGTCGATCGACCCGGCCAACGCCGCTCACCTGGCCTTCGACCCGGGCCAGATCGCCGCGCAGAACTGCGGCAAGTTCACGCAGGGGATGACGGTCCTGGGCACGTACGACGCCCGAGATGCGTCGTTCGGCTCCTGGGGCTTCTCCCTGCTGCCGTTCCCGATCCCGGGTGGGGCGTTGACGACGTCGGTGCTGCTGTCGACGTCCGAGGCACCCGTTGGCTCGACCTGGGCGCTGGACACCACCGGCCTGCAGCCGTGCGGCTACGTGCTGCGGCTGACGGTGTCCGACCGGGCGATCGTCAACTCGACCTGGACGGGCCGGAACGTGCCCGTCGACATCGGGTTCTGCATCGAGTAGCCGCGGCCGCGCGGTCGGCCCCCGGTCCGAGCGCGTCGACCCTTGTGCGGAACATCCGGCACGGACTCCGTGCCGGATGTTCCGCGCGCCGGGCTCGCTGCACGCGGACGACCACCTCGTCGCGATGCGTCGTCTGCTCATCGACCGCCGCGTGATGTTCGGCCGCTCCGGCGCGATCATCCCGCTGTCCGGGCGGACGCGGGCCGACCCCGAGGGCACCCGGTGGCTGGCCGATGCTCGGCAGGCGACGGCTCGACGACGTGTTCCGTCCCGAGCCCGTGAATCGGCGCGTCCGCAGCGACCTCATCACCCGTCGCGGCGAGGCCCTGGGCCTCGACTGGTCCTGAGGCAGGCGGCGCTCGGCGGCCGGTGCGCGGCCTGGCCTCGGGGGCCGGGCGCGCGACCGGGCCTCGGCGCCGGGTGCGAACTCAGATGCCGTCGGGGGCCATGTCGACGAACCGCGCGTAGGTGCCCTGGAACGCCACGACGATGGTGTCCGTCGGGCCGTTGCGGTGCTTGGCGACGATGAGGTCGGCCTCGCCGGCTCGGGGTGACTCCCGCTCGTAGGCGTCCTCGCGGTGCAGCAGGATGACGATGTCGGCGTCCTGCTCGATGGAGCCGGACTCGCGCAGGTCGCTCATCTGCGGGCGCTTGTCGGTGCGCTGCTCGGCGCCTCGGTTGAGCTGGGAGATCGCGATGACCGGCACCCCGAGCTCCTTGGCCAGCAGCTTCAGGGCCCGGGAGAACTCACTGACCTCCTGCTGGCGGGACTCGACCCGCTTGCCAGAGCTCATCAGCTGCAGGTAGTCGATGACGACGAGCTTGAGGTCGTGGCGCTGCTTCAGCCGTCGGCACTTGGCCCGGATCTCCATGAGCGACATGTTGGGCGAGTCGTCGATGAACAGCGGTGCCTCGGACAGCCGTGCCATCGTGCCGGCGAGCTTCTGCCAGTCCTCCTGGCGCATCGTGCCCTTGCGCATGTTCTGCAGCGGCACGCGGGACTCCGCCGAGAGCATGCGCATGGTGATCTCGTTGCGGCTCATCTCCAGGGAGAAGATCACCGACGCCATGCCGTGCTTGATCGAGGCGGACCGGGCGATGTCGATGCCCAGCGTCGACTTGCCGATGGCTGGGCGGGCGGCCAGGACGATCATCTGACCGGGGTGCAGCCCGTTGGTCAGCCGGTCCAGCTCGACGAACCCGGTCGGCACCCCGACCATCCCCTCGCCGCGGTTGCCCGCCGCCTCGATCTCGGACATCGTCCCGTTGAGGATCTCGGCCAGCGGCAGGAAGTCCTCGCTGGTGCGCTGCTCGGTGACGGCGTAGACCTCGGACTGAGCGGAGTTGACGATCTCGTCGACGTCGCCGCCGTCGGCCGCGTAGCCCAGCTGGACGATCCGGGTGCCCGCCTCGACGAGCCGGCGCAGCACCGCGCGCTCGCGCACGATCCGGGCGTAGTACCCCGCGTTGGCCGCCGTCGGCACCATCGAGATGAGCGTGTGCAGGTACGGCGCCCCGCCGATCCTGGTGATCTCGCCGCGCTTGGTCAGCTCGGCCGCGACGGTGACCGCGTCGGCCGGCTCGCCGCGGCCGTAGAGGTCGAGCACGGCTTCGAAGACGATCTCGTGCGCCGGGCGGTAGAAGTCGGCACCCTTGAGCTGTTCGATGACGTCGGCGATCGCGTCCTTGGACAGCATCATCCCGCCGAGGACGCTCTGCTCGGCGGCGATGTCCTGCGGCGGGGTCCGGTCGAAGGCGTCCGGCCGTCGTGAGGACAGACCCCGCTCGAGCTCGTCGATGCTCACTGCACACCCCTCGTCATGACGCCACCGTGCTCCACGTCCTACCCCCGACCGCTGACATCCCTGCGCAGTGCCGTCCAGGCGAAGGGTACGGCTGTGCGGCGGCGGGCCCACCAGCCGAGCGAGCGGCCCTGTGCGCAGCCCTGGGGACAGCCTGTGGACCGTCCCGTGAGCCGCTGTGCACAGGTCGGGGACAACCTTGTGGATAGCGTGGATCCACGGTGGCCAGAGACGGCCGGGAACTGCGACGATGCCCGCCCGACGCTGTGGACAGGAGATTCGTGGCCAAGCGTTCACCTGATGGACACCCTGTCTCGTCTGGCGTCGTATCGCTCGACCGGCAGATCCTCGCGCTCGCGGTGCCGGCGCTCGGCGCCCTGGTGGCCGAACCCCTCTTCGTCCTGGTCGACTCCGCGGTCGTCGGGCAGCTGGGTACTGTGCAGCTCGGTGGGCTCGCGCTGGCCGGCACGGTCCTGTCCACAGCCGTCGGCCTGTGCGTCTTCCTCGCCTACGCCACCACGGCAGGGGTCGCCAGGGCGCTCGGCGCCGGGCGACGCGCTCAGGCGGCGCGGCTCGGCGTAGACGGTCTGTGGCTGGGTGCCGCCCTGGGGACGTTGCTCGCCGTTGCCCTATGGACGACGGCACCGACCCTGGTCACCGCCCTGGGAGCACCCGCCCACGTCGTGCCGCACGCCGTGGCGTACCTGCGCTGGTCGGCCCCAGGCCTACCCGGGATGCTCGTCGTCCTGGCGGCGACCGGCGCGCTGCGGGGCATGCTCGACACCCGCACCCCGCTGAGGGTCGCTGCTGGTGGAGCCGTTCTCAACGCGGTGCTCTCCGTCGTGCTCGTCCTGGGTGTGGGGATGGGCGTCGCGGGCTCGGGGCTCGGCACGGCCGTCGCGCAGCTGCTCATGGGCGCCGTGCTCGCCCGGGCCGTGCTGCGTGATGCCCGGACCCTCGGCGCCGCCCGTCGTCCCTCCACGGTCGGTCTGCTGTCCGGGCTGCGCTCCGGCGGCCCGCTGCTGGCCAGGACGGGGTCCCTGCGTCTGGCCGTGCTGCTGGCCGCCTGGGTGGCGGCGGGCCTGGGGGCCGTGGCCCTCGCGGGGCACCAGGTGGTCGGCGCCGTGTGGGGGCTGTGCGCCTTCGCGCTCGACGCCCTGGCGATCGCGGCGCAGGCGCTCGTCGGGCACGAGCTCGGAGCGGGCGATCTTCGGGCGACCCGGGCGACCCTGAGTCGGTTGCTCCAGTGGGGGGTCGGCGCGGGCGCTGTGCTCGGCATCGTCGCCGGGGCCGGGGGGTGGTGGCTGGCCACCCTCTTCACCGACGACCCGGACGTCCGACGCGCCGTCGCCGCGGCGCTCGTGGTCGTGGCGGTCTCGCTGCCGGTTGCCGGCTGGGTCTTCGTGCTCGACGGGGTGCTCATCGGCGCAGGGGACGGACGCTACCTCGCCGTCGTCGGGATGGTCACACTGCTCGCCTACGCCCCGGTGGCCCTCGCCGTCCGCTCGGCGGCACCCACCGGCGCTGCCGGTCTGGTCTGGACCTGGGCCGCGTTCGCCGGGGTGTTCATGCTGGCCCGCGCCGTCACCACCGGCCTGCGCGCCGCCGGCACCGGGTGGATGCGGACCGGCGCCTGACCTGTCGGACCGGCGCGATCCGGGTTCCGGACCCCGTTCCCCGTTCTCTCCCCTCGTCGGGAGCGTTCCGTCGGCTCTCCCCTCGTGGGGAGCGTTCCGTCGACTCGAACCCCCCCAGTGGAGCGTTCCGTCGACCGAACGCTCCACTCGACGCGGGCGACCCGACCGAACGCTCCACTCGAGCGGGGAGCATGGACCCATCGACCGACCCTCGGGCAGCACCTGCCCGCTGACGCTGAACGGCCCGGTCCCCC
>Ga0105047_10000875_pt1 | contig 53004 bp, 45 predicted proteins | sample MAT04_FD_78384 | JGI IMG/M metagenome (GOLD analysis project Ga0105047, IMG submission 78384) | Freshwater microbial communities from Lake Fryxell liftoff mats and glacier meltwater in Antarctica - MAT-04 (megahit assembly) | ecosystem: Environmental > Aquatic > Freshwater > Ice > Liftoff...
CTTGCGGACTTGGCCATCGGTAACCATCGCAGACCCCCAACTTGTGGAGGTTGCCTACGGCCGAGACTCTCGGACGGGAATTCTAATTGTCGCTGGACGGGAGTTCTAATCGCCGCTCTACATCTTGGCGATGGATCAGTCCGGTTCGTTACTGATGGAGTCAACACGGGTAACCTGGGAAGTGCTGAAGCCACAACTGGTGCCAGCCCCTACGGGGTGTGGGGTGCTGCGGGAACCATTGCTGGGGGCGAGACTGCCGCGCTCAACTAATCGAACTGTCGGCTGGCGCAATCGGGGACAACAGTAGCGAGAGGCAAGGAGGGCGAGACTCTTGCTGAGCCACAGCCAAGGCTCGGCAAGAGTTTCGCCCGCCTCGCCCTCTCGAACCAGTACGGTACACATCTGCCAAATGCGCCCCAGTGAACTTCACCACAGGAACCTTCACCATGTTTCAACATTCTACAGTCATAACCGTCCGAACTGTCGGCTGGCTGTTCTGCCTTCTGGCGGTCGCGGGCTGCGGGCCAAAAACTCCGGAGACTGTTCCGGTCACCGGGCTTGTGACTCAGGGAGGAATGCCGGTCGAGGGGGCAACTGTCACCTTCACTCGTGGTAGTGGCGGTCTTGCGGAAGGTGAGACCGCGATTGGCAAAACAGACGCGAACGGGCGGTACGAACTGATCACCCACTTTGGCCCCCAGACCAGTGCTCATGGGGTGGTTCTGGGTGAGTATGAGGTCATCATCTCGAAGCATGTTCCCCCACCGGGGATCACGCAGGCTCAGTACGACACCATGGTTGCTATTGCCAACAAGATCGGCGAGACAAGTGCGATGGTCCCGCCGGACAAACAGCCACCACCGCTGGTCGAGAAATTCCCCGAGCATTTCTCGAAGCGTGGCAAGTCGCGGCTGAAGGCAAGCGTCCCCGAAAAGGGACCGGTCGAGCTGAACTTCACGCTTGATTGATTCGAGTGTCCCCGACCAGGCTCGTCAATCCTTGTCACGACGGCGGCGAGGGCGATCGTCGTAGTCGTCGTCTTCGTCATCGAGGCGGCGACGGCGAGGACGATCATCATCGTCGTAGTCGTCATCGTCGTCACGATCGAGGCGTCGGCGGCGAGGGGTCTCGTCGTCGTCGTAGTCGTCCACGGACTTTCGACGCCTCGTCTTGTTGCCCTTGAAAGTACTTTTCCCCGACACGGACATGATGATGACTGTGAAAAGTCCCGCAACGGGCAGGCCACCGAGGCAACCCAGGAGGAAGGCCGCGGGGATCGCGCAGATGGCTCCAAGCACGCCAAGCAAGGGTTGGCCTCGGCTCAAGCCTACAGCGAGCGGAATGCTTGCCGAGATGACCACAGCCATGATAATGCCGACGAGCATGCCCGCCTGCCGGGCCTGATCATTCGCGCCCCCTCCTATCTGAGCAAGGAGTTCCATTTGTCCCTCATGTGGATGCCTGATTGGGGCCGGATCGATTCTTTCGCACGCACGACCACCAGTCAAGCATCATCTTCTGAATGGGTGTCCCTCACCCGCGTCGTTGCGACGCGAAGTCCTCGCAAGAGGCGCAACCGCTCCGAGTTATGTTCTCGCATGATTCGGACTGGGAATCGGAGATGAATTGCGATTTGTAGCCACGACACGATTGCGTATCTGATTGCTTCTGCGTCACTTAAATGTGTTTCAGCAGGGGATGAAGTTGTTCTGATGCACTTTCTTCCGGACGAGTCAACGGTTCCAGAATGGTTCCAGGCATGGGTGTGCATGTCGCCCGGAACCATCATCGTCGTCCGACTGTCTTGCCTGGATCACTCATCACGATTTGCCCGTCCTGAGAGATCGCAATTCTAGGTACTGGACCGCTGCCCTTCGTGCCGTCATTATGAAGCCCTCTCCGGCACGTGGTGCCGCTGGTATCGCTTTGAGGGAAGACATGCCCGCTCCGAAGTTACTCGCAGGTTTGCCCAAGCCCGTGCTATTTGGCCTGTACGGTGCCATCGGTGGGCTGCTCGGCGCCCTCGTGTTCGGCGAACCGCTGTACTTCGCACTCGAACCCGCGAAGGCCGCGACGGGGAAGCCCGAACCCGAGGTCGGCGTTGCAGCGTCGCCCGAAGTGCCGGTCGCGATCAATGGCACAAACACGTTCATCGTCGAGATCGCCCGTGCGGAGTTCGACGGTCCCGTAAGCGTGCGATTCGAGAACCTCCCCGCCGGTGTGACCATCGAACCGGTCACCATCGCAAAGGGCGAGACCAGGGGAACCGCGACGGTGACCGCCCGTGGCGCGGCCGTGGGCGTGAAGCCGATCAAGGTCGTGGCCGATGCCAGGGCAGGCGACAAAGCCCTCACGGCAACTGCGACCACGAACGTCTCCGTGTCCGATCCGTCGCGACCGCAAGCCGACATCATGTTCGTGCTCGACGTGACCGCGAGTATGCAGAACGAGATCGACGGCGTGAAGAATGGCGTCCGCTCGTTCGCGGCCGCACTGCAACGGAACAAGATCGACTTCCGCATCGGACTGGTGGCATTCCGCGACTTACAGGTCGATGGCGGGGGTGCCATGATCGTCCTGAAATTCAAGGGGGATTCGTTCACGCCGGATGCGGAAGAGTTCCGCAGTCAGGTCGGCACACTGATCGCCTCCGGTGGCGGCGACATCCCCGAGCACAGCCTCGAAGCAGTGACGGAAGCAAGTAACCAGCCGTTCCGCAAGTCGGCGACGAAGGTGTTGCTACTGATCACGGATGCCCCGCCGAAAGTGCTCGATCAGAACAACCGCCACAGCGATGCGGAAATCCCCGGTGCGGTTCGCCGCGTGGCGGGGGTCGTGAAGGAGAAGGGAATCGACTCGGTTCACCTCGTCGTTCCCGATGGGAAAAAAGGGAAGCCGCGACTACTCGCGATGTATGAGCCGCTCCGGGACGCGGGCCTGGAGAAGACCAAGGGCGAATTCTTCGATCTGGCGGATGTTGCGGATGGCGTCGGGTTCGACACACTGCTCGACAAGTTCAGCGTTCGCGTGACCGAGGCGGCGAAGGCGAAGAACCCCGATGGCAAGCTGTCCGTTGGTGGTGCTGCCGGGAAGCCGGAACTGGGGCAGAAGTCCCTGCAATCGAATGTGGATTACGCGAAGGGTTCCGAAGTTCGGCTCGCGATGCTGAGCGCCGTGTGGACGGGAGCAATCGCGGCTCTGGTCTGCATGGCGCTGGTCGCCGGGCAACACCACTACCTGCGCGGAACACTTCCCGCTGCCGCTGGGTTGCTCACGGGCCTGGGGGGTGGTCTGGTTGCGGGGCTGGTCGGGGGTGCCGCCGGGCAAGCGCTGTACATGATCGCGCCGGATAGCAAGTTCCTCTCGATCATCTTCCAGCTTTTCGGCTGGGCACTTCTCGGGGGGCTTGCAGGCGTCGGGCTGTCGCTGTTCATTCCGAACTTGAAGAAGGTTCACGGGCTGGCGGGCGGTGCCATCGGTGGTGCGGTTGGTGCGATTGGGTTTATCGCAGCGTCGTCGCTCGTGGGCGATCTCGTGGGTCGGCTCGTCGGCGGGTTGCTGGTCGGCTTCTGTATCGGGCTGATGGTCGCGGTGGTCGAAGCTGCGTTCCGGCGTGCGTGGCTCGAAGTACGCTACGGCGAACGCGAAACGATCACGGTGAACCTCGGGCCCGAACCGGTGAAAGTGGGTGGCGACGGCCCGGCTTGCACGGTGTGGGCACGCGGTGCGGCACCGCTGGCACTGCGATACTTCATCCGCAACGGGCAGGTGATCTGCGAGGATTCGCCGACACGTACAGAAGCCGTGGTTGGCGATGGCGATGCTCGCGAGGTCGGCAATGTGCGGCTCACCGTGCGAACCGGAACGAGCGCCGCGCCTGCGGTTGCTCTGGCTCCGGCTCGTCCATCCCCAGCACCGACACGTACACCCGAACCAGCAGCGGCGACGATTTCCGACAATGATGATCCGTTACCGATGCCGGTGTCGCCCCCGAAGCCGAAGCCAGCCGCACCGCCGCCACGACCAACAGCGCCGGCGCCGGTGGCGACCGCAAAGCCGAGCGGCCCGCGTGATCCTGATGCGTGCCCCGGTTGTGGCCGAAAGAATCCCGGCCGCGCGGGTGCCCGCTACTGTATGCTCTGCGATAACACGTATTGATTGAGAACGTCGCTCCGATGAGGCGACCGCTAACCGGTGTCCATTTATCTTGGAGTTCCTTCCCTATGCCCGCACCGAAGGCGTTATCCCGGTTACCGAAGCCGCTGCTGTTCGGGCTGTACGGTGCCGTCGGCGGGCTTCTCGGTGCCCTCATCTTCGGCGAGATCCTCTGGTGGTTGTTGAAGCCGCCGGCCGCGACAGCAAGCCTTCCCGAACCACGTGTCGCGATCGCCGCATCCAAGGAGATCGAGGTCTTCGTCGATGGTCGGAATACCTTCCCCGTGCAGATCGCTCGTGCGGACTTCGATGGACCCGTGACCGTGCGATTCGAGGATCTTCCCCCAGGCGTGACAGCTGCACCCGTCACGATCCCGCCCGACAAGACCGAAGGCGAAGTGCTCGTCATCGGTGGGCGATCCGCACAAGTGACCACGAAGACCGCGAAGCTCGTGGCCGAGGCGAGCGCCAACGGCAAGACCGCGAACGCAGACGCGGCCGTGAGCCTGAAAGTGTGGAATCCGCCACGCCCGCAGGCCGATATCGTCTTCATTCTCGATGTCACGTCCAGTATGCAGTGGGCGATCGACGATCTGAAAAACGGTATCGGCAAGTTCGCGGACGCACTCGCTAAAGCTCGCATCGACTATCGCCTCGGGCTGGTGACGTTCCGCGATGTTGCCGTGCCTGGCGAGAAAGTAGACGTGATCCGCTTCCAGGACGAGGAAGTGTTCACGTCGGATGGCACCGTCTTCCGCGAAACAGTGGGGACGTTCCGCGCTTCGGGTGGCGGCACCGATGTACCTGAAAGCAGCCTGGAAGCGGTGACCGCAGCGACCCGGATGCCGCTCCGCAAATCGGCCACCAAGGTGTTGCTGCTCATCACCGATGCGCCGCCCAAGGTTGTCGATCAAGGCGGGCGGCACAGCGATGCCGCGATTCCCGCAGCGGTCACGAGAACAGCACAGCTTGTCAAGGACGCGAGCATTGACTCGGTTCACCTGGTGATTCAGCGATACGACCTGGAAGACTACAAGCCGCTCATGGCGGCAGGTGTGGAACAGTCCGGCGCAAAGCACTTCGACCTCAGCGACGTGGTTCGCGGCGACGAGGGTTTCGACCCCATTCTCGCGTCGTTCAGCACGGCGGTCACGGAAGCGGCTCGCGCGAAGATTCCCGACAGCAAGCCACTCGTGGCGTCCCGAGGAGATGCCCCGGTTCTCGGAGTAAAGAGTTTGCAGTCGGGCGAGCAATCGGCGGCGGGAACGGAAGGGAAAGTTGTGCTACGCAGCGGTGTGTGGGCAGGTGCGATTGCGTCGCTGGTGTGTCTGGCGCTGCTCGCCGGACAGCACCATTACCTTCGCGGCTCGCTCCCCTCCTTCGGTGGCGTCGCAATGGGGTTACTCGGTGGGCTAATCGTCGGATTCGTGGGTGGTGCTGCCGGGCAGGGGTTGTATCTGTTCGCCCCGACGGGTAGCGTGCTCGGAACGGTGTTCCAGGTGCTCGGCTGGGTGTTGCTTGGCGGACTCGCGGGCGCGGGGTTATCGCCATTTATCCCCAATTTGAAGTGGACTCTGGGGCTGGCAGGTGGAGCGATTGGCGGTGCGGTTGGTGCTGCCGGATTCCTGTATGCGTCCTCTGTTCACGAAGTCGTGGGGCGGATCGTAGGCGGATTGCTGGTCGGCTTCTGCATCGGGTTGATGGTTGCGATCGTCGAGGCTGCATTCCGGCGGGCGTGGCTCGAAGTGCGGTACGGTGCTCGCGAGACGATCACGGTCACGCTGGGGCCGGAACCCGTGAAAATCGGTGGCGACGCAAAGCTGTGTACCGTGTGGGCACGTGGGGCGGCGCCGCTGGCACTTCGATTCTTTGTGCGTGACGGCCAGGTGATCTGCGATGATACTGTGATGAAGCGGGAAAACCCTGCTGCGGATGGATTCTCCAAGGAAGTCGGCAACGTGACCGTGACGGTTCGGACCGGCACGGGGGCAACTGTAGCGCCACCCGCTCCGCCACCTCCTCCTGCGGTCAGGGTCACGCCTTCGCGAGTTGTCGCGGATGACGACTACGACTCGCTGCCGCTGCCGATGCCGCTGAGTCCGCCGCCAGCACCGGCCGCGGTTGCACCGAAGCCCGCGCCTCCAGTTGCGCAGACTGCGATGAAGCCGCCGGCCCCAAGTGCCAGCGTCGCCTCTACCGTTCGCCCAGAACCGAAGCCACCCGCACCGCCGAAACCTGTGGCGCCGCCAGCACCGGTCGCGACGAAACCGCCCGCTCCGAATGTGGGGACCGCGCCACCCGCTCGCCCAGAACCGAAGTCGCCCGCACCCACCGGGGCTAAACATCCCGATGCGTGTCCGGGGTGTGGACGAGTCAACGCGGGAAAGCCGAAGCAACGCTACTGCATGGTCTGTGATAACACGTACTGACGCGGTACACGCCGAGTATCTTTGGACTTCTACAATGCAACTGGATCTTGTCACCCAATTCCCGGCAATTGCCATGCGACATCTGCTGTTGTTCGCCGTTTTGCTCGGCTTCACGATCGGCTGTTCCAAGAAGGCTCCGGAGCCAACGGCAGCGGGGCCAGACGCCGACGCGACTCCAGACCTGAACCCAAAAGACTCTCTCGCGAAGGACCGTGCGTACTGGTTCAAGGGTCTCGCCAGCAAGGATCTGAAGGTGCGGCAGGATGCTGCCGATGAGCTCACTATTTGGGTCGCGACCGACCCTGAAACCGTGACCGGACTTCTCGAACTGCTAAAAGACAAGACCACGACGGGGTCGGGTAAGGTCATGGTCACGCGCGTGAACAGCACCCGCGAACTGGCGGCCAGTATCCTGAACCACTCCGGGCCAAAGGGTCAGGAAGCACTCAAGGACAAGGGGATTCCGATTCTCCGCGAGGGCCTGAATGACTCCGACCCCGCAGTACGCGAACACACCCTCTACACAGTCGGAACGCTTGGTTCAATCGCGAGCCCCCTTGCTCCGGATGTGCTCAAGCTTTGCACCAGTCCCGATCAAAACATCCACCGTGCGGCATTCGATGCCCTGCGTGCAATTGGGGGAGCTGATCCGCTCGCGATCTCGGCAATGCTCAAAAGCCAAAGGCGCGACATTGTCCGACTCGCTGCCGAGCAGCTTTCCGGGTTCAGCAAGTTTCCCGAGGAGGCAGTACCGAACCTTATTGTCGGCTTAAAAGACAAGGTAGCCGTCGTTCGGACCGCGAGCGCTGCTGCTCTTACCACCATTGGGCCGAAAGCCGCGCCTGCATGTGATGCGCTGATCGAGGCCATCAAGGAGAGCTATCCGAAGGAAGTGGACCCAATGTCCATGGCCCACGAAGCAGGTGCCGACATTGCGTACTGGAACGCCCTCACGGTCATTGGCGAACCAGCGGTGGTTCCGACCGCGAGATTGATAACCCACACGAACCCGAACGTGCGAGTTCTCGCCTTGCAAACTCTCGGCGAGATCGGCGAACCGTCAAAAGCTGTGGCGGACAAGATCAAGGCTGCGCTCGAGGATTCTTTTGGGAGCGTTGTGATCGAGGCGGCATGTACCCTGTGCCGGATTGACGTTGGTAAGGACGACGCGATCAAACGTGTGAAGCAAGCAATGGATGCCCCGAATAGCGTTGCACAGAGTGCGATCGAGGCGATTCCTCGGATGGGTGATGCGGGCAAATCGCTCATCCCCGTCGCTCTGGGCAAGTTGCAGAGTGATAACCCATACGCACGTTATGCCGCTGTTGGTGTCGTCGGTACACTCGATCGCTCGGAAGCTGCAAAATATGCCGCCCAGTTGGGCAAACTGGCGACCGATGTTGGTGCTGGTGCGGAGATGCCCGAACTGGAACTGCGGGCCGCTCGTGAGATTCGTCAGCGCGTGGCAGCGGTACTCAGACGACTTGGCCCAGATGCTGCACCTGCCGCAGCAGCACTCGGGAAAGCGCTTCCCAACGAATCAGACTCCGGGATTCGCGAGCAATTCATTGAGGTACTCATCGGGTTGGGTGCCCAGGCAAAGCCAGCGTTCCCGGCGTTGCTGAAACTCGCTGAAGATACTTCGATTCAACCCGAACGTCGCGGAAACCTGTTTGAGGTGCTGACACTCATTGCTCCCGAATCCAAGGAAGTGTCGGCGCTGTTGATGAAGGTCGCGGCCGATTCCGGATCACCTGTCAGGCTCACGGCAGTGCGGGTCATGGGTCAGTTCGACCCAATGCCACAACCGGTTCTCACGAAACTCATCGAGCTGGCAACGACGGACCGCGCCACGAATGTCCGGACGGCAGCACTGCGGGCGCTCGCAGCAGCAGGAGCCAGAGCCAAGCCCGTGCGTTCGGATGTCGAGAAGATCGCCACCGGCACAATCCCCGAGTTTGCACTCCCGGCGAAGGTAACGCTCGCGGCGATTGACGGGAACGTCGCGAACGCGGCTGAGGATGTCCGGGCGGGCCTCGTAGACAAGAACACGCAAGTGCGATTGGCCGCGGCCGATGCCTTGCTTCTGATCGGCCCCACCGAAGCTGATGTGCCCGCCCTCCAGAAATTGCTCGGTGAACGTGGCGACGCCACCAAGGAAGCAGCGGCCAAGTGCATCGGGAGAATTGGCCCGGGGGCCAAGGATGCCGTGCCGCAACTCATGCGCTTGCTCGATGACCGTGACGGTGCCGTTCGCGTAGCCGCCGCGACAGCGCTGGGAGAGATCGGACCGGCGGCAAAGGAAGCCGTCGAGAAACTGCGTCAGATGCGTGGTACGGGGAGCGGGAAACGGAACGAACGCAGCGACCTTCAGGCTGGCCCTGCAGCAGCGCGAGCACTTGACAAGATCATGGGTCGAGACAAAAAGTGAGATTGTGAATTTGTCGAGCGGTAGGCTTAAGCCGCCGCTCGACGCTACCCCGCTCGTCAAGACTACTTCCGGTCGGCCACCACCTGATCGAGCACTTGCTTCACGGCATCGTTGCTGGTCTTCCCGATCCCCGTGTATTGCCGCTTGGCTCCCGAGCCGCTGATCGGCACGGATGCCCGAAAGGTGTACTCGCCGTTTTCCTGCACCAGCGCACGATCCTCTCGCGTTACCCCAAATTTCGCCAGTTCCGCAAACAGCGGATCAAGCCCCGGGCTGGGCGCTTCCACCTCGCCCACGGGGAACACCCCACCGACCTGTCGGAGTGGAGCGCGGTTGTCAGGCGTGTCGATCTTCAATTCTTCTGCGTCGAGATTTTTCCCAGCGAGTGCAGCGGGGGTGGTCCCCGGTCCGGGGTTGTACGCTCCCCGGAACCGTTCGGGATCATCCGAATATCCGACTCCAGTTTTCTCGCCCGTTCGCCCAACGGGAGAAGTTAAAGGATCGGAACGCCCCTTGGCTCCGATTCCTCCGCGCTCCGGAAGCGGTACGTTTTGTGGGGGAATGCGTGTTGGTCCGTAGACAAGCGGATCGCGAATCTTGCTCTGGCCACTGGTGCCGCCAACGTTGCCGCCGCTGTCTCGGCTTTTGCAACCTGAGAGCGCAAGCAGCCCTGCCAACCCGGCGATACACGCCCGGCGAGAGAGGATTCGGGTTCGCGGGTTCGTTACAGTCATCTTGACCCGCCTCCGTGGGCGACTACACCAGCGAGATATTCACCGGCACAGTCCACCACCTGTACTCTCACTGACCGGGTGTCCGGAGTCCACCTCGGGTGGATCGAAACCGGGGTCTGGCAGCCCATGGCGGGTGGGGCAGTTCCAGGTGGGACGACTTTTCTGAAGGCATAACCACTGAGCGAGGCGGGTTCAATGGCGGTTTTCCGGGTTGCAGTGATTGGCGGCGACGGAATCGGTCCAGAAGTGATCGATCAGGCTATCCGTGCGGCCGAAGCCGCTGCGCGAAAGCACGATGTTGCCGAGCTTCAATGGAACAAGTTGCCGTGGAGCACGGCGTACTACAAAAAGCACGGGCGAATGCTGCCAGAAGACGGCTGGGAGCAACTCAAGCCCCATGATGCCATCCTGTTCGGCGCGGTGGGCGATCCCAGCGTGCCGGACAAGATCACGGTTCACGAACTCTTGCTGCCGATGCGGCGCAAGTACGATCAATACGTGAACCTGCGGCCGGCGTACCTCTTTGCGGGCGTGCCGTGTCCGCTCGTTGGCAAGAAGCCCGGCGAGATCGACATGATGGTGTTCCGCGAGAACACCGAGGGCGAATACGCCCCCGTGGGCGGAAACCTGTATCCCGGCACGGAACACGAGATCGCCGTGCAAACCGGCATCTTCACACGGCGCGGTTGCGAGCGAATTCTGCGTGTCGCGTTTGAGACAGCCAAGAAACGCCCCCGCAAGAAGTTGACCAGCATTACCAAGTCGAATGCGCAAGTCTGGGGACTTGGGTTGTGGGACGACGCATTCGAGGCAGTTCGCAAAGATTACCCAGAGGTCCAAAGCGGCTCGCTACTCGTCGACGCCGCAGCGATGGACTTCGTGCGCAAGCCTGAAACCTTCGACGTGGTCGTGGCAAGCAACCTGTTCGGCGACATCCTGACCGACCTGAGCGCCGCGGTCACGGGAAGCATCGGGCTGGCGAGTTCGGCGAACATCAACCCGACGCGACAGTTCCCGAGCATGTTCGAGCCGGTTCACGGCAGCGCCCCGGACATCGCCGGTAAGGGAATCGCCAACCCCATGGCAGCTATACTGAGTGCAGCGTTGATGCTCGATCACCTGGGACTTGTGAAGAGTGCCGAGGCCGTGCGAGGAGCCGTGAGCAAGGTGCTCGCCGAGGCGAAGGTGCTGACACCCGACCTGGGTGGCAAGCACACAACGACCGACATCGGCAACGCCGTGGTGAACGCGATCGGATGAGGTAGGCAACTCACTGCGTGAGTTGCCAGTTCTTCGCTGCTTAAGGTTCCAAGATCGCCAGAATCGGTCACTCTCGGAGAGAGTGACCTACACACCGAGAAACGAATGCCGACCGGACCGCAGATTATCCTGACGCTCAAGGTACTCGTCGCAACCGTGACGGTGCTGCTTCTGGCGTCGCTCATCGCGCTGCTGTTGAAGCGGCCGCGGTTGCACGGGCAGATCAACACAGTGTTCTTCACGCTCACGCTCTCCACGGTGATCGGCTTCGAGACGCTACTTCAGTTTGTGAACGTGTCCTCGACATTCGACGATGCCACCCGCGAGGCGCTTCGCATCCACTTGTGCTTCTCCATTCCGTCGGCGTTGTTGTTGCCGATCATGCTTTACACGGGGAAGACACGTCGGAAGTCGGTCCACATTGCGTTCGGCATCCTGTTCGCTATCGTGTGGGCGGGTACCTTCGTAACGGGGGTCTTCTTCCTCCCCCACCGATAACCAAAGGTTCCCAGTTCCAAGTTGCAGCCAGCAAGCCACCAGGTTTTCAACTTGAAACTTGGAACCTGGAACTTGAATCTCCTGTTACCGGGGTCACCACGATGGCAGGAAGCCACCCCGACGACGAACCGTTCCCGAACCTTGCCGGCGAGTGGCAACTCGACGCCGAACCGCTGTTGGAACCGGAACCGGAAATCGGGAGTCAGGAATCAGGAGTCGGGAGTCAGGAGTCAAAGCCTTCTGACTCCCGACTCCCGATCCCCGACTCCCGATCCCCGACTCCCGATCCCCGGCTCCCGATCCCCGACGACACACCACCGAGCCCCGAGCAAATCATTGAGGCAATGCTGTTCGTCGGCGGGCACCCACTCACTGCCGAAGCAGTCTGTGCGGCCGTTCGCGGCCTGACGCGCGAGAGCTTCACTACCGCCATCGACTCCCTCACGAAGCGTTACCGCCAGCAACGCCGGCCCTACGCGTTACTGCCGCGGGACGATGGTTTCGTGCTGGCGATCACACCGACATATCGCGGACTGCGCGATCGCCTCTTTGGCGGCCCACGGGAAGCACGCCTGAGCCAGCCGGCGCTCGACGTGCTCTCGGTGGTGGCGTATCGCCAGCCAATCGGCAAAGTGGAAGTGGACACGATCCGCGGCACCGACTCGGGGTCGATCCTTCGCCAACTCGTGCGACTCGGCCTCGTCGCTGTGCAACATCGTGCGGAAGCCGGTATCCGTGAAGTGCGTTATGGCACAACGCCACGCTTCCTGACGGTCTTCGGCCTCGGCTCGCTCGACGAACTCCCCCGCCTCGGTGACACCGCACAGGTCTAATCCGCATTCGCAAAATACCAAAGCGAGTCGTGCCCGCGAGTGAAACAATTCTTGCTATTCTGATTTGACACGACCACACTCGTTCGAAATGTACATATAGACAGTTGTGCGTCGTCGTGTTGACTCGGGTACGACAGTCGAGAGACCACATGAAATCCCTCGCAGATCGCTTCCGTCGCTGGTACGAATACGAGCGGGACTGTAACGCCAAATCGCTTCAAATGCTGGCATCCGTTCCCGACGATCGCCGTTCTGCCCCGGAATTCCAGAAGGCAATCGATCGGCTGGCCCATCTCGTTGCCGCTCGGCGGCGCTGGCTGTTCCGCTTGGGTCACTGGCCCGAGATTCCGGCACCATTCCCACAAGGAACCGCACTCGATGATCTGCCACCGCTGGTTGCGGCCACCGAGGCGGCGTGGGTCGAGTATTTGAGCCGGCTCGACGAGACCGAGTTATCCCGTTCACTTGAGTGGGACATGGCCGACGGCCGGCGGTTTCAGTGGGATGTCGAGGGAGTGCTCACCCAGACGTTCGGGCACGCCTGGTATCACCGAGGACAAATCGCCCAACTCGTCGCTGCACTCGGGGGAACCGCCGTCGATACGGACTACATCCTCTGGTGCAATTTGCCATCGATCAATCCAGCCAAGTCGTGAGTTAATCAAGGCGGCCCCCGCGAGTGGATCTCGCGGTTCAGCGAACAGAGCTTGCTCTGGATCCAACGTGCTACTAGCCACCACGGATCGCCCAATACCTCGCGGAAGGTTTTAGACCGTAGGGCATCGTGGTATCCTTTTCAGTGGGAATGCGACTTGGTTGATCTGGATAGTGTGAGACCTGAATCACGAAACTCGACCAATAACTCGCTCCCACGATAGCCGTAAATTTCGTATTCGAAAGGAGATAACACTACAATGATGTGCCTCGACCCACACAACCTATCTGGTCGGACACTTGGAAACCGCTTGTTTTCTAGTGCTTCCTAAGCGGTTCAGGCGCTGACCGTTCCACATGGTCACTGATAAGTAATTCGTCCCGGTAACGTACGGTCATGAGTATCCACTTCAGCCAGGAGATTCCTCTGAAAAGCGCGACACGTGGTGGCGGTGTATTTTTCATCATGCTTGCGGGCGTGCTCACGATCGTGGCAACGCCCTACGCCGACGCATGCACTCGTGCGGTCTACTTCGGCAAAGAGGGTCAGACCGTCACCGGCCGGTCAATGGACTGGGTCGAAGACATGCAGACCAACCTGTGGATCTTCCCTCGCGGCATGAAACGTGATGGCGGACTCGGCAAGGGTTCACTGGAGTGGACCAGCAAATATGGCAGCGTCGTGGCATCGGTTTACGAGGGTGGCACCGCCGACGGCATGAACGAGAAGGGTTTCGTCTCAAACCTGCTTTACCTGTCCGAATCTGAGTATCCTGCGGCCGATGACAAGCGACCGGGCGTGTGCATCACGGCCTGGGCACAGTATCTGCTCGACAACTTCGCGACAGTCAATGAGGCTGTTGCGGAGATGAATAAGGACGCCTTCCGCGTCGTTCCCGTCGAAGCACCGAACGGAGCAAAGGGGACTGTCCATGTCGCGATTTCTGACCCGAGCGGCGACTCGGCCATATTCGAGTATGTGAAGGGTAAACTGGTCATCCACCATGCCAAGGAATATCAGGTGATGACCAATTCACCGACCTACGACAAGCAGCTTGCAATCAACGAGTATTGGAAGGAGTTGGACGGCGCCGTGATGTTGCCCGGCACCGTTCGGGCCGCGGATCGCTTTGTGCGAGCTTCGTATTACATCAACGAGTGCCGACAGACGGCCGACCCCCGCGAAGCCGTGGCAGGCGTGTTCAGTGTGATGCGTAACGTCAGCGTGCCTCGCGGCATTCGCAAGAAAGACGCACCCAATCTTTCGTCAACGCTTTGGCGAACGGTGGCGGACCAGAAGAATCGCGTCTACTTCTACGAAGACACCAACAGCCCGGGCGCTCTGTGGGTGAAGTTGGACAAGCTCGACTTCAAGGAAGGGTCGGGCACCCGGAAACTCACGTTGGTTGGCAAGGTTGACACGATCGGCGACCAGTCAGCGAACTTCGAGAAGGCGGCCCCGTTCAAGTTCCTCGCCCCGCCGGTAAAATGACCTTAATGGAGATGGAGCAATGCCTGCCTACATCGACCCGCATATCCACATGATTTCGCGGACCACCGACGACTACCAGCGGATGGCCTACGCCCAGTGTGCGGCCATCAGTGAACCGGCTTTCTGGGCCGGGTTCGACCGCGGAACCGCCGCCGGCTTCCACGACTACTTCCGGCAACTCACCGATTACGAACCCCGTCGCGCCGCACAATTCCACATCAAGCACTACTGCTGGTTGTGTATCAACGCGAAGGAAGCCGAGAACGTCTCGCTGTCGCGGGAAGTCATCAGCATGATCCCCGAGTTCCTGTCGAAGCCGAACGTGCTTGGCATCGGCGAAATCGGCCTCAACAAGAACACGGCCAACGAAGCGACCATCTTCCAGGAACACCTCGACCTCGCCGCGAAGACGAACGAGCTGATCCTGATCCACACGCCGCACCTGGAGGACAAATACAAGGGGACGCGGATGATCGTGGATATGCTCAAGAACGACCCGCGAGTGACACCGCACCGTGTGTGCATCGACCACGTCGAGGAACACACGGTTAAGCTCGCGCTCGATGGTGGCTTCTGGTGCGGAATGACGCTGTACCCCACGACGAAATGCACACCGGCGCGAGCGTGCGACATCATCGAGATGGTGGGTACGGATCGCATCATGGCGAACTCGGCCGGCGACTGGGGAAAGTCCGATCCCCTGGCGGTGCCGGAACTGATTCAAGAGATGAAACGCCGCGGGCACAGCGAAGCCGACATCAAGAAGGTCGTGTTCGACAACCCAATCGCGTTCTGGCGGCAATCGAACAACTGGAAGGAATGGCCACCCGAACCGAGCGTGAACGGGCAGGTCGCGACGCCGCAAGCGGTGAAGGCAGGTTACTAACCATGAGGGAACGCCCATGACGTCCGACGAATTCTGGGACCACATCAAGGCAACGAAACGCCAGGATCTCGATGAGCACGTTGAACGACTCGTCAAGCGGCTCGCGAAGTTGCCACCCGACGAGATCCTCGATTTCGAGCACTGGTGGCATGTGTCGTCGGCCCAGGCATACCGCTGGAATCTGTGGGGTGCCGCGTACCTCATCAACGGCGGTTGCTCAGACGATGGGTTCATCGATTTCCGCACATGGCTGATGCTTCAGGGACGTAAGGTGTTCGACGCCGCGCTTGCGAACCCCGATTCACTCGCAGATCTGAAGGTGGAAGAAGACGAGGCGGGCTGCCAGTGCTACCCCGCAACGCAAGCATGGTTCCAGGCCACTGGGCAGGACGACGATTACGCTGCACTGGATGCCGCACGCAAAGCCCGACACCCCACTCGTCCACCAGAAGACGAGCCGGCAGGCGAGAACTGGGATTTCGAAAGCGACGCCGAGATGCGGAAACGACTGCCACGGCTCGCGAAAATGTATCTCGACCGCGATTGAAATGGTGACTCGCCCAGGAGGTGTTCGATGGACTGGAAACCATTCTGGAAGATCATTGAAGATGCTTACCGACCCGATTCGATCGACCACTTTGAGGCGCTCAAGGAGCGACTCGGCGACTTGAAGTGGTTCGAAGTCGTCGAGTTCCAGGTGCGGTTCGATGAAGCCATTGCGTCGGCGAACACGATTGCGCTCTGGGGAGCAGCGCACCTCATCAATGGCGGTTGCTCCGACGATGCATTCCGCGACTTCCGCGTGTGGCTCGTCGGTCGCGGGCGTCATGCCTACGAAGCCGCTCTGCGAAATCCCGATTCGCTGACCGAGATCCTTGATGGTGATCCCGTGGACGGCTTCGGACTCGACGCGGCGGCGTTGCGGGTGTACGAGGCGAAGACCGGGATGAGCGATTTCTTCGAGCGACTCGACCGCGCGGAGAAGGATGCACCGCCACCGCCGCCCGAGGGCATCGATTTCGACTTCGAAGATGAGGCCGAGTTACGGAAGCGCTACCCGCTATTGTGCCATCTGTATCTGAACCCGCCCGCCGAGACGCTGGAATGAGCGATCCCTTTCACGATCATTTCTCGGTGGTTGCAAGCAACTACCGAGCGTTCCGGCCCGTATATCCACCGGCACTGTTTGCGTTCCTGGCGGCAGCGGCCCCGGCTCACGATCTCGCATGGGATTGCGGAACTGGTAACGGACAGGCGGCTATCGCGCTTGCGGGGCACTTCGCGAAGGTGTTCGCCACTGATGCGAGCGCCGATCAACTCGCCAACGCGGAGCACAACCCGCGAGTCGAGTACGCGGTCGCGCCGGCTGAGGAGTGCCCGCTTCCGGATGGCAGTGCCGATCTCGTTACTGTCGCGCAGGCGATCCACTGGTTCGACTTCGATCGCTTTTACGCCGAGGTGCGGCGAGTGACGAAACCCGGCGGGTTGATTGCCGCATGGACTTACGACCTCGACACGATTCACCCGGAAGTCGATCCCGTTCTGGAACAGTTGCAGAACAAGTACATCCGCCCGTACTGGCCACCGGAACGAGCGTATGCCGATGCCGGGTATCGCACCCTGCCGTTTCCGTTCCCGGAGTTGCCCCGACCGCACTTCAAGATGACCGCACAGTGGGATATGCCGCACGTGCTCGGCTACATCAACACGTGGTCGGCGGTGCGAAAGTACGAGCAGAAGCATGGCGTAAACCCACTCGGGTTGCTGGCCGAAGAACTCGTGAAAGCGTGGGGCGACCCCGCGACTGTGCGAACGGTGCGCTGGAAGTTCTCCATGCGGTTGGGGCGGGTGAACTGATGAAGAAGAATTAACCACAGAGTCACAGAGAACACAGAGAGAAAACCAAAAGGCAGAGATAAGAATTGTGTTTAAAACAATGTCTGCTCTCAGTGTTTGGTTTCATCTCTGTGACTCTGTGGTTCACATTCTTCTGTCTTTGGCTCTTGTGGATGTTGCATGAATTTCCTGGCCCTCGAAACGAGTTGCGACGAAACCGCAGCCGCAGTGTTCACCGATGAACTCGCAGTGCTGTCGAGCGTTGTTGCGTCGCAGACCGACCTGCACTCGCGGTTCGGTGGCGTCGTACCCGAGATCGCGTCACGGGCACACCTTCGCAATCTCTTTCCGGTGATCGACGAGGCACTGACCAAGTCTGGCCTCACGCTTGGCGACATCGGTTGCATCGCGGTCCACAACACGCCCGGGCTGGTCGGTGCGTTGCTGATGGGAGTGTCGGCCGCGAAGATGCTCGCTCTCGGGCTGGGTGTTCCGCTGATCGCGGTGAACCACGTCCAGAGTCACATCTATGCGTGTCGCCTCGCGGCGGGGCGAGATATCTTCCCGTGCGTGGGATTGGTCGTGAGCGGCGGGCATACGGCACTGTTCCGCTGTGACAGCCCACTGTCAATGACGCTCCTCGGTGGCACCCGCGATGATGCAGCGGGCGAAGCATTCGACAAAGTTGCGGCGATTCTGGGACTGGGCTTTCCCGGCGGCCCAGCGCTGGAACGCGAGGCTGCCAACGGCGATCCGAAGGCACATGCCTTCCCACGGGCATTCGCCAACGATGATCGGCTGGAGTTCAGCTTCAGCGGGCTGAAGACGTCGGTTCTGTATGCCTGTCACGGGCAGGATGTGAGCAAGGCGAAACCACCGGAGGCGGGGCCAAAGCGGGCGAATCTTGCGGCGAGCTTTCAGGCGGCGGTCGTGGATGTGCTGACGATCAAGTGCAAGCAAGCCATGCGGAAGTCAGGCCTCAAGCGACTCGCAGTTGGTGGCGGTGTTTCGGCGAACAAGCCATTGCGTGCGTCGCTGGCGGCGATGTGCGAGAAAGAAGGCGCGGAGTTGTTCATCCCGCCGCTGGCACTCTGCACGGATAACGCGGCGATGGCGGCACTGGCGGTCGAGAAGTGGAAACGCTCGGAGTTCGCGCCCGCAGATCTGGACGCCGAACCGAACTGGATCTGATGCTCAAAGCAGAAGAACGATGGCCACAAAAAGGCACAAAGAGACACAAAAAGGAAGCAAGAATCAGATCGTTCTGTCTTTCCCTTTTTGTGCCTTGTTGTGGCTTTTTGTGGCCATTCTGTGGTGTAACTTTTCGATCACTTCTTCGCGGCTTCAGGAGCGGCGGGCGCAGGACCAGCGGCCTTCTTCTTCAGCTTGGCGGCCTTCTTTTCCGCGTCGTACTTCTTCTTCTCGGCCACGGCTGCGGCGATCGCCTTCTCAGCCGCGGCGTTGAACACAAGCCGTTCATCCTTAGGCATGTACACGCCTGGCCCGAGCCGTTGCTCGTACTTCTTGCGTAGCTTTTCCGAGTGCTTCCGCTTCACCATCGCGGGATTGCCCATGACCTTCTCCGTTTGCGTTGGCCTGTCAGGAATATCTTAAACTAGCAGACGGCGCGAAAACGTCGAGAGCACTGGGGCGACATGGATCTTGCGACATTCCGAGAATTACTGACACCAGCCGGGCAGAACGCTCTCGCTGCAGCGGTCACGCTGCAACCAACGGAGGCTGGATTCCTGGCGTCTTTCGAGAAATTGCGGAAGCACTACCCGGCACCACTCGCGAAAGCGGCACTCGAAATCGCCCTCTTGCGAGTGCGAGGGCATGCGAAATTTATCGCGGCAGACCGCATGTATTTCACCCGGGAGGCTCTGGAGCAGGCTTCAGGTGATGTTGTGGCGAACTATCGCGCGACCCGGTTTGCTCCGTTTGGAACGATTGCGGATCTCTGCTGTGGAATCGGCGGAGATGCTCTCGCATTCGCGGCCAGTGGGCTTACGGTTCACGCTGTTGAACTCGATCCGTTGCGGGCTGCGATGGCATCAGCGAACGCGGCCGCCCTCGGGTTTGCGGATCGCGTGACTGTTCACGCAGCGGATGCACTCACGGTGCCGTTGCCCGGTGTGCGTGTGGCATTCGCTGACCCAAACCGCCGGGCAGATGGCAGACGCTATCTCAACCCCGAGGATTACTCGCCGCCTCTGTCGGCGTTTCGCGAGCGATTCCCACCCGCGTTCCCGCTGGCAGTGAAGATCGCCCCTGGCGTGGCTCGCGAAGACATCGCCAGCGTGGAGGCGGAAGCCGAGTTCATCTCCGTCGCAAGCGAGATGAAAGAGTGTGTCCTGTGGTTCGGGCCACTCCGCAGCGCGAGATACCGGGCAACCGTGCTTCCCTCTGAAAATGCCCACGGGGATCAACCCCGTGGCTTGCTGACCCTGTTCGCCGAAGACGACCCACCGCTGTTGCCGGCGCCGGAAGCGGTGGGTGAGTACGTCTTCGACCCCGACCCCGCTGTGGTGCGGGCCGGGCTTTCGGGGATGGTCGCAGAGCAGTTCGGGCTTTCGCCAATCGACTGGACGGTCCCGATGCTCACCGGATCGGAGTTGGTGCAGTCGCCGTTCGTGACGGCGTATCGGGTGGAGTTCGCGGACAAGTTCCACGTGGGTCGATTGCGTGACCACCTGCGCGAACATCATGTCGGGCGGGTCACGATGGTGAAGCGGGGTTCATTGCTCGATTCGGATGACGTGACGAAGAAGCTCAAGCTCAACGGGCCAGAACACCGGATGGTGATCCTGACCCGTGCGAATGGCGAGCAGACGGTGATTGTGGGTCAACGTGTTTAGAATGAGCGGGGCCGGCAAGAATGCCTGCCCCACCAGAATATCCGCCGTCGCGGGCACGGCGGACACACTGTCCTTCACGGCATCGCTTTGGGTTTCACACTCGATACCGTGCGGTAAATCCAGCGTTCGGCGGGGCCGTTGAGATCGTCCGGAACGATGTCCGCGATTTGCGGCTTCTCGTCGTCGGTCGGCCGCAGGAAGTTGATCTGCAGCGTCTTCCGCTTGATGAGCTTCTCGCCCGTTGGCGTTTCCTCGACGGCCAGTCCGTTCGACAGCCCGAGGATGTACACGCTGAACTTGTTCGTCTTCGGGGCCTTCTCGAAGATGTCGGTCCAGATCGCCACGCCGGAAACCACACGCGGAATCGCATCGGGCTTGCTCGGCGGAATCGGCCGTTTCGAGATCGTGATCGACGACTGGAAGCCCAGAATCCCTGTGGGGTCTTCCAGCTTGCGAAGCTGTTCGAGCAGGTACGGCTCGGGCTGATCGAGGTGCGACGTGTTCAGATCCTTCGTCACCAGCTCGAACTCAGGGAGGAACGTCTGTGGCTCGCCGCTCATGTTGTACACCTGATACCACATGTACCAGATGGTCTTCTTGGTTCGCTTGCCGGTCGAATCGAGCATATCGAGATTAGCGATTCGCGGGACTTTATAGCGGAAGTGAAGCGTCCAAACTTCCGGCTTGTCGAGCGGCAGATTGACGGGATCAACCTTCCGTTCCGCGGCGTTCTGTGCAAATGCCAGTGGCCCGCCGACGGCCGTGAGGGCGACTGCCCCGAGGAATCCTCGTCTGTCGATCCGTGTATCGCGCATCGTCTGTGTCTCCCGGGCAACGCGTACGCACCACTTGACCATACCCGGCATCCGGGTGCGGTTCAAGCGAGGTCAACCCGGTTCGCGCTCTTCGGAGGATGAATGCCATCGCACAGACGGACTAACGTTCCTTCGCGGTCCGGAAATCGTACCGGTATGCGGCTGCCCCTGATCGACGAACTTCCTCCTCGCAGTTCCCAAGCGATTCCGCGTAGGCACAGATCTGTGATTCTTCGGAACCGTGACGATGCGCGAAGATCACCCACACCCGGGGTTCGCCTGCGAACTTGCGAAGCTCGTCCCGATAGACGGTACGGTTCTGTCGGCTCGCGCTTCCGATGGTGATTTGTGCCAGTAACGGCTCGTTGCGGGTGTAGAACGTGAACGCCGGCACGGCACTGTAGTACAGATACACCTTGTCGCCGGGTTGCACGCGATCCCGCACCGTTGCCAGCACTTCCGTGATCTGTTCGTGACGCATTGGTCGCGAAATCTGCTGGAGCGTCTCGACCAACGGTGCCAGAAGTAGAACCCCAACCATAACCCCAGCGGCATGAAGTTGTGACGGTCGGAGCGCCGAGACGACCTCGCTCGTTCCACGAGCTACCGCCAGCAACATGAGGGGCACCAGGAACAGCAGCAGTCGCCCGGCGAACGGGTACTTGTGGAGGCCGGACGCGAGCAGAACCAGCATGACCGGCACAACCATTGCCACTGCAACCTGCCAGCGATCGCGCCAGATTGCGGCCACTCCCACCAGACCAAGCAGGGCCGCGATTCCACCGACCTTGAACTCACCACCGCCAAGACCGCCGGGGTACGCGAAGAATCCAAAACCGTGGTCAATGAGCCAGGCCACGTCGCCAGAAGAGGTCGGCAATCGCCAGAAGTGCCCTGACCAGTAATCGAGTAGATAGAGACTCTTCCCGAGATGGCGTTGCGTCAGGAAGTAGCAGAGCGCGAAGCTCGCGAGCCAGCAGCCGATCATCGCGACATTCGTGGCAATTCGCTTCCGATCGCGTTGAGAAGCGGCATCGAGGAAGAGCGCTGTTCCGATCCCGCCGAGCACGAATGCAGCCGGGTGCGAGAACCACACCGCGATGGTTCCACAGCCTGTCAGCACCCCCAACCGCCAGGTGTCGCACGCTCCTTGGAGTAGCCGGAATGCCAGACCGAACAAGCCGACGGTGATGGCCGCGTCGAGTGCGTACTGCTTGCATTCCGCTGCGTAGCTGATGAGGATCGGGTTCAACGCCATCAGTGCGAGTGCGAGCGTGCTGGCTGGTGTCGGCAGCATCCTCCGGGCGAGCCACGCGAACCCAAGTAGCCCCAGCAGCGACACGGTGAAGGGGAACAACCGCAGCCCCCACTCCGATGTGCCGACGAGCGTGATGGTCCCCTTCATCAGCAGCAGGAACCCCACGGGAGCGCCCTGATTCCAGTCGAGCGGTTCCAACAACCGCGCCGGCGAGCGCTCCACGAGATTCAACGCGAGCATGGCCTCATCGATCCACAGATCCCGATTCTGGATTAGCGGCACAAGGCGAAAGCCGATCCCAAGCAGGATCAACGCGACGACGAGGACTCGCGTGTTGAGCCACGAGAAATGTGGGGGAGTGCTCGATTCGGGGGCAACCACAATTGTGGGAGTGCCGAGCGCAATCAATCGGTTTGATAGTCGGGGGCCATCCGTGGCCGAACTCATCGTGAACTCCTGAATCACAACGAACGCGGGAATGTACTCGCTTGCTGGAACAGAAATCAATCCAGGTTGTGACGGAGGCTGGGTTGTTTAATTCTCGGGCTTGGAGAAAGTAGGCGACTCTCTCCGAGAGTCGCCAATTCTTGATGCTTTCAGAAGTGGTTACCCCGGGATGGAGCGTGTGCCTTAATAGACACCCAAAACCAATCCTCAAATACTCTTTCTTCCAGACGAAAGATGATGATTCTGAGGAGTTGGCGTTGATTCTGAGGAGTTGGCGTTGATTCTGAGGAGTTGGCGTTGATTCTGGAGTCTCTGGAGAGGGGTGTCTCCCCCGTCTGGAACCATTTTGGCACCTATCGCCAAAGCTGAACCACGGAACGGCACTGGTGAGGGACTCACGTTTCCTGCTCACCAGGCGACGGGTTAATCTGGCTTATCATCCTTCTCGAACTCGCGGATGTTCAGGCGAGTCTGGTGCGTTTCGACTTCCTTGCCGTCCGGGGTGCGGCCCTGGAAGTAGTCCTTCTGCCAACCGCGTTTCACGGCCTCAGGGTCGCGTGTTGTCAACCCGTGGAGGAAGCCCTTTCGACCCTCTTCCCACTTGCGGTACTGTTCCTGCAATTCCGGGTTGGTCCCGAGTTGTGCCCGCTTCGGCACGAGGCTTTCCGCAAGCCCGCGTGGCACCGGCACCAGCATACAGAACGGATCGCCCTTCGCGAACGACACCCACTCATTCTGGCGCGTGATCTTCCAGTTCATCGTGAACGTGGAGGCGATCCAGTCCGATTCCACGATCCCTTCGAGTGGCTGAATGCCATCCTTCACCCAGTTGCTTGGCCCCTTCACCCAGAGGTTGATTCCCGGCGGGGTCCGGAACAGATACGGGATCGTGAAGGTGATGACGGCGCTGCCAAAGTGGCTGACGATGCGGTTGTCTTCTGGGCCGTCGAACTGAAGCTCGACATCTTCCTTGTTCACACCACCGTACCAGTAGGCACGGAAGCTCGCGGTCGAACGCAACACCCACCCCGACTGATTGGCAATCACCAGCGGTAAGCAGCGATACGGATGACGCAGGTGGGCGCTATCCATCCAGTCGCGATTGATGGGCGCCGGTTCCAGGTCGGTATCGACAGTCGGGTAGAGCTCGTACGCGAACAGATTGTTCGATTGCTGTTGATTAGGCGGTGAAGATTGCTCGGACATGAACTGCCCTTATTGGGGCCAATGACGAATGACCCACCAATGACCCACCAATGACGTAGGAAAACCCAGTCATTGGTTATTGGCCATCAGTCATTCCTTCGTCATTGGTGGGTGGGTGATTCGTCATTCTGATCACGTTTTCGCCGCGTCATCTACCGAACAGATCAGCGGTTCAACCGGACGGTCGTAGGTCCGGCCACCTGCAGTGCCGGTCGCGTGATTCCGCAATGCGAGCTGGTAGAGTTGCTCGCCGTGCGCTGAGGGGTAATTCCCGGTCACGCATGCCCGACAGAGTTTCTCGGCAGGCAAGTCGATGCACCGGGCAACCGCATCCACCGGCAGGTAAAATAGCGAGTCGGCTCCTAGATCCTTCGCCATCGCGTCCTGCTCGGCAACCGTTGGCACCCGCCCAGCCATGAACTTGGGGGCGAAGAGCTCCTTCACCGTGCTCATGTCGATACCGTAGAAACACGGCGCAATGATCGGTGGACACGCCACGCGAACGTGAATCTCGCGTGCACCGCCCTGATCTCGCAGGTGGTGCAGCAGGCTCTTGAGCGTCGTGCTGCGAACGATCGAATCCTCGACGAGGAGCACCCGCTTGCCGGAAAGCACTTCCCGAAGCGGTGTGAACTTCAGACGCACCTTGTCGGCGCGGTTCGCACCCTCGATAAAGGTGCGACCGATGTAGCGGTTGCGGATCAGCCCTTCTACCGATGGAATACCCAGTGCGAAGGCCATCGCGTCGGCTGCAGCCTTGCCGGTGTCAGGGACCGGCACCACAACCGTGTCGTCCGGATCGAGCGGTACCCGGCCAAGTGCCTTTTCTTGCTTCGCGAGTTCTTGCCCAAGCCGTGCACGCGACAGGTAAACGCTTCGATCGTCAAGCGTACTGGAGACGTTCGCGAAGTAAATCCACTCGAAGAAGCAGTGCGATTTCTTGGGGGACTCAGCGAATTTGTGGATCGTCAGTTCGCCGTCGGTAATCAGGATCATGTGCCCGGGTTCGAGCGACTTGATATCGCGGAAACCGAGATTCTGAAGCGCGACGCTCTCGCTGGCAGCGCCGAACACGGGGCCATCCTGGGCGTACACCATAGGCCGCAACCCGAGGGGGTCGCGAAGCACAACCATGTCGCCCATCGCGTTCTGGAACACGATGTTGTATGCGCCATCGAACTTCGTCGCGAGATGGCGGAACATCTCGACCAGATCGGGCCGGTCGTCACCACGCAACTCGTGCGCGATGTAGTGCATGATCACTTCGGTATCGTTATCGCGGGTGAGATGGTAGTCGTGATTGGCGAGGAGTTGATCGCGAAGTTCGGCGAAGTTGGTGAGCTGACCGTTGAAGGCGAACGCGAACCATTTCCATTTACATCCGTGGCGTCTCTCGAAGGGCTGAGCATAACTGCGTTTGGTCGCACCGCAGGTCGCGTATCGGGTATGCCCGATTGATCCGCGGCCCGCATACTCCTCCATAATGGAGGCGTATTTGTGCGGATGGTTGATCCGGAACGCCTCGATGACGCTGCCGACTTCCTTGTAGGTATCGACGATTTGGTCGCGATCCGGGTTGTACGTTGCCATCCCCGCAGCGAGTTGCCCGCGATTCTGCAAGTCGAGCAACATCCGGGGCATCAGCCGCGAAAGTTGATCTGGGTCACCGGTCCACACAGGCGATCGTTCGCTGCGACCCGGAAGGTAGTAGAGCGCCGCCACACCGCATTCGTGGTGCAACTCGTCCATATCACCGCCAAACAGAGTGGGGTAAGTGACCGGCCAACCACAGATGAATATAGAACATCCGAGGGCATGATCCAACCACGCAAGTCTCGCGCGAATCTCACGGAAACTTCCGAAAGCCTCCGGTGCCTGAGACTCGCACCAATCCGCACGGCCGGTCATGTCGTCGGAAGAGTGCAAGTCGCCCCTGCCCATTCCATTGGAGAGCGTTCATGTCGCATCGGATTCTGTCGATCGCATTCATTTTTGCAACCATGGGAATCGCAGTCGGAGCGGACGATAAGGTCGTCAGGCCGAAACCTGATCCGGCTGCGACACCTCTGGAACTGACAATCACCGGGAAGACAACCAAATACACCCTCGACACGGGCGGACTCTCGGCCGCCGACTACAAGAAAAAGATCGAGGCGGCTGCCAACGACGGACTGGTCCGAACCCCGGCTGTGGATCTGAGCATCGAACTCAAGAACACTTCGGACAAGGCCGTGACCGTGTGGACAACGGGCGATCCCGTGGTTCTGACGCTGGAACTGACCGGCAAGGGTGCGGTGAACGTCTCTCCGCTTGTGGCGTTCACGACAAACTTCGTGAGCCCAAAGGGAATTGAAATTGCCGCAGGCAAGTCCCACACCATTCCCCTGAAGGCACTCTCGAGCGGCTTCCGGGGGAGCAGCAAGTTTTCGACCTGGACCGCCGCGGGCGACTACGAGCTTGTTGCAACGCTGAAAACGGGCATGACTCCCGCCCCGAAGGGGGCCATGGATTTCGATGGCTTCGGCGTGGTCACGGTGACCAGCCCAGCATTCAAGATCACGGTCGAAGAGAAGAAGTGATCTCCCCCAGTTCACCCGGTCCGAGTGTCGCATCGGCTGAACTGTTGTTTCAGACTCTCCGCCATTCTTGGGGGAAGTATTGAAGGTTATCTGGTGGTGCAGGGATTCTTGCCTGCCATTCAGAGCTTGGGCAGGCAAGAATCCCTGCACCACCAGATACCAAGTTTCCACAAGAAAGACGGTGAACCCGTTTTCATTCCATCAAGGAGCATCCATGTACCGTCGAATGTTGTCAGTCGCACTATTGGTATGTTTCGCCACGCCGGGCGTTGGTGATGACAAGAAACCGGGGGATAAACCAAAGACCGATCCCGCGGGCGTTCCGCTGGAGTTGACGATCACCGGCAAGACGACCAAGTTCACCCTCGACCTGGGTGGGATGTCGGTTGAGGATTACAAGAAGGCGATCGCGGCCGCCGCAAAGGGGGTTGGGCGTGCTCCCGCGACCCCGACTGTTGATTTCACCGTGGAACTGAAGAATACCTCGGACAAGACAGTGCAGGTGTGGTCGAAGGGCGACCCGGTCGTGTTGACGCTGGAACTGAAGGGGAAGGGGGCCATAAACGTGACTCCGCGGGTGCCGGTGACGCTGGAGTTTCGTCTCCCAGATGGTGTTGGCATCGAAGCGGGCAAGACGCACACCTTCCCGGTGAAAGCGCTCTCGAGTGGCTTCCGTGGCGCGAGCCAGTTGTCGTACTGGACGGAACCGGGCGATTACGAGTTGGTGGCGACTCTGAAGTCGGGGATGTTGCCGATTCCGAAGGGTGCCATGGACAACGGCGACGGTTACGGCATCGTGACCATCACCAGCCCGGCCATCAAGATCACGGTTGAAGCGAAGAAGTAAGTAAGCTCCGTCGTCGCGAACGCGGAATGGATCGGGTGTGCAAGTTGCTATCACTGCGGACAGCATCGCGATTACCATGAAGATGCCGCGCCGAACCCGGCACGGCATCTTTTTCATTAACAAGCCGCAGCGGAGTTTCACATGAACAACTTGCTCAGTGATGAAGGATTGAACCTGATCTTCCGTGATGCGCGGACGCACATGCACTGGCTCGACAAGCCTGTGGATGACGCCCTGCTTCGGCAGGTCTACGACCTCGCGAAGATGGGGCCGACCTCGGCGAATATGTGCCCGATGCGAATTGTGTTTGTGAAGTCGAAAGAGGCCAAGGAGAAGCTCAAGCCGCTACTCGATGCGGGGAACGTGGACAAAACCATGAAGGCCCCGGTCACTGCGATCATCGGGATGGATATCCGCTTCTACGAGCAGTTGCCAAAATTGTACCCGCATGCCGACGCGAAATCGTGGTTCAAGGATCTGCCTGCAAACGTGCTGGAGTACATTGCGCTACGGAACTCGTCGCTGCAGGGAGCGTACTTCATGTTGGCGGCGCGATCGTTAGGCCTGGATTGCGGGCCAATGTCGGGGTTTGACAACGCGAAAGTGGATGAGGCGTTCTTCGGCGGGACAACGGTGAAATCCAACTTCCTGTGCAACGTCGGCCATGGCGACGCGAGCAAGTTGCACCCACGTTCGCCTCGCCTGACGTTCGAGGAAGCGTGTCAGCTTGTGTGATCGCTACTTTAACAACTCGTTCACCCGCGTCTTCAACCGGGTGATGTTCGCGGCGAAGTCGGCTTCCGAATCCGGGATGCGCTCGTCGGGTAGGCCGGCGTAGATCCCGCGAATCACGCCAGTGCGGTCCACGACCATGAGCCGGGAACTGTGCGAGAATTCATCGCCTGGTTTCGTGTCCGGGTCAGTCTTGTGCCCGACCGCTTGTTTGAACTGTTTGTGAAGCAACTCGTGAATAGTGGCTTCTTCGCCTGTCAGAAACAGCCATCGCTCGGGGTCGGCACCGCGTGCGTTCGCGTATTCCTTCAGGGTTGAGAGATCGTCGCGGTTCGGGTCGACGGTGAACGTCACGAACTTCACCCCGGGTTCGTCCTTGTAGTCCTTTTGCAGTTTCCCAACTGTCGAGGTGACTGCGGGGCAGGGGCCGCTACATCGCGTGAAGATGAAGGAAGCGACCCACACCGAGCCGTGCAAGTCCTTGTCAGTGACCGTGCGACCGCTCCGTTCGGTAAGCGAGAACGGCCCGGTCTGCCAATCCAGGAGGGGGTCGGTTTGGGTTGTGCTCTGCGTTGGGCGGGCGAGAAGCCCGCATCCAGTAACGCACGCCAATGTGAGGAGAGGCAGGAATCGAATCATGGGGAGTTTCACCGAGATGTGCCTCGCATCACGCCACGGGGATGAACCCCGTGGCACGCAAAGTCTCACTTCACCAGAAGCGCGTCGATGAGCAACAGCACAAGCACGCCGGGCAGATACACCAGTGATGCCCGCAACACTCGCCTTGCTTGACGGTCCGACCGATCGCGTGCGAACCCGAGCGTCTTCCGCACGAACATGATTCCCAGCAGCGTCGCGCCCACCGCGTACAACCAGCCAGCCAGCCCCACCCACACTGCGAAGAAGCCGACAGGAATTAGCGCCGCGGCGGTCACGACCATCACCACGGCCGTGCGCTTGCCGGTCGGGTCGGTACCCGGGAGCATCTGAAGCCCGGCACCCGCGTAGTCGTTGCGGTACATCCAGGCGATCGCGAGGAAGTGCGGGAGTTGCCAAACGAACAACAGCAGGAACAACGCGGTCGCACCGCCTGCACCATCCCACCCACGAGCGGCACACCAACCAATGACCGGCGGCAACGCGCCCGGCACCGCACCGACGACCGTGTTCCACTGGGTCATCGTTTTCATCGGCGTGTAGATGAGCGCGTAGAACACGAGCGTCAGCGCTGCGGCGAGTGTCGCGGCAGGCGGAACCGTCGCCATCAGGTATGCAAGCCCGACACCGCTCGTGATCGCTCCGAATGCCGTGGCGTGTTCCACAGAGACGCGACCCGCAGGTATTGGCCGATTCGCTGTGCGACGCATCCGGGCATCGGTCCGGCGTTCGAAGACCTGATTCAGCGCGCTGCCACCCGCCGCGACGAGTCCGGCACCGAGTAGCGTGTTCAACAGCACGCGCGAGCCGGCATCGTCGCCAGCCCCGAGCCAGTACCCCGCGGCAACCGTGAACAGCGCCATGACCGCGATTCGCGGCTTCGTGAGGATTAGGTAATCCGCCAGCCGGGTCCGGATCGCGACGCCGGGTGCCACGCTCGCTCCCGATGCGAATTGCTGAATGTCTGCTTCGCCGGCAAGGGTCATCTTCATCATGGTGTCTCTCCCAGTTGTGACGCACCTGCCGTCGTGAGCAATGGTTCTAATGAGCCGGCTTCCGGTCGAACTTCGTGAGCGGGTTCTTCCACGGGAAGGGGCGTGGTTGCGGATTGCCGCACTCGCACCCCCATCCCCACCGCTGTTGCAAGCAGGCCGCTTCCTATCAACGCGTGAAGTGTGCGAATCGCTGCGGTTTCCTTCGTGATCGGCACCAGTTCCGGCAAGGTGTACGATCCGAACTTCACCATCCACGCCTCGACACCGAGGTAAATTTGCAACAGAAGCAAGCCGCTGAGCAGGTGGGCACCAACCCGCACGCGGCCCTTGGCCGCGGGATCGGCGAACACGCACATCAGCACCCACACCGCGATACCGGTTGCCAGGAACGCCGTGAGGAAGTGCAACTTCTGTGTGAGAACCGTCGGGTCGTGTCGGACCATCGCACCCCAGATGATTTGCACGAACAGCAGCACGGTGAGCACCACAGCCCCGCTTCGGACCTTTCGGGACGCGACTGCCTGGGGCACGGATCGAGCGGTGAGAACCGCCAGGCTCACGAGCAACCCGAACACCACCTGTGCGAACACACCGTGAACCGTTGCGAGGTCGGTGCCGACGAGTTCGTTCAACTTCACACGGAAGCCGCCGAGCAAGCCCTGAATCATGACCGCGACGAGAGCGATCACACTGACGAACCGCACACTGGCGCCGCGAGAGTGGATCAACATGCCATACACAGTCGCCCCGAGTGCCACCACCAACCCCGCCAGTGCCATCACCGCACCCGGCACCGGCACCTTCACCTGCGAAGCCAGCACGTCTCGCTGTGCGATCAGCCCGCGGTGAAATTCACCGTAGCCAGCGAGGAGCACAAACAGCCCCACGAGGCTTGCCCACTTCGTCGCGCTGCATCGCTCGCCAAGCAATAAACCGAACGCCAGGCCCGCGACGATCAACCCGACGCTGAAGCCGATGATGCGGTGTGAATGTTCGATCAGGTAACCCAGATCGAGCTTGAAGTTCGAGGCGAGATACCACGGCTCGGTCGGCCAGATTGGATCAGCCATGCCGGCGCGAAAGCTCGTCACCATCTGCCCGACGGCCAGGAGAAGGAACGTCGCAACGACGGCCAACACGGCCCAGACGTGAAGCCAGCGAGGAACAGGACGCGGCAATTCAGTGATCACAGACATCAGGGTGCAACTCGTCAGCAGGCGGATCAGAACAGCTTACGGATTCGGGTAAACGGCGGCTCGAACATCCGGGGGTAACTCACGCGGATACGGAATTGCTCGCACGAACCGCACGAGATCCCACACCTGCCGATCAGTCAGTTCCGGGTGGGCCGGCATTCCCACTGCGGCGATTCCGCCCCGGATGCGTGCGAACACGTTGTCAGGTTCTTTGCTGCCCTTGAAGACGTTGGTAACCGTCAGGTCAGCAGGTTTGGCAACAGAACCCCAAACATCGTAGCGAAGCGTCGGCTTGCGTCCAAACTCGCCGTGACAGGTAATGCACGAGTTGTCGGCCTTCACGGTGAACAGTGCGTATCCGCGGCGAACGGCGTCTTCGTGTGCTGGGGTGCCGGGTTCGCCATCGTCGGGAACCGCTGCCAGTCCCGCGAAACGCGGGGCGTTCTCGGCTCGCTCCCAGTCGGCGACGATTGCCTTTGCCCTGACGTTGGCGAACGCAGGCACGTCGGGCACGTCACCCGCAGAGAGTGCCGCAAGGGTCTCGAACTCGACCTGACCCCGAATCGAAAGATAAGTGACGAACCGGGCGAGCAGATCACGTTCCACCTCGGGTAGCAGGGCGAACGAAGGCATCGCCGTGCCTTTCAAGCCCTCGTTGAGCGTTCGCGTGAGATCGGAACGACGCGGTTTTGCCTCGCCATTGGTCGTGAATTTGAACATCCCTCGGCGGAAATCCCGTGGCGCGGGGACGACATTCGCTGCTGGTCCCTGCCCGTCGCCCGTGAGGTTGTGGCACTGCTGGCACTGCTTACGGAACAGACGACTCGCCTCTGCGAGTTTCTCGCGTTCCAGCCCGAGCCGTTCCGCTGCCGCCGTTGTCTCTGGATCAAGAGCCACGACAGGAGCGGCCGGGGTGCCGAATACATCGCGAAGCTGTCGATCGAGGGCGGTTCGGGACGCTGCGGGAAGAGTGGCCGGGTCGAGAGTCTTCCCGCCAGCCGCATCGAGTCGGCTGAGTTCTTCAACGAACGCCCCTACTTCGCCTGGCCCGGGAGGCAGGGTTGTGGGCAGTTTCAGAACGAGGCGGTCGGTACGTGAGGGGAACGACAGATTCGGCGAGTAGTCTGAGGTGGAGTGGCACCCGCTGAGCAACGCGACGCCCCAAACGGCGAGCAGGGCCGCCCCGGTCCACACCAGATGGCGACCCTGCCTCTGCTTGTTGCTGTCGGTCATCCGCAGTCAGACTCCCTTGCTCAGCCAATCACACGGTGCCGCGTCATGTAGTCGGACATGAACAGGACAAACAAGATTCCCATCCAGAAGATCGAGGCGAGGGCAGTGAGAATCACCACGCGGTCGCCGTGCCGAAGGTGCATGAAGTAGCACCCGACGAGACTGGCCTGAATCGTGCCAATCCCGAGTTGAACGAACAGCGTGTACTTGCCAAACATCCCGGAACTCGAGATGAGTACCGTTGCTGCGAACAGCGCGAGGATGGCAACGTACACGATCAACAGTGTTGGCGGACTATCAACGTGCGCCACCACATCTTGGTTATCGTGTGGAGTTGCGGGGGTCTGGTTTGGGTCGCTGCTCATCTTCGTCTCCGGTTCTCGCTTCTTCAAGGCAAGCGGCGAGTTGAGTCTCGCCGCTCACCGAGGCGCAATATCAGTGTCCAACGTGCTTGATGTGGGCACCCGCAAGGTACAACATCGGCATCAGGAAGAGCCAGATCGCATCCACCAAGTGCCAGTACAAACTGACAACCTCCACAGTGGAATAGTTGTCTGGCGGGAGAGCGTTGGCGTAGTTCTGTTGCACCAGCCACAGGATGCACCCGAGGCCGATGATGATGTGGACGCCGTGGATCCCGGTCATGATGTAGTAGAAGCACAAGAACAGTCGCACCTTGCCGGTGTCGAGGCCGGCGTGCTCCGCGTCCGTCTTGATGTTGTGCTTGAGGTCGGTCACACCGAAGGACGACGCACCAGGCAGGATGCCTTCGTGGAAATCCTCGGCATACTCAAAGCCCTTGAGCACCATGAACGCGCTGCCGAGCGCGAACGTCAGTAAGAGGTTGCGGTAGATACCCGCCTTGTCGCCGAGTTTGGCGCAACGAATCGCCAGCGTCATCGTCAGACTGCTGGTGACGAGAAACACAGTATTAATGCTCGCGAACTTCACGTTCATGAACGAGCTGGCGAACTCGAACTCGGCCGCGTACCACAGCCGGTAGCACGCGTACGCGCCGAACAGGCCGCCGAAGAACAGCACTTCCGTCGCCAGGAACATCCACATTCCCAGGCGTTCGGACGCGTGCTGCTGGTTGAGATCCTCGAAGTGGTGCTTCAGCACCGGTGAGTGCGTGCTAGCCGACAACTTCGGTCTCCTTATTCATGGGGCCTGGGGCGGAAGACTCATCGTGCTTGGAGGAGGGATCGTTCGCCGTCCCCAACCCCGGACCCTCAGGTAGCCCGCGACCCATCTGGTCGATACCCAGTGCATATTCGTAAGGGCCACACACCACCACCGGCATGTGTGCCTCATCGAAGTTGAACGGTGGGGGCGGACTGGGGCTAGCCCACTCCAGACCCGTTGCGCTCCATGGGTTGCCGGTCGCCTTCTTGCCGAAGAACAGCGACAAGGTGAGGTAGATCGACGGCAACAGGTAGCCCAGGCCCAGAATGCTCGCACCGGCGGTGGACATCACGTTGTACACCTGGAACTCTTGCGGGTAGTTCGGGTACCGTCGTGGCATCCCGTGATACCCCATGATGAACTGCGGCACGAACGTCAGGAAGAACCCGACGATGATGATGGCTGCCGCAACACGGCTCCACCAGTCGGAATACATTCGACCGGTCATCTTGGGCCACCAGAAGTGGATCCCGGCCATGTAGCCAAGCACCATCCCACCCACCATCACGAAGTGGAAGTGGGCGACAACGAAGTACGTATCGTGCAGGTGGATGTCCGTACCGAGAGTCGCCAGGAACAAGCCTGTCAGACCACCGATGACGAACAACACGACGAAGCCCAGTGCAAAGAGCATCGGAGCCTGGAACGTGATCGAACCCTTGTAGAGCGTTCCCGTCCAGTTGAACACCTTGATGGCCGATGGCACGGCAACCAACATGCTCAAGAAACTGAAGAGCAGTGCGGAGTAGTAGCTGATACCGGCCACGAACATGTGGTGGGCCCACAGCATGAACCCGACCACCGCGATACCCATGCTCGACCACGCGACCGCATGATAGCCGAAGATGTTCTTCCGGCTAAAGCATGTGAGCACTTCACTGACCACGCCCATGCCAGGCAAGATCATGATGTACACCGCGGGGTGCGAGTAGAACCAGAACAAGTGCTGGAACAGCACGGGGTCGCCACCGATCAGAGGATCGAAGATGCCGATTCCAGCAACTCGCTCCACCATCAGGAGGAGGGTCGTGATCGCGACCACGGGCGTTCCTAGAAGCTGAATCAAGCTCGTGGCGTAAAGCGACCACACGAACAGTGGCAGCCGGCCCCAGGTCATGCCTGGAGCACGCATCTTGTGAACGGTCACCATGATGTTCAACCCGGTCATGATCGAGCTGAAGCCCGAGATGAACACGCCGAACACACCCGGTACCACGTTCGATTGCGACGACCGCGAACTGTATGGCGGATACAGCGTCCAGCCGGTGTCGATACCACCCGCGAGGATGGCCCACACACCGAAGCCGGCACCGATCATGAACACATACCAACTGGCGAGGTTCAACTTTGGGAACGCCAGATCCTTCGCCCCGATCATCATCGGGATGAGGAAGTTCCCCAGAACCGCGGGCACGGCTGGAATCAAGAAGAAGAACAGCATCAGAACGCCGTGCGCGGTGAAGGCGCGGTTATACGCGTCTTCGTTGATGATCGCGCCGTCTGGTGCGAGCAGGTTCAACCGCACGATGCCAGCGGCGATGCCGCCAGCCAGGAAGAACACCGTGATCGAGATCAGATACAGGATCCCGATTCGCTTGTGGTCGACGGTCGTGAGCCAGCCCCACAAGCTGTAGTTGATGTTCAAATAGTTTGGCTCAGCCGGCGCAGGTTCGGGCGGCGGAGGAACGATTTTCGGTGTGGCAGTGGTGACAGCTGTGGTCATTCCTTCTTCTCCGATCGCACCGTCGGGGCGCCCACCGGTGGATTCATACGCTCGGTCCAGTTCGGGGTCGTTCCCCGCTTCAAACTGCGAATATACGCCACCAGGGCATCGAGATCATCGGGCGTAACTTGCCCTTCATACGAAGGCATGATCGGTTCCCAACCCTGAGCGACCTTCAGACGAGGCTTGAGAATCGACTGCTTGATGTATTCCGGGTCGGCGAACTCGCCGCCGCCACCTTTAAGCGGCACACGCGTGCCATAAAGTCCTTCGAGAACCGGAGCCGCAGCCTTTGCATCAGCGCTGTGGCACTTGATGCACTGCAGCTTCAGGAATAGCTGCCGACCCTTGAAGGCCAGCGAGCCATCGACCGGTTGTTCGGTCCCCTGCTGGGATCCCATGCCGCCGAGCCATTCGTCGAACTCTTGTTCGCCGACGACGTTGATCTTGCCCACCATGAGCGAGTGCCAGGTGCCGCAGTACTGATCGCAGAAGATGTGGAACTCACCGGTTTTCGTTGGGTGATACCACGCGGTCGTGTAGCGGCCGGGCAACACGTCCATCTTCATGCGGAACGCTGGAACACCGAAGTCGTGAATCACGTCCTCGGAGATCATGGTGATTCGAACGGGGCGGTTGATTGGCAGCACGAGCTTGCCGATTGAGTTCCGCTCGGCTTCGGTCATGTTCCGCGGGTTGCCGCCGATGATGACTCGTTGGCCGTTCGGGTACTGTGCCTTCCACATCCACTGTTTGCCGATGACGAAGATCTCCATCGCGTCTTGCGGTGGATGTACGGCCTTGGTGTAGACCCACATCCCCCAGAAAAAGAACGAGAAGAAGATGATCGTCGGAATGATCGTCCAGGCCAGTTCCAGCTTGGTCGACCCCAGAATTCGGGGCGTCGAGCCGGTCGTGTTCCCGCGACGATAGGCGATGCAGAAGTACAACAGCGCGGCATAGACCGCCAACCCGCCAAGGGCCGTGACGATCGTGATATACCAAAACAAGTACTCAAACTGGTAAGCAAGCGTGGACGCTGCCACGGGGATCAGAGGCGGTAGCGAGTTCATGCAGGCACCCCCGTCGGTCCTTGAAGACCGTTATTCGGTCCATTCGATGTATCGGTTTCTGATGTCGCAGTTGTTGTCGTGATGGGCCTGCGGCGTTCCCGTCGGAGGGTCAACGCCACCCATCCACCCAGCAGAAGCATGGTGAGCAGGCCACCGAGCTTGACAACAATCATGATCGAGAGAGCATAGCCTTGCTTCAGGTGATCGAACCGCGAGCAGGCGAGCGTCAGGCGATCAGCCAGTGAGCCAATCTTCCCTCCCGACGCCTCAACAATGGAGAGACGCAGAGCGTTCCATGTCGGCTTCGGAAGCGCGGTCCCTGTTTCGGCGGTCACGGGGTCGTCGTAGCCGATCCCGAAGAAGTACCGTGAAATCTTCCCCTCGGGTGTCAGGATGATGATCCCGCTGGGGTGCTTGTACTCCTTGAACGCCTTGTCGTATTCATAGTGGTAGCCAACAGTCTTGAGCAACTCGGCAACGGGTTCCTTCTTCCCGGTCAAGAACCGCCAGCCGTCCTCGGCGTTCGGTCGCCCATATTCGCCCAGGTACGCCTTCTTTTTTGCGGAACCCAGATCGGCGTGTTCCTTCGGGTCCATGCTCACTGTGATGACGTTGAACTTGCCACCAACGGAGTAATCCTGCGGCAGTGCTCGAAGTCCATCCACCAATCCATTCAGCACTCGCGTGCAGAGATCAGGACAGCGGAAGTAGACGGGCACCAGGATCGTGACTTTGCCCTGCATCGCTTCGCGGATCGTGATGGGCCGTTCGGACTCATCACGGAACACGAGGTCGAGCGGAATCTGAGCGCCGAGGTTCTGGTCGATCCCGATGTTGTTCACATCGGGTTGATGGATCGGTTGCTCATTTGCACCGGGGACGACGCCATCTGCGCCGGTTGCCGACACTCGCGATGGGATCGCGAGGACCCCGGCAAGGGCCAGAACTGCAGCCAGTGGTAACGCGAGCTTGCGGAGAATCACTTCTTGGCCTCCGCTGCGGGCGGCAGTTTCGGTGCATCTGCAAGTTTGGGCGGCACGGCCATTGAGTGCTCAGAGCCCCGGCCCGCGTTCGAAGCGGTCGGGAGGTGCTGTGTGGTCAACGGTCGCGAGGGGTGTGCCTGAACCGGGAACAGTCCTGGCACCTGCCCACCGAGAATGTCGTTCAGCGGAACATGGGCAAACTTCTTGTCCTTGTCGCCCCAGCCGGTCCGAAACAGTTCAGGAGTCCGGGTCGGATCCGCCTGGTTATCTTCGGGGTGCATATACGGCGGGTTGTTGCCGCTGGGATCTTCCGGACGAGGCATCGCGCGATTGTCGCCCGACCGTGTTCGGAAAGCCTCGAGTCGCGGCTCATTGACCTCAGCCCCCTGACCGATCCGTTTCATGCGCTCGTTCAGCGATGCGTCGTTTCGCTCCCGTGCCATCGGGTGGTCATTCGGGTCGAGGCGCGTCTTGCTGAAATACGCGAACAGTGCCGTCGTGGTGGCGAATGCGAGCACGAAGAACACGATCACGAGGATCGGCACGCTGATCACGCTGGCGGTGTGATAACCGTCAGGTTCATACCCCAGTTTCAACGCCTCGGCGCTGGGTTGCCCCATGCCGCCATGGTCGTCGGGTGTGTTACTGCCAGGAGGTACGTTAGTGTGACTCATGGTGGTGCCCCTCCGGCAACAGGTACGTCTCGTCGATCGGGAGGATGTTGCGCTTCTTCAGTTCCGAGAAGAAGTACAGTGCCCAAATTCCACCGATACCAAGAATGGCTCCGACATCCATCAGCCAGGACGGGAACGAACTGGCTTGCGGCGCGGCCGGGGCATTCCACCACACAACATCAAGAGCGCACATCACCAGCAAGAACATCGCGACTTTGCGAAGCCGCAGTGGTCGCTGCTTGATATCGCGGAACAGCAGGAGCAGGAACGGCAGAGCAAAGTGCAGCACCGCCAGGCTCATGGAGACATACCACCAGCCACCGTAGGACCGCTTGATGTAGAACGGAATCTCTTCTGGGAGGTTCCCGATCCAGACCAGCATGAACTGCGAGAACGAGGTATACGTCCAGAACAGGGTGAACACCAGAAGCAGCGTTGCCATGTCGATCTGGAACTTGGGCCGCATCACGTTCATGATTGGCGGCCGGCTTACCAGGACCATGAACAGCACGAGGCAGAACGCCAGTGTGGTAAGGAACTGGTTCACCGCGAAGATCACAGGGAACATCGTGGACGACCAGCCCGGTTCAACGGACATCACCCACTGAGTCGCACCCGCGGTGAGCGTGATCGCGTAAATGATCATTCCCGGGCCGGAGAAGTTGCTCAACTTCAGGAGCGCGGCCTCGACTTGCGCCGGGGTACCTTCGGCCTTACGGCTCCAGTGGTTCAAGTAGGTGATCATCGCGCCCCAGATCGCGAACAACAGAATGCCGACGCCGATAAACGATGGCGTTGAGAGGAAGTTGTATGTCCCTTCCTTGCGTGCCTTGCGTTCGTTCGCGACAGCCTTCTCGATCATGTACTCGCCGTACTTCATGGCGAGGTCGCGCTTGTTCGCCGGGTCAACGCCAGCAATAGGGTTGGCGGTGTTCACGTCGGGCGGGGTGGGCGTCAACTCGGGGGCCGACCACCAGTAGGGCGAATAGCCTTGAGTGGCGACCGACACAGCCAGCCCAACAAAGAGTAGAGCGAGCAGCGGCCAGGTACGGGTCGCCGCTTCGAGCGGACGACGCAGCAATAGACCCCATGATGTCTTCGCGAGGTAACCAATCATCAGCAGAGCCATGGCCCCGATGGGCAGGCTAAGCCAGAAAGTGTACCCGCTCAAATACGCGGACATGAACCGCGCGGTGGCCAAGTGCTTGGCGTGTTCCCCATCGGCCGAAGCCAAGTTCGCCAAACCAGCACCCACGAACAGGGCGGCGCCGGCGAGAGCCGCACCGATCCCAACTCGGTTGTAGGGTGCCCAGTCGATTGCGTTCGGGTCGAGCGGTGACGGCGCGGCGCTGGCCGGAGCGCCTGGAGGGGACTCCGGCGGTGGTGGCGGCGGTGACGCTGTGGGATCGCTGCTCACGGATGACCTCCCGCCTTGTTCGCTGTCGCATCGACCGGAGCCGCGTTCACCTTCGCCGCAAGTGCTGGCGGCAGGTTGGTCGCATGCTGGCTGTATTGCAATGCCCGGACATAGGCGACGATTCGCCAGCGGTCAGCGGGCGAGATCTGAGCCGAGTAACTGGGCATGCCGCCGTATCCCTTCGTGATCACTTCGAAGTAGTAACCCACCGGAGCCTCGCGGAGCGGAATCTTGATATCCCAGAGTGAGTATCCTCGGGAGTAACCCAGCGGCGATGCTGGTGCATTCTTCACTTCGAGTTCGTGCTGCCCGACGATCTCCGTGTGGAAGGATGTGGGGTTCAGATACCCACGCTCCCAGATCTTCCCCTGCCCGTTGCCGAGCGACCCGTGGCAGACCGAACAATAAATCGTGTATCGTTCCTGTCCGCGATCCAGATCCTGTGCCGTGATCGGGAACGGGAAGTCCTCGGCGTAGACCTTGGGGTTCGTCGCAACTCGCTGGTCATATCGTGGGAGCGTGACCGCTGCTTCACGGTTCTCAATCGGTGTTGGAGCTGCGAGATCGAGTTTCGGGTTGGCCTGACGCTGGTAAACCCGACCCCATTCCTCGCTGGTCAATCCCGTGATGAGAGAATCGGAGTCGAGGAACTGAGCGCGGTGGATGACACCAGTTTCGAGTGGCCGCGATGCCCGCCCATCGGCGAACATATCCGACGCCTCGTAGGGCCGGAAGTACGGCTGATCCGACATCTTCTGCCGACAACCTGCGGTTGCCGGAATTAAAAATGTAAAAAGTAAAAAGTAAAATCGAAGACGAGAGGGTGTCTCGTTTTTAGTCTTTACATTTTTCATTTTAAATTTGAATGACGCAGTCATTCTGGCACCTCCTCGACCGAAACGGGGTGGAGGTCGTTCAGGAAAGCTCGGGTCGCAACGGGATCGTACTTCGGGTCGCACAGCTCGATGCAGAGGAAGAACCGATCCCGGCTCGCCCGGTCGAAGGCTGGCACATTGAACAGCGGATGGTGATAGCGCGGCAGCCCGCATAGCGCCATCAAACCGAACAAGCCAGTCAGCGCGGCGGTCAGCACCATCATCTCGAACGTGATCGGGATGAACGACGGCCAGCTCAGGTATGGGCGACCGCCGACGTTCAACGCGTAGCCGTACGCGTTGAGGTAGTACTGCATGAAGAAGCCAGTGCAGGCACCCGTCAGCCCGCCGACAAACATCACCGCGCCCATTTCGGACTTGGGGAAGTTCATCGCGTCGGCTGCGTCGGCCACGGGGTACGGACTGAAGCAGTCGTACCGTGTGTAGCCGGCTGCTTGCACCTTGTAAGCAGCGTTTGACATTCCATCGGCGGTCTCGAATTCCGCGAGCAAACCGAATACGGTTGGCTCGGGAGGTGGACCGTGCCCGTGGGCACCGTGTGGATCGTGCCCGCTGCCGGGCGTGACGGTCGGAGTGATCGGGGTGGTCATGGTGCGTTCTCCATGATCGAGTGGCCGCCGCCGCCGCCCTGCTTACGAGGCAGAAGTTCCCGCATCTCGGTAATCGAGATCATCGGCAGGTACCGGAGGAACAAGAAGAACAGGGTAAGGAACAGACCCATCGACCCGATCATTGTTCCGTAATCCCAGATCGTCGGAGCATACATGCCCCACGCACTCGGGATGTACTCACGGGCCAGGGTGATCACGATCACATATCGTTCGAACCACATCCCGATGAGAACCGAGATGCAGACCATTTCCATCCAGAAGAAGTTCGTTCGGATCTTCTTCGACCAGAGGAACGTGAGCGGGAACACGCAGTTGAACCCGATGAGGCACCAGTACGACCAGCCGTATGGGCCGAACATGCGTTCCAGCGTTGTACCCCACTCGTAGAGCGAGTGACCGTACCAGGCCATCCACGCTTCACTGAAGTAACCGTAGGTCACGAGGAAGCCGGTTGCCAGCATGACCTTCCCCATGATGTCCATGTGGTGGTCGGTGAAGAAGTCTTCGAGCTTGTACCACCTTCGCACAGGCAGCGCGATCGCCACCACCATCGCGAAGCCCGAGTAGATCGCCCCGGCGACGAAGAACGGCGGGAAGATGGTCGCGTGCCACAGTGGCACGATCGACACGGCGAAGTCGAAGGACACGACCGTGTGAACCGACAGCACAAGCGGGGTGCTGATGCCGCCGAGGATCAGGTAGACCTTTTCGTAACGACGCCAGTGGATCGCCGAACCACGCCAGCCCAGCGACAGCAGACCGTAGAGAATTCGCTGCCAGCGAGTGCGGGCCTGGTCGCGGAGCGCCGCGAGGTCGGGGATCAGCCCGATGTACCAGAACACGAGCGAGACGGTGAAGTACGTCGTGACCGCGAACACGTCCCACGTCAGCGGGCTTCGGAATTGAGGCCACACGCCAGCGACGTTGGGGAACGGATACAGCCAGTAGAAGAACCACGGCCGACCCATGTGCAACAGCGGGAACAAGCCCGCACACATGACGGCGAAGATCGTCATGGCTTCGGAGAACCGGTTGATGCTCGTTCGCCACTTCTGATGCATCAGGAGGAGCACGGCGGAGATCAGCGTACCGGCGTGGCCGATGCCGATCCACCACACGAAGTTGACGATCGCGAAGCCCCAGGCCACCGGGACGTTGATGCCCCAGACCCCGACGCCCATGTAGAACAGCCACGCGACCGAGATCGCGAGGATTTGCAACATCGCGAGGCCGGCCAGGAAGCCGATCCACCATCCTCGCGGGTGTTTCGTGTTGAGCACGACACCGCCGATGGCATCGCCGATCGAGACAAGCCCGTGCTTGTTCAAGATCAGAGGATGCATCTCAGGCTCGGGCGGTAGCCCGGCCTGTCGGGTCGTGGGAAGTTCCGCTGTCGCCACGTCAGACCCCCTTCGGCGTGTTCGGCATGGCGGGATTCGGGTTCCGGACGATCGCCAGGTGCGTCAGTCGCGGCCGGGTGTTGAGTTCCGCCAGAAGCCCATAATTCGTTGGCTCGTTCTTCCACCGTGCGACGGCGCTGTGATCTTCGTTGAGGTCGCCGAACACGATCGCTCCCGACGGGCAAGCCGACTGGCAGGCCGTCAGAATTTCGCCGTCCTTGATCTTGCGGAACTCACGCTCCGCCACGATCTCTGCACCGCGAATTCGCTGGACACAGAAGGTACACTTTTCCATCACCCCGCGGCTGCGGACCGACACGTCCGGGTTGCGGCCGAGCTTCAGGCTGTTCGACTCCCAATCCAACCCGCCCACGGTGAAGGTAAGGAAGTTGAAGCGGCGAACCTTGTAGGGGCAGTTGTTGGAGCAGTACCGCGTGCCGACGCAGCGGTTGTAGGTCATGTCATTGAGGCCATCGGCCGAGTGAACGGTTGCTCCGACGGGGCAGACGATCTCACACGGGGCGTTTTCGCACTGCACGCACATACGCGGCTGGAACAACGTCTTGATCGATTCCTCGCCCGGATTCCCCTCGTAGTATCGGTCGATGTTGATCCAGTGCATCGCCCGACCCTTCGTCACCTGCTCCTTGCCGACGACGGGGATGTTGTTCTCGCTCTGGCAGGCGACCACACACGCCGAGCAACCGGTGCAGGCGTTGAGGTCGATAGCCATCGCCCAGCGGCGTTGCTGATCTTTCGCCAGGCCCGGAGTGAACTTCTCGAACTTATCGTTGTCGTAGTACATCGTGAGTTCGTGGAGCCGCTTGTCGTGCGGTTCGTGCGAACCTTCTTCGTGATCGTGCTTGTGGTGCGGCGCCGGCACGTTCTCGTTGATCTCGGCCGTTTCCGCCGCCGCCATCGGCGGGATCTTGGCGAACGCAGGGTTCTTGAGGTAGAGGGCCAGATCACCGTGGCGGACTGGCTTGCGATCCCAGTCGTGCTTGATGAACAGATCCTTCTGCACCATCGACGTCTGACCCTGAGTGCAGGCCAGGAAGTACACCTTCTTCGTCTTGGTGATGCTCAGAGTGTTCTTGCTACCCTTATCGCTGCCGCCAACTGCGTACCAGGGTGCATCGCTGGTGCGAAGCGAGTAGGCGTTGAAGCCGCGGACTGGCTCGCCCGCCGCGTTCGGTTCACCCGGGCTGGACTGAACGCGACCTGCACGATCTCGCCCGAAGCCCAGGTGAATCGTGATCGCGCCATCCGCGTGGTTGGGCAGCACCCACACTGGAGCCATGATCTTGCGATCGCGGTAGGTGAGTTCGACGATATCGACCTGTGCCCGGCCGTGTTCGCCCGCCGTCCATCGGAAGTACACAGGGTCGAGGCCAATCTTCTTGGCGGTCGCCTCGCTCATGTAGATGGCGTTGTCCCACGTCATCTTCGTGACGGGCTTGGGCAACTCCTGCAGCCAGCCGTTGTTTGCGAAACGGCCGTCGTAGAGGGTTGGATCGGGGCGGAAGTTGATCTCCATCTCACCCGCAGCCGGGGCGACAGGAGTATCTGCGGCCCAGGTGCCGGCCAGAGCAGTCGTGTCTGCCTGGGATGCTGTTCCCGCGATCACTCCAGACCGCACGGCTTCCTGCCAGAACACCTCGAAGACTTCGACCTTCGGGAACGCCGGGAACGTCTTGCGAACCTCGTCGCCGTTGTTCCAGTAAGACCGAACGAGTTCGTAACCTTCCCGAACCGCCGAGCCCATGATCCCCGCGAACAATTCGAGAGCCGACTTGCCGCTGTACAGGGGAGCGATGAGCGGTTGCTGGAGCGACGCGGTGCCGTCGTATGCGCGAATGTCGCCCCAGGTTTCGAGGTAGTGGCTTTCGTTGACGTGCCACTGGCAGCGGACGGCCGTCTCGTCCTGGTGGGAACCAAGGTGGAACGTGAACGGGACGTTCTTGATCGCATCGCCGAACGGAACATCAACCGCAGCGGTGTAGGCCGCGTTCACGTTCAGGATGAACAGGGCATCGACCTGCCGGTCGTTCATTTCCTGCGTGAGGGTCTTCAGGTCGATGACCTTGCCGGCGGGTCGCACTTCGACCGGTGCCGACAGGAAGACCGTGTGCCCGGTGTTCCCGAGCTTTGCGTTGATCGCCGCGACGAGAGCGTGCAGCGAGGGTGGCTGTTGGGGACCAGCCACAACGATTGACTTGCCGGCTTTCGCCTTCAGGTCGTCGGCGAGCGGCTTGATCCAGGCCTTCGCGGCATCGGGCAGCGGGGCTGCCCCCGGCACGCCGGCGATTCCGAGTTCGACTGCCAGAGTACGAGCGAACGATTCGACCAGGGTTGTCGGGAGGGCCAGCCGGTGATCTGCCACTGAACCTGCACAACTCGGCATCGCCTCGACCACGTAGAGGCGGTTCAGTTGATCGGCCTGGATGCCTTCCTTGTGCTCGTGGTCGTGGTCATCCTTGTGGTCGTGCTTGTGATCGTCTTTCTTGGCTTCATCCTTCTTGCCGCCGTGGATGTCGGCAGCGGTCTTGCCGTTCTTTCGAATCTTGCGCCGTTCGGCGAAGTCGCGGCTGTACCGAGTGCTACCAGGACCGGTTCCGATGAAGTCGGCATCGAGCGACAGAACTACGTCGGCTTTGGTGAAGTCGTAGGTGACGTTCAGCGGTTTGCCGAAGGCCTTGTTCGTGCCTTCAAGCGAGCTGCCGCTGGTGGCCGGGTCGTGCTGTGCCCACTTCGCTTCGGGGAAGTCCGCGAGCAATTTCGTCAACTGCGCGCCGAGTGTCGGGGAGGTCACGGTTTCGGACAGAATCCGCACTCGCACGTTCTTCTTGGGCTGCCCGGCCTCGTCGTAGAGTTGCTTGCGAGCAGCGATGATCGCTTCTTCGATCGACGATGCTGTTCCGCGATGGGTGACGCCACGGGAACGATCGGGATCGTAGAGGTCGAGGATACCGGCGAGCGTGAGGGAATCAGCCCCGCCCAGACTTGCCGGGTGCGACGGATTGCCTTCGATCTTGGTGGGGCGGCCTTCGTTGCTGCGAACCAGGATGCCAGTGCCGTAACCGCTCAGCGGCGCGGCCGAGGCGAAGTACAGAGCAACCCCAGGCGTGATCTGATCGGGTTGAGTCGTGTAGGGAAGGATCTTGCGAGGGGGAGCAGGGCGAATGTAGCACCCTGCCCCAGTCGCCAGAGCGATCGATGCGCCCATGAGGCCCACGAATCGCCGCCGACTCACCTCGTCGGTGAACTCGGCTGCCCCTTCCGGGAACTCGTTCTGAACCGCTTCCAGGAACTCCTTGCTCCCCACGTACTCGTCAAGCCCCTGCCATTGCTGCGGGGTTGCGGTCGAAGCGAGTGAAGGAGGTGTTTCCGTGCTGTCGGGCTTCATTGATACCTCAAGTGCTGTCAGCGGTCAGCCATCAGCTCTCAGCCAGAGAAACCAAGTTCGAGTCAACACATCTTGCTGTCGGTGAGTTTCTGCCTTCTGGTTGAAAGCAGAAACTGACGGCACTATCGATGGCACATTGAGCAGTTCGTCAGGGTCACGGCGTCGCGAATCTTGTACTCATTCTTGAGCACTGCCCCGAGTTCCTTCTGGCTCGTCGGGCGAGGGGTCCCCAGCAGCGGGTTGTCCTTGCCGTCAGGGAGCTTGCCGAAGTCGGGGAGATCCGATCGCTTCCAGGGAATCGGGTTCCCATCCGCACCCAGCGTGGCAGGCGAATAGGTCATGCTTGTGGCTTCGCTCCGCGGGCGGAGGTTCTTCTCCGGCTCGCGGTGGCAGTTGATGCACCACTCCATCAAGAGTGTCGTGTGTTGCGTGGTCAGGTTCTGCTGATCGAGGCGACCGTGGCAGGCGACGCAACCAACACCCTTGGAAACGTGGATCGAGTGATTGAAGTAAGCGTAGTGCGGCAGGTTGTAGACCTTGTTCCACTCGATGGGCGTGTTGTTCTTGTAGCTGGATCGCACCGGCTCCAGCAAATCGGCACCTTGCCAGATCTGCTGGTGGCAGTTCATGCAGGTCTTCGTGGGCGGCACGTTCGCGGTACCCGAGGTCTCAACACTCGTGTGACAGTAACGGCAGTCGATGCCGAGTTGTCCGACGTGGTGAGCATGGCTGAACGCAACGGGCTGCGGCGGCGTTTCGCCGACGCCGGTGGCGTAGGACGAACGGTAGAACGCGGCCAATCCAACACCCGTGGTCGCGGCGAGAATCGGGAGGCTCAGGACGATGACCCGGGCGATCGGATTCAGAGCCTTCGGGAAAATCTGCGGCATCGCGTCACACCTCGGCTCGAACTCTCGGACGAACTCACCCCACGAACAACCAGCTAGACCGCATCAAAACGGCGTGTCCCACTGCAAGTAGCGGAGCACGAAATTCAGCGTAAGCGTTAACGAAAGGCTGAGACCGCACAGGGCGACTCCGCCAAGCGCGAAGTTCTCGCCACGCGGGCCACGAGCACCTCGGTAGAGGCTGATCAAACCCAGCGTGAGACCGACCGCCGAGATAATCGGGCTGAAGGGATACCAGAAGAACACGATCATGCTGAAGAAGCCGAGGCCAATGGAGGCTCCAGACAGTCCGCCCCCGATGGGCGCAACAATCGGCTTGGTGCTTGGAAGTGTTCCTGTGGCTTGTGGAGTCGTGTGTTCCAAACTCAGCCCTCCGCCCAGAACTAGGGTCGATCCAGCAAAAATTCGGGATGCGCTATCGTGATGTTCCTAGCGATACGACTCGCATAGGAGAGCGTCCAGCCTACTTTGTCGCAATCGTCACAAAGTCGAGATGGTAGCCGTGATTGCTTTGAAAACAAGGAGAAAATCAGGAAAAATTCCCTGATTCCCAGTGGTGTTATGGTCAGGAGATTGGATTGAGACGCAGTCTCACTCAGAAGGGTAGAATCTGGCCGGAGTGCCAACATCGTTGGCACCCCGCGATGGTCGTGGACTACCAGTTTCGCTTACATGAGTTCCCGGAGCGGTTGTGCGTTGTCTTCCACCAGATATTGCGGCCGGCCGGTCAGATCAGGGACCGTGACCTGGTTCACGTCGATACCCAGGTTGTGATACAGCGTCGCGAAGAGTTCCCCGAACGCGACGGGTCGTGAGACGGCTTCGCCCGCGATCTTGTCAGTCGCGCCGATCGCTTGCCCGGTCTTCATTCCCCCGCCCGCCATCAGGGCACAGTTCACCTGTGGCCAGTGGTCTCGGCCAACCTGGGCGCTGATCTTCGGGGTACGACCGAACTCGCCCATCACCACGACCGTGCAATCCTTGTCGAGCCCCCGGAGATGCAAGTCCTCGACAAGTGCGCTCACGCATTTATCGAAGGGCGGGAAGTCTTCTTTCTCGCGGAGGAAGATCGAGTTGTTGGCGCGGCCCTCGGCGTTCAAGCCGCCGTGCCAGTCCCATTTGCTGTAGTTGAGCGTGACGACGCGGGCACCCGCTTCGACCAGTCTTCGGGCCATGAGCAAGCTCTGCGGAACACGCGGAGCACCGTTGGCATCCATAAAGATCTTGGGGTTACCCGTGCCGTAGCGTTCGATGACCTTCAGCGGTTCGCGTGAGATGTCGAGTGCTTCGGCCATGCGCGAGGAGGTGAGCAAGCCGAAAGCCTGTTCCGTGAAAGCGTCCATGCCTTTCATGCTGCCGGTAGCGTCGAGATCGCGCCGCATGTCGTCGAAGCCCTTCAGCAACGTCTTGCGCTCGGCGAGTTGATTCACGGTAATGCCACGCAACACCATGTCGTCGCGCGTCTCACCCATCGCGCGGAATGGTGACATTGCAGGCCCCATGAACCCCGGGCCAGGTTCGTTGTAAGGGCCGTGCGTGCAGGTGTAACAGAGGCTCACGAACGGCGGGACGGCGGGATCAACAGACCCTTGCACCTTCGCGACGACGGAACCAAGTTGCGGCCAGCCGCCAGCGGGCGTCGGCTTCTTGGGGTGGAAGCCGTTGTAGACCTGAATCGCATCGTGACCGGCTTGATTGCCGACAAGCGATCGGATCACGACCAACTTATCCATGATCCGCGCGAGTTGCGGGAACGCTTCGCAGATCTGCACTCCCGTGACGTTGGTGGGTATCGGCTTCCACGGGCCAGCGACCTCCTTGGGGGCGTCGGGCTTCAGGTCGAACATATCCTGGTGAGGCGGTCCGCCGACGAGATAGATCAGGATCACCGACTTGTGCGATGAGCGGATCCCTGCGGCAGCCTCGGCACGGAGCAGGTTCGGCAGCGTAAGGCCACCCAGACCAAGGGCACCAATCTTGAGGAAACCACGACGTGAGGGGGGCGGTTGGAGTGCGGGCATGGCAGAGACTCCAGCGGGAGCGAATGGGCGGGATGGAGGTAGGCGGGAACTTCGATCAGAGGCGGGTTCGTTGCAGCGTGGGACCTGCGTTTAAGTGTCCACTCAATCTCGGTTCGGGTCAACTGTTATCTCGAGCGGTTAAGTTGCTGGGGTGTGCCACTGGATTCCGGACTCCTCGAAGCCGCAAGTGGCTTCAGGAAGCACACGCGATAGCCGCTTGCCGCTTTCGACTCAAACACCGGCAACGGAGATAAACCCCGCGGTTTACCAAATGCTCAAGGAGAGTGGAACGGTGTCGCCTTCGACCGACCGATGATGTAAACTCACCCATTGTTCGTCCCAACGCCCGGATAGCCGGGAACACCTTCATCCTGGTCAGACATCTTGTCAACTGCCACAGTTCCGCTCTCACTCCCCGGTGCGAATTACCCAGGCTGGTATCGGGCCACGCGCATTGGGCTTTCACTTGTACCGTTGGTCTGCGTCCACCTCGCGCTCTTCTCGATTCCGTTCATCGAGTTCTCGTGGTGGTATCTGCTGTGGGTGCTTGTTCTCACTCGATTCATCGGGCTGGGAATCACAGTCGGCTTCCATCGCTACTTCTCGCATCGGTCATTCAAAACACCACGACTGATCCAGTTCTGTCTAGCTGTCGCTGGTTGCACGGCGCTCCAGAAGGGTCCGTTGTGGTGGACGATTCACCACCGTATCCACCACCGCCACTCCGATGAGGTCGGTGATCCGCACTCGCCGGTCATTGATGGTTTCTTCTATGGCCACATGGGCTGGCTGTTCGCGCGAGACCTGATGCGCCCGGACCAGAAGGTGGTTCACGACTTGACGAAATACCCGGAGTTGGTGTGGCTCGATCGCTTCTGGATGGTTCCCGCGTTCCTGCTGGCTGGGGCATGTTATGCGGTCGGCGACTGGGGTGGCCTGGTCTACGGTTACTGCCTGAGTGTTGTGCTGGTGTTTCAGATCACGTTCGCGGTGAATTCGATCGGGCATCTGTTCGGGCCACAGCGTTTCGAGACGGGCGAGGGGAGCCGGAACAACCTGGTGCTGGGCTATCTCGCGATGGGCGACGGCTGGCACAACAACCACCATCGTGCCCCGAGTTCGGCTCGCCATGGTTTCGCATGGTACGAATTCGACATGAGCTACATGTTCATCAAGGCAATGCGGGTTGTCGGTTTGGCCTGGGATATCAAGCAACCGCCGCCAGGACTGATGGCGGGGCCAGGAAAGCCCGAACCGATGGAGAACGAACCCATCACCGCGGCATGACGATGACAGAAAGCCCACCAGCAATGGTGGGCTTTCTCACTCCCAGAAGTCTTCCCACTTCGCCCCGCAAGCGGCGACACTTCAACCTCTGGAAGATATTCCAGACTTTTCGGGACCCTGTAACCCGGGGGGCGGCTGGCGGGTTGAGAAGAGCACAGGTCTGGAGTTCATACTCACGGAGGCTTCCATGCGACCCAGGTTATTTTTCGTGCCTGCCCTGCTGCTTCTCCTTGTACCGGTGACAGCGCGAGCTGCGGATGAGGCTCCCCGCGATGTCACGTTCGCTGAGCAGATCGCACCGATCGTGTTCGAGAACTGCACGGTTTGCCATCGCCCGGGGCAGGTCGCTCCGTTCACACTCCTCAACTATGCCGACACCCGGAAGCATGCAAAGACGATGCTCCGAGTCATGGAAGACCGCTACATGCCGCCCTGGCATCCCGAACCTGGGCATGGCGAATTCCGTGGCGACCGACGGATGTCGGATGCTCAGATCGCTCTGTTCTCGAAGTGGGTGAAGACCGGCATGGCGGAGGGCGATGCCAAGAAAACCCCGGCACCACCGAAGTTCCCCGATGGCTGGCAACTCGGAGAACCAGATCTCGTGGTGAAGATGGATCGGGCGTTCGATGTCCCCGCCGAGGGTGCCGACATTTACCAGAACTTCGTGATCCCGCTGAATCTGACGGAAGACAAGTGGGTGACGGCGGTCGAGTTCCGGGCCACGGCTCCGGCGGTCATGCACCACGTCCTGTACTTCCTGGACGACAGTGGCCGGGCACGTGCGAAGGTCACGAAAGACGGGCAACCCGGGTTCCCCGGAATGGGCTTCCGACCGACCGGCGCGCTGGGCGGCTGGGCCGTGGGGGCAACCCCGGTGCGATTGCCAGAAGGCCTGGCGTACCCGCTGAAGAAGGGTTCCGATCTCGTGCTTCAGACGCACTTCCATCTCTCCGGCAAGGCGGAGAAAGAGATCATCACGGTCGGGCTGTACTTCGCGGAGAAGGCACCCAAACGAACACTTGTGAACATCCCTCTTCCGCCAATATTTGGGCTGTTCTCGAACATTGATATCCCCGCAGGGAAAGAGAAGTTCCAGTTGAACGATTCGTTCACGTTACCCGTGGATGTCGATCTCGTCGGAGTGGGAGCACACGCTCACTACCTCGGCAAGACCATGAAGGCGACCGCGACGCTGCCCGACGGCAAAGTGCAGAAGCTGTTCTCGATCCGCGAATGGGACTTCAACTGGCAGGGGCAGTACCTGTACAAGGACTTCGTCCGGTTGCCGAAGGGAACGGTGATTCATGCCGAATTGACGTGGGATAACTCGGCAGCGAACCCGCACAACCCAAGCGATCCGCCGGTTCGCGTGACCTGGGGCGAAGGATCGACCGATGAGATGGGTTCGATTGGCTTCCGTGTGGTCGCTGCCGATGAGGCCGATACGACCAAGCTCCAGGATGCCTTCCGGAACCACGTCCGCCAGACAGTGGTCAAGGCGCGGCTCCGTGGGGACACGATCAACTGGAAGAAACTGGGCGTCGAACCGCCCGATTTCTGGAACAAGTTGCCCACTCCGAAGGCGAAGGAACCCAAGGTTCCGCCCGTGAGTTTTCGCGATCTCAATGGCAAGGAGCAGACGCCACTGGAAGTGGCTGGAGCGAAGGCCAACGTGCTGTTCTTCGTGACGACCGATTGCCCGATCGCGAACAGCTACACACCTGAGATCAACGCGATCCTGAAGGAGTTCGGCGATGAATCGTTCCGGTTCTTCGCGGTCCACGTTGATCCAGAACTGACAGTGGACGCGGCGAAGAAACACGCGGAGGATTACGGATTGAAGCTCCCGATCATCCGGGACACACAACACCAACTCGTGACGGCGATGGGAATCACGAGAACGCCGGAAGTGGCCGTGCTCCTCCCCGATGGCACGATCGCTTACCGAGGAAGGATCGACGATCGCTACCCCGGGCTTGGCAAGAAGCGGCCCGCTCCCAAGGAGCGGGACCTACGGGACGCCATGACTGCGATCCTTGCTGGCAAAGCGGTCCCGGTCGCACGCACGCAAGCCGTCGGTTGCTCGATTCCGGACCTGCCAACGCGATGAACGGATTGCAAGCGGAAGGGCGGGCGAAAGCGCCCGCCCTCTGCGTTCACTGCCGGGCGGCACCCTTCACCCGCGTCTTCACCGAGTAAAGACTCGTGCCCGCAGTGATGAATAGCGTCTTCATGTCCTTGCCGCCGAAGCAGACATTTGTCGCGCCTTCTGGTACGTCGATCACGATCACTTTCTTGCCGGTCTTGTCGAACACCGTGACGGCCTTCCCCCGCGTGAGGTAGATGCTCCCTTCCTCGTCGATGGTCATGCCGTCCGAGCCACTCTCGCAGAACGTCTTGCGATTCTTGAGCGTCCCATCCTTTTCGATGTCGTAGACGTTCGTTTTGTTGGCACCGATGTCGGCGACGTACAACTTCTTGCCGTCGGGTGTGCCGATGAGCCCGTTCGGTTGCTTGTAGTCGCCATCGACGCGGCTCAGCTTCCCGTCGGGTGAGAGGAAGTACACACCCTTCGCGTCCTGTTCCTGCTCACCCCGTTTCCAGTAGGGCCGCTTGTAGAACGGATCGGTGAAGTACACGCCGCCTTCCGGTGTGACCCACACATCGTTCGGGCCGTTCAGCAACTTGCCGCCGTGGTCCTTCACGATCACCGTTTTCTCTTTCGACTTCACATCGATCTTCCAGAGTTGGTTCTGCTCATCGGCACAGGCCCACAGTTTGCCGTCCTTGTCGAAGCACAGCCCGTTCGACCGACCGCACGGTTCCATGAACGTGGTCAGCTTGCCGTCGGTGTCCCACTTCAGAATCTTGTCGTTCGGTTGATCGGTGAAGTAGACGTTCCCCTCGGCGTCTGGTGCCGGTCCTTCGGTGAACTTGAACCCTGAAGCGAGTTTCTCCACCTTTGCGCCGGGTGTCACCGGGCTACCCGCGTCGCTGGCCTTTCCGCCGACGGTGAGGAATCCCTCGGACTTCAACCGCTCCTCGCAGCGCTTCGGCCAGGTCTGGTGCGGTTTCTCGCCGGCCCGCATCCCGAAGCCATGGCCGCCAGCCGAGTAGACGTGCAGTTCCGCCGACACGCCCGCCTGCTTGAGCGCGGCCATCATCTTCAGGCTTCCATCGAGTGGGCCGTTGTCGTTGTACGCGAGTGCGAAGAAGCACGGGGGCATCTCCTTCGACACGCGAATCTCCTCCGCGAGCTTGTCCTTCTCCAGCAATTCCCGACCGTTGATATTTCCCTGAAAATGTAGCCTTTCTTGATCTTCCCTTTCGTAAACGCACTCGGCGCAGTACTTTCCCAGAACCCCCATCTTTTCTTGTGGGCAGTC
>Ga0105047_10000876_pt1 | contig 52995 bp, 51 predicted proteins | sample MAT04_FD_78384 | JGI IMG/M metagenome (GOLD analysis project Ga0105047, IMG submission 78384) | Freshwater microbial communities from Lake Fryxell liftoff mats and glacier meltwater in Antarctica - MAT-04 (megahit assembly) | ecosystem: Environmental > Aquatic > Freshwater > Ice > Liftoff...
CCAGCTCGACCACGATGAACACCACCGCGGCGAGGGCAAAACACAATGCCAGTTCGCCGGCACTCAGGGGCTGCGTGCGGAAGTCAGGGTTCAGCGCCGGCACGTAGAGGGTGGCGAGTTGCAGCACCAGCGTCAGCAGCACCGCGCCCAGCAGCGGCAGGTTGCTGCGCAGGCACAGGGTGAAGATCGAGTCGCGCTCGGACCGAACGGCCAGCACGTGTGCCATCTGCGCCAGGGTCAGTGTCGTGAACACCATCGTCTGCCAGTGTGCGTTGGCCTCGTGCAGCGCCCAGGCCTGCACGCCCAGGCACAGCCCGCCCATCAGCAGGCCCACGAACAGCGCGTGCTGCCACAGGCCCTGCGCAAACACACTTTCCTGCGGCGCACGCGGCGGGCGCCGCATCACGCCGCGTTCGGCTGGCTCGGCGGCCAACGCCAGGCCGGGCAGGCCGTCGGTGACGAGGTTCACCCAAAGGATGTGGATGGGCAGCAGCGCGATGGGCATGCCCAGCAGCGGTGCCAGGAACAGCACCCAGATCTCGCCCGAGTTGCTGGTCATCGTGTAGCGGATGAACTTGCGGATGTTGTCGAAGATGCGCCGCCCCTCGCGCACCGCGCAGACGATGGTGGCGAAGTTGTCGTCCAGCAGCACCAGCGCCGAGGCCTCGCGCGCCACGTCGGTGCCGCCCTTGCCCATCGCCACGCCGATGTCGGCGGCCTTCAGCGCCGGCGCGTCGTTGACGCCGTCGCCCGTCATCGCGACGAAGTCACCGTGCGACTGCAGCGCCTGCACGATGCGGATCTTCTGCGCCGGGTCCATGCGCGCGTAGACGGCCACGCGCGGCACCAGTGCTGCCAGCGCGGCGTCGTCCAGCCGCGCCAGTTCTGGGCCGGTGGTCACGGCGCCGGCCGCGACGGCGGCGTCGGCCACGATGCCCAGGTCGCGTGCGATGGCCAGCGCGGTGGCCGGGTGGTCGCCGGTGATCATCACCGGACGGATGCCCGCCGTCAGGCATTCGGCCACCGCGACGCGGGCCTCGGGCCGCGGCGGGTCGATGAGGCCCACCAGGCCGAGCAGCACCAGGCCCCGCTCGAAGGTCTCGGCGTCGCTGGCCATGACGCCGACCTGCCCCGACTGCGGCCCTTCACGCTGCGCCACTGCCAGCACCCGCAGGCCTTCGGCCGCCCAGCGCTGCGCCAGCACCGAGGCCTCGTCGCACGCCGCGCCTGTGCCGCAGCGCGGCAGCACCGATTCGGGCGCGCCCTTGACATAGGCGCGCCAGCCGCCGCCGGCCGCTGCGTGCAAGCTGCTCATGCGCTTGCGTTCGGCGTCGAAAGGCCACTCGTGGCGCCGCGGCCAGGCCGCCTGCAGCGCGCCGACGTCGGTGCCGGCGGCCTGCGCCGCTTCCAGCAAGGCGGTTTCGGTGGGGGCGCCCACCCAGCCCTCGGTGCCGGGCACGGCGTCGTTGCACAGCACCAGCGCGGTCCATAGCGCCGCCTCGTCGCCGGTCCAGCTGCGGTGCTCGCGCAGCGCCATGCGGTTCAGCGTCAGCGTGCCGGTCTTGTCGGAACAGATCACCGTCACCGAGCCCAGCGTCTCCACCGCCGGCAGCCGCCGCACCAGCGCGTTGACATTGACCAGCCGCCGCGCGCCCAGCGCCAGCAGCACCGTCACCACCGCGGGCAAAGCTTCGGGGATGGCGGCCACGGCCAGGCTGATGGCGGTCAGGGCCATCAGCAGCACGTCTTCGCCGCGCAGTACACCGGTCGCGAAGACCACCGCGCAGATGGCCAGCACCACCAGCGACAGCCGCTTGCCGAAGGCGGCCAGCCGCAGTTGCAGCGGCGTGGCGCGGTCGCCGGCTGTGCCCAGCAGCGTGGCCACCTGCCCGAGCTGCGTAGCCGCGCCGGTGGCCACCACCAGGCCTTCGGCGCGACCGTGCGTGACCAGCGTGCCCTTGAAGGCCATGTTGATGCGGTCGCCCAGCGCGTGTTCGCCCTCGGGCAGCGGCGGCAGCCCGGCGTCGGTCTTCTCGACGGTGACCGATTCGCCGGTGAGCGCCGATTCGTCCACCCGCAGTTGCGCCACGGCGTGCAGGCGCAGGTCGGCCGACACCAGGCTGCCGGCGTCCAGCAGCACAACATCGCCGGGCACCAGGTGCACCGTGTCCACCACCTGCACCTGGCCGCCGTCGCGCCGCACCGTGGCGTGCGGCGAGGCCATGCGCTGCAGCGCGGCCAACGTCTGGTCGGCCCGCCATTCCTGCCACAGGCCGATGGCGGCGTTGAGCAGCACGATGACGAGGATGACCACCGTGTCCGTCGGCTCGCCGATGAGCCCGGAGACCACGGCCGCGGCCAGCAGCACCAGGATCATGAAGTCGCTGAACTGGTCGGCCACGCGCCGCCACACCGGGCGCGGCGGAGCCTCGGGCAGGCGGTTGGCGCCATAACGCTGCCGGCGTGCACCGACTTCGTCGGCCGCCAGGCCCTCGTCGATGCGCACCTCGAGCCGGCGCGCCACCTCGGCGGCCGGTTGCATGTGTGGCTGCATGTGTGGCTGCATGTGCGGCTGCATGTGCGGCTGCATGTGCGGCTGCATGTGCGGCTGCATGTTCGGCTGCGCGCCGCCCGGCGCCGCAGTGGGCGCCCCGCCCGGCGGGGGGCTGGCAGCGGGCTGCATGCGCTACTTCACCCGCAGCACGGGGATCCCCGCCGCGGCGAGCACCCGCCGCGCCACCCGCCCGGCGGGCGCTTGCAGCGCGGGCATGAAAGTGTCGGTGGCGGCGGGGACATTCATCGGTACTCCGGCAGGGTCGGCGTCGGCATGTCGAGGCGCCGTCACTCCACCGCACCAGACCATCATAGGTTCGCGCCGCCCCACTACAGCGCGGCAGCGCACATGTGTTGATAATTGCGTATGGACTTAAATAAAGACTGCCGACGGCCAGCGCGGCGCGCGGGTACCCGGTGATCGCCGAAGCTGCGGCCGCGCTGGGCGGCATGGCCTTGCTGCGCTGGGGCGCGCACCGCGCCATCCTGCACGGCCTGCGCGCACCGCGGGTAGGCCACGCCGCCTGGCCCGACACCACAGGGCTGACGCCCGGCACGGTGCAGCAGGCACACATCGCCGGACCGCGCGGCCGGCAGCTGTTCGCCTGGCTCGTGAGCGCGCCCGCCGCCGCGGCCACGTCGTCGACCGAAACCGCGGCCGCAACCCCACCCGCCCCCGCGGTGCTGGTGATGCACGGCTGGGGCTCCAACGCCGCCGAAATGTGGCCGGTGGTGCAGCCGCTGCACGAGGCGGGCTGCGCCGTGCTGCTGATCGACGCCCGCTGCCACGGTCTGAGCGACGGCGAGGCCTACACCTCGATGCCGCGGTTTGCCGAGGACATCGCCGCCGGGCTGCGCTGGCTGCGTGCACAGCCGGGCATCGATGGCGAGCGCATCGCGCTGCTCGGCCATTCGGTGGGTGCCGGGGCGGCGCTGCTGCACGCGGCGCGGCACGGCGACGTGCGCGCGGTGCTCAGCCTGTCGGCCTTCGCCCACCCGCGCGAGGTGATGCGGCGTTTCATGGCCGCCAGGCGGCTGCCCTACCCCGTGCTCGGCTGGTACGTGCTGCGTCATGTGCAGCGGGTGATCGGCGCACGCTTCGACGACATTGCACCCTCGCGCACGCTGACCCGCGTGCGCTGCCCGGTGCTGCTGGTGCACGGGCGCGAAGACCGCACCGTGCCCTTCGCCGACGCCCAGCGCCTGCAGGCCTGCAGCCCCCGCGCCACGCTGCTGGCGGTGGACGGCGACCACGACCTGCGCGGCAGCCTGGCGCCGCACGGGCCGGCGCTGGTGCAGTTCCTGCGCGCGGCGCTGGCTGAGAGCCTGTGAACAAGTCCGACACACCCGCCCGTACGTCCCAGATGGCGCCGCTCGTCGCTGCAAATGCTCGCCGTAGCCCGAGCTGCGGCTGTGCTTTGCGCCTCGATCGACACCCGCTGGTACGCCCGCTCGGGCGCGCCGGATTCATTCACAGGCTCTGACCCGCGATGCTGGCCGTCACGCTCGGCCCCTTGGCGCTGCCAATGCCCCCGCTGCTGCTGCTTGTCGCGGTGGTGGCGGCGCAGTGGCTCGCGTCGCGGCTGGCGCGGCGGCCGCGCGGCGATGACGCCGACGCCGCAGCCCGCGCGACACGCGGCGCCCGGGCCGCCGACGCCGTCACCACGGCGGCGCTGCTGGGGCTGCTGGCCGCGCGAGGGGTTTACCTGGCCGGGCATGTCCAGGCCTACACCGATTCACCCTGGTCGGCGTTCGATGTGCGCGACGGCGGCTGGCATGCGGGCGCCGGTCTGGCCGCCGGGCTGACGTGGCTCGCGTGGCGCGGCCTGCGGGCGCCGGCGCTGCGGCCGGCCCTGGCCGCGGGCGCAAGCGCGGGCGCCCTGCTGTGGTTCGGCCTGTCCGCCGCGCTGGGCCCGCGCGCGGGCGCCGCGCTGCCCGAGCTGGCGCTCGTCGAGCACACCAGCAGCGCGGCGCTGACGCTGGCGCAGGCCGCGCAGGGCCGGCCGGCCGTGGTCGTGCTGTGGGCCAGCTGGTGCGCGCCCTGCCGCCAGGAGATGCCGCTGCTGGCCGCGGCCCAACAGCGGGAGACCGGCCTTCGTTTCCTGTTCGTCAACCAGGGCGAGAGCGCGGCCACCGTGCGCCGCAACCTGGCCGGCCTGCCCTACGCCGTGCAAAACGTGCTGCTGGACGAACGCTCGGCGCTGGGCCCGGCGGTCGGCTCGCCGGGGCTGCCCACGACGGTGTTTTACGATGCCCGCGGGCGCCAGGTCGACGCGCACTTCGGCTTGCTCAACGCCGCGGCACTGGAAAGCCGCCTTGGGCCGCTGCGGGCCGGGCCGGTGGCGCCGCCGCGCTGAAACGCCCCGCCCGAGACCTTTCCCCCCTAGCGCAGACGGAGTCCCCCCTCGATGAACACCGCCGCCCTTGCCCCTGCCGTCGTAGCCGACGAACTCGACCTGCTCGCCGCACTGGTGCCGCTGGCCGACCAGGACATCCTCGAACTCGGCTGCGGCAACGCCGCACTGGCCCGTGCGCTGCTGGCGCGCCACCCCGGCAGCCGGGTGACGGGGCTCGAGGTCGACGCCCGCCAGCACACGAAGAACCTGGCCGCGCCGCAGCCGGGCCTGCTGTTCGTCGCCGCCGGGGCACAGGCCATCCCCTTCGCCGACGCCTCCTTCGACCTCGTGCTGATGCTCAAGTCGCTGCACCACGTGCCGGTGCCCTTGATGGCGCAGGCGCTGGCCGAGGCCGCGCGGGTGCTGCGGCCGGACGGGCACCTCTATGTGTCGGAACCGGTCTATGCCGGGCCGCTGAACGACGTGATGCGTCTCTTCCACGACGAGGGCGTGGTGCGCGCCGCCGCGCAGACGGCCCTGGACGCCGCAATGCACAGCGGCCTGTGGGCCCGCGCGGCCGAGCGCCGCTTCGTCATGCCGGTGCAGTTCCGCGATTTCGCCGAATTCGAGCAGCGCATGATGCGCACGACCTTTGCCGACCACGCCATCGACGACGCCTTGCTCAACCGCGTGCAGGCCGCCTTCGCGCCGCACGCCGGCCCCACGGGCGCGCGCTTCGAGCGCCCGATGCACGTGCGCCTGCTGCGCCGCCCAGGCTGATGGCCAAGCCCGAGGTCGGCGAAGCGCCAGCGGCGGCCAGCGCCGCCCGCGGGCGGCGCATTGGCCAGCTGCTGGTGGCGCTGCAGCTGCTGCTGATCGCGGCCCTGGCGCTGATGGCGGCACCGGCCTTCCTGGGTGGGCGCGCCGGCGCGCTCGCCTGGGCCCTGGCGGCCGCGGCGGCCGCGCTGGGGATCTGGGCGCTGCGCTGCAACCGGCCCGGCAACTTCAACATCCACCCGGTACCGCGGCGTGGTGGCGTGCTGGTGCAACACGGGCCCTACCGCTGGATACGCCACCCGATGTACACGGCCGTGCTGCTGGGCGGCGCAGGCTGCGCCGTGGCCGCCGGCCATGCGGCCGGCTGGGCCTGCTGGGCCGCACTGGCCGCCGTGCTGGTCGCGAAGGCGACGCTGGAGGAAGGCTGGCTGCTGTCGCACCATCCCGGTTACGCCGACTACCGTGCGCGCACGGCGCGCTTCGTGCCCGGGCTGTACTGAGCGCCGCCGCTCGTCAGCGTTTGGCCGCCCGTGCCGCCGCCTCACCGTCCTCGCGCATGTGCCTGAGGAAGTAACGGATGAAAAAGACGCCCATGCCCAGCATGAATGAAAGACCGATCACGGTCATGAGACCGACGTCGGTGGTGAACAGCTCCTTGAGCACGGCGCTTCTCCTGCAGGCAACGATGGGGCATTGAACCCGCGATACCGGTGGGGGCACTTGCGGCACGTCAATACTTCGCGCCGGCAGCCCGCACTACAGCTGCGCGCCGAACAGCGCGCCGATATCCAGCCGCGCCTGCAGCCGCGAACACAGCATGAAGGTGCCGACGAACTTGCGCTGCAAAAACAGCAGATCGGGCGGCGGCGTGCGCGCGTAACCCTCGCCGAGCACCTGCGCACGGCCCCGGTCGAAGACCCGGCCGGAGAGGTCGGAGGCGCCGAAGTCGTAGACGCCGCGCTCGCGAAACGGCTCGCCGGCCAGCGCCATCATGTCGAGCACGGCCTGGGTCTGCAGCGGCGGGTCGTCCTCGGCGACGAAGCCCGCGGCCAGCGCCGCGGCGCGGATGCGCGGCGCATCGCCGTCGCGCAGGCCGCGGCCCAGCTCACGCAGCTGCTCGACGCGTTCGGGCGTCACGGCCTCGGTGGCGCCGAAGTCGAGCAGCGCCACGCGGCCGGTGTCGGCGTCGAAGAGGTAGTTGCCGAAATTGGGGTCGGTCTGTACCAGGCGCATCTCGAAGAACTCGCGCACCGACAAGCGCGCCAGCGCCAGCGCCACGTGGTCGCGCCGCGCCTGCGGCTGCCCGGGCAGCGCCAGGCGGTCGACCGGGATGCCGGCGACGAAGTCGGTGGCCAGGATGTGGTCGCTGCAATGTTCTTCGACCACCTCGGGCACGCTGAGCACCGGGTCGTCGCCCAGCAGCGCGCGGTAGGCGGTGGCCGCGCGAGCCTCGGCGCGGTAGTCGGTCTCGTGGTGCAGCTGCTGGCGCACGCGCTCCAGCAGCGGTGCCACTTCCAGCGCCGCCGGCACCAGGCCGGGCGTGCGCGCCAGCAGCGCCAGGTTGGCGACGTCGCTGTCGATGCTGCGTTGCACGCCGGGGTACTGGATCTTCAGCGCAAGCACGCGGCCCTCGTGCGTTTCCGCGCGGTGCACCTGGCCGATCGAGGCGGCGGCCACGGGCTCGAAGCTGAAGCGGCGGAAGCGGCGGTGCCAATCGGCGCCGTATTCACGCTCGAGCACCTCGGTCAGCTGCGTGGCCGGCATGTGGTGGGCGCGGTCGCGCAGGCCGCTCAGCAGTTCGGCGAAGGCCGGCGGCAGCACACCCTTGCCGTCCATCGACATCAGCTGGCCGACCTTCATCACCGCGCCGCGCATCGTCGACAGCCGCTCGGCCAGGCGGCGCGCGTTGCCCGGCGTCAGCATCAGCTGCGACAGCGCCAGGCTCTCGCCACGTGCCAATCGCGCCACGCCTTCGGCCGCCGCGCCGGCGGCCAGTTCGCCCACCGCGCGGCCCATGTGCAGCAGGCGGCGCGCACGGCCCTGCGGTACCGGTGCGCTGCGCGGGGGCTTGGGGTGGGTGGGTGACATGGGCAGGTTGGGCGGGCGGACCGGCTGCGGCTCGGCTCGCCCGATTGAACCCGAGATGGCGCGCGCCCACCGGCGCAGGGGGATCGCCGGGCCTGCCGGCGTGCCGTCAGCGTGTGAGAGTTTTTCGAACGTGCCGGAGCGGCGCGTCCAAAGGCGTCAGGTCCAGGCGCGAAGCACAGCCCTGGCTCGGGCTATGGCGAGCAATTGCAACGAGCAGCGCACGTCTTTGGGCGTGACGAGCGGGCATGGGCGAGAGACTCTCACACTCTCAGGGCTTCAGGCTGACCAGCCAGCTCAGCACGTCGGCCTTCTCGCCGGCGGTGCAGTCGCGCCCCACCACGTCCAGGCAGTTCAGCCGGAACCAGGTGTCGACCTTGGCCTTGTCAGTGAAACGCTGGGCGTTGTACGCCGGGGCCAGCGGGCGTATCGACTTTTCGGTCACCTGGTCGCGGCCGGCTTTCACCGGCTCGGCGCCGTGGCAGGACGAACAGCTGAAGCCGAGATCGCGGCCGAAGTTGGTGGTGAACAGCTTCTGCCCGCGCTCGGGCGAGGCCGTGGCCTTGGCCTGGGCCTCGTAGGCGGCGAGCAGATCTGCCGGCGTGGCCGCCTGGGCCGCGGGCAGCGCGACGCCCGTCAGCAGGGCCAGCGCGAGTGCAAGCCCTGCACCGCCGCGGCGGGTGGAAGTGCCGGAACGCAGATGCATCTTCATGTCGACTCCATCGCGGGCGTTCTGTTCAGAAAAACCCGCGCCGCGTGCGGGCCCTTCCGGGGCGCTCGGGGCCCGGCCTTCAGGCTTGAAGTCCATTCGACCAGTGCCGGCTGGCCTGCGCCTTGTTCCTGCGCAATGCTTGGCGGCATAACGTCCGCGTCGCACGCAGCGCCGGGCGCGCCAGCCTGCGCGCGGTCAAGCGCCTTGTGCACCCGGCCGTGCCCGCTGGCCGCAGGCTGACGCAGATCAAGGGCCTGCAGCCCCACCTGGGGCAACCTTCGCCGCCGGCGCCCGCTACCCCGGTCTCGGGCGCGGGTCTTCAGCTGGGCCTTAAGGTGGGGCACTTACACTTCAGCCGGTTGTCGAGAGCGGTCGCCGCAAGCGCCGTCCGCCCTTGGCACCGCCCGCAGTCTTGGTCCAGATTTCAGCATCTTGCAGTCGCAGCCCGTCACCGTCGCCACCGCCCCCCGTTCCGTCGACGCCGCCGTGGTGCTGGAGGCCCGCGCGCTGGCCGGCCAGCGTGGCGACCGCGCCCTCTTCAGCGGCCTGGAAATGGCCCTGGTGCCCGGCAGCGTAACCTGGCTGCGCGGCCGCAACGGCCGCGGCAAGACCAGCCTGCTGCGTCTGCTGGCCGGCCTCTCGACGCCGATGAGCGGCGAGATCCGGGTCGCCGGCCGCACGCTGCGTGAAGGCGGGCCGGCGTGGCGCCGCCACTGGGTCTACATCGGCCACCAGAACGCGCTCAAGGACGACCTCAGCGCCACCGAGGCGGTGCGTTTCCTGGCCCGCCTGCACGGCCTGCCGGCCGACGACGCACTGATCGCGCAGGCCTTGAAGCGCATGGGCGTGGCCAACCGACAGCACGCGCCGGTGCGCACGCTCAGCCAGGGTCAGCGCCGCCGCGTTGCGCTGGCGCGGCTGGTGCTGTCGATGGGCGCGCCGGTGTGGCTGCTCGACGAGCCCTTCGACGCCCTCGACACCGACGGCATCACCGCGCTGAACGACATCATCGCCGCGCATGCCGCGGCCGGGGGCTGCGTGCTGCTGACCAGCCACCAACCTTTGACGTTGACCCAGCCGGTGCCGGCGGTCTTCGACCTCGAACCGTATGCCTGCGCATGAGTGCCGTCACCCCCGCCCCCGGAGGTGCAATGCCCGAGGTGTTCTCGAGCGTGCTCGCGCGCGACCTGAAGCTGGCCTCGCGCCGGCGTATCGACGCGCTGCTGCCGCTGGCCTTCTTCATCGTGGCCATCAGCCTGTTTCCGCTGGGCGTTGGCCCCGAGCCGGGCATGCTGCGCGACATGGCGCCGGGCGTGGTCTGGGTCTGCGCGCTGCTGGCCTCGATGCTGTCGGTGGGCTCGCTCTTCGCCGGCGACCACGCCGACGGTTCGCTAGAACAGATGCTGCTGGCACCGCAGTCGGCCATGGCGCTGGCCGCGGCCAAGTGCACGGCACACTGGCTGGTGACCGGGCTGCCGCTGATCGTGGCCACGCCGCTCGTCGGCCTGCTCTTCGACATGTCGGGGCCGGCGCTGGCCGCGCTGGTGGCCGGGCTGGTGCTGGGCACGCCCATCCTCAGCCTGCTCGGTGCGCTGGGCGCGGCGCTCACGCTGGGCCTGCGCAGCGGCGGCATGCTGCTGATCCTGATCGTGCTGCCGCTGGCCATCCCGGCGCTGATCTTCGGCGCCGGCGCGGTGGGCACCATCGAAGCCGGCATGTCGGCGTCGGGGCACTTCTCGTTGCTCGGCGCGCTGCTCATCACCACCGCCATCGGCGTGCCGCCGGCGATCGCCGCGGCGCTGCGCATTTCAACGGAATGAGGAAACCCGCGTGAATCTCCAAGGCCTGCGCCTGTACACCTTCGCGGCGCCGTCACGCTTCTACTGGCTGACGGGCTGGCTGATCCCGCTGTGCTGGCTGGTCTGCCTGGGCTTCGCCGCGGCCGGCCTCTACATCGGGTTCTTCGTTGCGCCCACCGACGCCACTCAGGGCGACGCCTACCGCATCATCTTCATCCACGTGCCGACGGCCTGGATGTCGATGGTGCTCTACCTGGTGATGGCCTTCTGGGCCGGCATCGGCTGGGCCTTCAACGCGCGCATGGCCTCGATGCTGGCGCGCGCCATCGCTCCCACCGGCGCCATGTTCACCTTCCTGGCGCTGTGGACCGGGGCCATCTGGGGCAAGCCCACCTGGGGCACCTGGTGGGTGTGGGACGCGCGACTGACCACCGAGCTCATCCTGCTCTTCCTCTACCTGGGCTACATCGCGCTCATCAACGCCATCGACGACCAGCGCCGCGCCGACCAGGCCGGCGCGCTGCTGGCCCTGGTGGGCAGCGTCAACGTGCCGATCATCTACTTCTCGGTGAAGTGGTGGAACACACTGCACCAGGGCGCCAGCGTCAGCGTCACCAAGGGCTCGTCGATGGCCTCGACGATGCTGCTGGCGATGCTGCTGATGGCCATCGCCTGCTGGGCTTACGCCTTTGCGGTGGTCTTCATGCGCGCCCGCGCTCTCACGATCGAGCGTGAATCCCATGCCGGATGGGTGGCCGAACTCGTGCAGAGGAGAATCGCGCGATGATCTGGAACAGTGCCTCTGAGTTCTTTGCCATGGGCGGTTACGGCCTTTACGTGTGGGGCTCGTACGTCGTGTGCGCGGCCTTCATGCTGACCGAACCGCTGCTCGCCCGCCACCGCCACCGCCAGGCGCTGCGCGACGCCGCTGCCCAATCCCACGATCAGGAGGATCAGTCATGAAACCCCGCCACAAGCGTTTTGCCATCCTCGGCGGCCTGTTGTCGGCCACCGGCATCGTGGTCGCCCTGGTGCTCAATGCCTTCCAGAGCAACCTCGTCTTCTTCTATTCGCCCAGCCAGGTGGCGGCGAAAGAGGCGCCCAGCGCGCGCACCTTCCGCGTTGGCGGGCTGGTCGAGACCGGCTCGGTCAAGGTCGAAGGCACCAAGGTGCAGTTCATCATCACCGACAGCGCGCAGAAGGTGCCGGTGCGCTACGAGGGCATCCTGCCCGACCTCTTCAAGGAGGGCAAAGGTGTCGTCGCCCAGGGCCAGCTGCAGGGTGACGTCTTCGTCGCCCGCGAGGTGCTGGCCAAGCACGACGAGAACTACATGCCGCCCGAGGCCGCCAGCGCGCTGCAGGCCGGTGGCCACCCCGACTACCAGAAGATGAACCAGACGCTGGACAAGGGGGCTGCGAAATGATTCCCGAGATCGGCCACTTCGTACTCTGGCTGGCGCTGGGCGTCTCGCTGGTGCTGGGCGTGGTGCCGCTGGTCGGCGCGCAGCGCAACCGCGGTGACTGGATGGCGCTGGCGCGGCCCGCCACGATCGCGCTCTTCGGCCTGGTGCTGGTCTCCTTCTTCTGCCTGACCTGGGCGTTCGTGCAGCACGACTTCTCGGTGCTTTACGTGGCGCAGAACTCCAACAGCGCGCTGCCGCTGCAGTTCCGCATCGCCGCGGTCTGGGGCGGGCACGAAGGCTCGATGTTGCTGTGGCTGTTGATGCAGGCCGGCTGGGCAATGGCCGTGGCCGTTTTCAGCAAGAACCTGCCCCCTGCCATGGTGGCGCGCATCCTGGCCGTGATGGGCTGGCTGACGGTGGGCTTTCTGCTCTTCACCCTGCTCACGTCCAACCCCTTCGACCGGCTGACGCCGGTGCCCGTCGACGGCCGCGACCTGAACCCGCTGCTGCAAGACCCGGGCATGATCTTCCACCCGCCCATGCTCTACATGGGCTACGTCGGCTTCTCGGTGGCTTTCGCCTTTGCCATCGCCGCACTCATCGGCGGCAACCTCGACGCCACCTGGGCGCGCTGGACCCGTCCCTGGACGACGGCGGCCTGGATCTTCCTCACGCTGGGCATCGCGCTGGGCAGCTGGTGGGCTTACTACGAACTCGGCTGGGGCGGCTGGTGGTTCTGGGACCCGGTGGAAAACGCCTCCTTCATGCCCTGGCTGGTGGGCACGGCACTCATCCACTCGCTGGCGGTGACGGAAAAGCGCGGCGCCTTCAAGAGCTGGACGGTGCTGCTGGCCATCATGGCCTTCTCGCTGTCGCTGCTGGGCACCTTCCTCGTGCGCTCGGGCGTGCTGTCGTCGGTGCACGCCTTTGCCACCGACCCGCGCCGCGGCCTCTTCATCCTCGCCTTCCTGACCATCGTCATCGGCGCGTCGCTGGCGCTGTACGCCTGGCGCGCGCAGAAGGTCGGCCTGGGTTCGCGCTTCGAGCTCGCCTCGCGCGAGACCTTCCTGCTGGCCAACAACGTGCTGCTGGTGGTGGCCTGCGCTGCCGTGCTGCTGGGCACCCTGTACCCGCTGCTGCTGGACGCCCTGGGCATGGGCAAGATCTCCGTCGGCCCGCCCTACTTCGATACGGTGTTCGCGCCCTTGATGGCACCGCTGGTGCTGCTGATGGGCATCGGCCCGCTGGCACGCTGGAAGAAGACCGAACTGCCCGACCTGGGCCGCAGGCTGCGCTGGGCCGTGGGTGTGGCGGTCGTGGCGGCGGTCCTGACCGAGCTTCTGGAAGGCCGCGTCTCGTGGCTGGGCGGTCTCGGGCTCTTCGCGGCGTTCTGGATTTTTGCCTCGCTGGCCACCGACCTGTGGGAACGGGTCCGGCCGGCCGGCGGCATGCGCAGCTCGCTGCTGCATCGCTGGCGCCAGATCCCACGCGCAACGCACGGCATGATGCTGGCGCATCTGGGCATCGGCGTGTTCATCATCGGCGTGACCATGGTCAAGACCTACGAGGTCGAGCGCGACGTCAACATGGCCGTCGGCGACACCACCGAGATCGCCGGCTGGGTGTTCACGTTCCAGGGCGTGCAGAGTGTGCAGGGCCCGAACTACCGCGCCGAGCAGGGGCTGATCACGCTCAGCAAGAACGGGCGCGAACTGGCCCAGCTGCGGCCCGAGAAGCGCGTCTACCGCGTGCAGCAGAACCCGATGACCGAGGCGGCCATCCGCAGCCGGCCGATGGGCGACATCTACGTCGCACTCGGCCAGGCCACCGAACGCGGCGCCTGGGTCGTGCGGCTGTACTACAAGCCCTTCGTGACCTGGATCTGGGGCGGCTGCGTGCTGATGGCTCTGGGCGGCATGCTGGCCGCCAGCGACCGCCGCTACCGCACCGTGCGCCGTGAGCAGGAAACGCGCAGCAGCACTGCCGGGGCCGCGGCATGACGAAGTGGCAGTACCTGGCCCCGTTGGGCCTCTTTGCGGTGCTGCTGGGCTTCCTGGCCGTGGGCCTGAACCTGAACCCGCGTGAAGTGCCCTCGCCGCTGATCGGCAAGCCCGCGCCGGCCTTTGCGCTGCCGCGCCTGGACAACCCGGCACAGACCATCAGCAAGGACGACCTGCTGGGCAAGGTGTGGGTGCTGAACGTCTGGGCCTCGTGGTGCGTGGCCTGCCGGGAGGAACACCCGATCTTCGTCGAGTACGCCAAGCGCAGCCCGGTGCCGCTGTACGGCCTGAACTACAAGGACCAGCGGCCCGACGCCATCAACTGGCTGCAACGTTTCGGCAACCCCTACACGGCCTCGCTGCACGACCTGAAGGGCCTGGTCGGCATCGACTACGGCGTCTACGGCGTGCCCGAAACCTTCATCATCGACAAGCAGGGCGTGATTCGCTACAAGCACATCGGCCCCGTCACACCGCAGGTGCTGCGCGAGCGCATCGAGCCCCTGCTGAAAGAACTCAATGCGTAAGTTCCTCTGGGCCGCCGTGCTGGCCTGCGTAGCATTCGGCGCCGCCGCCAAGGACGCCGCTGACGTCGCGGCCGACCCCGTGCTCGAAAAGCGCACCCTCGCGGTGGCGGCCGAGTTGCGCTGCCTGGTCTGCCAGAACCAGACCATCGCCGACAGCAACGCCGACCTCGCTATCGACCTGCGCAATCAGGTGCGCGAGATGCTTCGCAGCGGCAAGAGCGAGCGCGAGATCGTCGACTACATGACCGCGCGTTACGGTGACTTTGTGCTCTACCGCCCGCCGGTGAAGACCTCCACGGCCCTGCTGTGGTTCGGGCCCGCGCTGCTGATGCTGGGTGGTCTGGTCACACTGTGGCTGGTGCTGCGCCGCCGCAGCCGCCTGCCTGCCGATCAATTCGAAACCGACGAGGCCGATGACGCCGATGTCGCCCTTCCTGCCGCCGACAGGCGCCGAGACCCCGCCCAATGAAAGATCCGATCGCCGCGCTGCGCAAACAACTGCAGCTGCTCAAGACCCAGCACGACAGCGGCGCCCTCGACGCGGCCGCCTATGCCGCAGCCACGGCGCCGCTGGAGCGCAAGCTGCTCGACCATGTGATGGCCCATCCCGAGACCGCCGAGACAGCGGCCGCGCCATCGCTGCCGTCCACGCCCAGGCCGTCATGGAACGTGGTGGGCCTGCTGTCGGTGCTGGTGCTTGTCGTCGCCGGTGGCGGCTACATGCTGACCGGCTCGCCCGGCCTGCCCAGTGCAGGCGAGCCCGGTTCGCAGAGGCAGGCCGAAGCCGACCCGCACAGCATGAACGAGGCCCAGTTCGCCGAGGCCGTCGACAAGCTGGCCGAACGCATGAAGAACGAACCCGACAGCGCCGAGGGCTGGGCCATCCTGGCGCGGTCCTATGCGCGCATGGGCCGCCACGCCGAGGCCGTGCCGGCCTTCGACAAGGCAGTGGCGCTGGCGCCGCAGGACGCGCGCCTTCTGGCCGACTACGCCGACACCGTAGCGATGAAAAACGACCGCAACCTCGAGGGTGAACCCACGAAGCTGGTCGAGCGCGCGCTGAAACTCGAGCCCGACAACGCCAAGGCACTGGCGCTGGCCGGCACCGCGGCCTTCAATCGCAAGGACTACCCCATCGCCGTGCGCCACTGGGAGCGGTTGGCCAAGGTGGCCACGCCCGACGCCCCCTTCATGGCGCAGTTGCAGAGCAGCATCGACGAAGCGCGCACGCTGGGCGGCATGCCGGCGGGGCCGCGCCTCGCCCAGGCCACCCCGTCTGCCGGGCCGGTCGCGCCGGCAGGCGCCGCGCCCGCGAACGGCAATGCCCCCGCCACGGCATCGGCCGCCACCGTGACCGGCACCGTGCGCCTGTCGCCGGCGCTGCTGAAACAGGCCGCGCCCGACGACGCGGTCTTCATCTACGCACGTGCCGCCGAAGGCTCGCGCATGCCGCTGGCCATCCTTCGCCACCAGGTCAAGGACCTGCCGCTGAGCTTCAAGCTCGACGACAACATGGCGATGTCGCCGGCGGCCAAGATGTCGCTGTTCCCCAAGCTCATCATCAGCGCGCGCGTCAGCAAGAGCGGCCAGGCGGCACCGGTCGCCGGCGACCTCACCGGCGATTCGGGGTCGGTCGCCAACAACAGCAGCGGGCTGGTGGTCGAGATCAACCAGGTCGTCAAGCCCTGACACCCCCCGCCGGCAGCCTCGCGCTGCCACAGCGGCCGGCCGCCCGGGACCAACGACGCCTGGCGGCGGCGCGGTGACGCACTGCAGCACGCGGCCGCGTCAGCCGCGGTGCGCCGCGCACCGCCAGCCTTTTGCCCGCCTCTTGCCAGCGGCCCTTCGGGCGCGCCGCGCGTCCGGTTTGATCTGAGTTAAGTGTCGTCAACTCGGGCGCCCGCAGAATCGCGCCCAACGAAGAGAGGTCTCACAACGTGGCCGCATGCCAAGTGCCACGACGACCGGCGATGCGCGGCCCCGCGGGCGCGGGCTGCGACAGCACTTCGTGCTGCGCACGGCCAGCCCCGATCGATACCCTGAACGACCGGAAGACCCGACATGTACCCCATCGTTCGCCGTGAAGCCTTCTCGGACACCACGTTCCTGTGGGAGGTGCTGGCCCCCGATGTGGCCCGCGCGGCCGAGCCGGGGCACTTTGTCATGCTGCGGCTGCACGAGGCGGGTGAACGCATCCCGCTGACGGTGGCCGACTTCGACCGCGAGCGCGGCACCATCACGATGGTGATCCAGGCGCTGGGCAAGACGACGCAGGAGATGCGCGATCAGTTCAAGGCCGGCGACCAGATCGTCGACTTCGTCGGCCCGCTGGGCATGCCGCAGCACGTCGGCAAGGTCGGCCACGTGGTGCTGGTGGGCGGCGGCCTGGGCGTGGCGCCGGTGTACCCGCAGTTGCGAGCCTTCAAGGAGGCCGGCAACCGCACCACCGGCATCATCGGCTTTCGCAACAAAGACCTGGTGTTCTGGGAAGAGAGCTTCGCCCGCCATTGCGACAACCTGATCGTCTGCACCGATGACGGCAGCTACGGCAAGTCGGGCTTCGTCACCGCCGCACTCAAAGAAGTGCTGGAGAACGACCCCCCCGACCTGGTGATCGCGATCGGGCCGCTGCCGATGATGAACGCCTGCGTCGAGACCACGCGGCCGTTCGGCGTCAAGACCATGGTCTCGCTCAACGCGATCATGGTCGACGGCACCGGCATGTGCGGCTCGTGCCGGGTCACGGTGGGCGACGAGATCAAGTTCGCGTGCGTCGACGGGCCCGACTTCGACGGCCACCAGGTCGACTTCAAGGAATTGATGCTGCGCCAGAAGCGCTTCAAGGGCGAAGAGACGGCGGCCAACACCGACTACGCGCACGTGTGCAACGTCGAGAAGGTGCTGTTCGAGCAGAACAAGAAGAACTACAAGAAGTACAAGGACCTGGCGCCGCACGCGACCAAGATGCCCGAACGCGACCCGCTGGAGCGCTCGCGCAACTTCAAGGAAGTCAACCTCGGGTACTCGATGGCCGACGCGCTGGCCGAGGCCGAGCGCTGCATCATGTGCAGCAAGCCGGCCTGCATCGAAGGCTGCCCCGTGGGCATCGACATCCCGGGCTTCATCAAGCATTTGCTGGTGCGCGATATCGACAGCGCGCTGGCCGTCATCAACCAGTCGAACCTGTTCCCGTCGGTCTGCGGCCGCGTCTGCCCGCAAGAGTCGCAGTGCGAGGCGCAATGCATCGTCGGCCGCAAGCTCGAATCGGTGGCCATCGGCCGGCTGGAACGCTTCGTGGGCGACAGCGCGCGGCCGCACAAGGTGGAGCCGCAGCGCTTCGAGCGAACACTGGGTCGCGTGGCCATCGTCGGCTCGGGTCCGTCGGGGCTGGCCGTGGCGGCCGACCTGCGCCGCTACGGCTGCGAGGTCACCGTCTACGAGGCGCTGCACGTCGTCGGCGGCGTGCTGCAGTACGGCATCCCGTCGTTCCGGCTGCCGCGCGACATCATCAGCCGCGAGGTTGATCACCTCAAGGCGATGGGCATCCAGTTCGAGACCAACAAGGTCATCGGCAAGACCTTCTCGGTGCTGCAGTTGATGGACCAGATGGGCTTCGACGCCGTGTTCGTCGGCGCCGGTGCCGGCGCGCCGGCCTTCCTCGGCATCCCGGGTGAGTTTGCCGGCCAGGTCTATTCGGCCAACGAGTTTTTAACCCGCGTCAACCTGATGGGCGGCGACAAGTTCCCCTACGTGGACACCCCCATCACGATCGGCAAGAGCGTGGTCGTGATCGGCGCCGGCAACACCGCGATGGACTGCCTGCGCGTGGCCAAGCGGCTGGGCACGCCCACCGTGCGCTGCGTCTACCGCCGCAGCGAGGCCGAGGCGCCGGCGCGCATCGAAGAGTTGCGCCACGCCAAGGAGGAAGGCATCGAGTTCTTCTTCCTGCACGGCCCGGTCGAGATCCTGACCGACGCCGATGGCGGCGTGCGCGGCATGAAGGTGCAGAAGATGGTGCTCGGCGAGCCCGACGCCAAGGGCCGCCGCCAGCCGATCCCGCAGGACGAGTTTCTCGAACTCGACTGCGACACCGTGATCTACGCCCTGGGCACCAAGGCCAACCCGATCGTCACCAAGTCCACGCCCGGGCTCGAGCTCAACAAGTGGGGCTACATCGTGGCCGATGCGGCCACGCAAGCCACCAGCGTGCCGGGCGTGTTTGCCGGCGGCGACATCGTCACCGGCGGCGCCACCGTGATCCTTGCCATGGGCGCCGGCCGCCGCGCCGCGCGTGCCATCGGCGCCTACCTGGCCGGCGGCAAGAGCCAGTGGCCGATCACGCAGCCCGAGATCGACGCCTTCGTGCCGCCCACGGCCATCGGCGCGGCCCCTGCCGCCACCCCAGCTTCCAGCGAGACTCCATCATGAGCATCTGCCCCCGCTGCAAACGCGAACTCGAAGACGAAGAGGCCTACGTCTGCTGTGCCGGCGTCGAGTTGCGCTGGCGCTGCGCCGACTGCCACAAGGTCAGCGAAGGCTTCGCTTTCCCCTACGGCATGTGCCCGCACTGCAAGGGCAAGCTGGCCCTGCTCGACCGCGGCGCGATCGAAGGCGACCAGGCGATGGAAGCCGTGCGCAAGGCCTTCGAGATCGAGCTCGGCGGCCACGCCTTCTACGAGCGCGCCTCGCGCGACGCCAAAGACCCTGTGCTGCGCGAGCTGTTCGGCCGCTTTGCCGCGATGGAGAAAGAGCATATGGACATCCTGTCCAAGCGCTACCACGCCACGCTACCGACCGCGGCCGAGGACTTCCAGCTCGACCGCGCGGCCATCTTCGCTGGCGTCGACCGCAAGCCCGAAGACCCGGCCAACCTGTTCCGCATCGCCATCGCCTTCGAGCAGCGCGCGGTGGAATTCTTTGCCGGCGAGGGCGAAAAGGCGCCGGCCGGCTCGGTCGAGCGAGATCTCTACAAAGAGCTGGCCGCCGAGGAGCGCGAGCACGTCGAGCTGCTGGGCACCGAGTACCGGCGCTGGGAAACCGGCCGGGCCGGCATTCTGTAGCCACCCGGCCGAGCGCCTGCGCCGCCAGCATCCACCACAGCTCGGCCGCACCCGCGCGCCCTTCACCCGACAAGAGGCCCCCATGACCGAACGCACGCATGTCCTGGACGGCAACGAAGCCGCCGCACGCATCGCCCACCTTGTCAGCGAAGTGATCGCCATCTACCCGATCACGCCCTCGTCGACGATGGGCGAGCTGGCCGACGAGTGGTCGGCCAAGGGACGCAAGAACATCTGGGGCATGGTGCCGCAGGTGATCGAGATGCAGAGCGAGGCCGGCGCCGCCGGCGCGGTGCACGGCTCGCTGCAGGCCGGCGCGATGACGACCACCTTCACGGCGTCGCAGGGGCTGCTGCTCAAGCTGCCCAACATGTTCAAGATCGCCGGCGAGTTGACGCCCGTGGTCTTCCACATCGCCGCGCGCACGCTGGCCACGCACGCGCTGTCGATCTTCGGCGACCACAGCGACGTGATGGCGGCGCGCACCACCGGCTTCGCGCTGCTGGCCTCATCCAGCGTGCAAGAGGCGCAGGACATGGCGATGATCGCCCACATGGCCACGCTGAAGTCGCGTGTGCCCTTCCTGCACTTCTTCGACGGCTTTCGTACCAGCCACGAGGTCAACAAGATCGAGCTGCTGTTCGAAGCCGACGCCCGCGCGCTGATCGACGATGAGCTGGTGGTGGCGCACCGCAGCCGCGCGCTCAACCCCGACAAGCCGGTGATCCGCGGCACGGCGCAGAACCCGGACGTGTTCTTCCAGGCGCGTGAAGCCTGCAACGCCTTCTACACGGCGGTGCCGGGCATCGTGAGCGAGGCGATGGAGCGCTTCGCCAAGCTCACCGGCCGCCGCTACAGCCTGTTCTGGACCACCGGCGCGCCCGACGCCGAGCGCGTGCTGGTGCAGATGGGCTCGGGCGTCGGCGCGTCGCGCGAGGCGGTGGACAAGCTGGTGGCCGGCGGTGAGAAGGTCGGCCTGGTCACCGTGCGGCTGTACCGGCCCTTCGACGTGCAGGCCTTCGTGGCCGCCCTGCCCAAGACGGTGAAGTCGATTGCCGTGCTCGACCGCACCAAGGAGCCGGGCGCGATCGGCGAGCCGATGTACCAGGACGTGGTCACCGCGCTGGTCGAGGGCTGGCCCGAGGCCCATCCGGGCCTGCCGATGCCGCGCGTCACCGGCGGCCGATATGGCCTCTCAAGCAAGGAGTACACGCCGGCGATGGCCAAGGCCGCGCTCGACGAGTTGCGCGCGCCGCAGCCCAAGCGGCACTTCACGGTCGGCATCCATGACGACGTGACGCACCTGTCGCTGAAGTGGGACGCCAGCTTCGACACCGAGGCCGCAGGCGTGACCCGCGCCGTGTTCTACGGCCTGGGCGCCGACGGCACGGTGGGCGCCACCAAGAACACGGTCAAGATCATCGGTGAGAACACGCCGCTGCACGCGCAGGGCTACTTCGTCTACGACAGCAAGAAGTCGGGCGCGATCACGGTGTCGCACCTGCGCTTCGGCCCGAAGCCGATCGAGTCGACCTACCTGATAGCCCGCGCCGACTTCGTGGCCTGCCACCAGTTCGAGTTCATGGAAAAGCTCGACGTGCTGGCGCTGGCCCGCCCGGGCGCCACTTTCTTGCTCAACAGCCCCTACGGGCCCGATCAGGTGTGGGGCAAGCTGCCGCGCGAGGCGCAGGAAACGATCCTGGCCAAGAAGCTGAAGTTCTACGTTGTCGACGCGCTGGCGGTGGCCAAGCAGGCCGGCCTGGCCGGCCGCATCAACACCGTGACACAGGCCTGCTTCTTCGCCATCTCGGGCGTGCTGCCGCGTGACGAGGCGATCGCCGAGATCAAGGCCTCGATCCGCAAGACCTACGGCAAGCGTGGCGAGTCGGTGCTGACGCGCAACTTTGCCGCGGTGGACGCCTCGCTGGCCGCGCTGCAAGAGGTGACGCCGCCAAGCAGCGCCGATTCCACGTTGCGCCGCTTCCCGGCCGTGGCCAAGGCAGCGCCCGACTTCGTGCAACGCGTGACGGCGATGATGCTGGACGGCAAGGGCGACTTGCTGCCGGTGTCGGCGCTGCCGATCGACGGCACCTTCCCCACCGGCACCACGCAGTGGGAAAAGCGCAGCATCGCGCTAGAGATCCCGATCTGGGACGAGACGATCTGCACGCAATGCGCGATCTGCCCGCTGGTCTGCCCGCACGCCGCGATCCGCATGAACGTCTTCACGCCCGAAGAGATGAAGCGCGCGCCGCCGGGCTTCAAGGCGGTGCCCTGGTCGCGCAAGGACGGCGGCCCGCTCGACGGCATGATGTACAGCCTGCAAGTCGCACCCGACGACTGCACCGGCTGCGGCATCTGCGTCGATGTCTGCCCCACGCGCAGCAAGACCGAGGTCAAGCACAAGGCGATCAACATGGCGCCCAAGCTCGATCACCTGGAGGTCGAGCGCGCCAACTACGAGTTCTATCTCAGCCTGCCCGAGGTGCGCCCGGCGATGGACAGCATCGACGGCCTGCGCGGCTCGCAACTGCGCCAGCCTTTGTTCGAATACTCGGGCGCCTGCTCGGGTTGCGGCGAGACGCCCTACCTCAAGCTGCTGTCGCAGCTCTACGGCGACCATTTGGTGATCGCCAACGCGACCGGCTGCTCGTCGATCTACGGCGGCAACCTGCCCTCGACGCCATGGTCGCAAAACGCCGCCGGCCAGGGCCCGGCCTGGGCCAACAGCCTGTTCGAGGACAACGCCGAATTCGGCCTCGGCATGCGGCTGGCGCTGGACGCCCAGCGCGACCTGGCGCTGATGCTGGTGCGCGAATTGCGCGGCGCCATCGGCGACCCGCTGGCCACCGAACTGCTGGAGCTGCCGCAGGACAACGACGAGCAGATCCGCCTGCAGCGCGAGCGCGTCAAGCGCCTGAAGGCGATCCTGATCAAGTTGCCGTTACCCGAGGCCGCCCGGTTGCTGGCCGTTGCCGACAGCCTGGTGGTGCGCAGCGTGTGGATCGTGGGCGGCGACGGCTGGGCCTACGACATCGGCTACGGCGGGCTCGACCACGTGCTGGCGTCGGGGCGCAATGTCAACATCCTGGTGCTCGACACCGAGGTCTACAGCAACACCGGCGGCCAGGCTTCCAAGTCGACGCAGCGCGGCGCGGTGGCCAAATTCGCCGCCGGCGGCAAGACCAGCGGCAAGAAGGACCTGGGCATGATCGCCATGGCCTACGGCAACGTCTACGTGGCCCAGGTGGCGATGGGCGCCAACCCGGTGCAGACGGTGCGCACCTTCCAGGAGGCGGCGGCCTGGAACGGCCCCTCGCTGATCATTGCCTACAGCCACTGCATCGCGCACGGCATCGACATGACCACCGGCATGAGCCACCAGCGTGACCTCGTCAAGAGCGGCTACCTCACGCTCTACCACTACGACCCGCGCCTGGGCATGGGCGGCGCCGACCAGCCGCTGAAGCTGGACTCGCGCAAGCCGACGATCCCGCTGGAGAAGGTGGCGATGATGGAGGGCCGTTACGCGATGCTGGCCCAGTCCGACCCGGCCAAGTCGAAGCAGCTGATGCAGGCCGCGCAACGCGATGCCGACGCGCGCTGGCAACTCTACGAGCAAGTGGCCGGCGTGCACCGCGTGGTGACCGAGGATCAAGAGGCCATCATGGCTGCCGGTATCCCCGTGTCGCCACCCGCGCCCGCCGACAAATTACCGACCACGCCCAACACGCCGGAGGCCACAACATGACTGTCGATCTTCGCAGCCGCTATCTCGGCCTCGAACTCAAGCACCCGATCGTGGCGTCGGCGTCGCCGCTGACGAGCTCAATCGACAGCCTCAAGCGCCTGGAAGACGCGGGCGTCGCGGCCGTCGTGCTGCCTTCCCTGTTCGAAGAGCAGATCGAACACGAGGAGATGGCCGCCCACAACATGATGATGTCGGGCACCGAGCTGTCGCCCGAGGCGCACGGGTTCTTCCCCGAGATGCAGAACTACCGCACCGGGCCCGACCAGTACCTGAAGCTGATCGCCGACGCCAAGAAGGCGCTGTCGGTGCCGGTGATAGCCAGCCTCAACGGCTACACGCCGGGCGGCTGGACGGGCATCGCGCGCCAGTTCCAGGAGGCTGGCGCCGACGCCATCGAGCTCAACGTCTACTTCCTGGCCACCAGCGTGGACGACAGCAGCACGGCGGTCGAGCAACGTTACGTCGACCTCGTCGAATCGGTGACGCGGCAGGTGAGCATCCCGGTGGCGGTGAAGGTGGCGCCCTACTTCAGCGCCATGGCCAACATGGCCGCGCGGCTGACCAAGGCCGGGGCTTCGGGGCTGGTGCTCTTCAACCGCTTCCTGCAACCCGACATTGAGCTCGAGGAGCTCGAGGTGGCGCCGCACCTCGTGCTGTCGACCTCGGACGAGCTGCGCCTGGCGCTGCGCTGGATCGCGATCCTGCGCGGCCGCGTCGACGCCAGCCTGGCTGCCACCGGCGGCGCACACACCAGCGACGACGTGCTCAAGCTGCTGCTGGCCGGCGCCGACTGCGTGATGCTTGCCAGCTGCCTGCTGACCCGAGGCCCCAGCCATGTCGATACCCTGGTACGGGGCGTGCTGGCATGGATGACGAAGCGAGAGTACAGCTCGGTGGCCCAGATGAAAGGCTCGCTGTCCCAGCAGTCGTGCCCGGATCCGGACGCCTTCGAGCGCGCCAACTATATGAAAGCCCTGAAGTCCTACAGCAGCGAGTTCGTCTAGCCTCTCGCGGCCAGGCGCACCACAACCCGTTCAACCGAAGGAAACCACGATGGCACTTCTGATCAACGACGACTGCACCGCCTGCGACGCCTGCGTCGAGCCCTGCCCGAACAAGGCCATCAGTGTCGGCTCGCCGATCTACGTCATCGACCCGGCCCTGTGCACCGAGTGCGTCGGCGGCCACGACGAGCCGCAGTGCATGGACGTCTGCCCGGCCGACTGCATCGTGCCCGACCCCAAGCACGCCGAGTCGCGAGAGCAGTTGCAGGCCAAGTACGAGCGCCTGCATCCGTGAGTCGCGAGCCACCCGGCGTCACGCGCGAGGCTGAAGCAACCATGATGACGAGCCATCGATTGCGGCGCGGCCTCGACCTGCCCCTGGCGGGCGAGCCGGTGCAGGCCATCGACCCCGCACGCGACTGCGTGCAGGTGGCCCTGCTCGGGGCCGACTACCCGGGCCTCAAGCCCACCTTTCACGTGCAGCCGGGCGACGCCGTGCAGCGTGGCCAGTTGCTGTTCAACGACAAGCAGGCCCCTGGCGTGCGGTTCACCTCACCCTGCGCCGGCACCGTGAGCGCGCTGCACCGCGGCGAGTACCGCGCTTTCCAGTCGCTCGTGATCGACATCGCCGGCGACGACGGCCCGCATGCACAGGCCACCTTCGGCAGCCACACCGGCAAGCCGCCGGCGGCGCTGGACGCCGCGCAGGTGCGCGCGCTGCTTGTCGAGTCGGGGCTGTGGACGGCCCTGCGCACGCGCCCTTATTCCAAGGTGCCGCGGCTGGACGCCACGCCACGCGCGCTGTTCATTACCGCCATCGACACCCGGCCCCATGCGCCGGCCGTCAACACCGTGCTGGCCGATCGGCACGACGACTTCCGCGTCGGCGTTTCCGTGCTGGCGCAACTGAGCGACGGCCCCACCTATGTCTGCGTGGCGCCGGGCTTCGCGGTCACGCTGCCGGCCATGCCGAAGGTCTCGGTCGAGGTCTTCGAGGGCCCGCACCCGGCCGGCAACGCCGGCACGCATATCCACTTCCTGTGCCCGGTCGACCAAGAGCGAAGCGTCTGGCACATCGGCTACCAGGACGTGGCCGCCATCGGTCGCCTGTTCGCCACCGGGCAGCTCGACGTCGAGCGTGTGGTTGCGCTGGCCGGGCCCAGCATGCTGCGGCCGCGCCTGCTGCGCACGCGGCTGGGGGCCTCGGTCGACGTGCTCACGCAAGGCGAGATCGCCCCGGGCGCGCAGCGCGTTGTCTCGGGCTCGGTGCTCGACGGCCGCACCGCCGCGGGTGCCGTGCACGGTTGGCTCGGCCGCTATCACCTGCAGATCACGGCGCTGGCCGAGGCCGTGGAGCGCGAGCTCCTCGGCTGGATCAAGCCCGGCACCGACAAGTTTTCGCTCTCGGGCGTGGTCGCGGGCGCCTGGATGCGTCACCCCAAGCTGGCGCTGAACACCACCACCAACGGCGGCCACCGCGCGATGGTGCCCATCGGTTCCTACGAACGCGTGATGCCGCTCGACCTGATGGCCACCTTCCTGCTGCGCGCGCTGCTGATGTCGCAGGACGAACGCGCCGAGAAGCTGGGCGTGCTTGAACTCGACGAAGAAGACCTCGCGCTGTGCACCTTCGTCTGCCCGGGCAAGGCCGAATACGGCCCGCTGCTGCGGCAGGCCCTCACCCGCATCGAGAAAGAGGCCTCCTGATGCGCGCGCTGCGTTCACTGCTCGACCGCATCGGCAAGCCCTTCCATCCAGGGGGCAAGCTCGAACGTTTCTACCCGCTCTACGAAGCGGCCGACACCTTCTTCTACTCGCCCGGCAACGTCACGAAGACCGGGGCCCACGTGCGCGACGCGATGGACCTCAAGCGCATGATGATCCTGGTGATCATCGCAGCGCTGCCCTGCGTCTTCATGGCCTTCTACAACACCGGGCTGCAGGCCAACCTGGCCATCGACCCGGCCAAGGTCGGCGCACTCGAGGGCTGGCGCCACAGCGTGATGCGGCTGTTGGGCGTGGGCTACTCGCCCGACAGCTTCTTCGGCAACATCGTGCACGGCGGCCTGTACTTCCTGCCGCTCTACGCGGTGACGATGATCGTCGGCGTGGCGCTGGAAGTGACGTTCTCGGTGGTGCGGAAGATCGAAGTCAACGAGGGCTTCTTCGTCACCGGCATCCTGTTCCCGCTGATCCTGCCGCCGACCACACCGCTGTGGCAAGCGGCGCTGGGCACGGCCTTCGGCGTCGTGCTCGTGAAGGAGGTCTTCGGCGGCACGGGCATGAACTTCATGAACCCGGCGCTGGCCATGCGCGCCTTCCTCTTCTTTGCCTACCCGGCCGCGATCTCGGGCGACAAGGTCTGGGCCGCCGTGCCGCCCGGTGCGGCGATAGACGGCTATTCCGGCGCCACGCTGCTGAGCAAGGTGCGCGGCGCCGAAGGCGACTTCGTCGAGCGCGGCCATTCGTGGTGGAACGCCTTCATCGGCCTGGAACCCGGCAGCATGGGCGAGACCTCGGCCCTGGCCTGCCTGATCGGCGCCGTGATCATCGTCGTCACCGGCGTCGGTTCGTGGCGCCTGATGCTGGCGATGTGCCTGGGCACCATCGCGATGGCGCTGGGGCTGAACGCCATCGGCTCGGCCACCAACGCCTGGATGGGCGTGCCTTTCTGGTGGCACATGGTGATGGGCGGTTGGGCCTTCGCGATGGTCTTCATGGTCACCGACCCCGTCACGTGCCCGCACTCGGACACCGGGCGCTGGATCTACGGCCTGCTCGTCGGCGCGCTGGTGGTGCTGATACGCGTCTTCAACCCGGCCTACCCCGAGTCGGTGATGCTCGTCATCCTGTTCATGAACGTCGTGGCCCCGACCATCGACCACTTCGTCGTGCAGGCCAACATCCGCCGGAGGCTTGCTCGCCGTGGCTGAAACCCAGACCCGTGATGTGAACTCGGTACGCTACACCGTGGTCTTCGCCACGGTGGTGTGCGTGGTCTGCGCGGCGCTCATCGCCGTGGCCGCCGTGCTCACCAAACCCGGGCAGGTGGCCAACGCCCTGCTCTACAAGGAAAAGAACGTGCTGCTGGCCGCCGGCCTCGTCGAGCCCGGCAGCAAGGTCACCACGGCGCAGGTCGAGGCCATCTTCAAGCAGCAGGTGCAGGCCCGGCTCGTCGACCTGGCCACCGGCGAGCTGCTGCCCGAGGGCGGCGCCGACGCGCGCCGCTACAACCAGCGCGGCGCTCGCGACGACCCCGCCACCAGCCGCGTGGCGCCGGTCAACAGCGCCGGCGTGCGGCGGCTGCCGAACCAGGGCATCGTCTACGTCATCAAGAAGGGCGAGGCGGTCGACCAAATCGTCATCGCCATCGAGGGCCTGGGGATGTGGGGCACGATCTACGGCTTCATGGCGCTGGCGCCCGACGGCAACACCATCCGCGGCCTGACCTACTACGACCAGCGCGAGACCCCGGGTCTGGGTGGCGAGATCGCCAACCCCACCTGGCAGGCGCTGTGGCGCGGCCGCAAGGCCTTTGATGCGCAATGGAACATCGGCATCCAGGTCATCAAGGGCCAGGCCGGCCCGCCCGAGACCGACCCGATGCACGTCGACGGCCTGTCGGGCTCCACCGTCACCAGCAAGGCGATCACGCAACTCGTGCGTTTCTGGCTGGGCGACCAGGGCTACGGCAAATTCCTGAAGAAGTTCCGTGAAGGAGCACCCGCATGAGCGCAGTCCCCGGCGAGACCCTGCCGGTGGCGGCCAGACCGGCGTCGGCTTTCGGCCCCCGGCAGCGGGCCATCCTGCTCGACCCGGTGCTGCTGAACAACCCCATCGGCGTGCAGGTGCTGGGCATCTGCTCGGCGCTGGCGGTCACCACGTCGGTGGCCAAGGCGCTGGTGATGAGCGCCGGCGTGATCCTCGTCACCATGCTGTCCAACCTGGCGGTGAGCCTCGTTCGCAACCACACGCCCTCGTCCATCCGCATCATCGTGCAGTTGTCGATCATCGCCACGCTGGTGATCGTGTTCGATCAGGTGCTCAAGGCCACGCTGTACGAGCTGTCGCTGGAACTCAGCGTCTTCGTCGGCCTGATCATCACCAACTGCATCGTGCTGGGCCGCGCGGAAGGCTTCGCGATGAGCAACCCGCCTTGGGAATCGGCGCTCGACGGCCTGGGCAACGGGCTGGGCTACTCGGTGGTGCTGGTGCTCGTGGGCATCCTGCGCGAGCTGCTGGGCGCCGGCAAGGTGCTGGGCTTCACGATCCTGCCGCAAGTCAAGGACGGCGGCTGGTACGAACCGAACGGCCTCATGCTGCTGGCCCCGTCGGCGCTCTTCATCATCGGCCTGCTGGTCTGGGCGCTGCGCACCTGGAAGCCGCAGCTGCAAGAGAAATCGTGATGGAACACTACATCAACCTCGGCCTTCGGTCGGCCTTCCTTGAGAACATGGCGCTGGCCTACTTCCTGGGCATGTGCTCGTTCCTGGCCTGCGCCAAGAAGGTCGAGACGGCCATCGGGCTGGGCGTCGCGGTGGTCTTCGTGCAGGTGCTCACGGTGCCGCTGAACAACCTGCTGCTGAACTACCTGCTGGCCGAAGGCGCACTGGCCTGGGTACACCCGTCGCTGGCCACCGCCGACCTGAGCTTCCTGTCCTTCATCCTGTTCATCGCCACCATCGCGGCGGCCACGCAGGTGGTGGAGATGGCGGTGGAGCGCTACGCGCCCGAGCTCTACAACTCGCTGGGTGTCTTCCTGCCGCTGATCGCGGTGAACTGCGTCATCCTGGGCGGCTCGCTCTTCATGCAGGAGCGCAGCTACAACTTCACCGAGAGCGTCGTCTTCGGCATCGGCTCGGGCGGTGGTTTTGCCATCGCCATCATCGCGCTGGGTGCCATCCGCCAGAAACTCGAATATTCGAACGTGCCCGCGGGCTTGCGCGGCCTGGGCATCACCTTCATCACCACCGGGCTGATGTCGATGGCCTTCATGGTGTTCTCGGGCATACAGCTCTAGGGAATCGGCATGTTCTCCATCGGTCTGGCGGTCGTGATGTTCACTGCGGTGGTGCTGATGCTGGTGGCGCTGCTGATGGTGGCGCGCAGACGCATGGTGCCCAGTGGCAACGTGGCTATCACCATCAACGAAGACACCTCCAAGGTCATGAAGGTCGCCGCCGGCGGCACGCTGCTGGGCGCGTTGACCGACAACAAGATCTTCATCCCCTCGGCCTGCGGCGGCAAGGGCACCTGCGGTGTCTGCGAAGTGATCGTCAAGGAAGGCGGCGGCGCCATCCTGCCCACCGAGACCGGCTTCATCTCGCGCAAGGAAGCCAAGCACGGCTGCCGCCTGGCCTGCCAGGTGAAGGTCAAGCGCGACATGCGCATCGAGGTGCCGGCCGAGATCTTCAGCGTCAAGAAGTGGCACTGCAAGGTGCTGAGCAACCGCAACGTCTCCACCTTCATCAAGGAGCTGAAGCTCGAACTTCCCGCCGGCGAAGAAGTGCCCTTCCGCGCCGGCGGCTATGTGCAGATCTCCTGCCCGCCGCACGAACTGAACTACCGCAACTTCGACATCGACCCCCAGTTCCACGACGAGTGGAACAAGTTCGACCTCTGGCGCTTCAAGTCGGTGGTGACCGAGCCGGTCGAGCGCGGCTACTCGCTGGCCAGTTTCCCGCTCGAGAAAGGTGTGCTGCTGTTCACCATCCGCATCGTCTTCCCGCCCGACTACCGCAACGACATCCCGCCGGGCAAGATGAGCTCCTACCTCTTCCACCTCAAGCCGGGCGACCACGTCACCGTGGCCGGGCCCTTCGGCGAGTTCTTCGCGCGCGACACCGACAAGGAGATGTGCTTCGTCGCCGCCGGCGCCGGCATGGCGCCGATGCGCAGCCACATCTTCGACCAGCTCATCCGCCTGAAGACGAAGCGAAGGCTGACCTTCTGGTATTCCGCGCGCAACCTCTCCGAGGTCTTCTACGTCGAGGAATTCAACAAGCTGCAGGCAGAGCACCCGAACTTCACCTGGCACATCGTGCTGTCCGAACCGCGGCCCGAGGACAACTGGACGGGCCCGGTGGGCCTGGTGCGCCACAAGGTGCTGCGCGACCAGTTCCTTGCCAAGCACCCGGCGCCCGAGGACATCGAGTACTACCTCTGCGGCCCCGATGTCATGAACAAGGCTGTCATCAGGATGTGCATGGAAATGGGCGTCGATCGCGAGAACATCATGCTCGACGACTTCGGTCTTTAGCAGGTGAGGAGACAAGCACCATGAAACAAGCTGTGCAAGCGGTCATCGACGACAAGGCAGGCACCGACGAACTGATCACCGTGGACGCCGGCGCGCTCGTCGTCGAGGCCGTGGCCGTGATGGCCGAGCGCCACGTTGGCGCCGTGCTCATCCGCAACGAGGACGGGCTGATCGACGGCATCTTCACCGAGCGCGACCTGCTGACGCGCGTGGTGCACGCCGGCCGCGACCCGAAGACGACCCCGATTTCGATGGTGATGACGCGCGAAGTGCGCTTCGTCTCACCGGGCACGACGGTGGAAGCTGCGCTGGCGCTGATGCACGTCAACCGCCACCGTCACCTGCTGGTCATCGACGGCCCGCGTGTCTTCGGGCTGCTCTCGATGCGCGACCTGACCTACCACCTCATCCGCCACGGCGAGGGCCGGCTCGAAGCCGAGATCCGCGGCGCGGGCGGCCGTGCTGCGGCCTGACGCCATGCGCGCCACGTACCCCCTGGAGAACACGATGGACACCCTGCTCTGCCACGGCCGGCGCCGGCTGCTCGGCGCAGCCGGCGCTTTCGGCGCCCTGGCGCTGGCCGGCTGCACCGAAAGCCGCCCCCCGCCGCCAGCCGCTACCAGCGGACAGCGTTTCAGCGGCCAGACCATGGGCGGCAGCTACACCGTGCGCCTGGCCGGCGCGGCACTGAGCCCCGCCCGGCTCGACAGGTTGCAGGCCGACGTGCAGGACGCACTCGACGCCGTTGACCAGCGCATGTCGCTGTACCGTCCTGATTCCGAGTTGATGCGCTTCAACCGCCACGCCGCGAGCACACCACTGGCGCTGTCGCCCGAGCTGATGACGGTGCTGCACGCCGGCCAGCAGGTGGCCGAGCTCAGCGGCGGCGCCTTCGACGTCACCGTGGCGCCGCTGGTGCTGGCCTGGGGTTTCGGCTCCGAGGCGCGCCACGGCCTGCCCGACGCGGCAGTACTGCAGCAGCGGCGCGCGAACACCGGCCACCGCCACCTGGAACTCGACGCCGCGCGTGGCCTGGCCACCAAGCACCTGCCCGGGCTGCAGGCCGACCTCGGCGGCATCGCCAAGGGCTACGGCGTCGACCGGGCCGCCGCGGTGCTGCAGGCTCAAGGCTGCGCGCACTACATGGTCGAAGTCGGTGGCGAACTGCGCACCGCCGGCCGCAATGCGCAGGGCCGGCCATGGCAGATCGGCATCGAGGAGCCCGACGCCGTGCCGCAACGGGCGCGGCTCGTCGTGCCGCTGTCGGGCGCCGCGATGGCGACCTCGGGCGACTACCGCATCTACTTCGAGGAAGGTCACCGCCGCTACTCGCACGAGATCGACCCGAAGAGCGGTGAACCCATAGCTCACGGTCTGGCCTCGGTAACGGTAGTGGCCGCCGACTGCATGCAGGCCGACGCTCTGGCCACGGCGCTGATCGTCATGGGCCCCGGCACCGGCCTGGTGCTGGCGCGGCAGCAGGGCATCGCGGCGCACTTCATCGTGCGCCAGCCCGGCGGCGGCCTCGTCGACATCGCCACCGAGGCCTTCGCGGTGCTGCGCGGCGCCTGACGCGAAAGGGCCGCTGATGGACCTCTCCGCCCTTCTGCCGATGTTCCTGGTGGTGCTGGCGCTGCTCGGCCTGGGCCTGCTGGGCATGGCCATCGGCGTGATCTTCAAGCGGCCCTGCCTGCGCGGCTCTTGCGGCGGGCCGGCGCTGCACACGCCCGGCGGCGAGAAGATCTCCTGCGCCACCTGCCCCAACCGCAAGCCTGACGCCGGACATCCGGGCTGACTTGTGCTCGGGTGATCCCAAATCCGGAAGTTGCCCGTCGCCGGTAGTGCTGCAGGAGATCTTGGCGGGCCGATGACGCATGCGATGCAGTCGCTGATGCAGCGCAGCAGGCAGCGCAGCAGGCAGCCCCAGCGGTCGAGGCCCATGAACGGCTCCGCTGCAGCCTTGACGTGCTGCAAGGCCACGCCGATGTTGGCGGTCAGCCGGCGCTGCATGTCTGCTCGGCCGTGCTGCGGCGTCAGGTACAGCGTCGTCTGGTTGGCATGGCTGGCGGCCTTGCCCACTGCGGCCAGCAGCAGCGGGCGGATGGTGACGGCTTCCAGGCGGCCTGTCGGGTGCGAGGCCGCCCGTATCAACTCCCCCGGTTGTCGGCCAGCGCGCATGTCCGGGCCACGGTCTTCACGAGGGCCCTGTCAGTCAACAGCAGTGCAAACGCCCACAGCGGATCGCCCGTGTGCAGGCTCGAGCCGGCCAGGTCCGGCCGCAGTTGTTTGCCTTCGTTGCACTGAGACGCCTGGGACGGACGCTGCGCGTCAGTCATCGACGGCTTGCATCACCGTGTTGTGAAAGCCCGACTGCAGTTCCATGTCCGGCGGCACGAATTGCTGCTGCGGCATGAAGATCAGGATGAGCTTTTCCTGCGGGTCGATGCAGAAGTAGGTGTTGTAGCCACCGTTCCAGCCGTAGGCGCCGGCCGAGCCGAGCAGGCCCGACTCCCCACCGGCCGTGCGCACGGCCACGCCCAGGCCGACATGCTGCCCGGCCCTGAAGGACAGCGGAAAGGCTTCGAGGTGGCGCGCCGTCATCAGCTCTACCGACTTGCGGCTGAGCAGGCGCTGGCCGCCCAACTCACCGCCGTTGAGCAGCATCTGGCAAAAGCGCAGGTAGTCGGCTGCGGTAGAAAAAAGGTTGCCCGCCGTCGAGTGATAGTGGGGCGCCAACGCGTAGGGCTGCAGCTTCACCAAGCCCTTTTCGGCTGAGCGCGCGTAGGCCGAGACGACCCGGGCGTGTTTGCCCGCCGGCACCACGAACGAGGTGTCCTTCATGCCCAGCGGCTGAAAGATGCGTTCGAACAAGAACTGCGCGATCGGGCGCCCCGAGACGACCTCGACCAGACGCCCCAGCACGTCGACGGAGGGGCCGTACTTGAAGGCGCTGCCGGGCTGGCTGTCCAGCGGGGTTGAAGCCAAGGTCCGCACGGCCTGCTCCAGCGTGAAGTCGCCGCTGGCGCGCAGGGCCTGCAGCGCCACGCGCTGTTGCACCTCGGCTGGCGTGTTGCTGGTGGGCACGCCCGCCAGGCCGGCGCGATGGGTCAGCAGGTCGTGGACCGTTATGGCGCGCTGCGCCGGCACGAGCACAAAGCCGTCGGTCGCATCGGCCTTGGCCACGGCAACTTTCATGTCGCGGAACTCGGGCAGGAACTTGGCCACTGGGTCGCTGAGAAGGAAGCGCCCCTCTTCCAGCAACATCAGCACGGCCACCACGGCAATCGGCTTGCTCATCGACTGGATCTGGAAGATGTCGTCGGGCCGCATCGCACGCTGCGTCTCGATGTCGGCCAGGCCGTGCGCCTTGAGCGAAACGACCTGCCCGCGCCGCGCCACTGCGGTGACGGCGCCGGCGAGCTTGCCCTCGGCCTGCATGCGGGCGATGAACGCATCCACGCGCAGCAGGCGCGCTGACGACATGCCCACGGCCTCGGGCCGCGCTGTAGGCATCTGCGCTGCCGCGGGCGCGCTCGCCAGGATCGCCACGACGACCATGAACGCGGCGTGAAGGTTTTTCATCAGGTGCAATCCTCGGTGGCGGGCACGATAGTGTGGTGGGTGCGGCGCGCGCTGTTGGTGATGGCTGACGGCGGCGATGGCTGACGGCAATGGCTTGCGCTGTCGCGCCGCGCGTCACCAGCTGGTTCGGACACCGGTCTCGCTGACACACGCCTGTTGCAGCACGACACCGGCCGTGTTGATGATCTGCACCGTGTTGGTGCCCGTCAGGCTGTTGCCGTCGGCGGCCAAGGTGAAGGCGCGCACCACCTTCTGTGTGCCGGCCAGCGTGGTGTCGGGGTTGAAACGCATGAACACCATGGTGGATGTGTAGGCGTTGCCGGTGCCGCGCTTCCAGGTGCCGTAAGCGGCGCCGCGCGTGACCGTGGGCTGCGAGTTGTCGGCCGACAGCGTGCCGCCCCGGTGCAGCACCGCTTGCCCCTTGAACGTGGCCAGCACGGCGCCGCTGGTGCAGTCCTTGACGGTGAGGGTTGACTCCCACACGCCTTCGACCGTGTCGGCGTCGCTGGCCGGCTGTGCCTGGGCATCGCCGCCACAGGCCTGCATCAGCAGCGTGGTGGCGGCCGCGGTGACGGCGATCAGGGCAACTGTCTTCAATGAGGTGGACGAGGTCATGGTGTCTCCGAAGGCTAGGGTGGGCTGGTCGGCTGCGGGATGCAGGCCGACGCCGCACAATGCCGCTGGCTGCTCCGTGCGTCCTTAAACGCCCTTGAACGTTTCCTGAATGAGGCTTGAAGCCGCGCCATGACCGTGTCGGAACGTCTTGCCTTCGGCGACTTCGTGCTTGAGCGCTCGCAGCAGCGCGTGACGCACCGCGACGGCACGCCGCTGAACCTGGCGCCGCGCCACTTCAGCGCCCTGGTGCTGTTTGCCGAGCGCGCCGGCGATCTGCTCGACAAGGACACCCTGATGCTGGCGCTGTGGCCTGGTCTGGTGGTCGAGGAAAACAACCTCAGCCAAGTGGTGTCGGCTTTGCGCCGGGCTCTGGGCGACGACACCCAGGGCAGCCGCTACATCCAGACCGTGCCGCGGCGCGGCTTCAGGTTCGTGGCCGCGGTGACGGTGCTGCCCGATGCCGATACGCCGCCGCCGGTCGAGGCGGTGCCCCGCGCGGATGCGTTGCCGCTGGCCGACCTGCCACCGCCCACGCCGGCACCGCCGCCGTCCGAACGTCCGCCCGAACCCCTGCCAGAACCCATCATCCCGGGCCCGCCTGGAACTCCAGTCGATCCCCCGAAGCGCCACACGCTGCGCCTGGCCCTGGCCGCCGGTGCAACGGCTGTGGTGGCGGGCACGGCCTGGTGGGGCTGGCGCCGTACGCCCGCCGCCGCGCCGACGGGACGCACGCTGGCCGTGCTGCCCTTCAAGCCGCTGGTGGCCGAAGGCCGCGACGAACTGCTCGAAGTCGGCATGGCCGACAGCCTGATCGCCCGCCTGTCCACCGTGCCCGGGCTGGTGGTGCGCTCGGTGGGCTCGGTGCTGCGCTACGCCGGGCCGGCGCAAGACCCGGTGCGCGCCGCACGCGAGCTGGACGTGACCTGGATCGTCGACGGCTCGCTGCAGCGCCGCGGCGACCAGTTGCGTGCCACCGCCCGCCTGCTGCGCGCCGCCGATGGCAGCGCCGCCTGGAGCGGCAGCTTCGACGAGAAGTTCACCGGCGTCTTCGATATCCAGGACCAGATCTCGAACCGCGTCATGCACGCGCTGGCGCCCACGCTGCAGGCTGCGGCAGGGGCGTCGGCGGGTACGGGCGCCGACGTCAACCTACCACTCACCGACCTGGGCGGCACGCGCAGCATCGAGGCCTACCAACTCTATCTGGCAGCCTCTCAGCACGCGCAGGGTCTGCGCGCCGACGGCCTGCGCAAGAGCCTGGAACTGCTCAACCAGGCGCTCACGGTCGATCCCGGCTATGCCCTGGCCTGGGTCAAGCTGGCCGAAGTCCACCGGCGCCGGCTCTTCAGTGCCGACGCCGTGCCGAGCGAGGTGTTCGCGCCGATCCAGGTGGCCTTGCAGGGTGTACTGGCGGCGGCCCCGAACCTGGCGCAGGCCCACACCGAGATCGGCTACAGCCTGTACTGGTACGACTTCGACTGGCCTGGCGCCGAGCGCGCATTCCGCCGCGCGCTGGCCCTCAACCCCAACGTGGTCATGTCGCACTACGGCCTGGGCATGATGCTGCTGACGCAGGATCGCATCGACGAAGGCTTCGCTCATGTGCGCCAGGCACGCGAACTCGACCCGATGTCGCTGGTGATCAACACGATCGAGGCCGGCTACCTGCTCAGCGGCGGCCGGCGCGCCGAGGCCAGAGCCCGCCTGGCGCGCGTGTTCGACATCGCCCCCGACTTCTGGCTCGCCCACGCCACCCAGGGCCTGCTGCTGCTGGCCGAGCAGCAAACCGACGCTGGCATCGCCGCGCTGCGCCGCGCGGTGGCACTGGCCGATGGCAGCACGCAACCCATCGTCATGCTGGGCGTTCAGCTGGCGCGCCTGGGCCAGCGCGACGAAACGCGCGCCATCCTCAACCAGATGCTGGCGCTGTCCAGAACGCGCTATGTGCCGCCCACCTCGATGGCGGCGCTGCACGCGGCGCTGGGCGAAGTGGCGCCGGCGCTGGCCTTGCTTGAGCAGGCGGTGCAGGTTCACGACACGCGGCTGATCGCGTTCAAGGACGACTGGCGCTGGGCCGGCCTGCGCCAGGAGCCGCGCTTCGTGGCGCTGCTGCGCAGGCTCCGGCTGGATCGGTTCGGACCGGGCCTGTCAGCGCCCTGAAGGCCGGCCGCCCTGGTCCAGGCCCAGGAATCAGCGAACGTTCAGGAATCCTTCAAGCCGCGCCAAGGACTTGCGCGGCCCCCACTGCCACCGTGTGGACATCGGCTTGCATGTCGCAGCCGACTCGGTTCACGACCCGGTGGAGGCACCATGACCCATTCCAGACTCTGGCGTTCGACGGCCCGCATACTGGCCCTGGCGGCCGCGGCCTTTGGCATCTCGGCGCCCGCCCAGGCGCAGTTCACTGTGTACACCGATGCCACGGCCTGGACGGCCGCGCTCGGCCAGCCCGCGACCATGATCGACTTCGACGGCCTGGCCGACCTCACGCCGCTGGCGGGCCAGTTTCCCGGCGTCGACTTCAGCGCCTTCAACGCTGGCACGCCACAGGCGGCGCTCTACAACTTCGCGCACAGCGGCTCGAACGTGGTCTCGCTGGCCCTGCCGTTGCTCACCGGTGGCGGTGGCGGGCTGGCAATGGACTTCGCCAACGGCCAGCAAGGCGTGGCCTTCTGGTACCTGGATTCCGAGGTCGCCGGCAACGGCGTGGCGGTGTTCGATGGGGCCGCCCAACTGTTGGGCAGCTTCGAGATGGTTTTTCCGAACCCGAGCCCGATCGCGTGGCGGTTTGTGGGCTTCGTCGACTCGGGCCATGACATTCGGCGCATCGAGGTGGCCATCGACGGCGCCGACATGGTGGCGCTGGACAGCCTGCAATTCAGCGCCGCCGCCGTGCCCGAGCCCGCATCGGCGCTGCTGATGCTGCTGGGCGGGGTGGCCGTGCTGCGCCTGGCGCGGCAACGCCCGGCACGCCGGGCCCCGTGCTGAGCTTGCCGGCGGATGTGCGCTCGACCCCCAACCAAACCGGGAGACACCATGAACACCCGCAAGCTCTTGACCTGTGGCTTCACCCTCATCGAGCTGCTGGTGGTGATCGCCATCATCGCCGTCTTGATCGCCCTGCTGCTGCCCCCCGTTCAAGCGGCGCGCGAAGCGGCGGCCCGCAACGTCGGCACCACGTCTTTGGCGGTGGCGCTGTGCCCGCCGCCCTACTGCGAGACGCTGGGCGCCTTCTTGCCGCTGTACTACCCTGATGTGCCCAGCGGCCTGAACGCCAGTTCGGCACGCGGCGCCGGCTTGCAGGTCACCTACAACGCGGCCCTGGTCAATCAGACCGGCGACCCCTTCACCCTCTTCGACGGCGCGGCGACCGGCCTGCACGAACCGTTCAGGGCCTTGTTCGACATGGACGCGCTGGCCATCGACGGTGCCGACTACGCACTGCTGGACGTGGCCTACACCGATGCCGCGGTCGACTTCCTGGTTCGCCGCGATAGCGACGGCACGGCGTGGCGGGTCAACGCCAGCAGCAGTGGCTTGGAAGTCCGGTTCACGGCCGCGCCGGCAGCGATACCCGAGCCCGACACACTGGCGCTGCTGGCGCTGGGCGGCGCCGCAGCATTGCTCACGCGGCGCTGGCAGCGCGGTCAGCGTGTGTCGCGCCGGCCGCTTCCACGATGAGCCGGTGGACTGGCGCCTCATCGACGCGCTCAGCCAGGCTGCGCAGCGCTGGCCGCACAAGCGGCTAATCGGTCTCGGCGTCGCCGTCGATCACCTGCTGCAGGCCCACCGGATCGGTAATCTGGATCTGGCGGTGGCGCACGAAGAGCAGGCCGTCGGCCTGGAACTTCGAGAAGGTGCGGCTCACGGTCTCGAGCTTGAGGCCGAGGAAGCTGCCGATCTCTTCGCGGCTCATGCGCAGCACCACCGACGACGACGAGAAGCCGCGCGCCTGCAGCCGGTGCGTGAGGTTCAGCAGGAAGGCCGCCAGCCGTTCCTCGGCGTGCATGCTGCCCAGCAGCAGCATCACGCTGTGGTTGCGCACGATCTCGCGGCTCATGATGCGGTGGAACTGCTGCTGCAGCGAGTTGATCTCGAGCGACAGCGTCTCCAGCTCCGCATAGGGGATGACGCAGATCTGCGAGTCCTCGAGGGCCACCGCGTCGACCTCGTGGCGGCGCGTGCCGATGCCGTCCAGGCCGATCAGCTCGCCGCCCATCTGGAAACCGGAGACCTGCTCGCGGCCGTCCTTTGACGCGATGCAGGTCTTGAAGAAGCCCGTCCACACTGCATACACCGACTCGAAGCGGTCGCCGGTCTGGAACAGTTTCTCGCCGCGTGCGAGCTTGTGGCGCGAGGTCACGAGCCGCTGGTCGACCTGCGCCAGTTCCTGCAGGGTCAATCCGACGGGAAGACAGATCTCACGCAGGTTGCAGGTCGAGCACACCACCGTACAGGCAGGCGTGTGAAGAGGCTTGAAGACACGCTGGTCCATGAACTTCCCGGCTTGTGGGCAACTCACGAACATGCGTCTTGCCCTGCGACAAATGTTAGAGACATGGAAAACCCTGACCTTGCCCCAGCTCAATGCCACGGCGAACAAAACTTGCATCGAGGCGGCGCGGGCACGCCGTCGAAGTGATCTGCATCAATCTGCGCGCAAGCCCCGCCGCTAAAGTCGCAGCCTGTCCAGCCGGGCACGGGAGGCTCGTAGACCATGCGCGTAGGACTCTTCGTCACATGTCTGGCCGACCTGATGCGCCCCAGCGTGGCCTTCGCCGCGGTGAAGCTGCTGGAAGACGCTGGCTGCACCGTCGAGGTGCCCGCCGCGCAGACCTGCTGCGGCCAGCCCGCGCTGAACAGCGGCGACAGCGTCGACGCCCGGCAGATCGCGATGCAGGTCATCACCGCCTTCGAGGGCTTCGACGCAGTCGTCGGGCCCTCGGGTTCGTGCATGGGCACGTTGCGCCACGACTACCCCGCGCTCTTTTCGGGTACCTCGGCGGAAGACGCCGCCTGGCGCGTGCGCGCCGAAGACCTGTCGCGCCGCAGCCATGAACTGACCAGCTTCCTCGTCGACGTGTTGAAGGTGTCGGCGCTGGCCGCTCGCTACGACGGCACCGCCACCTACCACGACAGTTGTGCGGGCCTGCGTGAACTGGGCATCAAGCGCCAGCCGCGCCAGCTGCTGGCCGGCGTGCAGGGACTGAAGCTGATCGAGATGGAAGGCACCGAGGAGTGCTGCGGCTTCGGCGGCACCTTCTGCGTCAAGTACCCCGAGATCTCGACCAAGATGGTCGACGACAAGATCGCCCACGTGCAGGCCAGCGGCGCCACCACGCTGCTGGGAGGCGACCTGGGCTGCCTGCTGAACATCGCCGGGCGCATGAAGCGCCAGGGCATCGCGGTGCGTGTGCTGCACACCGCCGAGGTGCTGGCCGGCATGGGCGCCGCACCGGCGATCGGTGAAGCGCAGGGCGAAGGCGGGACCGCTTGATGCACGCGCCGACCAACACCTTCCCGCAGCGCGTCACCGTCGCGCTGCACGACAAGCGCCTGCAGGCCGCGCTGAACCACGCCAGCGGCGGCTTCGTCGCCAAGCGCGCGGCCCAGGTGGCGGCGCTGCCCGAGTACGAAGCCCTGCGCGAACGTGCGCGCGAGGTCAAGGAACACGTGCTGGCCAACCTGGACACCTACCTCGAACGTTACGAGGCCGAGGTCACACGCCAGGGCGGCCACGTGCACTGGGCGTCCACCGCCGAAGAGGCGCGCGAGATCATCCTGGGCATCTGCAAACGTGTCGGCGCCAAGACCATCACCAAGGGCAAGTCGATGGTCAGCGAGGAGATCGGCCTCAACGACGCGCTCGAAGCCGCGGGCCACAAGGTGGTCGAGACCGACCTCGGCGAATACATCATCCAGCTCGCCCACGAGCCACCCAGCCACATCATCGTGCCGGCCGTGCACAAGACACGCGCGCAGGTCGCCGACCTCTTCGACACCGCGCACCGGCCGCTGGGCTACACCAAGCACCTCACCGAGGTGAGCGAGATGGTCAACGAGGCGCGACAGGTGCTGCGCCGGCACTACTTCGAGGCCGATGTCGGCATTACCGGCGGCAACTTCCTGGTGGCCGAGACCGGCTCCAGCATCATCGTCACCAACGAAGGCAACGGCGACCTGACGCAGACACTGGCGCGGGTGCACATCGTCACCAGCGGCATCGAACGCGTGGTGCCGACGCTGGACGACGCCACCACCTTCCTGCGCCTGCTGGCGCGCAGCGCCACCGGGCAGGAGACCGAGACCTACACCACCGTCAGCACCGGCCCGCGCCGCGAGGGCGACCATGACGGGCCGCGTGAGTACCACGTGGTGCTGGTCGACAACGGGCGCTCGAAGATGCTGGGTGGCCCCTTCCGCGAGATGCTGCGCTGCATCCGCTGCGGCGCCTGCCTGAACCACTGCCCCGTGTACACCGCGGTGGGCGGACACGCCTACGGCTGGGTCTACCCGGGCCCGATGGGATCGGTACTCACGCCGCTGATCAACGGCATCGACACCGCCTACGACCTGCCGAATGCGTGCACTTTGAATGGCCGCTGCCAGACGGTGTGCCCGGTGAAGATCCCGCTGCCCGGGCTGCTGCGCGAGATCCGCCGCCAGCAGTTCGAACGCGGGCTGACACACTGGCCGGTGAAGCTGGCGTTGCAGTCCTGGGCCTGGGTGGCCAAACGCGCGCCGCTGTACCACCTGCTGATGGGCATCGGCATACCGCTGATGCACCGCCTGGGCCGGCGCCGCGGCGTGCTGCGCTGGCTGCCGCTGGCCGCCGGCTGGACCGACACACGCGACCTGCCCGCGCCGCAGGGCCAGACCTTCCAGCAGGCCTGGAAGCAGCGCAAGGGGGGCGGGTCATGAGCAACGGCCGCGAGCAGGTGCTGGCGCAGATCCGCCAGTCGCTGGGCCGCAGCGGCCTGGCGCCTGCGCCCATCACGCCGCTGCCCGGCCCGGGCCCGATCCCGGCCTTCAGCGGCGACGTGGTCGAGCGCTTCGTCGCCAAGATGCTGGAGAAGGCGGCCACCGTCGAGCGCCTGGCCGCGATGGACGAGGTCGGCGCGGCGGTGGCGCGCTACCTCGTGGACATTGCCGCCCCGGCGCAGGTGCGCGCTTCGGGCGCGCTGCGCACGCTGGCCTGGCCCGAAGGCCTGCAAGTGCACTACGGCGCCGCGGTGCGCGAGGACCTGAGCAGCGTCACGCCCTGCTTCGCGGCGGTGGCCGAAGCGGGCGGCATCGTCACGCTGTCGGGCGCCGAAACTCCCAGCACGCTGAACTTCGTGCCCGACAACCACGTCGTCGTCGTGCACGAAGCCCAGGTGGTGGCGCACTTCGAAGACCTGTGGGCCAAGTGGCGCGCCACCGGGCGGCCGATGCCACGCACGGTGAACGTCATCTCGGGGCCGTCGCGCACCGCCGACATCGAACAGACCATACAACTCGGCGCTCACGGCCCGCGGCGGCTGCACATCCTGCTCGTTGCCGGGTAACGCGCGGCGCGCGCAGCCGCGCCTTGACCCTGCTCGCGTCGCTGCTTTGCCTGCGGGTATGCCTGGGGCCACAGCGGCCGACAAACTGACCTGGATCAAGCACCGGGCCGCGCGCTGCAACGAGCATGCGCAGCGGCCGTCGGTCGCGGCAAAGGAGACAGGCCATGAACCTCGGAATGCAGGCACTGCTGGCGTTCACCCCCATCGGCCTGTCAGGCGTGCTGCTCGTCGGCCTGGGTTGGCCCGCCAAGCGGGCGATGCCGCTGGTCTACGTGGTCACGGCGGCCATCGCACTGGTCTTCTGGGGCGTCAGCTTCAACCGCGTCGCCGCGGCCACGCTGGAAGGCCTGATCATCACCGTGCAGGTGCTGTGGATCATCTTCGGCGCGCTGCTGCTGCTGAACACGCTGAAGCACTCGGGCGGCATCGCCAGCATCCGCAGCGGCTTCTCGCGCATCAGCCCCGACAGACGCGTGCAGGTCATCCTCATCGCCTGGCTCTTCGGTTCCTTCATCGAGGGCGCGTCGGGCTTCGGCACGCCGGCCGCGGTGGCCGCACCGCTGATGGTGGCGGTGGGCTTCCCGGCGCTGGCCGCGGTGATGTTCGGCATGATGATCCAGAGCACGCCGGTATCCTTCGGCGCCGTGGGTACGCCCATGCTGGTGGGTGTGCAGGGTGGCCTGCAGCGCGAGCAAATGACGGCCGCGCTGCAGGCCCAGGGCCAGGGCTGGGCCGACTTCTTCAACGTCGTCGTCAGTCAGGTGGCGCTGGGCCACGCCATCTGCGGCACGCTGCTGCCGCTGCTGCTGGTGATGTTCATGACGCGCTACTTCGGCCGCAACAAATCGTGGACCGAAGGCCTCGCGGCGCTGCCCTTTGCGCTGTTTGCGGCCTTTGCCTTCACCGTCCCGTACGCGCTGGCCGGCATCTTCCTCGGCCCCGAGTTCCCCTCGCTGCTGGGCGCGCTCATCGGCCTGGCCATCGTCTCGGCCGCTGCCCGTGTCGGCTTCCTGGTGCCCAAGCAGATCTGGGACTTCCCGCCGCCCAAGGAGTGGCCGAACGAGTGGCTGGGCACGCTGGAAATGAAGCTCGACGAGATCGGCGCACGCAAGATTCCGGTGCTGCTGGCCTGGATGCCCTACATCCTGCTGGCCGCCATCCTGGTGGCCAGCCGCACCATCCCGTCGTTCAAGGCGGCGCTGCTCTCAGTGAGCGTCGGCGCGAAGAACATCCTGGGCGAAACCGGCATCAGCGGCACCTTCCAGCCGCTGTACCTGCCCGGCGGCATCCTCGTCTTTGTCTGCCTGGTGACCCTGCTGGCGCACCGGATGAAGCTGCCCGCCTTCGGGCTGGCGGTGAAAGAATCGGGCGGCACACTGCTCAGCGCCGGCTTCGTGCTCGTGTTCACCGTGCCGATGGTGCGCATCATGATCCAGTCGGGTGTCAACACCAACGACCTGGCCAGCATGCCCATCCTGATGGCGCGCTGGGTGGCGGCCTCGGTCGGCGACGTCTACCCCTTCTTCGCGCCGACGGTGGGCGCGCTGGGCGCCTTCCTCGCCGGTTCGAACACGGTGTCGAACCTGATGCTGAGCCAGTATCAGTACAGCGTGGCGCAGGCGCTGAGTGTCAGCGGCGCGACCATGGTGGCGGCACAGTCGGTGGGCGCGGCCGCAGGCAACATGATCGCCATCCACAACGTCGTGGCTGCCTCGGCCACCGTCGGTGTGATGGGCCGCGAGGGGCTGACGCTGCGGCGCACGGTCATCCCCACCATCTACTACGTGGTGCTCGCCGGCACGCTGACCATGATCAGCATGTACGTGCTGAAGATCGGCGACCCGCTGCTGGGAGTGGCGTTGAAGTGAAGCGTGTGGCGGCTCTCGGCCCGTTGCGGACGTTGGCGACGTTTTGGGCTGTCTCGGCCTTTCGTGGTGCGTTGCGTAACGTAGGCCGGGGTTTCGGCCCGGCGGCCGACTCCCTTTCTTTGCGGGTGCAAAGAAAGGAAGCAAAGAAAGCACCTGGAATGCGGCACGCCTTCCGAGCCGTTGTCATCGATCGCTGCGCTCCGGCCGCTGCTGCGCGCGATCTCGCGAAGCCTCGCTCGACAGACTGGCCCGGCAAGCGCCGGGCGACGCCAGCACCGACCTGCTGTCGAACGCCGTGGAGGGGCAGGCCGGGTGCCCGCAGCCCAAAGAGACCACCTTGGCCTGCGACGCCACGGCGGGCATTGCGACGGCGCAGCCAAGCGCGAACGGCCTTGCCCCGCGACAGCATGACCGTGGACCGCACCGCCACGGTCTGGCCGGGCCAGTCTGTCGAGCGAGGCTTCGCGAGATCGTGCGCAGCAGCGGCCGGAGCGCAGCGATCGATGACAACGGCTCAGAAGGTGTGCCGTATTGAGGGTGCTTTCTTTGCTTCCTTTCTTTGCACCCGCAAAGAAAGGGAGTCGGCCGCCGGGCCGAAACCCCGGCCTACGTTATGCACCGCACCTCGAAAGGCCGAGACAGCGCAATACGTCGCCAACGTCCGCAACGGGTCGCGGGCAGTCTTCGCCGACATGGGCCTGACCGGTCCCGCGCAGCGCTCTGGCGCGTATCAAACGAGATCCGCACAACCATGCTGAACGCCCCGTACGACGAGTTGCAGCGCCGGCTCGGCGCCTTTATCCCCGCCGCGCGCCTGGTCACCGACCCGCTGCGCCTGCTGGCCTGGGGCAGCGACGCCAGCTTCTACCGCCTGCTGCCCCGGCTGGTGGTCGTGGTCACGAACGAAGACGAGGTGCGGCGCGTCATCACTTGCTGCGCGGCACTGAACACCCCCGTGACCTTCCGCGCCGCCGGCACCAGCCTGTCGGGCCAGGCGCTGAGTGATTCGGTACTGGTGCTGCTGGGCGACGGCTGGCAGGGCATGACGGTGGCGCCCGATGCCGGCACCATCACGCTGCAGCCGGGCGTCATCGGCGCCGCGGCCAACCGACGGCTGGCGCCGCTGGGCCGCAAGATCGGGCCCGACCCGGCCAGCATCGACGCCGCGATGATCGGCGGCATCGCCGCCAACAACGCCAGCGGCATGTGCTGCGGCACAGCGCAGAACAGCTACAAGACACTGGCCGGGCTGCGCATCGTGCTGGCCGACGGCACACTGCTCGACACCCGCGACGCGGCCAGCCGCAGCGCCTTCGCGCAAGCCCGGCCCGACCTCGTGACGGGCTTGGCCGAACTGGGCCGCAGCACGCGCGAAGACGAAACGCTTGCGCAGCACATCCGCCACAAGTATCGGCTGAAGAACACCACCGGCTACGGCCTGAACGCGCTGGTGGACTTCGACGACCCGATCGACATCCTGGCCCACCTGATGATCGGCAGCGAAGGCACGCTGGCCTTCATGAGCGAGATCACCTACTTCACGGTGGAGGAACACGCCCACAAGGCCAGCGCGCTGATCCTGTTCGAACACCTGGAAACCGCCTGCAGCGCGGTGACGAAGCTCAAGCCCAGCCCGGTGGTGGCGGTGGAACTGCTGGACCGCGCCTCGCTGCGCGCCGTCCAGGCCAAGCCCGGCATGCCCGCCGGCCTGAGTCAGCTGCCCGACGACGGCGCGGCGCTGCTCGTGGAAACCCGCGCGGCCACGGCTGCCGCGCTGTCGGTCAAGATCGACGCCATCGCCGCCGCGCTGGAAGGCATGCCGCTGGCCACGCCGCTGCGCTTCACCACCGACGCCGCCGAGTCGGCCGCGCTGTGGAACGTGCGCAAGGGCATCTTCCCGGCGGTGGGCGCGGTGCGCGCCACCGGCACCACGGTGATCATCGAGGACGTGGCCTTCCCGGTCGAACGCCTGGCCGAGGCCGTGCAGGACCTGCAGCGCCTCTTCGTCGAGTTCAACTACCCCGAGGCCATCGTCTACGGCCACGCGCTCGAAGGCAACCTGCACTTCGTCTTCACGCAAGACTTCGGCAGAGCCGAAGAGGTCGACCGCTACCGCCGCTTCATGGACGCGGTGTGCACCCTGGTGGTGAAGAAGTACGACGGCTCGCTGAAGGCCGAACACGGCACCGGCCGCAACATGGCGCCTTTTGTCGAGATGGAATGGGGCACGCCGGCCTTCCGGGTGATGCAGAAGATCAAGGCGCTGCTCGACCCGCAGGGGCTGCTGAACCCGGGCGTGATCCTGAATGCCGACCCGCAGTCGCACCTGAAGAACCTGAAGCCGCTGCCGGCAGCCGACCCCATCGTCGACAAGTGCATCGAGTGCGGCTTCTGCGAACCCAAGTGCCCGTCGCGCGGCATGACACTGTCGCCGCGGCAACGCATCGTGGGCTGGCGCGAGATCTCGCGGCTTGACGCCGCCGGCACCGAGCCCCGGCGCTCGGCCGAACTCAAGCAGCTCTACGACTACCAGGGCATCGAAACCTGCGCCGCCTGCGGCCTGTGCGCCACGGCCTGCCCGGTGGGCATCGAGACCGGGCTGTTGATCAAGGCATTGCGCGGGCGCCGGCAGGGGCCGCTGGCGAAGAAGGTGGCCGACGTCGCCGCACGCCACTATGGCGGCCTGACCACCGGCGTGCGCCTGGGCCTGGGTGCGGCCGATCTGCTGCACGGCGTGGTCGGCACCGGGGTGATGAAGGGTGCGCTCGACGGCCTGCGCCAGGCCAGCGGTGGGCGGCTGCCGAAGTGGTCGCCGGCGCTGGCGCGGCCGGTGAACTTCGTGCCGACGCCGCAGCCGCTGCGACGCGCAGAACGCCTCGTCTACTTCCCCAGCTGCGCCGCGCGCAACATGGGCGCGCAGCGCGGAGACGATGGGCTGGACATGCTGCCCAGCGTGGCCGAACGCCTGTTCCAGCGTGCCGGCTTCGATGTGGTCTACCCGCCCGACATGGCCGGCCTGTGCTGCGGCCAGCCGTTCGAGAGCAAGGGCCTGGTCGACGCGGCCGATCACAAGTCACGCGAACTCGAAGCCGCGCTCGCAGGCGCCAGCCGAAAGGCCGACGGCAGCGGCCACTGGCCCATCGTCTTCGACACCAGCCCCTGCGCCTACCGCATGAAGAAGTTCCTGGCCGGGCGGCTGCCGCTGCACGACAGCGTCGAGTTCGTGCACGACATGCTGCTGCCGCGGCTGACGCTGAAGCGGCAGCCACAGGCCGTGGCCGTGCACCCGGTGTGCAGCGTGCGCAAGATGGGCACGGCCGACAAGCTGATGGCTATCGCCGACCGCTGCAGTGCGCAGGTGGTGGCGGTGGACCAGGTGCAATGCTGCGGTTTTGCCGGTGAACGCGGCTTCGTGCGCCCCGAATTGAATGAACATGCCCTGCGCCACCTCAAGGCCGCGCTGCCCGCGGGGTGCGAAAGTGGCTATGCCACCAGCCGCACCTGCGAGATCGGACTGTCCGAGATGGCCGAGATGCCTTACCGGTCTATCCTCTACCTGGTGGAAAGCTGCAGTCGCGAGAGCCCTTGACCTTCCTCCTGTCCCTGCCCACCATCCGTCCTGCGGCGCTGGCGCTGTTCGTCACGCTGTGCGCAGGCGCCTCCGGCGGCGCCGGAGCCCAGACGCGCGGTGAACTGCTCTACGGCACGCACTGCGTGGCCTGCCACAACACCCAGGTGCACTGGCGCGAGAAGAAGCAGGTCGTCGACTGGACCAGCCTGCGCGCCCAGGTGCGCCGCTGGCAGGCCGCCGACCAGCTGGCCTGGAGCGACGACGACATCGACCACGTGGCACGCTACCTGAACGAGGTCTTCTACCGCCTGCCGCCCCCGTCGCAGGTGATTGCCACCGCCGCGCCTGCGCCGTCTCGCCGCTGAGCCGCCGCCGGTCCGCCCCGCTTTTCCCTGAACCCGGAGTCCGCCCCATGAACACACTGCACCGGCTTGCCGGCCTGGCCCTTGCCGTCACCCTCGCCCTGCCCCTGGCCGCCACGGCCCAGTCGGCCAACACGCTGCAAGGCGAGGTGCTGGAGGTGGTGAACGTCGACAGCTACACCTACCTCCGCCTGAAGACCGCCAGCGGAGAAGCCTGGGCCGCCGTCACCACCGTCGCGCTGGCCAAGGGTGCCAAGGTCACCATCAACAACGCGATGCCGATGGACAACTTCGAGAGCAAGGCGCTCAAGCGCCGCTTCGACCGCGTCTACTTCGGCCAGATCGCCGGCCCGGGCCCGAAGATGGCAGCCGGCGGCCCACCGCCCGCCATGCAGGGTGGCATGTCTGGGAGCATGCCCGGCGGCATGCCCGGCGCAATGCACGCGCCCGGCGGCGCCGCGGCACTCGCCATCGCCACCACGCCGGTGCCCAAGGCCAGCGGCGCCGACGCCCGCACCGTGGCCGAGATCGTGCAGGGCAAAGCGAGGCTGAAGGACAAGACGGTGCTCGTGCGCGCCCGAGTCGTGAAGGTCAACACCGGCATCATGGGCAAGAACTGGCTGCACCTGCAGGACGGTTCCGGCAAGGCGCAGGACGGCAGCAACGACATCATCGTCACTACCAAGGACAGCGCCGCGGTGGGCGACATCGTCACCGCGCGTGGCGTCGTGCGCACCGACGTCACTGTGGGCCCGGGTTACGCCTACGGCGTGATCGTCGAAGACGCCAGCGTCAAGAAGTAGCCACCCGGCCCCGGCGCCGCACGCCCGGCATGCTCACGCGCGCGCTGAAGCTGCTGCTGTGGCGCACTGTCGCCGTCATTGCACTCGTGCTCGGCGCGGTGGGTGTGGTGCTGCCGGGCCTGCCGACCGTACCCTTCCTGCTGCTGGCGGCCTGGGCCGGCGGCCACGGCTGGCCGGCGCTGGAGACCTGGCTGTTGCAGCACCCGCGCCATGGCGCCACGGTGCGCCAGTGGCGTGAACGGGGCGCCGTGCCGCGGCGCGCGAAGTGGCTGTCCAGCGCGATGATGGCCGCCAGTGCCGCGGTGATGTGGGCCATCGGCGTGCCCGGATGGGCGCTGGCGGTGGCCGTCGTCACGATGACGGGCGTGGCGCTGTGGCTGTGGCGGCGCCCGGAAGTCTGAATCAGGCCAGCCCGTAACGCGACTTCAACGCCGCGCTGCGGAACACCAGCGCCGCCGCCAGCGTCAGCAGTGCCACCGCGCCCAGGATCAGCGCCATGCGCAGCCACGGCTGCCCGAGCGCCAGGCGCTGTTGCGCCAGCAGCGCGGCCGTCCACAGCCATTCGGCGGCGCCGGCCAGCAGGGCCAGTTGCAGCAGGCCCGGCACCCAGCTGCGCCGCAGCGCCAGCAGGGCCAGCAGCCCCAGCGTGACCGCCAGCAGCGGCCAGGCCGCGGCGCGGTAGAAGTGCGCCGCCAGCAACAGCAGCGCCAGCGCGGGTGCCAGCAGGGGCCAGACGGCAGGGCGCGGGCTCTTTTTCATGCCGCGCAGCATAGGCGGCAGGGGCATGCACCGCCTTGATGCAGCGCAGGGCCTGCCGCGCGCCGCACGCGAACAATCGCGCCATGGAAACCGACCCCGGACCGCCCCCCAGCGAAGGCGCTGCCCGCCGCGCCGCGCGCCTGCAGACGCCGCGCCTGAGGCGTGAGCAGGCGACGATGGAAGCCATGCTGCGCCTGAACTGCGCCGATAACCACGACCGCACCGCCGTCAACGGCGAAGGCTTGTGCCCGGAATGCGCCGCGCTGCTGGCCTATTCACGCAAGCGCCTGGCGGCCTGCCCCTTCGGCCCCGAGAAGCCGACCTGCGTGAACTGCCAGATCCACTGTTACGGCCCGAAGCAGCGCGAAGAGACACGCGTGGTGATGCGCTACGCCGGCCCGCGCATGCTGCTGCGCCACCCTGTGCTGGCGCTGATGCATGTTATCGATGGCAAGCGCCCGGCGCCGCCCAAGCCGCGCGGCGTCAACGCGGCGGGCCCTGCGGCGAAGACACCGATCGAGAAGTAGCCGCGCGCCGGGCTGCCCTTCAGCTGCGCGCGCGCAGGTGGGCTGCCACGGCCTCGGCGCCGAGGTGGCCGCTCTTGATGCAGTCGCCCACCGAGACGCCACCCTTCCAGTTGGCACAGAAGAACAGCCCCGGCAGCGCCTGCTGCGCGGCCTCGGCACGCGCAACGCGCCCCAGGTGGCCCAGCGTGTACTGCGGAATGGCGCGCGGCCAGCGTGTCACGCGCTGGAACAGCGGTGGCTGTCGCGCGCCCAGCAGGGCCTGGTGCTCGGCCTGCACCAGCGCGCCGATCTCGTCTTCCGGCAGGCCCGCCAGCTGCGGCTGACGCAGGCCGCCGACGAAGGTCGTCAGCAGCGCCGTGCCGGGGCCGGCGCGGCCCTCGAACATGCTGCTGGAAAACAGGATGCCCAGCACCTTGCGCTGCGCCTTGCGCGGCACCAGGCAGCCGAAGCCGTCGAGCGCGTGCGCAATGCCGGCCTGCGGATAGGCCGTGGCCACGCTGGCCACGGGCGCGTAGTGGATGCCGTCCAGCGCAGCGGCGGCGTCGCCCTGGTGTTCACGCACCAGCTTGGCGGCGGTGTCGGCGGGCGTGGCCAGCACCACGGCGCGGGCGCGCCAGGCGATGACGCCGCCCTGTTCCGCGTGCAGCGTGAAGACACCTTGCGCGTCGCGCTGCAGCCGCGTCACCCGCGTGCCCAACGCCACCGGGCCCACGGCGGCGGCCAGCGCGTCGGTCAGCACCTGCATGCCGCCGAGGAAGGCAAAACTCTTGGCCGTGTTCTTGGCCTGCTCCTTGTGCTTCCTGCGTTCGCCGGCGCCGAGGATCTGGCCCTTGATCAGGCTGCCCCAGCGCTGCTCCAGCGCATGCAGCTTCGGGAAGGCTGCGGGCACCGAGATCTGCTCCGGGTCGCCGGCGTAGATGCCGGCCACGAAGGGGTCGATGGCGTAGTCCAGGAACTCGCTGCCCAGGCGCCGGCGAACGAAGGCCGCGATCGACTCCTCCACGCCCGCGGCGGCTTTCGGCACGAAGGGTTCTCGCAGCAGCGCCAGCTTGGCCGACAGCGAAAACAGCGGCGTCGACAGGAAGGCGCCGGGCGAGGTCGGCAAGGCGATGAGCTTGCCGTCGCGCACCACGTAGCGGGTGTTCGAGACCTCCGAGGCGTAGCGCAGCTGCGCATCCAGGCCCAGCGTGTGCACCAGTTCGCCGATGAGCGGCGTGGTGTCCATCGCGCTGTTGGGCCCACGTTCGTACAGGCAGCCCTGGTGCAACATGCTGGCGATCACGCCACCGGGCTGCGTGCCCGCGTCGAGCACCTGCACCTGCAGGCCGGCGCGGCGGATCTGGTGTGCGGCCACGAGGCCGGAGATGCCCGCCCCGACGACGATGACGTCCCAGACCGGGCCGTCGAAGGCTGATTCCTGCATGCCACTGCTCCACACGAACTGCACTGCACCAGACCCCGTGGCCGCGGCAGCGAACGCACGGGAGTCTGTCACCGCGACGCGCGGCGCAAAAGACCGCACGGTTGCATCCCGTGACCGGCATCAAGCGCGCGCGGGTTTTCGTGCTGGCTTGATCTCGCACAAAGGCAGGGCCGACATGCACGCCGAACAATGGCCCCAGAGCCCCCTCAACGAAGACACCATGTCCGCAGCCACCCTCCGCCCCGCACGCCCCCGCCGCCTTGCCGTGCCGCCCCTGCCGGCCCCCGAGACGATGGACGAGACCCACCGCCAGATCGACCACGTGCTGACGCAGATGGAACTGCTGGCGCAGCTGCTGCCGCAGCCGGCGAAGCGGGCGCAGGTGGCGCGGCTGGCCACGCACGTCTGCAGCTTCTTCAACGGCCCGGCGCGCGCCCACCACGAAGCCGAGGAGACCCAGGTCTTCCCCGCGCTGCTGGCGGGCCACGACGCCACCGTGCGTGCCCAGGTGCAGCGCCTGCAGCAGGACCACAACTGGATCGAGGAAGACTGGCTCGAACTCGAACCGCACCTGCAGGCGGTGGCCCGGGGCTACGTGCCCGGCCACACCGACTTCCTGCGCCCCGCGCTGGCCGAGTTCACCTCGCTCTACCGCGAACACCTCGCGGTCGAAGAGGCGCTGCTGAAGAACTGAGGCCCCCAAGCTCACTTCTTTCGCTACCCGCCGAGGGGGGCGAGCCGGACGGGAAACAGTCCCGGTGGACTGTTTCCCGCCTGCGAGCGCCTGCAGCGTCCTCGCTGCAGGCTCCAGCAGCGGACCGGCAGAGCCGGCTCCGCGCAAGGCCTTGGCAGGTCGGTCTGGCAGTGTCTGGCGCACCAGCGCAGGCACATAGCCGGGCTTGTTGCGGCAGGTCAAGCCAGGGCCGCGAGACGCGGCGGGATACTGCACCTGCCCGCACCGCAACGCGGCGTCTGGCGCTGCCGCACACCGCGGCCCGGGATGGTTGCGCGACATGGCACTGGACCCGCCCCCCCCACCCGCCGTCGCGACGGCAGACGAGGCCATTGCCTGCGTGCTGCGGCAGGAACGCGCAGCGTACGAGGCCATCACGGCCGCGCAGGCCCAGGCGTTGCAGCAGGCCGAAGCCGCACGCGCCGAGGCCCGTGCCACCGCCGCACGCGCCGAACGCCGCAGCCGCCGCATCACCGAGGCCTTCGAACGCGCTGGGCAGGCCCGCACCGCGGCGCTCGACACCCAGGCCGCAGCCATGGCCCAGGCCCATGTGCCGACGGCGCAGGACCACGCGCGCCTGGCGCAGGCCGTGCAGGCGCTGGCCGCCGAATTGACGGGAGGCCAGGCGTGATCGAATGCGGCAGCCTCGAGTACGCGCAGGCCCGCCTGCAGGCCCGCCATGGCCAGCGCGCCGACGACATCGACTGGCAGCGGCTGGAGACCACGCGCGAGTTCGCGGCGCTGCTCGATGCCGTGCGCAGTTCTCCGTTGCGTCGCTGCGCGGTGGGGCTGACGCCGCGCAGCAGCGCGCACGAGATCGAAGCCGTGCTGCGCCGCCACTGGCGCGCCGTGGTCGCTGAAGTGTCGGGCTGGATGCCGGTGGCCTGGCAGCCGGCGCTGGCGTGGTGCGCGCTGCTGCCGCTGCTGCCGGCGCTGCAG
>Ga0105047_10000877_pt1 | contig 52994 bp, 47 predicted proteins | sample MAT04_FD_78384 | JGI IMG/M metagenome (GOLD analysis project Ga0105047, IMG submission 78384) | Freshwater microbial communities from Lake Fryxell liftoff mats and glacier meltwater in Antarctica - MAT-04 (megahit assembly) | ecosystem: Environmental > Aquatic > Freshwater > Ice > Liftoff...
AGTGTTGGCAATGACTGGTATAGCCGCAACAGTAAAGGTCGGCATAACACCGCAGACCAAATTTTTCAGTTTGCGCTAGGTGCTAATGACAATGGCTTCGGATTCCTTCAAGCACGTGCACGCAACCAGACAGGTGCGAGCTTGAGCTTTATTGATGTCTCTTTCGACCTCAGCATCCATACACCAGCAGCTGGTGTTGTTGGACCTCTCGCTGGCGTCAGTGTTTACTACAGCCTCAGCGATATCGGTGCAGCAAGCACTTGGCAGTTGATTCCGGGCTTTGGGCTTCTCAACACGACAGCGCAGGCCAGTCTGGGGCAAAGTCAGACATTCAGCACCACGCTTGATATCTCTGCAACTCCAGAAGCAGCAGGTTCCGACCTCTACTTCCGCTGGGCAGTGGATAACGTAGTGGGTGATGACATCCAGTATCGCATCGACAACAACACCTTCACTGCAGTTCCAGAACCTTCCACAGGTCTTCTGGCAGCAAGTGCAGCAGCAGCGCTCGGATTCATCCGCCGCCGCCGCAAGTAAGGTTTAGTTTCGGTTTATCGAACAAAATTCAAAGCGGGTGTTGAGCAATCAACACCCGCTTTTTTGTGCAATGATCCAGGGGCTGGTGTTCTATCAGGCATAATGAGGGGTTGGTTCCCGGGTAGGGTGGGCATCTTGCCCGCCGTTTCCAGCGTCTCGCTGGAAACAAGCGTGTGAGTCGCAGAGCCTCTTTCTCAAGAGCCTTCTTCGTGCTCCACGAGGCGATGCGCCTCATGGAAGAAACTAATCGCTTCTGTGACAGTTTTGGTCGGCGAACCCGGCACGTAGGAGCACAGTCCGACATCCGACCCTGGCTGTGCGGCCAGCGGGCATCTCGCCGGATGAACCAGGGTTTCGTGAAAGACCGATCTACCAACCTGCCAATTGGAAATTATCCAGTTTCGCCAGGCGAGACGCCCGTCAGCCACGCCTGCATTGCTACTCGAAGCGCTGCGGGTAGGCCCACAGTGCCCCGTGCGCGCTCCTTCGGCGCGCATCGCTATTTCTCACCACTTCCAATCACACCCAGCGCAACGTGGAAGTCATTATACCAATTCGTGATTGAGAACGAAGCATCGTAGTAGCGACGTTTTCATGCTCTGCTTTGAGCCCCAACGGGCCCGTTGGGGCTTAGAGCGACGTTCCATTCTCAATGGAGAATTGGTATTACACTAATTGGAAAAAAGGAACTTCCGGCTACGAGCGGTGCAAACAGAGCGCGGCTGTGTTGCAAGCCGCAGCAAGTTGAATATGAGCACGCATCTACCAGCTTGAAATTCCTTGAGGAGGCTGGCACTTTCCCCGCCCTTCGCCATGTCCAAAGAACTGCTCATTTATCTCGACGGAAATATTGTCCCCGAATCCCAGGCTAAAGTTTCCGTCTTCGATCACGGTTTGCTTTATGGCGACGGCGTCTTTGAAGGCATCCGCTTTTATAATGGTCGCGTGTTCCGTCTGGAGCAGCACATCCGCCGTCTTTACGACAGTGCGAAGTCTATCCTGCTGAATGTCCCGATTTTGGAAGAGGAGATGATTGAGGCGACTGTGAAAACAATCGCGGCCAATGGATTGCGCGACGGCTACATTCGTCTGGTGATTACACGGGGCACGGGGCCGATGGGGCTTTCGCCTTACAAATGTCCGACTCCCACCATTTTCATCATCGCGGCGACTATCTCGCTGTATCCCGAGAGCGCTTATCGCGACGGGCTCGTGATGGCGACTGTCGCTACGCGGCGTCCGCGTCACGACATCCTGCCGCCGCAGGTGAAGTCGCTGAACTATCTCAACAACATTATGGCCAAGGTGGAAGCCATCCAGGCCGGAGCGGAAGAGGGGCTGATGCTGAACGACCAGGGTCTTGTAGCGGAATGCACAGGCGACAATATTTTCATCGTGCGCGATGGTAAAATCTCCACACCAACGCTTGGTGCTGGAGCTCTAGACGGCATTACGCGCGGTGTGGTGTTTGAAATCGCCGCCGAGTTGGGCATCGAGATTCGCGAAAGAGACATGACTCGCCACGATGTTTACACCTGCGACGAATGTTTCCTGACGGGAACAGCAGCCGAGGTCATCGCCGCCGTGAAGCTGGATCAGCGGGTGCTTGGCAGCGGCAAGCCTGGGCCGGTCACGCAAAGGATCATCGCCCGTTTCCGCGAGCTGGCGTTGTCGACTGGCACGCCGGTGTATTGAAAACCACACCAAAACTCGCCCTTAAAAAAGGGCATGCTGATATCATAGTGATACCATGATGTTGCACCGCGCAAAGTCCGCCAGCTTATCGCCGATCTTCTTAAAGCCGGATTCTCGAATCGCGCCGGCAAAGGCAGTCTTAGAAATTTCACTCATTCTGCTGGGGTGAAAATAACGATCTAGGGAAGGGAGGGTGACGATGCGAAATGCGAAACACTATCAGAAAAAGCAGCTTCAACGTGTGATTGCCGAGACCCAACGAAAACAGCAGCCATGAAACCACTCAAAAAGTATTCTTCAAAAGACTATGTGAAGATCATCGAATGGAGTGAGGAGGATCAGTGTTATGTAGGTAGCGCCCCCCGCTGGTGAGACAGTGCAGTCATGGCAAGAACGAGGCAGCCGTAATGAAAGAGCTAGTGCAAATCGTGGATGAATGGATCGAACTTTATGAAAAGGACGGAGTTGCATTGCCTGATCCATCTGCGGGAAAGGAATACAGCGGCAAGTTTGTGATTCGTATGGAGTCCGATTTACACAAGGCGCTGGCACTTAAAGCCATGGTTGCGGAGGAAAGTCTCAATTCCTACGTGGTTGAAAAACTCCGCGCAGGGTAACGGGCAGCTCTCGATTTCGCTTTGGATTTCGGGCAAACATCATTTGCGCGACACGTCGAACTAAGGCTAGAGTAGTAATCCGATGAATTGCGACGTCTGCAAACAAAAGCCCGCCAGTGTTTTTCTCACCCAGATTGTGGATGGGAAAATGCAGAAGGTGAATCTCTGCGAAAGCTGCTCGAAAGAGAAGGGCGTGACCGATCCCACAGGCTTCGCACTCGCCGATCTTCTGCTCGGGCTCGGCGCTTCGGAGGAAATGGAGCGTGGAAACGCACCCGGCACCAAGTGCCCGACGTGTGGATTCAGTCAGGCTGATTTTAAAAAAACCGGACGATTCGGCTGCTCGCAGTGCTACGACACTTTTGCCGACGGGCTCGAAAACATGATGAAAGGGATGCATAAGGGGACCGTTCATAAAGGCAAGGCTCCGGCACGGTTGTTGAAAGCCATGCAGATGGATGAGGAGCTGAAGAAATTGCAGCGGGATTTAAGCAAGGCGGTTGCAGAAGAGGAATACGAGACCGCCGCCGAGCTGCGCGATAAAATCAAACATCTCGAAACAGAGACCGCCGCCGCCAAACCCTAACAGTCATGCCCATTCACAATATCCTGAATCAATCCGGCGAATGGCTGCGCGCAGAAGGTCCGCAGAGCAAGATCGTCGTGAGCAGCCGCGTGCGTTTTGCCCGTAATCTTCGCAATTTTCCATTTCCAGGCTGGGCCAAAAAGTTGGATCGCATCGCCGCGCTGGAATGTATCAAACCTCAGGTCGAGGCGCTGCCGGAGATGACCGATGCGCACTCGGTTTACTCACAGGATCTCACGGCGCTCGAAAAGCAGGTGCTTGTCGAACGGCATCTCATTTCACGCGAACACGCCGCGAAAGGAGTGGGTTCCGCCGTCATCACCAACAAGAAGCAAACGCTGGCGATCATGATCAATGAGGAGGATCATCTCCGCATGCAGGCAATTCGCAGCGGACTGCAGCTCAAGAATGCGTTCAAGCTCATCGACAAAGTGGATACCGAGCTCGCCGAGAGGATCGATTTTGCCTTTCACCCACAGTATGGCTTTCTCACGGCATGTCCGACCAATGTTGGCACTGGCATGCGAGCGTCTGCGATGATGCATCTTCCAGGGCTCGTTCTCGGAGATCAGATCAATCAGGTCATCAATGCAGTAAACAAGGTTGGTCTCGCAGTGCGCGGATTTTACGGGGAAGGAACCGAGGCGCTTGGGAATCTCTTCCAGATTTCCAATCAAACAACGCTCGGTGAATCTGAGGATGATATTCTGTTGCGCTTAAACAAGGTGGTGGAATCCATCATCTCGCATGAGGAGAACGCCCGGCAGAGTCTTCTGCAAAAGAAGCCCGTAACGCTTCTGGATAATGTCGGCCGCGCATTCGGCATTTTGCAGCACGCCTATAGTATGACGAGCAAGGAGGCGCTGAATCTTCTGAGCTACATGAAGCTCGGGTCGGACCTCGGTATTTTTCCGGAGGATTGCCGGTTGACGGTGGACGAACTTTTCATCGAGACACAGCCTGCTCATCTGCAAAAAGGCACGCAGCAAAAATTGCAGGCCGACGAACGCGACGCGCTGAGGGCGAGCATCATTCGCAATAAATTGAAGAGCACTCCAAACCCGGATGTGCAGAAAGTGCTACCGAAAGCGCCGCCAGAACCTGGAACGACGAACTAGCGTTCTGTAATACGAGGAATGATGAGTGGCATAGCCTGCGCATCTTTTTCTTTTTCCAAAACCTACCGCTGGCTTTTCACTCTTAACGCGCTATCAAATAACCCTTCTAAATCATGGCCAATACGATCACCAGCCCCGTTTACGTCTGCAAAGACAACATCGACACCGACCAGATCATCCCAGCGCAATACCTGACGCTGGTTCCCACCAAGCCCGACGAATACGAAAAGCTCGGCAGTTATGCATTGATCGGTCTTCCGGATGATTTATATCCTGTAAAGTTCATCGAAGACGGGCAGATCAAGACGCAATACAAGATCGTGATTGCAGGGCGCAATTTCGGTTGCGGTAGTTCCCGTGAACACGCGCCGATCGCGATGGGTGCGGCAGGCGTTAAGGTGGTGGTGGCCGAGACTTTTGCCCGCATTTTCTTCCGCAACTGCGTCGCAACGGGCGAGCTTTATCCTTACGACGCGCAGGAACGGCTTTGTGATTCCGTAAAGACCGGCGACATCGCCACACTCGATTTCGACAACGATACCCTCACGGTGAACGGCAAAACCTTCAGCCTCAAACCGCTCGGCGAAGTGCGTCCGGTGATTGATGCGGGAGGCATTTTTAATTACGCACGCAAGAACGGCATGCTTCCGGGTTAGCGCAAAAGGAGTAAGGATAAGGGAGCAAGGAAGAAGGGTGTGGCGCTTCGCTCAGTAAATGTTTATCCCTCACTGAAATGAGTTCCACCGAGCGCCTGAAGCTGCTGATTGCCTACGATGGTAAATCATTTTCCGGCTGGCAGTCGCAGACCAACGGAACGGGTGTGCAAGATCATCTCGAGGCGGCTTTTGCCAAAATCACAGGTGTAGAGGTGGCGGTTCATGGGTCGGGTCGGACGGATGCGGGCGTTCATGCGCTCGGTCAGGTTGCGCATGCGGACGTGCCGAAAGGCAAACACAAGCTGGCGGTCTGGCAGATGGCGCTCAATGGCAGCCTCCCATTGGAGGTGCGCGTGCTTCGCGTCTTGCGCGCTACGGGCGGTGGGGAAAAAGGCTTTCATGCGCGCTACGATGCCAAATGGAAAATATACGTTTACCGGTTCACTACAGATTCCTTCGTGCATCCGATGGAGATGGGGCGCGTGTGGCATGTGCCAGGCCCATTTGACGTCGGGCTATTGCGCAAAGCGGCAAAGCTATTCATTGGCAGACACGACTTCGCTGCGTTCGCCGCCAATCGTGGGGTTCCTGAAAAGGATACGCACCGCACGATCCGGGAGATTCTCGTGAGCAAACGCGGACCGATCATCACGCTGTCGTTTGAAGGAGACGGTTTTCTTTATAAAACAGTGCGCCTTCTTACAGGGGCACTCGTGCGTGTGGGGCAGGGTAAGCAGCCGCTTTCCTACATCAGCGATTTGCTCCGATGCAAAGGTGCCCGCAAGAATCAGTTCGCCGCCCCCGCTGAAGGGCTCTATCTCAAGTGCGTAAAATACTGACGCGCACAGTGATGGAGCAAGGATATGCAACAGGCCGGATGCATATATATCCGCTCTCCTTGCTCAACCCTGAGTGTCAATAGTAAGCCACGACCCCTGCTGCTCACTCCAGTTCGTAAAAGGACAATTTGTGTCGGATGCGTCACTGCTGCGTGTCGGTGACGCAAAATAAGCACCTCAACGATTTGGGTTTATTGACTTTATTCACAAGTTATTCCCATAGGTGTGTATGCAACAACGCCATCGTACCGCATGGATTTCAGATGTGCATCTCGGCACCCGGGGCGCACAGGCACAGGCGCTGATCGATTTCCTGCGCGATCGCGAATTCGAGACGCTCTACATCGTGGGCGATTTGATCGATGTCTGGTCGCTCCGCCGTGGAATCTACTGGCCACAGTTGCACAACGACGTCATCCAGAAGCTGCTGCGTCTGGCGCGCAAAGGAACGAAGGTGATTTATATCCCCGGTAATCACGATGAATTTATCGCAAACTACATGGGTGATTTTGGAAATGTAACCGTGCTGCCGCGAGCCATCCATACCACAGCGGATGGACGCCGTTTATTGATCATTCACGGACATGAGCTGGATACCGTGGTGCAAAACATCCGCTGGCTCGCGCACATTGGCGATGTAGGCTATCAGTTTCTACTTCATATGAACCGTCCGGTGAACTGGGTGCGACGTCTATTCGGCTTGGGTTACTGGTCTTTGAGCGCTTATGCGAAACGGACCGTGAAAGGTGCGGTGAATTTTGTCGGGAAATTTGAAGAAGCGATTGTGCGTTATGCCGCGGATGAAAAAGTGGATGGCGTGATGTGCGGCCATATTCACGTTCCCATGATCCGACCCATTGGGGACACGATGTATTACAACTCCGGCGACTGGGTTGAGAGTTGTTCTGCGCTGGTGGAGGATTTCACGGGCCGTATTGAATTGCTCACCGGTATGCATGAGCCGCGCCGGGTGATCCCACTGCCCGCAAGCGCCTCATTCGAGCAGCTCGAAGAAGTCGCGCGGCGGGTGATGTGATTTCGGATTTTGCAATGCGGATTTGGGAGTGGCGGGGTTACGTTGAGTCCTCGCTTACTGCTTTCGTCTTCCCTATGCGAAGCAGGCTGCGCAGCTTCCAAGGAACATCAAGCTTGAGGAGACAAGCGTTGCTCCGATCCAAGCACCTGTCGGGCTGTGTTGATGGGCATCGCCCATTAGGATTCCGAAAATGACGGCTCCTGTCTGAATTCATCTTATAGGATTGATCCAAGATGGTCGCATTCCGATGAACCAATCATTCGTAGTGAACAGAAGTGTAATCAGTAGGCCGAATACGATTGAGCAGGCTCCCAATAAAATGAACTTTTTCACAACCAGTCCGCGCTTCCTTGGGTATTGATTCGCACGTTTCGCTTTACGCCACAGGGGCAAGGCCTTTGAGTTCTGCGATTGCCGCTTCGAGCGAGGCGCAGTCAGCGATGGAAATTACGGGTAAATCTTTGCGGGTGCGACGGGCGAGTCCAGCGAGGACCTGACCGGGCCCGAGCTCGATGAGTAAATCGGCTTTCACCACATCGGCGAGATATTCGATCGTTCCAGTCCAGTGCACGGAGCCAGTGACTTGTGCGGCGAGATTGGCGCGAATCTCCGCTGGCTCAAGGACTGGAGCTGCGGTGACATTCGCAATCACGGGGAAGGCGGGCGTTTGAACCGGTGTGCTGGTGAGGAAAGGTGCGAGCGCGTCGGCGGCTGGTTGCATCAGGCGCGAGTGATATGCGCCAGCGACGTTTAGTAATGTCGCACGCCGGATGCCTTTGTCCTTAGCAGCGGCAACGGCGGCTTCGATTTTTTGCTTTTCGCCGGAGATGACGATCTGCCCCACGCTGTTGAAATTGGCGACGTCCACATCACATTCCTTTGCCAGCTCGCGAACGGCGCTTTCGTCACCACCGATCAGTGCCGCCATCGCGCCACCCATTTTCTCGCAGGCTTCCTGCATGAGTCGTCCGCGTTCGGCGACCAGTTTTAAGCCGTCTTCGAAGGTGAAGGAACCGGCTGCTGCATGCGCGGTGAATTCTCCAAGCGAAAGTCCGGCGGCTGCAACAGGTGACAATTCCCCCATTTCTGCGCGGAAGGCTGCGAGGCAGGCGAGCCCGTGGATATAAAGCGCAGGCTGACAGTTGGCGGTCTTTACGAGCTCAGCTTCAGGGCCGTCAAACGCTACATTACTGATCTTGCGTTTAAGAATGGTGTCTGCCTTTGAGAACAGTTCGGCGGCTGCGGGATACTTGGCGGCGAGATCTTTTCCCATTCCAACGGCTTGCGCACCCTGACCCGAAAAAACGAAGGCGATTCTTTTATTCATGCGCAGTGGAAATAAAGAAACCGCTCCGCCTTGGCAAGAGTCGCTTGAACGACAAGTCCGTCCTTTTTCACCGCTCTGCTACTTCTTCCTTTTCACTTTCTGACATTTCCCGTTCTCTTCCTACCATGGCTATTCTTGTTGATTCTAATACCCGCGTTCTTGTTCAGGGCATCACTGGCGATTTCGGGTCCCGTCACGCAAAGCTCTCTCTTGAATACGGCACGCTAATCGTTGCGGGTGTCACGCCCGGTAAAGGCGGGCAGACGTTTGAAGGCAAGGTGCCGATTTTTGATACGGTCGCCGATGCCGCGAAACAAACGGGTGCGACAGTAAGCGTGATTTTTGTTCCACCGCCATTTGCAGCGGACGCCATCATGGAGGGCGTGGACGCTGGGCTCGATCTCGTCGTCGCGATTACCGAGGGGATTCCAGTGAATGACATGGTAAAAGTGAAAGCCGCGATGCAAGGACGCAAGACACGGCTTATCGGGCCGAACTGTCCTGGTCTCGTAACTCCAGAAACCGGCGATAAGTCTTACGGCGGATGCCGCATTGGTATCGCGCCCGGCTACATTCATAAAAAAGGGAACGTCGGGGTAGTCAGTCGCAGCGGCACGTTGACTTACGAGGCGGTTTGGCAGCTGACACAGCTTGGATATGGTCAGAGCACATGCGTCGGCATCGGAGGCGATCCCGTGAACGGCACCAGCCATCTTGATGTGATTAAAATGTTCAACGACGATCCGGAAACGGAAGCGATCATTATGATTGGTGAAATTGGTGGTGACGCCGAAGAGGAAGCCGCCGCATGGGTGGGCAAGCACTGCAAAAAGCCAGTTGCGGGTTTCATCGCAGGTGCCACGGCACCTCCCGGACGCCGCATGGGTCACGCCGGGGCGATTGTCTCGGGTGGCAAAGGCACGGCGGAAGGAAAGATTGCAGCGTTTAAAGCCGCAGGGATCGCAGTGGCCGAGACGCCATCGCACATGGCGGATGCGCTATTGAAGCTCTGGGGGAAGCTATAAAAAGGAAGAAGGAGTAGGGAAGAAGGATAAAGGGCGAGGCGCTTTGCGCTTGGGGTGAAAGGATCGTTACGCTGCTTTTACGGCGGCGACTACTTTCTGTGCGGCGTCGGCGAGGGTGTCGGCGCTAGTGATAGCGATGCCGCTTTCAGTGAGCGTTTGCTTTCCGGCGGCGACATTGTTGCCTTCGAGACGGACGACGAGCGGGATTTGCAAGGCGGTTTCTTTTGCGGCCGCGACAATCCCGGTGGCGATGACGTTGCAGTCCATGATGCCACCGAAAATATTGACGAGGATGCCCTTCACCTGTGGGTCACCGAGGATGATTTTGAAAGCTGCCGTTACTTGCTCCTTGGATGCGCCGCCGCCTACGTCGAGGAAGTTTGCCGGGCTGCCGCCTGCGTATTGGATGATGTCCATGGTCGCCATTGCCAGGCCGGCACCGTTTACGAGACAGGCGATGTTTCCATCGAGCCCGATGTAGTTGAGATTGAACTCGCTCGCTGCAACCTCGCGGGGATCCTCCTCGGTCTTGTCGCGCATCGCCACGATCTCGGGCTGACGAAAGAGGGCGTTGTCGTCGAAGTTGAATTTTGCGTCCAGCGCCATGAGACGACCGTCTTTGGTGACGACAAGGGGATTGACCTCCACTATTGAGCAGTCGGCTTTGATGAAAAGATTGTAGAGCGCGGTGAAGAGCTTCACGGCCTGGCCGAGAAGCGGTCCGGTGAGTCCGAGCGACGACGCGATATTCCGGCATTGATAAGGCATGATGCCGAGCGCCGGGTTGATGTTCGTGTGGGTGATTTTGTCGGGTGTCTTCTCTGCGACTTCCTCGATGTTCACGCCGCCTTCGGTGCTGGCGATGATCGAGTGAGTGCTCGATACGCGATCCAGCAAAATGGCGAAATAGAGTTCACGGCCGATATCCACCGCTTCGCCGACAAAGACCTTGCTCACCAGCTTGCCTTCCGGTCCGGTCTGATGCGTTTCCAAAACCTGCCCCAGCATTTTACCGGCGATCTCTCCGGCTTCTGCGGAGGTGGCTGCGAGATGCACGCCGCCTTTGAAGCCATTCTTGAAGGTGCCCTTGCCGCGTCCGCCTGCATGGATCTGGGCTTTAACCACCGTCTGCTTTCCGATCTCGGTTGCAATTTTCACCGCCTCCTCGGCGGTGTTGGCGACTCGCCCCGGCTGGGTGGCGACTGCGAATTTTGCGAAAAGTTCCCGGGCTTGATATTCGTGAATGTTCATCGTGTATGAAAAAGAGTGCCGGGGTTTTAAGGGAGGCACCCCAAAGCCGCAAGGGAATCAATTAGGAGAATTTGAGCTACTCGCCATTAATGCTGTTTTTTAACTGAAGGAGCCGTTGCACAATTTCCGGCTGCTCTTTCAACTCACAAAGTGGTTGTAGTTCCCGTGTGATAAACTCCCAATCCAGTTGAGTCGCGAGGCGCACCAGAATGGATCGGATATCCGCCCAGTCCCGGTCCCGGTTCCTTGATGCTCCGAAGAAGTAAAACCCGGTTTTGTAGAGCAAATGATCGGGCGTTTGGAATTCTGCCTTCATAGTGAGATAGCAGCTCGTCGATGTATACCTCTTCCCCTCCGAAACCAGTAAGGAGTGTGACATCCATATCACTGGTCAGGCGAGGCTCTCCCCATTCCTGGATGGCGATTCCTCCAATAAAACAATAGCGCCATTCTTTGCTGCGGAAAAATTGATCCAATTCTGCCGCTTGCAAAATGAGATCTTTCATCTGGCTTTTGCGCGCATAAACCACCGCTGTTGTTCGACGAGGCCTGATGTGAGGCTGGGAGGGTTACGTTTGGCTGCATCTTGAAACCAGCCCTGAAAGCTTTCAATTGCAGCCATGGTATTTGCTGAGCGGATATCCTCATCTCTTACCTGGTCGAGAATCGGAGCTGCGCGTTGCCAAGCTGCTATCCGCTCTTTTACTGCAGTTTTTTCAGCTTCAGTCATGCCTGAAAATACGCATCATACTTAGGAAAGTCGAGGAGTGCCTTCCCGCTCTCTCAAGTCCTCCGGCAATCCCGAGTGCCACTCATGGCCGTCTGCGGCTAGGTAACAAGAATGCAACGCCTGACGCGGCAGAAGGAGTCGCGCCTCCAGTGATGGCGTCCAGCCGGTCTCGATAAACTCGAGGTAGCAGGCTTCGTCCGGGCCGTAGAGTTTGTCGCCTACGATGGGATGTCCGCTGTGTTTTAAATGCACGCGGATCTGGTGCATGCGGCCGGTGTGTGGAAGCGCTCGCACCAGTGCGAAAGGAACATCATTTTGACTCCAACGGTTTTCGATCTGGAAATGGGTGACTGCTGTAGCGCCGTCGGCATGGACGCATTGCTTTAGCCAGATTCTGGTTTCGCCGATATCGCCTTGGCGCAACAGCGGTGCGTCCACCGTCCATGAATCCTGCTCCGGCCAGCCCCAGACGATTGCGAGGTAGGTTTTCTGGATTTTGCGCTGTTCCATCAGCATGGAAAAATGGCGGGCTGCGGCGGCATGCTTGGCGACGAGAGTCAGCCCGCTCGTTTCGCGATCAAGGCGGTTGATGATGGAAACCTGACCGCCGTTTGCGATTTCGTAAACCAGGAGCTGCCGCAGTTCGTCCCAGAGTGTGTCCGTATCCTGCGGTTTGCTGGGATGCACCTGCATGAATGGCGGTTTGTCGACCACCAGCCAGTCGTCCGTTTCCTCGATAATCTTCGGTGGATAAGGCGGTTCGAGGCGAGGGGATGGCATGGCGGGATTGCGAATTTCGGATCTAGGATTTCGGATTGAGGGCGGCAGGCGATGCGTGGGAACCACATTTCGGGTGGTGCGGTTAAATCCGCAATCCGCAATTCAAAATCTGCATTCTGTCCTCGGCCTAAAACTTCAGCATCGCCATCAGCCCCAGAATGCGTGGTTCGGCGGCCACTCCTGCCTGGGTAAATTGATTTTTAAAGGTGTAATATTCCTTCTCAGCCAGATTGCGACCGAAGAGATAAATGCCATAGGAATCGCGCTCGAATCCGACGCGTGCGTTCAAAACACCGTATGCGTTCTGGCGGTAATAGTCAGCGTTCGCGTCATCGTATTCCACATCACCCGCCGCCACATATTCCACATTCGCGCGGATGCCGGAGTCGTGCGCATAGTTTAATGCAACCAGTGCGGTAAAGTTCGGAATGTAAGGTGCGTTGTTGCCAGAATAGTTCTGCCCGGTGATCGGATCGCGATAGTGAGTCAGCTCGGTTTTATTATACCCGACAGCCCCCTGGAGCGTCAGTCCCCGCATCAGCTCCCATTGGATTTCAAACTCGAGTCCGTATGAGCGCGCCTCGTCGGCATTCACCACGAGGAACTGTGTGCCGCCAAACACGCGCTCGATCTGGTAATTATCGAAGTGATTGTAAAAGCCGGTGAGCGTGGTGTGCAAACGATCATCGAAGGCGCGGCCCCGGATTCCCAGTTCGCTCGCCCAGATTGTTTCGCGATCGAAACGGGCAAGGCTCGGATTATCTGCGTATGGATTAAATCCACCTGGCTTGAATCCCAGGGTGGAACGCGCAAACAGCTCGGCGTTGGGATTGATGTCAAAAGTCACGCCTACCGCCGGGGCTACCGTCCATTCCTTGTATTCTCCGCCGCCTGAGACGCTGGAAACTCCGTTCTTTCTTACCCGGTCCATGCTTTTGCGTGTGTAATCGACTCGTGCGCCTGCATACAGCTCCCACGGTCCGGTGCTATAGGTGGCGTTTCCATAACCCGCAACATTCTCCTCGTTCTGCGAGTAGAACACGGTTTGCGCAAAGGTACTATATATGGTGAAGGGACCTGGGATTACTGTCGGGATGCTGAATAAGCGCGGATCCCGGCCGGTCGTCTGCTTGTTTTGGTAAAACAGCCCCGCATTCCATTGCCAAACGTCTTCAGCAGGGAGGACGACTTTTTTCCCATCCTTGCTGGTTGTCTCCGTGGTCTTGGGTGGCAGCGACTCGAAGCGGATTTCCTGCGACCAGCCTTCCTGTTCACGATTGGTGACAGACTCCCTGCCTGGAGCGATCGGCAGCACTCCGGGGAAAATCCCGGTCAGTGAGGCGCTGGCTGGCGTCAAATCCAGATCGATCTCGTAAGGATCCATCTCCCATTCGTTGTGGCTGGTAACGCTCAGCACTTTGAAAGTCTCAAACTCCTTCGCAATCTTCATCCACTCGCGATGCTGTCGCATGTTGAGGCTGCCCGGTACATCCGACGAAACTTGATACATGTTTCCGTCCAACGGGGTTAAACGCTGGGTGCCGTCGTTGACCTGCGTGCCTTCAAAGCCAAGCGTGATTTCCAAGTCGGGAAGCGGCGTCCAGTTCAGTACGGCGCGTCCACCATACATCTGGCGGTCATCTGTCTTCCGGTTGAGATACGTGTTTTCGATATATCCCTCCGATGAACTCCACAAGCCGGAGACATTCAATGTGAGCTGGTCTTTGATCAGGGGTCCCGAAAGCGACAGCCGGTGATCCTGAGTCTCGTAGCTCCCATAGCTTGCGCTCGCCGAACCGTGCCACTCATTGCCCGCTTTCTTTGTTTTGATGGAGAGAATTCCGGCGGGCCCATTCAAACCAAAGCGTTCGGGTTGCGGGCCGCGATATATTTCCATCCGGTCCACATCATAAAGCGGGGCAAGCATGGAGTAGGAATCTCCCAGCGGCACGTCGTCTACGTAGGTTCCCAGCGAGGGGTTGCCGAAGAAGATGACATTACTGATTCCGCGGATGGTATAGATGTTGCCGAAAGAGCGGTTGGAGGAGGCGGCGATGTAAAGGTTAGGGACGCGTGCCGTGAGGTCTTCTGCGTCACGAATTACGGTAGTTTCAGCCATGGGTAGCTCCAGCACACTCACGCTCAAAGGCAACTCGATGCGTGGCGCTGCTTCGGTGACCACGATCTCCTCAAGCCTGGTGACAGGCTCAGTGGAGGTCTGGGAAAACGCCCCATGTGCGAATCCATTTATCAAAATGAGAGTGGCGATATACAGCTTGTTCATCAGAAGGGTTCAATGACTTATCAAGAGAGTGCGAATACAATACTTGCTTCGCCGCTGGCTAGATTAATATGCCTACAATTTCCCGGCGTTAAATTAATTAGGTAAAAAATAAGGGCGGGTGCATTCGGCTCAGATGGAGATGCTTGCGTTTTCGTATTATACCAATTCGTGATTGAGAACGAAGCATCGTAGTAGCGGCGTCACTGTAATCAGCCATACCCACAAGTATTCATGCTCTGCTTTGAGCCCCAACGGGCTCCGCCCTCCAGCCGAGCGAGGTGGCGGTAGGGAATAGGGAGGTCGGTGGGCGGGCGAGAACGTTGCGAGACACGAGCTACCCTGGGTTATGGATATGAACGGCATGAACCCCAACGAGCCCGTTGGGGTTCATGCGCTGCATTACTTTTACCCAGGGTAGTTCCGCTGCGGAACAACCCTGGGCTGGAGGACGGAGCCCCGTTGGGCCCGTTGGGGCTTGGAGAGACGTTCCATTTTCAGTGGAGAATTGGTATAATGCAAACAGGCCTTTCTTAAAATTTACCGTCAGAGGCGTAAGCTCAAGAGTAATAACCTCTGGTCACGCGTGTCTGTATTTTAACGGGCTCTTAGCGCCCTGCTACGGCTGATTCGCGCGGCGTTTTCACATCCAGCTTCCGGTAAAGCGTCGCCATACTGATATCAAGAATCTTGGCTGCCTTCTCACGGTTGCCTGCGTTGGCTTTGATGGTTTCTTCAATGAAGCGGCGTTCCTGATCGCGGATGAATTCATCCAGCGTCTTCCCAATTGGAAGTGCACCGCTCATGACTTCAGCACCGTCAGATGATTGCTGAATCACCTGAGGCGGCAGATCCTGGACGCGAATATTGCCTTCATCGCAAAGAGCGCATGCACGCTCGATGGCATTTTCAAGTTCACGCACATTACCCGGCCAGCGATAGCTCTGGAGCACTTCGATGGCACGTTGATCGATATGGAAGGATTCGCCGTTGCGTTGATTTCCCGTTTTCTTCAGAAAGTGCTGAACGAGCAGCGGGATGTCTTCGGTGCGTTCGCGCAGTGCAGGCAGGTTGATTGGAATGACGGCCAAGCGGTAGTAGAGATCTTCGCGGAAGGTTCCTGCCTTTACCTTTTCGAGCAGACCTTCATTGGTGGCTCCGAGCACCCGCACATTGATTGGCACCGTCTTGGTGTCGCCCACGCGGCGGAGTTGACGCTCTTGCAGCACCCGCAGCAGCTTTGTCTGGAGCGGCAACGCCATGGAATTGATTTCATCCAGGAAGATCGTTCCTCGTTCTGCTTCTTCAAACAAACCGGCTTTGTCGGAAACCGCTCCGGTGAAGGACCCCTTTTTGTGGCCGAATAATTCGCTCTCGAGGAGGTTCTCGGGAAGTGCCGAGCAGTTGATCGCGACGAAAGGCTGATGCTGGCGGCTGCTGTTAAAGTGTAGCGCACGTGCGACGAGCTCTTTTCCAGTGCCGCTTTCACCCTGAATCAAAATCGTGGAATCGGTATCGGCGACTTTACGGAGGAGATGATAGACTTCGTCCATCTTGGGGGACGTCCCGATGATGTTCTCCGGGTTTGTCGTGCGCTTCATCGCCTTTTGAAGCTGATCGCGCTGTTGTTTGGTCTCGATAAATTCAAGTGCACGGGAGATGCGCGTCTTCATTTCGGAAATCTTGAACGGCTTGCGGATGTAATCGCGTGCGCCTTGCGAAAAGGCCTGTTCCGCCACCTCTTCATTGCCATGGCCGGTGATTAAGATGACCTGACAATTTGTCAGCGTGTTTCTCACTTCTCGTAAAACATCGAAGCCGGACACTTTATCCATCTTGATATCCGTGATGACGAGTTGGGGAGAAATGGTCTCCAATTGTTCCAGAGCTTTTTTGCTGGAAACGAATGGAAACGTCTCATGATTAAGGTCTTTGCAAGCCGCCACGACGAGCTCCACGATGTTCGGTTCGTCGTCGATGATGATGATTTTTGCCATAGGGAGATAAAAATAGGAGTTCGCGAATATGAGATTATTGCAAATTTGAGAAATTGCCAGTCTGATCTTTCATGCCAAGGTAAAAATTAATCCCGCTTTTTTTCCGGCAATTTTGGAAAAGAGCACAGCGAGCTGGGCGGATCTTCGGGTGCAAGTCCCAGTTTTTCGAACCCATGCAGCAGAAGCGTCTTCGAGTCCTCCCAGATTCCCGGCTTGTTGGTGTAGAGCACCACGCAGATTAAATCCCGCCCCCGGCGTGTGGCTGAGCTGACCAAGACTTGCTGGGCGCGGACGGTGTAGCCGGTTTTGATGCCCGTGCAACCGTCCAGCTTGTTGAGCAGCTTGTTGTGGTTGCGCACTTTAACGGCGGTTTCACCGCTGCCGAAGCTGAAATTGGGTGTGGCGACGATTTGCCGGAAGAGCGGGTGTTGCATCGCCGCACGGGCGATACAAGCCATGTCGCGAGCGGTCACAAAATGATGGGGATTATGCAGCCCGTGCGTGTTTTCAAAATGTGAACTCAATGCGCCGAGCTGCTGTGCTCGCAGATTCATCTTTGCCAGAAATGCCTCCACGCTTCCGGCGTTGTCGCGTCCGAGCGCAAGCGAGACGTCATTGGCGCTTTTGAGCAGCAGCGCGTAAAGCAGGTTGAGGCGGGTGAAACGCTCGTCTGGCTTAAACTCCAGCGCGCTCGGCTCTACTTTGGTGTCGGACAACTCCACGACCACCTCCTGGTCGAGATTTCCCGCCTCGATGACAAGCAGCGCGGTCAGGATTTTGGTCGCGCTCGCAGGATACTGGATTTCGTCGGCATTCTTTTCGTAAAGCACGTCACCGTTTTGGGCGTCGATTAGAATGGCGGACTTTGCGGCGAGCGGCAGTTCGCCGGGAGCGAGGGGAGGCGGCTCTGGAACAGGCTCAGGCTTTGAAGCGCGTCTGGCAGTCTTCGGTTTCGCGGTTGTCTTTTTGTCAGCCGCCACCGCCGTTGTTCCGGCGAACGCGACGAAAAGTGCAATTAGAATGTATTGGAACAGTTTCACCATGGCGACCTTTGCAGAAGTATGCGTTGGATTGGAAAACGTGAAGAGTGAAGTTTGAGGAAAAGGAGGAAGGAGGAAGGAGGAAGGAGGAAGGAGGAAGGAGGAAGGAGGTTTCCGTGAAGCCGGAGTTACTCAGGAGGCGGGCATCTCTGCCTTTTTTGTCCGTGTCTTTCTGTGTGTCCCGTGGACGGTTTTGTATTGTTACGAAGCCGCCTCTTGTCGCGTCCTTCCTCCTTATTCCTTTGTCCGTCTTCCTTGTTTTATTCCCTATTCCTTTGTTCGTCTTCCTTTGTTAGAAGAGCGTTCATCCATGGCTGAAAACACCCACAGCTTCGCGTATTTGTTCGAGCGGTTTCCGTCGTTTGTGCAGACGTTTGTTTACCGCGAGGCGGAGGAGATGGTGCGTCAGAAAGTAAATCCACTGCTGGTTTCCGTGCGCGAACCGGAGGACGCCGAGGAGCTTCGTCACAAAACGGGCACGGATGTCGTTTATTTACCGTCCGAAAAAGCACTGCGGGCTGAGATAGAGGAGAGACGCCACACTTTTTCTTCTGCGCAGCGTCGCGCGCTTTCGCACTGGCGCAGCCTGCCGGATTCAGGGCGCATTTTTGAGGCGCTGTGGCTGGGTCAGAAATTGAAGGAGAAGGGGATTCGTCATGTGCACGCCCACTTTGGCGCACTTGCCGCCCGCACCGCCTGGCATCTGCAACAGCTTTGGGGGATCGGCTACAGTTTTACCGGACACGCTAACGACATTTTTTGTGAGACCGATTTCCCTGTCTCCAATTCGAAGATCGCCAATGGTGCGCGTTTCATTGTGACAGAGACGGATTTCGCGCGTCAATGGATGGAGCAAAAGCATCCGTCCACAAAAGGACACGTCTTTCGGGTTTTTAACGGCATCCGTCTCGATGAATTCCCCGCACACGTGGAGACGCCCGGCGTGCCGTGTATCGTGAGCGTGGGACGTTACGTGGAGAAAAAGGGGTTTCCGGATTTAATTGCTGCCTGCGCTTTGCTTCGCGATCGGGGAGTGGAGTTTCAGTGCTCTATTATAGGTGACGGCCCGATGAGGGAGGAGCTGACGGGTTTGATTGCGGAGAAAAACCTACAGCAAAGCGTCATCCTCACCAGTCCGCGCGCTCAAGACGATGTGCGGCAATGCATCGCAGCGGCGCATCTCTCCGTTCTCGCATGTCGGCGGGATAAGGACGGAGGCAGCGACAATCTCCCGACGGTGATCATGGAGGCGATGGCTTGCGGGACGCCGGTCGTTTCGACTCGTGTCGCTGGTGTGCCCGAGATGATCGACGATGGCCTCAACGGACTGCTGCTGAACGAAGGCGATGTCGCCGGGCTTGCGGCTGCAATGGAGCGTCTTTTAAAAGATAAGTCGCTTGCTCAAGAAATGGGTGCGAAAGCGCTGAAAGCCGCCCACGAAAAATTTGCCATCGAAAATTCCGTCGCCCGCCTCTTGGAGCTTCTCGTTACTTACGGGCGCGTTCAGCTCCCTTCCGACTTCCTGCGAGATCATCCGCATTTGCGACTCCCTTGGTGGAAGCGTTTGCTCGGCTTTTAAGTAGAAATGCCGCAGTTGGATGGCTTTACATGTTCGTGTAAGTGAGGGGTTTATTTAAAAAAAGTCTGGCGTTTTTGAGGATGAGGTTAAAATTAAAATTCTATGAAGACGACCCCCCTGAAAAAATCTCTAGTCATAGCCGCTGTTTTTGGACTCGGCTCAGTAAGTTTCACCCAGGCCGCCGTGCCCTTTTCGGATAACTTCTCTGCTTCTCACAATTACTTCACCAACGGTGTTGCAGGCACAGGTTGGGATGGAATTGTTAATTCAGGCGCGATGGGTGCGGGCTCGGTTGCTGGTGGCGGTTCGCTAAACTGGGAGACGGCTGGAAACACCCAGTGGGATAATGGTAAAAGCGATGCTGCGTTACTTTATCTATCCGTAGTAGGTGATTTCTCCGCATCCGTGCAGATTACGAACGTCGCAAATGGTGGGTTCCCTAATGCAGGTCTGTTGGCCTTGGATCCAGGCAATATGGGTGATTGGGCATATAATGATTACCACTTTAATGATAATAACGTTTTTTTTAATTCTGTGAACGGCGTCGTTCCCGGAGGTGGAAATCCGGCTGTATCTCCAAGGGGAGGATATGTGAGATTGGATCGCGTAGGCACTACCTTTAGCGCGTATAGCAAGGTGAATTCTGGGGACTCATGGAGGTTCATTGGCTCAGTAGATAGAGGTGCCGAAATGCCTACTACTATCAATCTGGGACTTACTGCAGCCAGCTACAGTGGCACTGCAACAACTGCGACCTTCTCCAACTTTTCCGTAGTTCCAGAGCCTGCTAGCGCAATGCTGGTCATGGCTGGTGTCGGTATGCTGGCAATGCGTCGTAAGCGCAGCGTGTAAAGCGTCTTCTACCATACGAAATTTACAGGAAGCCGGGCATTTTGCCCGGCTTCTTTGTGTAATGTGACTTTATGTAAAAAACGTTTAGTTTCCTGGTTGGAGGACGGAACTCACATCTGACAGACTGGTACCCAATTCATGCGCATCTCTATCCTCGCGATCGGTAAACCGAAACTGCCTTATGCAAAAGCCGGAGTGGAGGAGTATGCGAAGCGGTTAACGCCTTGGGGGGAGACAAGGATCGACTATTTGAAATCGGGCTCGCAGGAGGAGGAAGGCGCTCAGTTGCTCGCGCGTAGCGAAGGGATGTTCCGGGTGATTCTTGACGAGCGGGGAGATCAGGTGAGTAGTCGTGGCCTGGCGGACAAAGTCGCTGCTTGGGAGCAGGGGCGGATCAAGGCGGTGGCGTTTTTGATCGGTGGAGCTGATGGGCATTCAGAGGCGGTTCGTTCCAAGGCGGACTGGCGATGGGCGTTGGGCAAAATCACGCTTCAGCACGAACTCGCACTGGTGGTTTTACTGGAGCAGATCTATCGCGCCCGGACGATCCTAGCGGGCAGCCCGTATCATCGGGACTGAAGGATTTTTAAATTTTGATTTTTGATGGGTGATTGCACCCAACCTCATTACCGGCCTCTGCGTCCGCCATAGACGGTGCCTTTTAGCGTGCGTGCGCCTTTGCCGAAACCGCCTGCGGGAATCGAGCTTTCGTTGAACAGCGAGGTGTAAACGTAAGGGAAGGTTTCCAGCTTTTCGCGGGAGATCTTGGCGGAGATGTAACGCTCAATTTTACGGACGGCGTCGAGTTCCTCGGCGGTAAAGATGGTGTAGGCGTCGCCATTTTTTAAGGCGCGGCCGGTGCGGCCGATACGATGCACGTAATCCTCGGGATGCATGGGAACGTCGTAATTGATCACATGCGTAACGCCCGCAATGTCGAGACCGCGCGCTGCGATATCCGTCGCGACGAGCACCTCGTATTTTCCACTCTTGAATCCCGCCAGCGCCTCGGTGCGTTCGCCCTGGCTGCGGTCGCTATGCAGCGCGGCGACTTTGTGATCCATCCGAAGTAATCGGCTGCAAACCATGTCTGCGGCGACTTTCGTCTGGGTAAAAACGATCACGCTCTCGTATTTACTCTTCTCTAAAAGCGCGAGGAGGAGGTCCATCTTTTGATCTTTTGCCACGGGATAAAGCGCGTGGGTCACCGTCTCGGCGGCGCTTTGGCGGCGTCCGATCTCGATAGAGACCGGGTCCTTCATGATCCATTTGGTAAGGCTTTCCAGCTCGGGGGGCAGGGTTGCGGAGAAAAACAGGGTCTGTCGGTTGGCGGGACATTTTTTGATGATCCGCGAGACGTCGGGCAGGAAGCCCATGTCCAGCATGCGATCTACTTCATCCAGTACGAGATAGCGGATGTCGTTGAGGCGGATGGTGCCGTCCTCCATAAAATCGAGCAGACGCCCGGGTGTTGCCACGATGATGTCCGCGCCTTTTTCCAGTCCTTCACGTTGGGGACCGTATCCGACACCGCCGTGAATGAGCACGGTGTTTAAATTCGTAAACTTGCCGTAATCCAAAAAGCTTTGGTGAACCTGCTGAGCCAGTTCGCGGGTGGGCTCCATAATCAGGCAGCGCGTGGGGCCATGTTTTTCGAGTAGACTCAGGATGGGCAGGGCGAATGCCGCAGTTTTTCCTGTTCCTGTTTGAGCGGAGCCCATGAGGTCGGAACCTTTCAGCACGATTGGGATTGCTTCAGCCTGAATCGGTGAGGGTTCCGTGTAGCCTTTGGCTTCGACGCCTTGGAAGACTGCATCCTGCAGTCCGAAATCTTTAAATGTCATTAGACCTCACCATGACCTGCAATGACGTCCGGCTCAATCATTGTTTTTCAGACCGCCTTTCCTCAGGATGCGCTCCACTTCATGAATCAGACGCCGTCCGCTCCCAAACTCCTGCATTCTCTGCCGTGGTATTTGTTCATCGGAGCGACGTTGGTTTTTGTGGCAGCCTGTCTTGCGAAACCGGGCGCGTGGCTGTGGGCGGATATGGTCTGGCTGATTCTTGCAGCGATCAATCTTCACCTTATCAACAGTCAGATTTACGGACTGAAAACCGCCCGCCGCTGGCTGCTGATCGTGATTGCCTGCGCCTTTGCAACCGGGGTGATTAATACACAAACCGGTGTCGTTCTAGGTCACGTGCGCTTTCATAAAACCTTCGGCTCGGGGCTCCTCGGGGTTCCTGCCGGCTGGCTGCTGCTCTGGGTGGTGTTGATTTTCTCCGCCCGCTCTATTGCTTCCTGGGTTTTACCCCGATCCACATATTTCAAAGTGGTATTATTCACCGCTGCCCTTGTGATGACTACCATTCTCAACGTCCTTCCGCTGGCGGTGGTGCAGCGCAATTGGTGGACGGTTCTCGCGCAGGAGAGCGCTTCCGGAATCCGGCTATGGCCGTGGCTGATATGGCTCATCATCCCTGCCGCGCTCGCGTTTTGTCTGCGGGAGCCATCCATCCAAAAGCCCAGTGATCAACGCAGGGGTGCAATCATTCTTATCCTATTCAATCTCTGCGCCCTGCTTTCGCGTGTTGGATAGCTTGTAGCCACCTCAGACTAAGCCATGTCCCAACCCCAAAAATCCAAAAAGCAAACCCGGCGACGTTTTATCCAAATCGCCTCACTGGGTGCAGCGGCTGTCGTGACAGATGCTTTTTTGATCGAGCCAAAACGGGTGGTGATTACGAGACATCGGCTTCCTGTGGTTGGAAAAAGCGCGTCAGGAGAAAGCGTTCGCTTTGTGCAACTGACAGATCTTCACTTGCAGCCAGGCGACGCGCGGATGCGGCAGATCGCAAAAAACGTTAAGGAGCTCAAACCGGACTTCGTCGTTTTTACTGGTGATTCGATTGACCGCTCCGACCGGATTCCTGAGCTAGGGAAGTTTCTGGATATGCTCGATCCGGCTACGCCAAAATTCGCGACCGTTGGTAACTGGGAGTATTGGGGAAATGTAAACTTCTCCGACTTGGGAAAGACTTACGCAGATCGAAACGGGCGGCTTTTGATCAACGAAACGGCTGCTTTTTTGCATGGTGGTCAACGTGTTCTGGTAAGCGGGCTGGATACCGAGCAGGGAGGCAGCCCAAGCCTGACGTTGGCTTTGCGTAATGTGGAGCCTGCGGCGAATCATGTCGTGCTCGCACACTGCCCCATTCAGCGGGAACAAATCGCGGCGGAAATTTCAAGGAACCAAAACGACCCCTCGCTTCCCGATCTGAGCCGCTACTCGATCCAGTGCGTGCTATCCGGCCACACCCACGGCGGGCAGGTGACGGCATTTGGAGCTGCACCGTATTGTCCGCCCGGCAGCGGACGCTATGTGAGGGGCTGGTATAAGGATGCGTCGCCTCCGCTTTATGTCTCTCGCGGGCTTGGTAACTCGATTTTTCCCGCCCGATTTTGCGCGACGCCCGAAATTGCCTGCTTCGATTGGATGCTCGAAAAGACAGTGTAGAGATACCGCGAATACTTCGTAGGGCACCGGCAAATCATCAATCGTAAATCATCAATCATAAATAGATAAGCCCTTGCGCACAGGAAACCGCACTCGCTAGTCTCCGCGCCCCATGTCTCACCTTCTTCCATCACGCCCGCCGGGTCTCGACGACTCGCTGGTGTTTGCGATTGTAGCCAGTAGCTACAACCGCGAGTTTGTGGATGGGCTCGTGAATGGTGCGCGAGGGGAGCTTGCGGTGCTGGCGCCGAAATCGCGGGTGGAGCTTCATGAGGTTCCCGGTTCCTTTGAAATCCCGCTTGCTGTGCAGACCGTTGCTGAGCGTGGAAATGCCGCCGCGATCCTGGCTTTTGGCCTTCTTTGGCAAGGCGAGACGCTGCATGCCAGCCTCATCGCCACTGCGGTGACCGGAGCGCTGATGGATATTTCGCTCAAGCACAAGCTGCCTGTTTTGCACGAGGTGCTGGTGATTCAAACGGAGGAGCAGGCGTGCGCCCGTTGTCTCGACACGGAAATCAATCGCGGCGTGGAAGCAGCGCGCGCCGCTGTCGCCATGCTGGCTGCGCTTAAAAAAATCAACTCTCCCGCATCATGAGCAAGCGTCGCGAAGGCCGCGAAGCAGCGGTTCAATATTTATTTCAACAGGATGTGCAGGCCGATCGCGGCTCGGATTTCACCGAGCATTTCTGGGAGCTGCGTGAAGGAAATAAAAAGGTGCAGGAGTTTGCCGCCCGTCTTGTGGAGGGGGTAAATCAGCATCTTCCCTCTATCGATGAGCGGATCAAAAAATACGTAATCAATTTTGATATCGAGCGCATCACCGTGGTGGATCGCAATGTCCTGCGTCTTGCGATTTACGAAATGCTGCACTGTCTCGAGGTGCCGCCCATTGTCGCAATCAACGAAGCCATCGAAATCTCGAAACGCTTTGGAGGCGATGAATCCGGTAAATTTGTGAACGGTATCCTAGATAAGGTGAAACTCGAGCTGACCCGTCCGCTTCGCGAAGCCGCGCCGAAACAAAGCCAGTAGTCCACGGAAAACACAGAAAGACGAGGAATGAAGACATCCCTTTATCAGAAACCTTGGACCGCTCAGATGTCACGAATTGAGGTTTTTTATGAGAAAATGTTTTGCAGCCTTTTTCTTCCCGTGTGTTTCCGTGTCTTCCGTGGACCAATATTTCCATAGCGCATGGCTTTCGGATTTCTCAACAACCTCTGGCAAAAATTCACCGGCAAACCGGTGGATTGGGATGAATTGGAGGAAAGTCTCTTCCGTGCTGATCTTGGCGTCGGGATGAGTATGCGGATTTTAAACATCCTGCAGGAGAGCAAAGACAAGCTGACTGCCGACACCATTGTGGAAGTTGCGCGTGAGGAAATCATGAAAGTGTTGCCTCGCGAAAACTGGACGCTGCGTCCGCTTCCTTCCAAGCCGAAAGTCGTGCTCGTTGTGGGCGTGAACGGCACGGGGAAGACAACCTCCACCGCCAAGCTCGCCGCGCTGCTTAAAAAACGCGGACACAAAGTCATGCTCGCCGCCGCCGATACCTTCCGCGCGGCCGCCATCGAGCAGCTCTCGATCTGGGCGGACCGTATCGGATGTGACATCGTGAAAGGACAATACAACGCCGATCCCGCCGCGCTTTGTTACGACGCTTATCAGAGAGCCGATAAAGAAAACGTTGAGTTTCTGCTCTGCGACACCGCAGGGCGTTTGCACACCAAGCACAACTTGATGAACGAGCTCGGAAAGGTGAAGCGCGTGTTGCAAAAAGCCGATCCATCCGCACCGCATGAGGTGCTGCTCGTGGTGGACGCGACAACTGGCGCAAACGCCCTCCAGCAAGCGAAAGAATTTCACGCTGCGGCGAATCTTACCGGCATCATCTGCACCAAACTCGACGGAAGCGGCAAAGGTGGAGTCGTCGTTGCCATCCAAAACGAGCTCAATCTCCCCACGCGTTTCATTGGCACAGGGGAAAAACTCGAAGACTTCGCCTTGTTCGAAAGCCAGCAGTTTGTGGGGCAGATGATTGAGAAATAGCGGGAACTAATCCCGGCTTTGTAAATATATCTTCTGTGTCATTTTTGTCATATGAAGACGATCTCGATCATTGAGTTACATGACAAAACCGACTGCTGGTTGAGGCGTGTTGGTATGGTGCAAGAGATTGTTGCGACAGAGCGAGGGCGGCCGGTGGCGCGTTTGTTGCCGCCCGCAAAAGTGCAAACAGGAAATCCGTTTCAAAAGCGGAAGCTCCTTCCCTGTGTGGCGGCTCTAATTAATCGCCCTTTGTATGGACGGAAAAGCAAGGAGATCGTTTCCGATACACGGGACTGAAAGCAGTCTGAGTGAATACTCAAACCGTCGGCTTTCATAAAGCTAGTGATTTTTTGATAGAGCCGCTCTGAGCATGCGCCGCTTGCGTTTGATGCCGTTTCGCCACGCACTATTTGTAGAAAGAAAAAGGATTTTTCTGCGTGCGTCCTGAGACAGGACGGGTCAAAACCTTAGTGGATAACTAATTAGATTACTTTATGAAAAAATTAACTTCCTCGAAATTGTTGAAGCATGGCTTGGTCGCACTCGCTGCGTTTGGATTGCTCGCCTGCGATAAAACAGCTCCTGAAACAAAGAGTGATGCGCCACCCGCTGCAAATCCGGATGCCGTAGAAAAACCAGGTTCTACAACATCCGAGCTCAAAGCTGCGGAGCCCACCAAGGAAGATATCGCCAAGGTCGCTTCGGTTTATGGATTTGTCGCCCGCCTGCCAAAAGACACGGATAATTTCTCCGCCTTGTATCGCGCTCACGATCTGTGGACTCAGGTCAATAACAGTAAATTTACAGCCGCACTGCTGGATCTGCCTTTCTTGAAGGCTGATCAAGGATTTCAGGACTTCCTGACGAAATGGCGGACTGACGAAAGCATCCAGCGGGCGAAAGGCTATGCCGAGGCGCTTTTTGGATCGGAGTTCATCATCGCTCAGCCGACGGAAGGTGTGAAAAAGTGGAAGCCGTGGACGGATATTTTATCGGAGATGCAATCGTTGCGCTTTCAAAGCATGATCGAGGCTGCGATGGCCGGGAAAAGCCCGAATGACCCGACCGCGATGCGCGAAACACTGATGCAAAATGCCGGTGATCTGATTCCGCTCGCCGCCAAGGCGGAAATCCCACCGATGTTGTTCATCATGAAAACGGGCCCGAAAAAGGCAGAAATCGAAAAGGAGATGAACGCAATGTTGGAAGGAGTTTTACAAATGCTCCCTCCTTATATCGAGAAGCAGAGCTTCAAGGTTTCTGATCAGTATGACTTCCAAAGCCTGATCGTGACAGCAAGCAAGGCGGTTCCACCGGGGCAGCAGGAGGAGCTTTTGCAGGGGATGAAAAACATGATCGGCAATGACGCCGAGGCAGAGAAAGCCATGAAGCTGCTCATGGAAAAGAAGCTCGAGCTCGCTTGGGGTTGGGTGGAGGATTACCTGGTGCTTTCGCTCGGGAGCGATCATGCGCATGTGAAGTTTGTTAAGGATCCATTGGAATCCGTCCTTGCAGTCAGCGGGGTTGCGAGCCGCGTGGTGGCTTATGCCGGGAAGAAGCCATTGTCTTTTGGTTATGTAAAACAAAGCGCGTTTGAGGCGCTGAGCGAGCCATTCAGCACGTTGGAGATTTTCAATGAACTGGCTGCTGATCTAGAGAATGTCTTTTTGCCAGAGGCTCTGACTGCGATGCGGAATGATCTAAAGGGGATGGACGCCAGAATTGCCGATGTTTTTGTGGCGAAATACGACACGCTGGTTTCTGTCGGCTGGCTGGAAAACGGGTTGCACAGCGAGATGTTCGGTGGTGTGCGGATGAATGGGTTTCAAACCACGGGGCCACTCGGTTTCGGAAATCTGCTTAGTCCGGCGACTTTGATGCTCATCAATAGCCGCGCGAACAGCAAGGAGTCGGCAAAGACGACCGATCTTCTACAGGACGCCGTGGCGATGATCTGGGGTTGGTATGACAAATATGGACGCACGATGATCCCTGAAGAATCGCGTCAGACGTATGCAGGTGTGGAAGCGATGGCACTTCCGATGGTTAAGGATTTCTGGAGTTCTTCACGGCTCCTGGGTAAGGCGCTGGGTGATGAATCAGCCTTTGTGGTGGATCTGGCCGGCAGCATGAAGGACATGCCGATGGTGCCCCCGCAGCTGACAGAAACCGGACGCGTTCCCCGGATTGCTTATGTGAGCGAGCTGAAAGATCGCGCTGCACTCTCCGAGGCATGGAAAGGCTACCAGAGTGTGATCAAACGGATCGTGAATTTCATCCCGCCGCAAGAAGGAATGCCGCCGCTCGACGAGCCGCAAACCCGCAAGGAAGGCGATACCGACATCTATTTCCTGGCACTTCCAATGACCTTTGGTGATCTTCTGCCGCACGTGGGAGCCAGCGCGAACCGCTGGATTCTCAGCACCTCGCCTTCACTGACCAAGGAACTTGCATCCAAAGCTGGTGCGCCTGTCGCAGGTTCTGCACTGGGTGCGCGCGGTCAGATGAGCTTCACGGCGTTGTGGGATTTTGCTGATCACTGGCTGAAGCTGGCAGGTGCAAATATCAAGGATCTGGCTAGCGAAAAAGACGCGCTCGAGTTTGAAGAAGCCCGTCCGATGATCGAAGCAGTCCTCAAACTCGCTCGTTGCATTGAAGGAGCCGACTGGCAGTTCACTAACGAACAAGGCGTTTCGCATCAGTCCACCCATCTCCAGTTCCACGATTTGAAATAACGGCGTCGTCCGTAGTTTAGTTTAGGACGTCCCGCCCAAAGGAGCTAATTTTCAGACCTTGACGGGCTGAGAAACTCGCGATGGTTTGGTTGCTTTGCGAAGCAGCCATCGTCGTGCGGCGTTGAGGCCGGTTCATTTATCCTAAAAACCGCATTAGAGTCCGCGAAACACGAGGAACACGCGGAAACAAAGGTAATTCTGATAAGATGGCCGTTCACCCATTGGGTGCGTTGCACCCTGGCTCTAAATTGTTTTCTTTCTGCGTGTTTCGCGTGTTTCGCGGATCTTATTCATTGATTTAGGTTTATATTACCTTTGAATTTATTGTGCGCTTTCCGTGTAGCCTTCAGCGGACAGATAAACTTCTAGTTCGGAAATAACCGTGCCCATAGTTTTACTGGCATCATTTGCAGCTATAGTGCGGTTGGAATCAAAGATATAGCTTAGCGATTGCTCCAAAATTTGAGGAGAATTTGAGCCTTCACGAATTATAAATCGTGCTACTCCTTTTGATGTTTTCGGAAAGGCAGTAGTCACTCCTCCTCCAAAGGGCATATTAGTATCCTTTCCGCGCATATAAAAACTAGAGACGTGTATATCATTACCAGGACCGAATACGGTGATTGCGAATTGCGCTGCCGTATAGGTGATACCTCGAGATCCTACAACTTTGGCGACTACAACATCCGTTAGCTCATTCACAAAATAATATTTGAAGCCATTTGATTTGCCATAAGTCAGCAATGTCCCTTCTCCTGTATCTGTGTTAAGAATGGCGAATGTACGTTGAGAAAAGGTAGACTTGTTGGAATCTCCAATTTTAGTCGAGGAGAGTGTTCCTCGAAGAATGATTAAAGTCGCTTCTGATGGGCTTCCGATAAAAGTCATTACAAGTATGGTGATTAAAAGCTTAAATGGTTTCATGTTTTGGAATCTGGGCTGAGAATGAGATTAAGCAATTTTTTCTTTGTATGTCGGTAATCGCAGTGATTTTAGCCGTCATAGTTGATTGATTTTTAGCCTTGTTATAGTTTTTTAATGCCTTACGCCAGAATCGCCTTGGCGACTTTGCCATGCACGTCGGTGAGGCGGTAATAGCGGCCTTGGTGCTTGTAGGTGAGCTTTTCGTGATCAATGCCGAGCTGATGCAGAATGGTCGCCTGGAGGTCGTGAACGTCCATCGGGTTATCGGTGATGTTGTAGCCGAAGTCGTCGGTCGCGCCGTGAACAGTGCCTGGCTTGATGCCACCGCCTGCCATCCAAATCGTGAAGCAGCGTGGATGATGATCGCGTCCGTAATCGGTCGCGGTGAGCTTGCCTTGCGAATAGGCGGTGCGGCCGAATTCCCCACCCCAGACGACGAGGGTGTCGTCGAGCATACCGCGCTGTTTAAGGTCGTTGATGAGTGCGTAGCAGCCGCGATCGACGTCGGCACACTGGCGTTTGATGGCTCCGGGCAGTCCGCCGTGTTGATCCCAGCCGGGATGATAGAGCTGGATGAAGCGCACATCGCGTTCGGCGAGACGGCGTGCAAGGAGACAGTTTGCCGCGAAGGTTCCGGGCGTGCGCGCTTCTTCGCCGTAGAGTTCGTAAGTAGAGGTTGGTTCCCCGGAGAGATCGGACACTTCTGGAACGCTTGTCTGCATGCGATACGCCATTTCGTATTGCGCGACGCGGGAATTGATTTCGGGGTCACCCAAATCTTCAAACTGCGTGGCTTGTAATTCCGCGAGACGATCCAGCATTTTGCGCCGACTTTCGCCGGTGACGCCGTCCGGATTTTGCAGGTAGAGCACCGGATCGCTCCCGCTTCGGAATTGCACGCCTTGATGAATACTTGGAAGGAAACCGTTTCCCCAAAGCCGGGAGTAGAGCGGCTGATCGATGCGGTCCTTGGAAATGAGGACGACAAAGCCCGGGAGGTTTTCGTTCGCATTGCCGAGGCCGTAGCTGAGCCACGAGCCCATGCTGGGACGCCCGGCGAGCTGGTGTCCGGTCTGGAAAAAAGTGATCGCTGGATCGTGGTTGATATGTGGCGTGTGCATGGAACGAATGAAACAGACGTCGTCTGCGATTTTGGAAGTCCACGGCATGAGATCACTCACCCACGCGCCGGATTGTCCGTGTTGACCAAATTTAAAAATGGAACCAGCGAGCGGGAGACGCGCTTGGAAGCCAGTCATGCCGGTGAGACGCTGTCCGTTGCGGATGCTTTCCGGAAGATCCTGGCCGTTCATCTCGTTGAGCTTGGGTTTGTAGTCGAACAGATCGAGATGTGAGGGCCCGCCTGCCATGAAAAGGTAAATGATCCGCTTCGCCTTGGGTGCAAAATGAGGCGCGCTGAGGATGCCGGGCATTGGTGCGGCGGAGGCGGATGGGTTTAAGAGCTGCGACAGAGCGATGCCGCCCATGCCCATGGCAAAGCGACCGAAGAAGTCGCGGCGGCTCATGCCGAAATTGATGTTGTCGCAAAACATGGGGAGAGAAGGAAAAAGGAGGAAGGATTAAGGAAGAAGGATTAAGGAAGAAGGTTATCTGCGGAAGACGGCTTCGTCGTGATTGAGGATGGCTTTGGCGAGAACGGTTGCGGCGGCGAGCTCGGCGGGTGGGATCGCAGAGTCGGATTTAGCTTCACCAAACTGAACCAGCTTTCCGGCGTTTTCAGGCTGGGCAGTGAATAGCGCGAGCTGCTCTTCATACATTTGGTTCAAAATCGCTTTCTCTTTTGGCTGGGGGTGGCGTCCGGTGATGAGACGGAAGACAAAAGTCGTTCGCGCGTCGGTATCCGCGCCGCCTTCTTTGATCATTCGCTGTCCGATGAAACGGGCGGCTTCCACGATTTGGACATCGTTCAAAAGCGCGAGCGCCTGAAGTGGCGTGCTGGTGCTTTGGCGTTTCACGGTGCAATAGCTGCGATCGGCGGCGTCGAAAGTGACCATGGATGGCGGCGGAACGGTGCGCTTCCAGAACGTGTAAAGTGTGCGGCGATGAAGATCATCTCCTGTGCCCTGCCCGTAGTTTGGCTTGCCCGAAACCAATTCCTCCCAGAGTCCAGGCGGCTGATAGGGTTTTACGGAAGGACCGCCGGTCTTTTCCACGAGGAGACCGCTGCTTGCCAGCGCTTGATCGCGCAGCATCTCGGCGGTGAGGCGACGAACCGGGCTGCGTGCGAGTAGAAGATTTTGTGGATCTTGCGTAATGGCGGGTGCGTTTCCATGGGACGCCTGTTGGTAAGTGGCAGACATCGCGATCTTTTTTAGGAGCGCTTTGTAGTTCCAGCCGTCTGCGATGAAATCCCGCGCGAGCCAGTCGAGTAATTCAGGATGCGTCGGCGCCGCGCCTTGCGTGCCGAAATTATCGCTCGTCTCCACAAGACCGCGTCCAAACATCATCTGCCAGGCGCGATTCACCGTGACGCGGCTGGTGAGTGGATGTTCAGGATCGAGAAGCCAGTGGGCGAGACCGAGACGATTACGCGGAGCGTTTGCGGGAAATGGCGGGAGAAATTTGGGCGTGTCGGCGGTGACTTCCTCGCCGTGCTGATCGTAATCGCCTCGTTTCAAGATGAATGCCTTTTTCGGCTGCGGAAGCTCCTGCATCACCATGATTTCGGGGATTGCTTCGATAAAAAGACGCTGCTCGTCACGGGCTGCATGAAGCTCGCTGGCGGCCTGTTTGGCAGGCGGATGAATATGCTGGATGAAAAACTCGAACAGCGCGGTATTTTGCTCCGGCGTCGGCACAGGCGCATTCCACGCGCTTTGTAAATCGTCCCGTCCTGCAAGCTGGCCCGCCTCGAGGGAGGTAAGCGCTCGGTGAAAGACGCGGAATTCATCCACCATGCCATCCTTGAATCCGGCGTCGCGGAAACGGTAACCAATGGCGAGATCGGGCTCGGCTCCATAGGTAATATCTTTGGTGAGTCCGTCACGAATGATCTCGAGTTCCGCGAGGCTGCCGTTGAGATAGATATGTGTCCCGGCTGCCCGGCTGGAGCCATCGTAGGTGACCGTGAGGTGCGTCCACGCGCCTGCTTCCACTTTGGTTTTGCTGAGCACCTTGAGCGAGTTGCCCGGCCACATGTAATGCAGCCCGAACGCCACGCGCCCGTTTTCTAAAAGTAGCTCGTAGCCGCGGCTCCCGGCATCAATCGGAGCTTTGGAGTGGTGTACGATTACCGCGCGCTCTGTGATGTGTGCAGGGCGAACCCAGATGCTCGTGCTAAACGCGTCGGCGCGATTGAAGTGAGCGGCACCCGGAATAAAGAAACCATTTTCGCCGTCGAGAAGAGCGCCTTGTCCGACTTTGCCGGGAACGAGCTTCGGCTCCTCGAAAACCTTCCCCGGTTTGGCTGCGTCTGCGGCATTGGACAGGGTCTTTTCTTGCATGCTCTCAAAATCAAACGCGACTGTGGCGTCTTTGATTTCCGGCGGTGGGCCTTTGTCCTTTAGCCATTCCGCAAACGCCGTCGAAGCTGTTTCGCGCATTGCGGCGACTTCTTTCTCCTTGGCAACGATCTTTTCGTGATATGAAGCGAGTGTCTTATCCTGTTCATCCGTGGAAAGCAGCATCGCGGGCACCGGCATGGCTTCGGTGAAATGGGAGGTCTGTCCGGATTCATCGATGTTTTGAAAAAACGAAAACATCGAGTAGGTGTCGCGTGCCGTGATGGGATCGTATTTGTGATCGTGGCAGCGGGCACATTCAAAAGTCGCTCCGAGAAATGCGGTCCCGAAGGTGTTCACGCGATCCACGACATAAGCGACCCGGAATTCCTCCTCCACGATGCCGCCTTCCTCGTTCTGGTTGTGGAGCCGGTTGAATGCGGTGGCGAGGCGCTGCTCCCTGGTTGCGTTGGGAAGAAGATCGCCCGCAAGCTGCCAGGTTGCGAACTGATCGAACGGGAGATTGTCGTTGAACGCTTTGATGACCCAGTCGCGATAAGGCCACATCGGACGGTAACGGTCAGCCTGATAGCCATGCGTGTCGGCATAGCGCGCGAGATCGAGCCATTCGGTCGCGACGCGCTCGCCATAACGAGGCGAGGCTAGGAGACGATCTACGAGCTGCTCGTAGGCGGTAGGGGTTTGGTTGGCGAGAAAAGCATCCGTCTCTGCGGGTGTAGGAGGGAGTCCGGTGAGATCGAGCGTGAGACGGCGTATCAAACGTTCTTTGTCGCTGGCTGGTGAAGGGGACAGTTTTTCGGTTTCGAGCCTGGCGAGGACGAACCGATCGATCTCGTTTACCGGCCAGCTTGCGTTTTGAACCGCAGGCAGTTCCGGCTTTTTCATCGGCGTGTATGCCCAGTGCGTCCCGTAAGGTGCACCTTCCTCGACCCAGCGTTTGAGTGTGGCGATCTCCGCCGCTGTCAGCTGCCGGGTGGCTTTCTTCGGCGGCATGATTTCCTCCTCGTCGTGGGAGAGAATGCGGGCGATCAGCTCGCTGTCCGCCACTTTGCCCGGCGTGACAACCGTGATGCCGTCGAGCGTGCGATAAAGCCCGTCTTTTGTATCCAGCCGCAGCTTGGCTTCGCGGGCTTCTTCATCCGGGCCGTGGCAGTGAAAACAGGCGTCGGATAAAACCGGGAGAACATCGCGCGCAAAATCCACCGGCTCCGCAAATGACGGAAGCAGACTGCATAGCAAAATGAGACCGGCTTGGATGGACGCGAATTTCACAGGAAAGGTTCTATTCGCAGTTGCGTGAAAAATTAGCCCCTCGCTTTAAACCGGCGAATGCTTGCGCATGCTGTTCATGACTTCCTTCATGTCGTCTGCGCTGAAGATACTACTTCCGGCAACGAGCGTGTCTGCCCCGGCGGCGATACTGGTTTTTGCCGTCTGAAGATTAATGCCGCCGTCCACTTCAATCCGGAAATCGAGCTGGTGTTTTGCGCGGAGATCGCGAGCACGGCTGACTTTATCCATCATCTCGGTCATGAACGCCTGACCGCCGAAGCCCGGCTCGACAGTCATGATCAGGACTAGATCCACGCGATCCAGATACGGCTCAATTTCGGCGAAAGGCGTGCCCGGTTTGAGGGAAATGCCCGCGGTGCAGTTTGCAGCGCGGATTTCTGCGAGCGTTGCGGCGACATCGCATTCGGCTTCGACGTGGATGGTGATGTTTTGCGCAATCTTGCTAAAACGACGCCAGTAGTGATCCGGGCGCATGATCATCAAATGCACATCCATCGGGATGGTCGCAACCTTTGCGACAGTTTCACAAAATGCCGGGCCGAAGGAGATGTTGTCCACGAGGTGACCGTCCATGACGTCGAGGTGGAGCCAGTCGGCACCGGCTTGCTCGACGTGGAGGATTTGTTCGTGCAGATGGCCCCAGTCAGCCGCAAGCACGGAGGGGGCGATGATGAGTTTCGGAGCGTTCATAGAGGGATTCGTGTCCGGGTTTTTAGTGTTAAGTTTTAGTTAAGGCAGGGCGTCATGAGTTTCCTATCAACGATCAACCGCGCTGCACTAGCGCGCTATTCCAGCGGCGGCATGGTGTAAGTATGCCACAAGGCCAGCAGTTCGGTTCCATAAAAAACCCAGATTACGGCACCAAGCGCGAGGTAGGGACCAAACGGGATTTTCGAAGACCAGTCACGGCGTCCGATGGCGATGGTAGCCACGCCGACGATTGCACCGACGACCGAGGCGATGAGCATGGTTGCAATGGTCGCCTTCCAGCCAAGGAAAGCGCCGATGCATGCCATGAATTTTACATCACCAAAACCCATGGCTTCGCGGGTAAAGGAGAGCGATTTAGCTGTGCCGGAAAATGATTTGAGCTCGTTGAGATTGTATTCCTGATCTGCGACGGTAAGGCGCTCATACACACTGCGGATGACAATGTTTTCATGCCGGGCTCCTGCAACTTCGATCGCGGTGCAGTCGAGGACGAGCACGTCTTTTTCGTTGCTGAAAAGATCCATCCACTCGTGGGTTTTACCGCCGATTTTAAGCTCGGCGGTATCGTCTTTGGAAATCCACTCAAACTCGGAGGCAGGGTCAAATTTCATCCGCTTTTTACCAAACGCCATTTTGCCAGCGTTGGAGACGAACCAGAGCATTCCAAAGCCGGTTGCAGCGCCGATGGCTCCCCACATCAGACCTTCGAGGTGCGAGTTGGTGCCGTGAAGAAGGGGAGTGATCACACTGAAAATCAGCCCTGCAACCGCGCCGCCAATCGTGATGCCATCGGGAATGATGTAGTGCTCGATATCAATGAAGGTGGCAACAATCAGCAGAGAGATAAAAGTCCAGAGACCGAACCCGATAATCCAATGTGACAGGCCGATGTGCAGCCATACGGCGAGGAAAAGTAGACCGGTGAGCAGTTCGACTGCAAAATAACGAAACGCGATTTTGCAGCCGCAATTTGCACACTTTCCCCGCTGTATAAGCCAGGTGACCAGCGGGATGTTGGCGTGCCAGGGTATCTGATATTTGCATTCCGGACAAAACGACCGTTTTGGTTTGTCCACGGAAAGATCGCGCGGCAGGCGATAGATACAGACGTTGAGGAAGGAACCGATGGAACAGCCGAGATAAAACGAAAATCCGGCCAGGAGAAAATTGAGCAGTTTGAGTTCGGGTTCAGACACGATGCGCAGTGAACGCAGTCTGCGCTCTCCGGTCAATCATGCAGCCGGGACTATGCGAGTCTGGTCTCCGCTTTACATCATTCCGCCTCAGGCGCTGCTATTGTTCGATGAATCCGGCTTTACCGTATCGCCCGCTGGTAGCGATTTAGATGGATCGTGTGAAGGAATCGCTGGATGGATCGTGCCCCCGAAAAAGCGCTGGAAGAAACGCCTGGGTGCAGAATTTCCATTTTCTTCATCCACCACTTCTTGATACGACGCCTGCTTTGCCTGCTCCCATGGTCCCGCAAATCCCGGTGCGCCTACCATCATTTTCTTTTCAGCGCGGGCATAGATTTCAAGTTCACGAGACAGTTTGGAATCGGGTTGCTCGTTCAGTGACTGAATTTTAATCCGCAAATTTTCATTTTCCTGCCGGATGGATTCGGTCTCCTTTTTCAAGCGGCTGATGGTGCTGGCTTCGATTTCCATCTTGTCGCTGAGCATGGATCGATAGCGGCCGTGCTCCAGCTTGAGCTTGAGGTGATGATACAGCGCGATGAGCAGTAAAACGCAGCCAGTGTAAAATCCCCAAGCGAAAGGATGAGTCAGTGCCTCTTTCATAAATTTTTGAATCAGATCAGGCTTTCGCCTTGGTCTCGTAATGCGATTTCACTCCGCTGCCAAATCGCACGATCTCGTTCTTTTCGTTGAGAAGCGCCACGCGGGGCTGGTGATTGACCGCCTCCTCGGGCGAAAACTGTGCGAAATTCATGATCGTGAGCCGGTCGCCGGGTTTTCCGAGATAGGCGGTCGCGCCGTTGAGCTCAATGATACCTGCGTTGCGGGGCCCCATGATGACGTAGGTTTCAAAGCGCGAGCCGTTGGCGAGATTGGAAACCAGAATTTTTTCATAAGGAAGCAAACCCACTTTTTCCGCGAGATCGGCAGAGATCGTCATGCTGCCCTCATAATCCACGCACGCTCCGGTGATGGTGGCTCGGTGAAGTTTGGATTTCAGCAAGGTAAGCTGCATTGCAAAAATCAGAATGCGGTGAAATTTCCGAAAAGCAAGACTCGGGAGGGTTGCTTTTCGGTGCCGTCGGTGCCGGTCAATTGGAAGAGACGCGCGAAGTATGCAGATTCGGCATTGTCAGCATTGATTCACTCTGCAAGTTTCCCGCCCCCGTGAACGTTCTCATCGCCGCATTAATAAGCGCCGCACTGCTGGTGATTCAGCTATGTATCAGCGGCACGCGCATGGTCTGGAGTCTTCCAGCGTATGCAATCATCGCGGTTGCGGGACTACTCGCCGTTTTCTCAAAACGTGAATCAATTTCGTCCGCTGCGCGATGGTGCCTGATCGTGTCGGGCGTTTTCTTTTCCTATATAATCTGGAGGGCTGCGAATTCACCGGTGGAATATGTCGCGAGACATGATCTTTACATGGTTCTGGCGTGTCTGATCGTTTATTTGCTCACGATTTTCAATCTGCGCGACCCGAAGTTGCGCACGATGATTTTGATCACCCTCTTTTTACTCGCACTAGTGGAGGTGGTGATTGGGATCCGACAATTTCGGGTTGGGGATGAATGGATGCCTTTTGGATTAATCCGTCAGGCTGGTTCACACCGAGCCAGCGGCACATTCATTAGTTCTATTCATCTTGCAGGCTTTCTGGAGGCAGTTGCGCCTTTTGCGTTAGCATTGGCAATATGGGGATTTAAAGCAGTGTGGAGCCGCTTGCTTGCAGGTTACGTCGCTGGTTTTTGCTATTTCGGTGTGTTGATTACGGGAAGCCGTGGAGGTTGGTTGAGTTCGGGTTTTTCATTGGTGGTTTTTGCTGCGATTGGGCTTTATTTGCTCAAAAAATCAAAACCAAGCTATTTTGCACCCGCTGTCATCTCGGTGGTGTTTTTGATGATATTGCTACCTATGGGTGCGTTTGCGTTGATGGATCGCAATATCATGATTTCAGGGCGTTTAAGTAGGATGTATCACTCTCCTGATCCGGCCAAAAAAGACGCTTATGATGTGCGTCAATATAGTTGGGCTGCTGCATTGGATCAGTGGCGTGAAGCTCCCGTAATGGGCACGGGTGCGGGAACGTATTTATTTAAGGGTCGGCAGTATCGCAGACCCGAACTGCAGGGCGATCCCGTGCATGCGCATAGTGATTACCTGGAGCTGTTGGCAGAATATGGGGTGGTTGGCGCAGTCGGTATGACGGCATTTTTGCTGATTCATATAGCTGTGGGTTGCATTGGACTTCGCAAACTCGCGAAAACTCGAATAAGAGACCATTACAACGCCGATACTGGAATCTGTCTGGCGTTGCAGGTTGGAGCGCTCACTGCCGTTGCCGCATATATTGCGCACTCAGTGGTGGATTTTAATCTGCATCTTCCAGGCAACGCCCTGTTTTTTGCCTTTATTTTTGGAATACTAGTCGCGCCTGGTCTTCACAAACCCCAAGCTCAACTAGAAGGAGGAAAAGGATTCGTTTTATTGGTACGCGTGGCCCTTCTCGGGATTGTGCTAGTTTTGTCGGCTCAATGTTTGCGCCGCTTGCGCCCTGAATATTTGGCAGAGAAAGCGCGGGTTTCACTGCGCGAAAAAAATATGGATCTTGCAGGATATTTTGCGAGGCAAGCTATTGCGCTGGATGACCGCAATCCACAGTCACTTTATTATCTCGGCAAATCGTTGCTGGTGAAATCAGAAAAAGTTTCAAAGGATCAGCGCACCGAAACTCTGCATAAGGCCGGTCAGGCTATGGACAAGGCTTTAGAGTTGTCTCCAGACGATGTGATTTATTGGATTCGCAAGGGACAGATATTAGACGCAAGCGGAAAGCTCGCGGAAGCAAGAAAGGCGTATGAGAACGCGGTAAGGCTTGATCCAAACTCAGGAATGGTTCGGATCTATTTTAGTAAGCACCTTAAAAATGCAGGACGCATGAAAGAGGCGCATGAGCAGGCGCAATTGGGTTATTTATTAGGCAAAGGGCCGGTGGTGCCACTTGTTCGTTCGTTGTCCGTGCAGCCATGGGATTTTCAAGAGTAGGGCCAAAGCAAAATATTTATTTTTTAATTGCTTTATAAGCAGGTCGCGCCACATTCGACCAAAGTCCTATAGCCCCCAACACAATTTAACATTTATGATCACAGCTAACACTCCCTCTAGCTTCAAACCCAAAAATATTCTGCGCGCTTCTGTTGCAGTAGTAATTGGTTTGACACTCTTTGCTTCAGCAGCAACGGCATCAGACGCAGGCCAGACTGCTATTCAGATGCAATTGAATACAATGGCTAACCAAGGAATCGTAAAGCCAGGCACAACCATTAGGACCGCGAAAGCTGCCGATTTAAATCTCGCTGTCTGCTTGGCTATTGAGGATCAGCTACAAAATCCAAACCCACTGATTGGTGTTACTATAAACGGAACGGCTGAAATTACAGCAAGTGCACTGCAGCCAGTTGGTGGTAAAGTTCGTGGTGATCGTAATACCGTTGCTTCGCAATTGGTGGCTACGGCAATTTCAACGGATGCTGCGATGTCAGATGAAGATTTCGCTGATGTTGTTGGGAAAGTCTATTCTGTGAACTCAGCTATACCGGGGGGGAATTTAACATCAGGAAAGATTGCTGTCATTGCTCAGGGTATTCAGTCTGCAACTGCATCCCAAGCTTTTGCGATGGGTGATGATGATGATATAACCAGTTCAAATTACTCAGTTCTGCTTGTTGGGGTGATTAATAAGATGAAAGGTGCCACGTACGCATCAGGAGACCAGCTTCAGGCTTTTGTTTCCGGATTGTATGATGAAAACAAAATTTCACCCATCAATGACGAAACATTTGCACTTGATGTGGCCCGGAAAACGGCATCTATAAACGGCGCAGGAGCAGGCGCTGTTCTTGGCGCGTATGTGGAAGATCGGATTTCAGGCGATACGGATTTGGAAACATTTGCCACCACCACGGTAGGTGATCCAAAGCTCCAAAAAGCACTTGGGGAAATTCTAGCACGCACGATGGTGACACACACGGACAAGTCCGATCTCGCCGATGCTCTTTCTGCCAGCATTTTGCTGAATGGTCAGCCAAAACCAAACTACGCGCTTGTTACGCAGGGAATACTCCGCGCAGGTGATGCTTCTGATGTGGCTGGAATTTTGGACGGCTTATTGCCTGCGGTGCAGCCAGACATCGTGAAACTGAGCAAATTTGCCGGTGTGATTTCTATACGAACAGGCGGCGATCAGGCCAAGCTCGTCAATATTGTTGATGAAGTAGTAAGCGGACAAAGCGCAATTAATAAGAGCACGTTGGGCGCAAGCATCATCTCAACGAGCGGTGTTGATAATCCTGAGTCGGCTGCAGCCGCAATTGGTGCGGTAATTGATAGTGACGCAGGTGTGAGTTTTAACTCCAGCTTGCTTCGCACCGCATTGGCGCAAGGAGTTGCAGCAAAAGTGAAAGCTTACTCCGCAGTTGGCTACATGGTTGGTGAAGTGATCGACCGCAACATTGCTGATGACGGATATATTGCTACGAATACAGCAGGACAGGTCACAAGCATAATGCTGAAGAACAGCAAAGCCGCGACTGATATTGCCTATCGCGTTGCAGCACTGAGTGGGGTCGGTATAGATAAAGCTGCGTTTGCAGTAGCGCTCTCAAATTCAAACAAGAAATTCGTAATCAACGCAGCAACTGGTGCATCGCTTGCAGATCCCCAGGATGCCGGTGATATTACCGCCGCAGCAGTAACTCATGATCCGACCTTCGACAAAGGCGCACTGGGTAAGGCGGCAGTAATCGCTGGCGTAGTTGCTACAGCAGTTGATGCAGAGGCAGCTGCAGACATCGGAGCAAAATTGGCAGCAAAGATGGCAAAGACAACGACCGCTCTCCGGCCTATCAAAATTTCGCTAGCGACCACCCTTGCAAAAAATCTCGCAAAAGCAATTCAGACAAAGCCAGGTGTGAACACGGCAAACAGAATGGACGAGTTGGGTGAAGTTGGTGCAGCAATTACTGGCCAGATTCTTGGTCAGTTCCCTGATACAGTTTCACTTTCGAAGGCAATCATTGGTGTGGGTAAGGCGCTCATCCTTTCACTAAACAAGAAAGAACTAGTCGATTCCAAGACACAAAAAGCTGATCTAACTGAAGCGCGGGATATTGTTGGAAGTATATTCCAGACAATTTTCACCAGCAGTCTGAGTGCAGCTACAAAAGCCGCCCTTTTGGGAACGGTTGCCGCACCCGGATCTATCGAGCTGGCATTCCTGAAAGCTACCGCTAAACCCGGAACGACCCACTATGTTCAAGTTCAGCAGGCTGTGGATGACGTTTTGAACGGTATGGGCGGCACCAAGTTTGAAGTTGGAAGCGACTACGATCCAATCACAGACAACGTGAACGGATAATTCAAATTCTGAAAACTATTACTAAAAGGCCGGACGATGAGTCCGGCCTTTTGGCTTTTTAAATCGAAAGATGATTCCTCTAGTAAGTGATGAAGTGTCCCGCCGCAGAACGTTTGCGATTATATCGCATCCAGATGCAGGCAAAACGACACTTACAGAAAAGCTGCTTCTTTATGGCGGGGCACTACAGCTTGCTGGTTCTGTGACTTCACGGAAAAGTCAGCGAGCGGCAACATCAGACTGGATGGAATTGGAAAGAAAACGCGGGATTTCGATCAGTTCAACGGTTCTGCAGTTTGATTACAGGGGTTACCGTATCAATTTGTTGGACACACCAGGACACAAAGATTTTTCGGAAGACACTTATCGTGTTCTGACCGCCGTGGACGCAGTGATTATGGTGATCGATGCTGGTAAAGGCATCGAAAGCCAGACCCGCAAACTATTTGAAGTGTGCAGGCGTCGTGGAGTGCCCATTTTCACATTTATCAATAAAGTTGATCGTCCAACAAGGGAGCCGCTTTCTCTCATCGACGAACTGGAAAGTGTGTTGGGAATCGGTGCCTTTCCTATGAACTGGCCGCTGGGAAGCGGGCCGAGCTTTAAAGGTGTGTTTGAGCGGCAGAACAAGGCCGTTCATCTTTTTGAGCGTACGCGCGAGGGTGCGTATCGGGCACCGGTGACGATTACGAACTTTGACGATCCATTTGTGCAGGAACGCATGGATCCATCCGACTACAGCAAGGCTTTGGAAGAGCTTGAAATGCTGGATATGGCGGGAAAGGAATACGACGAGGAGCTTGTTAAAAAAGGGGAACTGACGCCGGTGTTTTTTGGAAGTGCGATGAATAATTTTGGAGTGCAGCTGTTGCTCGACTCCTTTTTGGAGCGTTCATCTCCTCCGCTTGGCCGCGCAACGAGCGAGCGTTTTGTGGAACCTGAGAGCGATGTTTTTTCAGCCTTTGTTTTTAAAATACAGGCGAACATGGATCCAAAGCACCGTGATCGGATTGCGTTTGTACGGGTTTGTTCCGGTAAGTTTCAGCGTGATATGATGGTGACCCATACACAAAGCGGAGAAAAGCTGAGACTTTCAAGTTCACATAAACTGTTCGGTCAGGAACGCGAAACTGTCGATGAAGCATATGCTGGAGACATCGTGGGGCTGGTGGGACATTCCAATCTGGGAATTGGAGATACGCTTACGGAAGACCCTGCAATTTCATATAACGAGATACCACGTTTTCCGCCCGAGTGTTTTGCGCAGCTACTGAATCCAAATCCGTCCAAGTTTAAACAATTTCGCAAGGGGGTTGATCAGCTTCTCCAGGAGGGCGTCATCCAGGTTTTCTTTTTGCGCGATTCTGTGCAAAAAGTACCGCTTCTGGCGGCAGTCGGACCGCTACAGTTTGAAGTGGTGCAGTATCGTCTGGAGACAGAATACGGCGCTCCTTCACAACTGGAGACTGCATCTTGGAGCAGTCTCAAGTGGCTTGCCGCGGAAACAACCGCTGCGGATATTACGGCTTTAAAACTGCCAACTGGTTGCAGGATTGCAGATGACGAAAAAGGCAAGCCAGTCGTTCTTTTTCCGAGTTCATGGACGCTCGATTACTTCAAAAAGCAAAACCCGGATGTGTTGTTGCATGACGTCTCAGCGGACACTGCGGTGCAGGCCGCCTCCTAGGCCGCCTGTTTCCTCTTCTTTTCGGAACTGAGCATGCCGCAGCCAGCCGAGACATCGATTCCTCGGCGTTGCCGAACAGTGCAGGGGATGCCTGCCGTCTGAATCACTTTTTGAAACTCGAAGACAGCGGGTGAGTTTGTCGCACTTCCTTCATAACCGTTGGTTGGATTCAGCGGGATAAGATTGAGGTGAGCAGGTAAATGCTGGAGCAAGGCTGCTAGTTCCGTCGCCTGTGCGATGGAGTCGTTCACACCCGCGATTAATGTCCACTCGAAGAAGATTTTGCGTCCGGTCTTGGATGCGTAAGCTTTGCAAGCGTCCATTAGTTCTGAAAGCGACCAGCGCTTGCTCGAGGGAACGATGGAGACGCGTTTTTCCTGGGTGGACGCGTGGAGGCTGACAGCGAGGTTGTAAGGGTGTGGCTCGTCGGCAAGTTTCAAAATGCCAGGCACCACCCCGACGGTGCTGATAGAAATTTTGGAAGGAGCGATTCCAATACCTCGTGTATTCGAAATGATGTCGAGGGCGTTGATGACGCAATCATAGTTGTGAAGCGGCTCTCCCATGCCCATTAATACAAGGTTTCGCAATGGTGGATATCCGTTCTGGCGGAGGAAATGATTTGCAAACATGACTTGCGCGACGATTTCGCCGGGGCGCAGATGACGGGAGAAGCCCATTTGACCGGTGGCGCAAAAGACACAACCCATCGCGCAACCGACTTGAGTGCTGAGGCAGGCAGTAAAGCGTCCGGTGTAACCCATGACGACCGTCTCGACCTGCTGACCGTCGTTTAGCTCTAGAAGAAATTTATTAGTCAGGCCGTCATTGCTCTTCTCTGTTTTAACCAGTTTGAGTGTATCCAGGGTGCAGGTCTGATTTTGCAGGGCGGCTTGCAGCCATTTTTGTAAAGGAGCCGGAAAATGCACAGCTTGGGTGACATCGACGATAGGATCACGGTAGAGCGCGCGCCAGAGCGGCTTTGCATGCGTGGGGCTGATGCCATCCTGCAGTAGAAGCTTTTCCATCATCGAAAAAGTCAGGTCGTGCAGGGAAGATGAGGGCTGATCGGCAGAAGGCATGATGCGTTTTCAGGAAAAGAATGAGTGGCTGGGATGAACTTGGAAGCGTTAAGTTTTCAGAGGAAAACGTAGAGGAGATGTAGTTCGGGCGTCTCGCCCGAAGGTGTTGCTATTTATTTAGCTTTGAACCCGTTTTAGGGACTGATTGAGCGACGTCGAGTACGGCTTACAATGGGTAATAATCGGGGAGGTAGATCTCGCTCTCAAGCAGAGCGGCAAGTAGCTCCGGATGTTTCTCCGTAAGTAACTTGAGCCGTCTGCACTTAAATGGCGTTACGGCTGCCACTGCTGGAGTAGTTTTGCGCATTAGGCAAGTTTGGGGTCGGAAAGCGTTGTCAGCAATTTGAGCCGTGCGACGTACTTGGGAGAGATCCGTGACTGAAAGAGAAAGCCGAGGATTTCTTCATAAGCCTCAATTGCGCGAATTTTCTCATTTGGAAGTTTGGAACACTCTTTGCAGACGTGAATTTGATGCCCTTTTCCAGAGAGGCTGTCGTTTGGAAGCGAACGATTACAGATACGACAATAGTGAGGTATGACGTACGAGCTTTATTTGGGTTTGGTTCACAGGAAATGCGTGCCTGTGATTTGCTTCGGCATGGTAATGTCCAAATTATGGATGTTCTTTTTGCGTTTAGGCATTTCGTTTGTCTTGGTCTCGCTTGATAAGCCGGGTTTTGCGGAGACGCATCTCGCCGCGCATGACATAGATTACGAAAACTTGCGTTCCGTCGTAGCGGTAAAAGACGCGACAAGGCACCTCAATAATCTGCCTGTAACGTGACTGCCGCATTTCCGGCGGGCGGGAACCGCTTTCCGGCTGTTCTATAAACTGTTCGATGCGCTGGAAAACTCGTTGAACAAGACGGCAAGCCGTCTGCGGGTCATCTAGGGCGATGTAGTCGGCAATGGTGTCGAGGTCATAAAGAGCCGGTTCAGTCCAGACTAGCTCAGCCATCGTTCCATGCGTTTTTTTGCTTCGGTGTGGGTGACTATTCGCCCATCCTCCAAGGCGCGCTCGCCGCGAGCAATACCCTCCAAAATGCCGAGGCGTCTGTTAAGCGTGTCGAAAGCCTCTACGGCCATGAGGTAGGCGGCGGGTTTGCCGTGCTGGGTGATGAGCACTGCCTCCTGGTCGGATTCAAGGTCGGCGATGATTTCAGTGGCTTTTCGTTTGAGTGTGGTAACGAGTTCAGTTCGCATGAAGTGCTACTTTAGTGTCATTTTAATTCTAGAGCAACCGCAGAAACGGCTAAAACATGCTACTGAAAATAATGAAATCTCCCGCTCCTCACATCTAGGACGGACCGTGCCTCATCGCGCAGTTTTTTCATGAAAAACCAGTCCGTCACTTGACCTCGCTTTTGGCGGGCTTTACCCTCGCTGTTTTATTGTGGAAAAACCAAAACGTATTCTATTTGTTTGCACTGGGAATATCTGCCGCAGCCCGATGGCTGAGGGGCTTCTTCGTAATGCGTTGAAGAGTCGTAATGACGTGGAAGTGGCTTCGGCAGGCGTTGCGACGGGATATGGTCAGCCTCCTAGCACGAATGGAGTGGAAGCGCTCAAGATGCTGGGGATTGATATTCGCGGGATACGCAGCCAGCCGCTGAGTGATGAACTGGTGGAATGGGCGACGCATATTTATGCGATGACGCGTGGACACATGGACGCGATCCTGACTTTTTTCCCGGAAGCCGGGGACAAGACGTGGCTGGCTTGTGAATTTGAGCCTTCCCTTACCTCCTCGCCCGAAGTGCCTGACCCGATAGGGATGGGGTTGCTGGCTTATATCAAGACAAGGGACACCTTAAAAAAAGCCATACCTTCCATTATTAAACACATTGATACCAACGACATGAATACAGCCAGCCAGACAGAAGCGTCACCCACCACCAAAACGAAAATTGCACGCATTGCGATGGGAGCAGACCATGGTGGTTTTGAGATCAAAGAAACGCTGAATGCCGCTCTCGCAAAGTCTGGGTATTTGGTGCAGGACTTGGGAACTCATTCGACGATGTCGGTGGATTACCCGGATTACGCCGCACGCGTTTGCTCTCAGATTCTGGCGGGTGAGGCTGATTTTGGGATTTTGGTATGTAAAACAGGGATTGGAATGAGCATGACGGCCAATCGTTATCCGGGAATTCGTGCTGCGCTCGTTTCCAATGTCGCCGACGCCACGATTACCCGGCAGCATAATAATGCGAATGTGCTTTGTCTCAGTGGCAACGTCGTGAGCCCGCAGCAGGCGGTTGAAATTGCGGAGGCTTTTATCGGGACTTCTTTTGAGGGAGGACGGCATCAGACCCGCGTAGAGAAAATGGAGTGCAGCTGCGATGGTCAGAGAAACGGCAAGCCGCTGGTGATGGTGGATGGTGCGGTCGCACAATCCATTGAGCGCGAAAAGAAGCGTCAGTTTGAAGGCATCGAACTCATAGCGAGCGAAAACTTCACGAGCCGTGCGGTTATGGAGGCGCAGGGATCCTGTCTTACCAATAAATATGCAGAGGGATATCCTGGACGCCGCTGGTATGGGGGTTGTGAAAATGTGGATGTGATTGAACAGCTGGCGATAGATCGCGTGAAGGAACTGTTTCCCGGCTCAGAGCATGTGAACGTCCAGCCGCACAGCGGTTCGCAGGCGAACACGGCGGTGTATTTTTCGGTTTTGCAGCCGGGCGATCCGATCCTGACCATGGATCTCGCGCATGGCGGACATTTGACGCATGGCCACAAGGCGAACTTCTCAGGCCGGTTTTACACAGTGACTCATTACGGTGTGAGTAAGGAAAACGAATGCATTGATTATGATGCGCTCGCGAAGCTTGCGCTGGAAGTGAAGCCGAAAATGATCACTGCTGGTGCGAGTGCTTATCCACGCATCATTGATTTTAAGAGAATGCGCGAAATTGCCGACAGCGTGGGCGCTTATCTCTTTGTGGACATGGCGCATATCGCGGGGCTTGTCGCTGGCGGACAGCATCCAAATCCATGTCCAATCGCGGATTTCGTGACCACCACCACGCACAAGAGTCTGCGCGGTCCGCGTGGAGGAATTATTATTTGTAAGGAGAAATATGCGAAGGGGATTGATAGCCAGGTTTTCCCCGGAATTCAGGGCGGTCCACTCGAGCATGTGATCGCAGCGAAGGCGGTTTGTTTCCATGAAGCGCTACAACCATCCTTCAAGGCATACACTGCCCAGATCGTCAGTAACGCTAGGGCGCTTGCGGCGAGAATGACCCATAATGGCTACCGGATTACCAGTGGTGGAACCGACAATCACCTCATGCTTGTGGATCTGCGGCCGCAGGGACTGAATGGAAAGATTGCACAGGAGACGCTGGACCTGGCGGGTATCACCGTGAACAAAAACGGCATCCCGTTTGACACGGAGCCAATTACCAAGGGTGGAGGAATCCGGATCGGAACCCCGGCGGTAACGACGCGAGGAATGAATGAGGAGGACATGATGGAAATTGCCGACTTGATTCACCGCGCACTTCAGGCTCGAGAGAATCCGCAGGAGCTCACGAAGATTCACGAAGAGGTTCGCAAATTCACCAGTAAGTATCCGTTGCCAGGCTAGAAGCTGCTACGATTCGATCCGGCATAATTTTATGGCGTTTACCCTCAGCGAAGCACTGTCACTTCTTGAGAAGGCGGAAGCGGGAAGCCGACTTGCGCATGCTTATTTGATAACCGGTCCGGAAGGCAGCGGGGTTCGTGAGCTGGCGGTGAGTTTGTGTGGATTGATCATGGGTGGAAAAATCGAGCCGTTGAAGCATTCGGATGTCCATACGGTTGAACCTGAATCGAAATCGCGCCGGATTGTCATCGAACAAATTCGTAACCTCGAAAAAGAGCTTCAGATGCGGTCGATGCGTGGAGGGCGGAAGGTCGGGATCATTTTTGATGCAGATCGTTTGCAGGAGCAGGCCGCAAACGCGTTTCTGAAAACCCTTGAGGAGCCGCCTCGTAACTCACATTTGATCTTGGTTTCCTCACTGCCAGATCAATTGCTGGAGACCATACTTTCGCGTTGCATCGAGATTCCTCTGAGACAGGTGGAGAGTAGAGAACCAAGTGTGCGACAAAAAGCCCTGCTGAAAATGCTAAGGGATTTCTGCAAGACCGAGCGGCACGATTTATCGCAGACGTTTTTGTTTGTGCGTGAGCTCCAGAGAATTCTCGCTGAGGCGAAGAGCGCATTTGCAGGCGAAGGTGAAACGCAGTTTAAGGGGGAAAGACAAATGTATCGTGACACCACGGGCGCGAGCAGTAGCTGGATGGATGATCGGGAGGACTATTTCAAGGCTCGTAGTGAGGCGCGGTATCGTCAGGAAAGGTCGGCATTGCTTCAGGTGTTGGAGCAATGGTGGGGCGATGTATTACGGCAGCAGAATGGAAGTGCCTGTCTTGATTATCCTGAGTATGCAGCGGACACTCTGGCGCTTGCTGGGAGGCTTACTCTGCCTGACGTGTTGCACCGGACGACAGCCATGGGGCGGTTGAGGGAGAATTTAGAGTTTAATGTTCAGGAACAGCTCGCTATAGAAGTGGCTTTTTTAGAAGCGTTTGCAGCATGAATCATTTAATCGCAGCTTTACCCGGAGGGGGAGGAGACACCATCGCGTTTGTGATAGTGGCGTTATTGGGACTCGTGCTGCCAATGGTCGGATTGATGATCAGCGTTGCATCGGCACAACGCCCCGGTGGAAATAAGCGGAGTGCTATTGCGCTGGTCATGTTTTTTGCATTTCTGATGGTTGGCGGGCTGCTAGCCGGATTGGAGATCAAACAGGTAATTACTGACAAACCAGCCTTGGTCTTAGGGATGCTGATTGCGCTAGGCCACGGAGTGAGTGCGATGGTAGCCATCTGGGGAATGTGGTATTCGCGCAGGAGGCGAGGTAAGTGGCAGATTGGAAAACGGCGTGAGTCGTGGAGTTTCTGGTTGAATGCCATAGCGGTGGCTGGATACGGCGTGTTTTTTGTCCTGATGGCCTTTCCTAAAATACTCAACATCAGACCAGGCTGAGTCAGGCAGGTGGTGCACGATTAATTCAACTATTCTCTCAATTTTTTACCCTTAACCCAATTAATTATATCGAAATATGAGTCGCAAAATACGTTACGGAATGGTCGGCGGAGGCCGCGGAGCCTTCATCGGAGCAGTGCATCGCATTGCTGCAGCAATTGATCAGCAAATTGAGCTCGTCTGCGGGGCATTTTCATCAGACCCGGAAAAATCAAAAGCGTCGGGCAGGGATTTTTTCCTGCCTACTGGCCGCTGTTACGGGTCGTTTGAAGAAATGATCCGTTCCGAAAAAAAGCTTCCAGCGGATCAACGCATGGATTTTGTATCGATTGTGACCCCGAATCATATGCATTTTCCGCCTGCGAAAATGGCGTTGGAAAATGGATTCCATGTGTTGTGTGACAAGCCGGCTACGCTCAATCTTGCCGAGGCAAAAAAGCTAGCGGAAGTGATCAAGAAGAGCGGTCAGCTTTACGGTCTCACACATAATTACACTGGCTATCCACTGGTGAAGGAGGCGCGGGACATGGTTGCTGCAGGCAAGCTCGGCAAGATTCGCAAAGTGGTCGTGGAATATCCGCAAGGCTGGCTTGCGACTCGCATTGAGGCTACGGGGCAGAAACAGGCTGCGTGGCGCACGGATCCGAAGAGGAGTGGCGCTGCGGGTTGTATCGGTGATATCGGAACGCATGCCGAGAATCTCGCGGAATATATTACCGGGTTGCAAATCTCAGAACTAGCCGCCGACCTCACGACTTTTGTGAAAGGCCGCAAGCTCGACGATGATGGCAACATCTTGCTCCGCTTCAAAGGTGGTGCGAAAGGCGTGCTGCATTCTTCGCAGATTTCGATTGGAGAAGAGAATAATCTCAACATCCGCGTGTATGGTGAAAAGGGCGGCCTGGAATGGCACCAGAACGAGCCGAACACCCTTTTGGTGAAATGGATGGATCAACCCACCCAGATTCTCCGAACGGCCAATGGTTACCTCGGTAAAAACGCTGCATCAGCCACTCGTACGCCTCCCTCGCATCCCGAGGGTTATCTCGAAGCGTTCGCGAATGTTTACAAAAACTTTGCCAATCATATCCGTGCAAAGATCGAAGGTAAGAAGCTCGCGAAGGACGATCAGGCGCTGGATTACCCGCGCATTGAAGACGGTATCCGCGGGATGGCCTTCATTGAGGCAACCGTGGCTTCCTCAAAGAAAAATGCAGCCTGGACGAAGCTGAGCTGCTGATGTCTTAAAATGATGACGGGGCGGAATGGGAGACCATTCCGCCCTTTCTTTTGAACTGATTTTATGTCCAAAAACTATTGGTTGGTGAAACAGGAACCCACTGCTTATTCGTGGGATGATTTTGTGCGCGATGGAAAAACGGTCTGGACCGGAGTGCGAAACTTTCAGGCGCGGAATCATCTGCGGGCGATGAAGAAGGGAGACAAAGTGTTCTTTTATCATTCGGTAGTTGGAAAGCAGATAGTAGGTCTGGCGCAGGTAGTGAAGGAGGCGTATCCCGATGCGACTGCGCAAGAGGGAGACTGGAGTTGTGTGGATCTTGTACCGTTGAAACCACTCAAGTACCCTGTGAGTTTAGAGAGGATCAAGGCCACGGCGAAACTGGCAGACATCGGTTTACTCAAACAGTCTCGGCTGTCAGTCATGCCGCTTACGTCTAGCGAATTTGAATTGATTGAGAAGCTGGCGGAAAAAATGGAAGCTTAGATATGCCTGAACACTACGATTACCTTATTGCCGGAGCTGGTTACGCAGGGAGTGTGCTGGCGGAGCGGATGGCGAGTCAGTGTGGCAAGCGCAGTCTGGTTGTAGATCGTCGCAATCACATCGGCGGGAATTCACACGATCATTATGACGCCGCTGGGGTTCTCATTCACACGTATGGGCCGCATTATTTCCGCAGCAATTCCGACAAGATTGTTCAATACCTTAGCCAGTTTACCGAGTGGCATAACGTCGAATACAAGATTCTCTCATGGGCGCGCGGGCAATACTGGCAGTTTCCGATCAATCTCAACACATTTGAGCAATTCATCGGGCGTCCTTCCAGTAGCGAGGAAATGGAGGCGCAACTTGCCAGCTGGCGCGTGCCGATTGAGCAGCCGAAAAACTCTGAGGAGGTCATCATTTCCCAGGTGGGCTGGGAGTTGTATGAGCTGTTTTTTAAAAACTACACTCGAAAGCAATGGAAGCGCGATCCCAAGGAGCTCGACGCTTCGGTGTGTGGTCGCATTCCCGTTCGCACCAATCGTGATGATCGTTATTTAAACGAGAGCTTTCAGGCGCTGCCTAAGGAGGGCTACACGAAGATGTTTGAGCGGATTCTCGATCATCCGCATATCACCGTGCGGTTGAATACGGATTATCGGGAGGTTCAGAAGGAGATTACTTACGGGCATTTGATCTATACTGGACCGGTTGATGAGTATTTTGACTGTCGGTTCGGTGCGTTACCGTATCGCTCGCTGCGATTCGAGCCCGAGACTTTACAACAAGAATACTATCAACCGGCGATGCAGGTGAATTATCCGAATGAGAATGATTTCACCCGGATCGTCGAGGTGAAGCATGCGACTGGGCAGAAGATTCCTGTCACGACCATCGTGCGCGAATACCCGGAAGATTACGGTCCTGGTAAGGAAGCCTACTATCCGATCCCGGCACCTGACGCTGCTGCGCTTTATGCGAAATACAAGGAGCTTGCAGATGCAGAAAAAGGCGTGAGTTTTGTGGGTCGTCTTGCGACCTATCGCTATTACAACATGGATCAAGTCGTAGGAATGGCGCTGAAGCGTTTTGAAGATTTACGTGTTGGATAATTTCTCTGGTTGAAAATTCATTGAAGTGTTCAACGGTGTTATCGTCACAACGCCCATGAAACTCATATCCGCACTTCTCGCTGTTTTACTTGTAGCAAGCCCCGCAATCGCAAGAGGGCCGACCAAGGTGAAGGTCAACAAGAGTGGAACCAAGGCGACTTACTACAGAGATGATGACCGGGATGGTCACTACGCCAAGAAAGGGGAGGTGGATTTGAGAAGAGGATATTACGGAGGTTCACGTTACTATAATGGCAGTCGCTATTACGGAAACCGCACCTATGGCAGAGGGTATGGAAATCGATATTATGGAGGTCGTTATTACACAGGATACCGGCGGCCTTATCATTCCTCCTATTCGATCTGGCCCTGGCGTTCGAGGAGCGTTGTGGTGACCACGGTGCGTCGTCCTTATTCCCAAAGCGACTATGGATACAGTTCGATTGAGGTAAATGTGCAGCGAGCATTAAGCAGGAAGGGATATTACACTGGGCCGATTGACGGTGATATCGGTCCAGGAACCCGCTCAGCGATTCGCACTTACCAGGATGATCAAGGGCTGCGTGTTACAGGGCGGATTGACAGTGCGCTGCTGCGGACGCTGAGGATTTGAAGCGCTTAAAATACGGATTTTTCACCGCGAAGAACAGGGTTTTACCCACTGACCGAATCAAGCTCTGCGGCGGCGAAATGCCAGTATGCAACTACCTGTCAAGAGCGTGAGAGCAGTCGTGGGCTCGGGTGTGGCGATCACGCCGGATTGAGCTTCAAAGAAAGCCCCAACACGTCCATTTCCTGAAAACTGAAAATCCACTACAGCGGGCTGGAATGAATCGAAGACCAATTGGATGCCGTTTCCATTGACGTCTTGAATGAAAGTCGACGCCGCATTTTGCACGGCGAGCGGACTGCCGCCGGAGGCGTTGGATGGGTTCGCGAAATCTGTAATACCGGAAATCTGATCATCAAAAGGATCGGCGACATTGTTGTAGAGGAGGTTCATATGCAGTGTGGGCATGAGACCGCTTACGAGGTTGTGTCCGTCGAGCTTGATGGAAAATGTGCCGCCG
>Ga0105047_10000878_pt1 | contig 52974 bp, 43 predicted proteins | sample MAT04_FD_78384 | JGI IMG/M metagenome (GOLD analysis project Ga0105047, IMG submission 78384) | Freshwater microbial communities from Lake Fryxell liftoff mats and glacier meltwater in Antarctica - MAT-04 (megahit assembly) | ecosystem: Environmental > Aquatic > Freshwater > Ice > Liftoff...
AGCAATGAGACGTTCTAAAGAACGACATTTCTTCTGTTTTGGTTCGTTGCTTCCGGACATGTTGGATTCTTCTGGGCATGTTGGATTCTTCTAGAGAGGGGTGTGTCCCTTTCCGGCAGAAGAATCGTGGTTGCTTTCCGCCCCCAGGGGGGGCATCACACGATCACGGGGGCCAAACGCCCCCCGCCCGGCTTCACGGATCCGGAGAAGATGCACCCGTTCGCCACGCTCGTTACTAGTGACGCGCACGACCAGGCGTCGGACCTCAAATGGCCGTCGAACCCCCGTGCTCACGACCCGTAGTCGATGTTGTCCTTCACGTTGATTCCCTTCTCGAAGATGTAGTTGCGGCGTTTCTCCACTTCTTCGCCCATCAACGTGCGGAAGAGTTCATGGGCCTTCAAGGCGTCGACAAGCGTGACCTGCAACAACGTTCGCTTGGCCGGGTCGAGGGTTGTTTCCCATAGCTCGTCGGGATCCATCTCTCCGAGGCCTTTGAAGCGGGTAATCGTCATGCCTTTTTCGCCCAGCCGGCGGATGTCGAGGAGCAGGTCGCGCAGATGGGCCAACGCGTGGCCGTTGTCGCCATGTTCCAGTGAGTAGCGGACAAGCGGTTCGCGGCCGGCGATGCGTGGCGAGGCGATCAGGTCCGACATGGCGAAGCCGTAATCCTTCAGCTTTTCCAGGGCCCGATTGATGGCGTGGATCTCATGGAACTCGACGCGCGTGTATTGCGAATCGGGATCGATCGGCTTGGTCGGGTCAACCTCCGCGTCGACGTCGGCCACGACCAGTTCCTTGCCGCGGCGTTGCGTCTCTTCCTGAATGAATTTCGCCACCTCTTCCGCATCGTGAAACCACGAAACCTGACCGCCGAGTTTGACGTTCCAGACCGGGAGACCCTTGGGGGTAAGATGCTCCTTGAACGCCGGCAGCGTGATGCCGCGGCGCTCCAGGATGATCAAGGAATTTTCGAGCCGGTCGAGGATGTCAAGCAGTGTCTGCAGCCGGGCGCCTTCGATCGGTTCCGTGACGCTCTCGCCATGGACGATCAACCTCGTGCCGTTGAGGCCGCGCGACATCAGCTCCGTGTTCATCTCGGCCGCGGTCTGGATGAAGCGGACCTGCTTCTTCTGCGTCACCTTGTAGAGCGGCGGGCGGGCGACGTAGATATTGCCCGATTCGATGAGCTTGCGCATCTGCCGGAAGAAGAACGTCAGGAGCAGGGTGCGGATATGCTGGCCGTCGACGTCGGCGTCGGTCAGGATGACGATCTTACCGTAACGAAGTTTCGAGATGTCGTCGGGGTTGCCGATGTCGGTGCCGACGGCGCCGATGAGGCTGGTGATTTCCTTGTTGTCGAGCAGCTTCTCATAGGTCGCTTTCTCGACGTTGAGCACCTTGCCGCGCAGGGGAAGCACCGCCTGGTAGTTGCGGTCGCGGCCGCTCTCGGCCGACCCACCGGCGGAATCGCCTTCGACGAGGAAGAGTTCCGATTCGTCGCGGTCGCGGCTGGTGCAGTCCATCAGCTTGCCGGGCAGGCCGCCGCCGGAGAGGATGCTCTTGCGATCGCGGACAGCTTTGCGGGCCTTGGCTTCCGCCTCGCGCACCTCGGCGGCGAGCAGCACCTTCTGGATGATCTTCTTCGCTTCTTTCGGGTTCTCCTCAAGATACTTGGCCAGCACTTCGCCGACGGCGCTGTTGACGATGCCGTCGATTTCCGGGTTGTTCAGACGGATCTTCGTCTGGGCCTCGAACTGGGGATTCGGCAGCGTGACGTTGATGACCGCAGTCAGGCCGTCGCCATAATCCTTGCCGTCCGGCTTCAGGTCCTTGAAGAGGCCTTCTTTCTCGCCGTAGGCATTGATGGTGCGCGACAGCGCCTTGCGGAAGCCGATCAGATGCGTGCCGCCGTTGGGGTTGTACTGGTTGTTGGCATAACAGCGGACACGTTCTTGATCGCCAGCGGTGTATTGCAGGCCGACTTCGATCTTCACGGAGTGCTTGTCGCCGCCCTCGGCGGTCATGTCGACGTCGACCTCGCAGGAAATATGAATCGGCGGGTGCATCACGTGCTCGCCCTGGTTCAACCAGACGACATACTCGGAGACGCCGCCTTCGAAGACGAAGTTCTCTTCCTTGCCGACCCGCTCATCTTTAATCGAGATAGCCAGGCCGCGGTTGAGGAACGCCAGTTCGCGCAACCGGCCGGACAGGGTGTCGTAGTCGAAGGTGGCCGTGCCGAAGATCTCCGCGTCGGGCCAGAAGGTAAGCTTGGTGCCCGTGCGGTCGGCGGCGCCGATGTCCTTGACCGGGCCGTTGGCGACGCCGCGTTCATACTCTTGAACGTGAGTCCGCCCATCACGGCGAACTTCGGCACGCGTCAACTCGCTGAGGGCCGTGACTGCTTTCGCGCCCATGCCGTGCAGACCGGCCGAGGTCTTGTAGGCTTTGTTGTCGAACTTGCCGCCCATGCCCACCTTGGTCAATACGCCTTCGAGCGTCGAGATGCCGAGCGCGGGATGGAGTTCAACGGGGATGCCGCGGCCGTCGTCGGCGACGCTGAGGCTGCCATCCAAATGCACGGCAACGTGGATGTGTTTGCAATGGGCGGCCAGATGCTCGTCGACCGAGTTGTAGACGAGCTCGTAGACGAGGTGATGCAGGCCGCGCGTGCCGGTATCCGGGATGTAATTGTCCGGCCGTTTGCGGATGTGATCGGCGTTCTGCAGGTGCTGAATGCTGCTGGCATCGTAACGGTCGGAACTGTTCGCGGAGTCGTCGAGAACAGGGGTCGCGGTCTCGGGGGTCATGCAGTCTCCTCAAGCGGGGCCACTACCGGCCGCCGCGTTTTCCAAGGACAGTTCACGATTCTTTCCAAACGCCCGTACAGAAACGGACGTCGGCCAGGGTCACGCCGGGGAGGGCTTCCCGCAGGGCCACCAACAATCGTTTCTTGTGGAACTGCGTCAGTTCCTGGAGCAACACGGTGCTCTTCACTTCCACTTTCAACACGTTTCGCCGAATGTTCACCACGCGCGTTTGAGCCGCATGCGTCGGTCCTGCGACGGCCGCCCACGCACTTTCCAAGCGCAGACGTTCCTGATTACGGCCCCAGCCGCGAGCCACGAACAGCCGGCTGACGATCTCGCCAATCCGTTCTGGGCCTTTTTCGGACATCTTCAGCTACTCGCGGGTCCTTGCGGGTTTTTCAGCCTGGCATTTTCTTCCTTCAAGCGAGCGATCTCGGCATCGCTTTCCTCGATTTTCGTCTGGGCCTGCTTGAATTCGTCCTGTGCTTTTCGTGCTTGCTCGGTGAGACGTCTTGCTTCTGCTCGAGCGATGCGTTCCGATTCTTCCGCCCGCTTGGCGTCCTCTTTCGCCTGGCGTTCGATCATGCGGGCTTTTTCGAAACCATTCAAGAGCGGCAAGCCGCTCGCGGCGTCGGCGACACGAATCAAAATTCCCGCCGGCGATAGACGCAAGCCGAGCGTCTTGCTCAGTAAGCTTCCATCCGACTCCTCCGGAATCCTCTGGTATGTCCCGTTGCGCAACCGCCATCCTTTTAACGGAGGCTTCACATGAATCGCTTCGGGGTCAAATACAAAGTACTCCTGCACGCCGAGCCGCTCGTAGAGTTCGTACTTATCGGTCAGGTCGTTCTTCCAGGTCTTCTCCGAGGGAAACTCGATGATAAACTGGGGAATCACGTCGTTCTCCAGCCAGGTGAAGAAACTCCTACGGATCTCCTCACGCGGAACGACTCCTTCCGCGTACAAAATGTCCGGCGACCGCCGAGCATTCGGGTTGCCCTCTTCCCAGTACCAGTACTGATCGCACCCCAGGAAAATGTCCTGGCGACCACGGTAACGCTCCTTCAAGAGGACGATCAAATTGATGATCGCCTCGACATGGATTCCGGTTTCTGCCAAGGGCTCACCATCCGAAGCGGGATAAAAATCGGTATTGGCTGGTAGAGCCGGAGGCTCGAAGGTTGCTACTGTGGACATCGACGTTCCTCCCCAGTCATCACGTCAACGGCATCACCAGGTACACATAATCATCACCGGCACGGAATAGGGCGGGTTTCTGGCCATCGACGAGATCGAGTTGAATCGTCGATGCCGGATCCAGCACCTTGAGCATATCACCCACGAAGTTCGGATCGAAATAGATCGTCAGCGGATCACCCTTGAAATCAAGCGGCATCTCGACCTTCGACTTCCCCGTAGCCGCCCCCTGGGCTTGCAGCGTCAACTTCCCATTCGAGAACGTGAACCCCACCCGTTTGCTGTCCTCATCGACCATGATGGCCGCCTGGCGCACCGCGGAGAGGAACGCGTCGACCGCCAGCGGAATCTTCAGGGCCGCTTTCTTGGGGATGATGTCGCGGTAAGGCGGGTAACGGCCTTCCAGCAGGCGCGTGCAGATCGTCGCTTTCTCGGTCTGGAAGAGAACATCGTTGGCGCGCGGGCAGACCTTCACCAATTCGGCGTCATCGGTCAAGGTGCGTTCGAGCAAGAGAAACGCCTTGACCGGGATGAGGTGCGATTGCCCCTTGGTTTCGGGAGCCGCGGCCTTCGTCGCGGCGGCGGTCGCCATGGCCAGCCGGCGGGTATCGGTCGCCACCATGCGAATCTTCTTGTCTTCCGCTTCCCACAGGGCGCCGGTGATCGAGTACTTCGTGTCCTGCTTGGCAGCCGCGAAAGCCGTGCGCTTGATCAGCAACCGCAAGACGCCGGCCGTCAGTTCCTGATAGGGGGCATCGCCGAATTCGGGAACGTCGGGGAAGCCCGAGGGATCTTCGCTCGGCATCTCGTATTCGGAAGCTCGCGTGCTGACCTTGCAGCGTCGTTCGTCGGCATCGATCGCCACTTCGGAATCGGGCGTCTCGCGCAAGATCGACGTCAGCCGATTGATCGGCAAGATCGCCTCGCCGGGATCTTCGACACGGACACCGACCAACTGATACCGCATGCCAATCTCAAGATCGGTGGCGACGAGTGTCAGGCGATCTTCCTCCGCGATGGCTTTGACGTTCATCAGGATCGTCTTGGTCGATCGAGCGGCCACGGCCTGACTGACCAGCTGGCAAGCGGCAAGAAGTCCATCCCGCTGACAATGGATGATCATGAAAGTTCTTCCCCTTCCTCGGGGCTCTCTTGTAGGTATTAACCAAATCAATTATTAAGTACTTCGTCGTCGTCATAGCACCCGGCTATTTTGTTCTTCGATCCTCAACGACGATGCCAACTCTCCTTCAATGCAACACTTACAACTCGTCGCGGCTTGTGGATAACTTTGTTCCCCATCGTCAAAGGTCCGTCGTCCGCCGTCTTCCGTTTCGAGGCCGTTCATGAGCTCTTCATGCGGCATTCATGACGACATCACTCAGCTTCAGTCAGCCAACAGAGTGTGGCCGCGTTTCCCACAGGCTTATGATCAAGAGCTCAGCCGAGCCGCTGTTTCAGCTCTTCCAGCTCGTGTGCGAAGGCCCAATCCTCGTCGCGACGTTCCTCCACTCGACGGCAGGCGTGAAGCACGGTTGTGTGGTCGTATCCGCCGAAGGTGCGGCCGATCTCCGGATACGAAAGCGGCGTCAACGCTCGGGCCAGATACATCGCCACCTGGCGCGGTTGCAAGAAGCGGCGGATGCGATCGCGGCGTTTCATCTGGGCGATCGAGATGCCATAATGGTCGGCCACGAAGGCGACGACCCGTTCGACATCCGTGGCTGTTTCTTCCGTTGATTCCAGCGCGGTCAGGGCTCGTTGATCGAGCGGCGGCGGGAAGCGTACGCTCAATTCCTTCAGGCGCGACACATCGCCCCGAATCGAACGCGAGCCACTGGTTGTTTTGCGGGCCAGCCAGTCGAGCACGTTGCTGGTCACATACAAGCCTTCGCGTCGGCAGAGTCGTCGAGAAAGCCGTCGTCGGCTGCGCAACGATAACGGCGACAACGGCACCACGAGTCCCGCCCCCAATCGCGTGACCAGGCGGATCGACAGACTTGGAAGCCGAGCGGGTCCGCCATCGGCGGTAACGAGCACACCGAGACCGTGAACACGGCGATGATCGAGCAGGCCGATGACCGCTTCGTGAGCGACGGCCGGTAGGTGCTGAATATCTTCGATGATCAAGAGATCGCAATCGCGGAACTCAAGTTGGGAGTCGGATGATTCGACAAGCACCCGGCCGAGATCGCGAGCGGGGATGAGACGAACAACCGCGTCGGGTCGCTGGCGAATGACGGCGTCCATCAGGCCGCGGGCGAGATGGCTTTTGCCGGTGCCCGTTAAACCATGAATGCAGACGAGGGGGAAGAGCAAGCGGGCGCGCCGGCAAACACGCCGGCCGAGACGCCGAACCGCCGAGAGCGCGAACCGGTTCTCCGGCAGCGGGAGAAAGCCCCGAGGCGCCCAGCGCGAGGGCGATCGACGAGTCGCGAGAGCCGCTTTCATGAGGGGTTTTCTGCGAGAGATTTTGGTGTCAGGGACTACAAGAAAATTCTACGAGAATGAAGGCTAAAAGAGAAGCAAAATGAGCGATTCTAAACTATTATGAGACAACAAGTTGCGACAATTTTTTGGAAGTGCTCGGGGCGCTGGTTTCGAACTTCACCTGGTCAATCGTAACATGTTGACACAACGGATGATACGTTCCGAAGCGTTATCAATTTCCGCGATGGTCATACGAGAGCTGAAGCTGAACCGCATCGCTGAGTGCAGCCGTTCTGCGGAAACATTCATTGCCATCAGCACCGGGGACGGCAGCAACGAGCCGCTGGAACAGGCCGAGCCGGTCGAGCAGGCGATGCCGGCCAGATCGAGCTTCATGAGCAGCAGATCGGCCCGGCAACCGGGGAACGAGATGTTGGCGACGTAAGGAGAGCCATCTTCTGGACCATTGACGACGATCGGGCTTGCCCCGGCTTCGAGAGCGGCGATGAATTGAGTTCGCAATTGGCGAACGGTGGCTAACGCCTCGGTCATCCGCGAGCACGCCAGTTCCAGTGCCGTCGCCATCCCGACCGCCAGAGCGACCGGTTCGGTCCCGGGCCGGCGACCTTGCTGTTGATGACCGCCATGAAACAGTGGCCGCAGGGTGACGCCGCGGCGAACGAGCAAGACACCAATTCCCTTGGGTGCCCCAAACTTGTGGCCGCTGGCCGAAAGAGTCGAGAAGCCCAGTTGGTGAAACGAGACGGGGATCTTGCCCACGGCCTGGGCGGCATCGACGTGGAAGGCCACCTGCGGAAAACGGCGAGCCAATTCGGCGACGGGTTGCACGGCACCCGTTTCGTGATTCACCAACATCAAGGTGAGTAAATGTGTGTCGGCGGGAATCGGTGCATCTGAATTAACAAGGCCCGTGGGCGACACCGGCAGAAAGTCGACAACGAAGCCGCGTGACGCAAGATGCTTCAGCGGTTCCATCACGCAGGGATGTTCGAGCGGGCTGGAGATAACCTGACCCGGCGGTTCACCTGCCAAGCCGTAAACGGCGAGGTTGTTGCTTTCGGTGGCCCCGCTAGTGAAGACGACTTCATCCGGAAAGGCATCAAGGCAGCGGGCGATGCGTTCACGGGCTTCTTCGAGCGCCTGCCGCGCCTTGCGGCCCGCGGCATGGGCGCTCGAAGGATTCCCGGCAAATTCCGTGAAAAAAGGCAACATGGCGGCCACGGCTTCGGGCAGCACGGGCGTGGTCGCATGATGGTCGAGGTAAATCACCGGTTCAACCCAACGCTGCCACGACGGCGTCGCCGAGCTCGGTCGTCTTCGCCTTGCCGCCGAGATCGGGCGGCATCGTCTTACCTTCCTTGAGGACGGCGGCGACAGCGCGGCGGAGCGCATCAGCCGCTTTGTTTTCCTTCAGATGATCGAGCATCAGCGCGGCACTCAGGATCGCCGCGAGTGGGTTGGCGATCCCCTTGCCCGCGATGTCCGGGGCGCTGCCGTGCACCGGTTCGAACATACTGGGGAAGGTTCGTTCGGGGTTGATGTTGGCGCTCGAGGCCAGGCCGATGCTGCCGGTGACCGCGGCACTCAGGTCGGTGAGGATGTCGCCGAAGAGATTACTGGCGACAACGACATCGAACGCTTCCGGCTTGCGGACGAAGTCCATGGCGCAGGCGTCCACGAGCAGACTGCTGAATTGCACGTCGGGGTAGTCCTTGGAGACCGCCTTGGCCGCTTCGTCCCACAACGTCATGCCGTAGACCAGGGCGTTCGACTTGGTGATCGACGTCAATTTCTTGCGCGGCCGCAAGCGGGCGGCTTCGAAGGCGGCCTTAATGATGCGTTCGCACCCCCGACGAGTATAGGTGGCCGCCTGGACGGCGACCTCGTCTTTCGTTCCTTCGTAAAGGCGGCCGCCGATCGGGGCGTATTCTCCTTCCGTGTTCTCGCGGTAGACGAGCATATCGATCGAGCCGGGGGCCTTGTCGCGCAACGGGCCGTTGACGCCCGGGAACAGGTAAGCCGGCCGCATATTCACATACTCGTCGAACTTCCGCCGCATCGGCAGCAGGAGTTCGTGGACGGTCACCTTATCCGGGACGTCCGGGCTGCCGATCGCCCCGAAGAGGATCGCATCGTGCTTGGCGAGCGTCTCCCAACCATCGTCGGGCAAGATCTTGCCATGCGTCTTGTAATAAGCGGAACTCCACGGCAGGTGGTTCCACTCGAAGGAGGCGATGCCGCGAGCGGCGCGGTCGGTGGCGCGAATGGCCTGATCGATGACTTCAGGTCCGATGCCGTCGCCGGCGATGACTGCAATTCGGTGCGTGGCCATGAAACTGGGTTCTTTCCGGAGAATGGGTCAAGTTTGCGGGCGGATAGGGGCTAGTATGGTTTTGCGGATTTTGGCAAGTGGCGTCAAAATCAGAACGCCGGATGCCGATATAGGCATTACCACACTCGGTAAATTACGAGTTCCCCGCTCCAGGTGCCAAGCGATCGCCCCGAATTTTGGAACCCGGACGAAGTTGCCAAGGATGGATTACGATGGCCAAACTCACGACGCGAACCGGCTTGTTGCTATCCGGGATGCTCTTTACCGCGGTCGGCTGCGGTTTTCCGCACGATCGCTATGCCAGCGACGCGATGTTCGGCAGCTTCAATCGGCCGATCGCCCCGACGCCGCCCATCTTCCTGGGCGGCGACCCCGGCACTAGCCCGGGCTACGACGGCGGCGCGCGCCTGGGCCTGCCGTCGCCCGACGTCTCGGCGCGCAGCAGCCCCTCGCTCGAACGCATGTTCATCGCCCCGACGTTCTCGGGCAGCATCGGCTTCGGCAGCATCTTCCGGGGCGGTTCGTCCGGCGGCATCGAGCGCGTCAGCGGCGGCAGTGACGTAGCCCGACGGGCCACCTCTGGCGGCTTCGGCGCGAAATTGATCCCCGCGCCGCACGCCGCCCCCGAGCGATCGGTAGCGGCGGCCGCGCCGGCGATCCAGACGGCCAATGCCAGCAGCGTGAAGCCGCGCGTGGTGGATACCCACTCCATGATCACGAGCGGCGCGTCGCTCGAGGCCGTCTCCCTCACGCCGCCGGTCAAACCGCTCTCGCCGGTCGACACGATGAAAGATCCGCGAATGGTTGTGACGATCGAGGAAGCGAACATCATCCTCGCCACCTGCGGCGCCCGCGCTTTGTCGATGGATCAACAACCGACCGGCGAATGGCGCTACACCTGCGTCATGGGCGCCGGCCAGGAAGCCCGCAAGTACGAAGCCCGCCACGGCGAACAACTCGAAGCCGTGCGAGCGGTGATGTATCAGGTGAAGACGGATAGCAAGTAAAGAATGACCCCCGTGAAGCCGCGACGCGGGCGGAGCGCTTGGAGATGTCAAGCGCTCCGCCCGCGTCGCGGCTTCACGCCGGCACCGTCTCAACCCCGACATGTTGTTCAAGCAATTCTTTTGCTGCCGTCAGCGCTTCGTCATCCTCAAGATCCCAAACGGCGCCTTGATCGAGGTGGCCCGCCGTCATCGCAATGTTCGCGAGCGTTTGGCCGAGCCGCCAATCCGGACGCAAGCGCCCGAGTTCAGCCAAAGCCGCTAACAACTCCGACCTGGTTTGTTCGGGGCATGTCATAGCTTTTCTCCCACTTTCGGAAGGCCGCCGACTGGGCCGGCCAAATGACCCGTTACTTCGACTACAACCATCGTACCAGGAAGATACTTGGCCACTCTCGTCGCTCGGGTAACTCCATCGTAGATCACGAGTTCTCCATCGCTTCCCCTCTTTACTTCAAGGGTCGGCATTCCAATCATTGAAAAACCATGTCGAGCCAACTGAGAATGTAGTTTCACCGGGTCGGCGCCGTCCGTCGTGAGCCCGGCAAATGCAGCGTTGCCGGATCCACTTGGATAAATTCACGAGCCATTCTCGGATCCTATCACGGCGAGAAGAGAAACGCCAGAGACGCGGTGTTGTTTTGCACCATTCGGCTCGCCTCAAATCACTTCCGCCTCTTCGGCCCGCGCATAGCTTCCGCGTCCAGCGGATCCTCGGGCCACGAGTGTTTCGGATACCGCGCCCGCAGTTCTTTTCGCACCGTCGGATACGTGTTCGCCCAGAAACTGGCGAGGTCTTCCGTTACCTGTTGCGGCCGGTAGTTCGGCGCCAGCAGATGCAAGAGCACGCGCACGCGGCCGCCTGCGATTCTTGGCGTCTCCGCCAGGCCGAACATTTCTTGGATCCGCACGGCAAGCACCGGGGGCCGTCCCACTTCGTAGGTCACCGCGATCTGGCTGCCGCTTGGCACTTCCAGGCGCTCGGGTGCTTCGCGATCGATCGCTTGGCGCTGAGCGTACGTCAAGCGTCCCTGAATCGTCCCTAGCCAGTCGGCGTTGCGCAGATCGACGAATGAACGGCAGCGGGTGCTCAAATCAGTCAATAATTCCCGCAGTCCCTCGCCTGCAAGATCGGGCAGGCCGAGTTCCGGCAGCCATTCGCGCAGACACGTTAACCGCAAGAGAAATTGACCAACCGGCGTGTCGGCAGCGGGGCGGACGCGGTCGATCTTTTCGAACGCCGCCTGGGCGAGAACCGCCGCCGTCGTCTCCGCTTCCGGTAGCAACACGGGTGTGACTTCTAGTTGCAGATCTTCGAATAGCCGCACGCGCTTCGCTTCGATTTTTTCCGTATGAGGGTTGAACTCAACCCGCGTCTCCTCGCGCAGGCGCTCGCTCGGCAGCCACTCGCGGCGGACGCCGGATGCCATGCGCACTTCGGCCTCGGTTGACCCGGCGTCGACATCAATGGCCAGGAACAATTCCGGCTCGTTCACGCGGCTGGAAGGCAGGAGCTTCACGCCGCGACCGCCAACCATCACGCCGCGATTGCCGCCATGATTGCGCCGTCGGGCAAGACGATCCGGAAACGCCGCGAGCAACGCCCGGCCCATGCCTTCGGGAGAAGGCGTTGCCGTCGATCGATCGAGCAAGCGCAGCAGTTGATCGCGGGCACGAAGAATAAAGCCGGCCCCGCCGCGATGGATCTCCCCGCGATCGGTCTCAATGCGGCCGGTTCGTTCGAAAACTTCCAGCAGTTCCACGCGGTCGGCAATGTCGGAATCGGTCGGCGTCATCGCCTTCAACGCTCGCGGTCCACGTTGGAACGGGTCGCGTTCCGAGAGAAGAGCGGCCGCGAGAGCGGCGTGTTCGGCGCAGCCGTACTTCTGCGCTTCAAGCAACAAACGAGCCAGCCGGGGGTGAACCGGCAGCCGGCTCATGCGTCGCCCTAGTTCGGTAAGCCGCCCGTCGTCGAGTGCTCCCAGCATCCGCAACAGATTCAAACCTTGCGCGACGGCGGCCTCGGTAGGTGCATCGAGCCAGGGGAAGGAGGCCGGGTCTTTCTCGCCGAAGGCGAGCAACTGGAGCAAGGCGCCCGCTAGATCGAGTCGGCGGATCTCGGGGTCGGTCTGCTCCGGCCGCGAGCGGTGTTCGACATCGCGCCATAGACGGACGCAAACGCCCGGCTGGGTGCGACCCGCGCGCCCGGCCCGTTGCTCCGCGGAAGCCCGCGAGATTGGCCCCAAGATCAAACGATCGAGACCGACAGCGGGGTCGAAACTCAGTTGACGAGCGAGACCGGTATCGACGACCCCCGTCACGCCTTCCACGGTAACCGACGTCTCGGCCACGTTGGTGGCGAGCACGATCTTGCGCGATGAGAGCGGCCGCAACGCGGCATCCTGCTGTTCCAGGGGAAGATCGCCATAGAGCGGCAGGATCACGACGTCGCGTTCCCGGGTGAGTGATTCCAGTTCCTGCGTGGTCTTGCGAATCTCGTGCAGGCCGGGGAGAAAGACGAGCACGTCGCCGGTCGTCTGGTCGAGCAGCCGGCGCGTCGCATTCGCTGCCGCCGTCGGCCAAGGTTGCTCGTTCGGCCGAGCCTGGTACTGAATGTCGACGGGAAAGAGCCGGCCTTCGCAGCGGACGATCGGGCAGCCGCCGAGATAGGCCGCGATCGGTTCGGCGGCTAATGTTGCTGACATGACGACCACGCGCAGATTCGGCCGAACGGTTTGCTGAATGAGCCGGGCCATGCCGAGGGCGAGGTCGCTCTCCAGGCCGCGTTCGTGGAACTCATCAAAGATCAGCACGGAGATCGCTTCGAGAAACGGATCGTCTTGCAACATCCGCAAAAGCACGCCGGGCGTGACGACGCGGACGCGCGTGTTCGGACCGACCTTTTTCTCGAAGCGGACCTGATAGCCGTAGAGGTCGCCGATGGCCGAGCCATGTTCGACGGCCATGCGCTGAGCGGCGGCCCGAGCGGCCAGCCGGCGCGGTTCGAGCATCACGATCGGGCCGAGCCCGGCTTCGATGAGGGCCGGCGGCACGCGTGTGGTCTTGCCCGCCCCGGTCGGCGCCTGCAAGACGGCCGCGTTGTGCGTTTGCAACACGCCGATGAGTTCGGGAAGGGCGACGTCGACAGGAAGAGGAGTGCGGCTCATGAAAGGGAAGGTTCACTCGTCCTCAAGGGAATCGAGCGTTTCGGATTCGATATCAAAGAAATCGATGAGACAGCCGAAGGAAAAATGATAGGCCACCAAGTCAGCGATCATCGAATCAATGGCAGGATGCCGCTTCCGAAGTTGATCCTTTAAGGTGGGCAGCTTCACTAGGATGGCGAACGCGCCGTGCACGAAAAGTTCGAGTGACTCGTAAGCCCGGGAATTCTCTGGAATAGTCGCTTTCATGTCCGATGCATAGCGGTCGACCAATTCTGTATTCAGGTCCGGATCGAATCCATCTTCAACGGCGGCGTCTTCGCATGACTCGACGAAAAATTGGGCGAGCGTCATCGCTTCGACGAAGCGATCGAACACGGCATCGATTGGGAGGGTTGCTTCGCCGCCCGCTTCGACGATCTCGCCGACGCAGTAGGCCAAGATCGCCGAGCCAGCCAAGGGAACGATCAGGATCGCATCGGACAGGCGTTTCAGGCCAGTGTCAAGCTCATCTTTCGATGCCAAGGCGACCATTGCGAGAACGGCTTCGACAGCGCTCTGGACTTCCTCTTTCGAACAGTCGAGCGCCGCGGTCTGCGCGATCAAGTTGTCGATAGCCTTTCGCATTTGCGCTTCTCGATAACGTTTCTTGGCGAGCGTCGAGCCGTAAGGCCGACGTGTTGTTCCGAACGCAACTGCGCTCCGAAACCACGTCGGGCTTACGCCTCGACGCTCGCCCTCTCAATTCAACTCGTTCGCTTCTTCCCAATGCTTGTAGAGCTTCGCCAGCTTTTCCTTCTCGTCCTCGAACGATTTCATGACGTCGCGGAACTTGCTGGCGTCGCGGTAGAGTTCGGGCGACGCCAGCGAGGCCTCGAGCTCGGCGACGCGCGCCTCGCTGGCCGTGATGTCTTTCTCGATGTCCTCGACCTTGCGGTAAGGATATTGCCGCTTTCGCTTGACTACCTTGTTCTTCGGGTCTTTCGCCGGCGCTGGTTTCTCCGCCTCCACAGGCTTCGCCGCTTGCTTCTCGCTGCGCTTGCGGTTGGCCCGCAAGGCTTCGTACATGTCGTAGTTGCCGTAGACGACCTCGCAGCGGCCGGGTTCCAGGACGATCAGGAGATCGACAACGCGGTTGAGGAAGTAGCGATCGTGGCTGACGACGATGACGGTGCCTTCAAACTCGCGGACGGCTTCTTCGAGCGCATCGCAGGCCCAGATGTCGAGGTGGTTGGTTGGCTCGTCAAGGATCAGGACGTTGGCCCCTTCGACCACGAGACGGGCCAGGGCCGCCCGGCTGCGCTCGCCGCCCGACAGTTCCTTCACCGGTTGATTGATGATCGGCCCGGAGAGACCGAAGCGGCCGAGCAGGTCGCGCATTTTTTGCTCGGTCAGTTCCGGGTCGGGCTTCGGCCAGATGGCTTGAATCACGGACTTCTCGTCAGGCAGCAGTTTCAGGTGCTGGTCGAGATAACCGAACTGAACCAGGGCGCCGCGCCTGAGGGTGCCTTCGCTGGGTTCCTCCTCGCCCAAGATCATTCGCAGCAGCGTCGTCTTGCCGCTGCCGTTGGCGCCCATGATGCCGAGCCGCTTGCCGCGTTGCAGGTCGAAACTCAGTCCCTTGAAGAGCCGATTAGTCCCGTACGCCTTGCCGGCATTTTCGGCATAGACGACGATGTCGCCGGCGCGGACGACCTGGCCGAAGTGCATGTGCGGCGTTTCGATTCGTGTCGGCATTTCGAGGCGGTCGACCTTGTCGAGCTTCTTCATCCGCGATTGCGCCATGCGGGCGGTCTGCCCGTAGTGATTGCGGCGGATCAGTTCCTCTTCCTTGTCGATGTATTCTTTCTGCGCGGTGTACTCACGGATTTCCTGCTCGTAACGCTCCTGGCGAAGGCGGACATACTGCTGGAAGTTGCCGGGATAGGAAGTCACCTTGCGCTGGTGCAGTTCAAAGACCTTGGTGACGACGCGATTCAGGAAGTAGCGATCGTGGCTGACGATGAGCATCGCCTGCGGTTGCTGGGCGAGATACTCTTCGAGCCAGCGGGTGGCTTCGATATCGAGATGGTTGCTCGGTTCGTCGAGGAGCATGACGTCGGGCCCGGCGAGCAGCAGCTTGGCGAGCAGGACGCGCCGTTGCTGGCCGCCGCTGAAGGTGCGCAGATCGCGCTCGAAATCAGCCGACTCGAACCCGAGGCCGCCGAGAACCTGTTCGACTTTATGGTCGAGCTCGTACGCGTCGTTATGGCGGAGAAGTTCATGAAGGCGGTCGTACTTGGCCGCCAGCGAGCGATGCTCGGCCGCGTCGGTGACCTTGGCCATGGCGTCGGCCGTCTGGATCAACTCTTCCTGGGCTTGCAGCAATTCGTTAAACGCCGAGCGCGCCTCGGCGAAGAGGGTGCGGCCTTCGGGGAACTCGGCGTATTGTTCGAGGAGAAGGGCGCGAGCCCCGGCATGAAGGCGGACATCGCCGGCGTCGGGGGTGTCCTTCCCCGCCAGGATTCGCATCAAGGTGGTTTTGCCGGCGCCGTTGGGTCCGACGAGGCCAACTCGCTCGCCATGGAAGAGTTCGAAGCCGAGATTGTCGAACAGCGCCCCTCTATCGAATGCCCGCGAAAGGCCGGTGCAACTCATCAGCAGCATGGTGCGTCCTGCCCTCGTTTTCCCACAACCCCGCGGCGCGCTCCGCTCCGCAAACCCTGCGCGTCGCGGCTAACAACACGACGCGCGTGACGCGCCGAACGGTTATCTTATCACGGCGGGGGAGTTTGAGCAGGTCGCCGACTTCCGCGAAGAAAATGCAGTAAACAATATTCAGGGCAATCGTTTAATTTCCACGATACCGCCAGGCACAACTTCGACACGAAGTTCGTAGCCTGCCAATAGTCGCATTCCCAAGAGTGGTTCGTTTCCAACCCCTGAAACGAGTACTTCTTTTGTCGCACCGTCCCAATTTACTTCAACCGGGAAGATGTCGAATGTTCTTGAGGAACCATCTGCCAAGATTGCACTGCTGCCGCCCTGGGCGGACCAACCCGAGCGACGCGATTAAGGAAGTCGGCAACGTCAGTGAGGACGTAAGCCCGGTGTCGACTATTACATCCACATCCAACTTGGTCCCTTCCGGTCTCTTCAAACAGAGACGGAGAATCGCCTCTCGACGGTCATTGACGACGCCCCGGATCATCGTTTGCTTCCAATGCGGTACGCAGCGGGTTGTCCCACCTTGGCCAACCATACTTCCGCCTTGGGGTGACGAGCCAAGAGGCGAGACACTGCGGCAAAGTCGTCCTCGTGCAGCTCGTAGTCCGCGCTGTCGACTGCAATGGCTATGAACTTATCCATGTCTTTAGGGCTCAACAAAGGTTCGATTTGAACATGAAGGATTTCGGTGCCGAGGCGCTCGAGGTCTTCGGCACTACGCCTCGGTGAGGTCGTCACTGGCATGATTCTTCTCCCGCAAGATGGCGTCAGTGGTTGTGAATCGCGACGAGTCCGGCTATCGGTCACGTCGCGATTCACAACATTTTATCACGGCGCGGGGAGTTTGAGCAGGTCGCCGACTTCTGTGAAGAACGTCGACGCCTTGTAGAGGTATTGCTTTTCTTGACGCTTCGGCAAGCGATCGACGACGGATTCGAGAACGCTCTTCGTATCTTTCGGTTCGATAAAGGGATTCGGAACGACCGGGAACGGCACCGATCGAATGTAGGGGAACAACACGGCTCCGAGCTTTGTTTGAGCGGCCGCGATGGTCTTGGCCTCGTTCTTGTTTTCCAGCATCGCCACTTCGTCGCGCAGGACGATCATCGCCCAGCTCAACTGCTGCGCCGTGTCGTAGTCGATGTAGCCCGGCGGGGACGCGTTCTTGGCGGTTTCGATGCGTTTTTTGACCGCCTCGAACAGGTTGCGCGTGCCTGCTGCGTCGTACTTCACCGTCTCCAACTCTTTGACGATCGGGTCGACCATCTTGGCCAGCGTGCCTGCGGATTCCTTGATGCGTTTGGGATTGCCGAAAGGCTGGGCGTCGAACGCCTTCTTGAGTTCCTGGAGTTGCGCATCAAATTCCTTGCGGTCCTTCTTGCCCGCAGAATCGACGACGAGGTTGAACAGGTCGGTCTGCACGCGCATCAGTGGCCGGCCGGGGGTGCCGCCCGTGCGATTACTGCGGTCGCTGTCGATCTTCAGGTCGTGGTGGCAGGCGGCACAATCGAAATGCGAAAAGTCGAGTAATTCGCCCTCTTTCAACTTGGCAGAATCGTCCGCGAGAAGTTTGACGGAAGCACGGAACGATGCCGCGGCCCCTTGCGCCAGGAAAGCCGCGTCCTGGCTTTCGCCTTGCCGGTAGTGGAACCGCTCGGCGACTGACTTGGCGCCATCCGGCTTCTTCAGTTCGTCCTGGAAGTATTCGTTCTTGTGATAGGGGTGGTAGTGGCCGGGTTGCTGGCGCGAGTAAGTCGCCAATTCGAACACGGGGAGCGGCGGATGGCCGGCGGCGTACATGTCATGCGTGACGAACTTGCCTTCGTCCTTGTTGCCGACGTGGCAGGAAGCACAGCGCTCGGCCCGGACGGCCGGGGAGCGCAGATCGATCAGACCCTTCTTTAGTTTGTCGTCCGGAGAGAGCTTGCGCCAGTTTGCCTCCGCATGGGGCGTCATCCAGTTCTCGGCGAAGCCATGGCAGGCTTCGCAACTGACGCCGTTCGTGGTCAGAAACCGGGCCTTGGACGTATCGGTGTCATTCATCAGGTCGCATTGAATCTTTTCGGCGGTATGCGCTTGTGAGTTGTAGGTCAGGTCGATGGAGTGGCAGGTGAGGCACTCCGCGGCGCGAGCCACCTCGTATTTCGGTCCGCGCAGGGGATCGCGGCGAAGAACTTCCTGCATCTTCGCCCCGAGATTGGGCTGCTCGCTCGGTCCGCGCTTGTCGTTGGGAACGATATTCTGGAAGGCAAACTGGTGAATGTCGTTGCCCTTCCACACTCGATATTCATCGAGGCGGATGAACTTCAAAACCCCTTCCTTGATCAGGGGTTCATCGAGATCTTTCTCTCCCGATAGCCCGCGATGGCATTGGCCGCAGCGGACCGCGCTGAACGCCACATGGCGGTGAACGTCGCCGGCCGGCTCCTTCGGCTGTGCTTCGGTCGGGGTCACACCCGTGGTCATCCCCCAATAGAACATCGCCAGTACGATCGTTGCGACGGACACTCGCCCAATCATCGGCGTCATGGTTTGCCTTCCACTTTGGGGATAAGATCGAACAGTTTCTTGTATTTATCGAAGACCGTCTCCGGCTCAAGTCCCTTCGGGCTGTCGTAGCCCGGTTGGAAATAGAGCTTGCCGCGCAAGTCTTCCATCGCAGGCTTTATATTCGCGGGACGGTCCATGTTCCAGGCTCGATAGATAGCTGCCAAACCAAGATAGTGCTGAGTCACGCCGTCCCAGTCGAGATTGTTGAATTGTTTCTGGTCCGGCGTCAAGCCATTTCCGGCAAGTTTGCTGAAAAGACTGGCATGTTGGGTGAACGGCCGTGAGACCGCGTCGCGGCCTCCCGTCTGGCGGAGGCTGGCGAGCAGTTGCTCGATTTGCGTCTTGGCTTTGCCGGTCTGAGCCTTGATCTCGTCTTTGGCGAGCGGCCGGGTTTCCATCAATTCACGCAGCTTTTGCAATTCGCTGACGTTCACGGCCCCGCCGGTCAGGTTCACTTCATTTGCCACCACGTTCAGCACGGGCAGGGTCCAGGTGCCCCAGGCCATCTTGCCGGGCGCGCGTTCCCATTTGCTCACGTCCTTCCAGACGTGCGACTTCGTGCCGATTTCCTGATGACAGGCGTAGCAGCTGTATTCGGTGAACTCGGGCCAGGGGGCTTTCTCCGTCTTCAAGCGGGCTTCGAGAAGATCGAGCGAACTCTTGATCACAGCCGCCTGACCGATGGCCCACGAGCGAACTTCGAAGTCCGACGGGCTCGCTTTTTCCGTCCAGTGCTTGCCGTACTTGGGATGTTCATGATAGGCCGAGAATTCGAACATCAGGCGCGGGTGCCCGGCGGCGATGAGGTCGTGATTGACTTCCCGGCTGGCGTCGCCCACGTGGCACGAAGCGCACATGACGGCGCGGAAGCCGATGTCCTTGGTCGGGTACAGGCCATATTGCTCGGCTTTGTCTTGAACGCTCAGAGCCTTGAACGAGCCCTGGAAGTGCGTCGTGAGATAATGCTCGGCGGGGCCGTGGCAGCCTTCGCAGCTGACGCCCTGGCGGACGATGCCATGTTGATCGAACGCGGGTTCGACCGGCAGAGAATGGCACTTCAGGCAGAGCGCGTCTTTGTGAGCGGGAATCTCTTTGCCGTCCGGTTTCAGCGAGGCGAGATTGCGGGCGATCTTCTCGGAAACCTCGTTATAGAGCACCATATAGGCTTTTTTGTGCGGATCGTTGGCGATCCAGGTGGCGTATTCGCCGCCAACGGTGTGCGCGTCGCCACCATGGCAGCTGGCCGCCGCGCACGAGATGGCGCCGGTGTAGCTCGCGTGGGCGATGGCGAAGCCCGCCGACGGGGGCGCCGCTGTGGAGGGGAGACCGGGTTCGACGTGATTGCAATCGGGTTGATTGCATTCGGGGAAAGCGGCGAATCCGATGCCGACGAGAGCCAGTAAGAACCATGGCACGACAGTGGTCGGGCGCGGCAAGGTAATCTCCCTCGGCATAAGGCCGACATCAGGCTGAGAATCGTGGTGTGAGAAATCTTCTCCAGCATCCCGGTTTTCGCGGGGTGTGTCAAGGCAACGGGGACCGACCTCACGATTTTTTCCGCCACAAGGTCCGATTGTGCGGGCGCGCCTATCATGACCCGATGAAACCACGCGTCGTTTCCCTGCTTGCCTCCGCGACCGAGATCGTCTGCGCTCTCGGCCAGGAGGATTGTCTCGTGGGCCGTTCGCATGAATGCGACTTTCCGGAATCGATCCGTGCCCTGCCGCTCTGCACGGAAGCCCGCATCGACGCCAGTTTGTCGAGTGCCGCCATTGATGCCCAGGTGAAGGATGCCCTGCGGGCGTCGCTTTCGCTGTATCACGTTCATGGCAACATCCTGCAGAATCTACGGCCCGACTTGCTCATTACGCAGATTCAATGCGACGTCTGCGCCGTGACTCCGAAAGATGTCGAGGAAGCGTTTCGCGGTTGGACGGGCCGCCGGCCGAGCTTGGTGTCGTTGAACCCGAATTCCTTGGCCGAGATCTGGGAAGGGGTTCGCGAAGTGGCCGTTGCTCTCGGCGTTCCCGAACGCGGCGACGAACTGGTGAACGACCTGAGCCGGCGGATGAAGGTCGTCTCCGAACGGGCCAACGGCTGGGGGCGTCGGCCATCGGTTGCGTGCATCGAGTGGATCGAACCGGTGATGGCGGCCGGCAACTGGATGCCGGAACTCGTCGAACTCGCGGGCGGCGTCAATCTCTTCGGCACGGCCGGCAAGCATTCGCCCTGGATGACCTTCGAGGATCTGTATCGGGCGGATCCGGACATCATCATAGTCTTGCCGTGCGGGTTCGATACGGAACGAACTCGCCAGGAGATGCCGTCCCTGACGAAGCGACCCGAGTGGCCACGCTTGCGCGCGGTCCAGAATGGCCGGGTGCATGTCGCCGACGGCAACGCCTACTTCAACCGGCCCGGGCCTCGGCTGGTGGAAGCGCTGGAGATGCTCGCGGAAGCGATCCAGCCCGCGGCCTTCGCCTTCGGGCACGACGGGCTCGCGCCCTACTGGAGCGCGTGACGCCATGGAATCCGTCTGGTTCTGGATGGGCGTGACCCTGGCGGCCTTGGCGGCCGTGTACTACCTACCGATGCTCCTATACGCGCGATTTAAGCTGACCAACCCGATTTATCCGCGCGTCGAGCGTTTTCCGGTCGATCATCCGAAATTGACCGACGACTGGCAGGAGTATCTCCGCGAGGTGATCGCTCATTTCGAGCGGCTCGACTTCAAGTTGATCGAAAGCATGGCACACGAACACGTCATGCCGGATTGGACCATGGTGGTCGTGCTGTTCGCGAATCGGCCGCAACGCGAGATCGCGACGGCGACGATCACATTGTTGCGGGGACCGCTTGCTCGAAGCCTGATGCCGCACTTGGAATTCACGACCCGTTACCGGGATGGCTCGGAGGTGCGAACAAGCAACCCAACGAGGTCGGGTGCATTTACCGACGCCCCGAATCAACGAACGATTTCTTTCAACATCCATCGGCCGGCAGAGCTTCTCGCCCTGCATCGAATGATCTGCGAGGACCTGCAACGCGATGCCGCTCGCGCGATGCCGCTTGATGAACGATTTCAAGGCGATGTGCTCCGTTTCCTGACCGAATGGCTGAGCCGCGATTGCGAGGCGGAATTGTCGACCGGTCGAATGGCGCGCGATGAACACAAGGGTGTCTATCGCTATACCTGGAAAGGCGCCTTCGGCCTGATCTTCCGCTTCATGTTCCCGTTCAGGTGGTTGACGCGAATGAAACAACGGCGCGCTGCCCGGCAATATGAGAATCGATCCGAGCGTGGGGACTATTGAATCGGGGACAGCAATCGGTTTTAATATCTTCATGACACCCCTACCACCAAAATCGGCCCCGCTGATCGATTACCCAGAAAGCGACGGCCAGCCCATTGCCGACAACACCCTCCAATACGACTGGATCGGCACCATCCACAGAGGCCTAACCGGAGTGTTTAAGCACGATTCGAACGTGTTTGTCGCCGCCGATCTCCTGTGGTATCCCGTCGAGGGCGACAATAAGATCTCTGCCGCCCCCGATGCCTTGGTCGCTCTGGGCCGGCCACAAGGCTATCGCGGGTGTTACAAACAATGGGAAGAAAGCGGTATCGCTCCTCAAGTCGTGTTCGAAGTGCTTTCGCCCAGCAATTGGCCTGCTGACATCCAACGCAAGTTTCTCTTTTACCAGAGATATGGAGTGGAAGAATACTATTTCTTCGACCCATATGACGTTCAACTTCTGGGTTATCGGCGCGAGGGCGATAAGCTTGTGGAAATTCCGCAAATGGACGGTTGGGTGTCGCCCCGGCTAGGAATTCGTTTCGATCTGAGCGGTGAAGACCTCGCGATCTTCGCTCCCGACGGCGAACCTTTCTTGAACACGATCGAAGTCTTGGAAGAGCAGGAGGCGAATCGACGAATAATCCAAGAAAAGACGCGGCTGGCGGAGGAAGAGAAACAGGCCCGTTTGCAAGCTCAACGCCGAGCCGACCGCGCCCAGTCGAAGTTGGATCAGGAGAAAAAAAACGTCCAGGCGGAACGTATGCGATCGCAGGCCGCGGAAGAGAAAGCGGGTCGCCTCGCCGAGCAACTTCGCCAGTTGGGCATCACCCCTTCGGAATAGGGCAATGCCTACCGTCGCGGCGTCTTCCAGAAGATCACGTTGGAATCGTTCGACCAGACGGCCAGCATTTTGCCGTCGGGCGAAAAGACCATCTGGCGGATGTAGTCGATGTATTTGCGGGGTGCCGCCAGTTTTTTCTGCGTGGCCAGGTCGTAGAGCTTACGCTCGTCCCCTCTCGGTTGACGGCGAATATCTTGCCCTCGGGCGAAAAGCGGTAATGAGTCTCGCGTTTGCTTTCATGCTTGAGGCGCAGGACAACCTTCCCGGTCTCGACATCGCGGACCTCAAAAAAGTAGGGCGCGTTCTCGTCATCCGGATTCAACTTTTCGCCGTCGACACCGAGGGCGGCATATCGGCCGTCGGAAGATAGGGCCAGAAAATGCCAGCCGGCAACACCGCGGCGCGCCGTGAGGCCGACGTGACGTTCTGGGATGCAATCGCGTGCGAATTGTCTCTTCGAGCTTACGCTTTGACGGTAGCCAATAATCGATCAATACATGCAAACTCGTTGATTGACACTCGTTGCCACGCGCCCGCGTGGGAACGAGTTGAAATCGAATTATGCCCCGCCGTCTATTGGAGAGCTTGGTTCGGAGTCTTGGTTTCCGCGCAACCGCGAATCGACGAACGCCCACGCCGACTCCCAGGACTGGTGTGCCCGTACCGGACAAGAGCGGATGTACAGATCGATCTCCGCCCACTCCAGCGGGTCGCCCAGCCACAGGCCGATGTCGCACACCCCGCGGCCCACGGGGACGAACTGCACCATTCCGCCGACTACGCACCACACGCCGTCCCGCTCGTCCACAACCATGCGGGCGGCAATCCGGTCCACGGGGATGTAACGGAGCCGCCGTTCTAGCTGCTTCCGGTCTTGCTGCGGTGTTGACACACTAGAAGCCCTCTTTCGCCGAAAGCTCGGCCAAGCTTCCGTCGCCGCCTGCAAGGACATTGAAGCTCGAAAAACCAGGATGGCGGTCCCGGTCAGCATCAGCTGTTGGTTCGGCCATTCAAAACCTCGCGAACGAATTCCTTCTCGACTTCCAGGGTAGCGGCAATTTCTTCGGTGGGCATTTTCTTCGCGGCCAGTTTCACAATAGCGCGCGAAATTCCGCTCTTCTCGCCCTCCTCGAAAGCTTCCTGATACACGCGAGTTTCGCGAATGTCATGTACCTGTAACATGGTTTGGATCTCCTCCCGACTGAAGCGAGCCAGCTTGTAGATGATCACTGTTTCAATCAATTCTATCAGATCGTCCCGCAACGCCGCATCGGCGATTTCTGTTTTCACACGGGCCACAAGGTCTCGGGCGATCGCTGGAGCCTCGTGTTCGGTACGCCGAATCAAGTAAAGGATGGATAGTCCCAGCGGTGCGTTCGCTAGATCCGGCAGCTCATCCAAGTAAAAGGGCCGAATCTTTCCCGCATCCAAAAGCGGCCGATAGGGAACGGCCTCCGCCGGTTCGAGCGATCGGCTGGCAAATAATACCACGCCACGAAAGTCTTGCGACGGGTCATGCTGCTTGAGATAGGTATAAATCTTGGCCAACAGGTCGGCGAAAATGTTTGGCCGCGGATAGAACTGGACCTCCAAGAAATATAGCGGCAAGTCAGGCTCTTTCGGCAGGAATACGCCATCGGTTCGGTGGGACGTTTCTTTGAACTCGATGGCCAGATATTGGTAGCGGGCTGCCATCTCTTTGGCTGCGTCCCCCGGGATACCGAGGAGCAAAAAGAACGTCTCGGGGCTCGTTTCAAACAGGCGGTAAAAAAGTGGGTCGGTTATCATAGCACCCTGGACTACAACGGCGGTCCCAAGTTCCCCAAGAAGTCTCTGAACTGACTCCAACAGCGAAAACCCGCGCCCGCATTGATGTCACGTCCCAACATTTTGAGTATCCAAACCGGCACCGGTGGGCTCTTACTGAGCGCCGGTCGCCCTATTTCCCCGAAGTGTAACCCTACCGGTGCGACGTATCAATCGAATTATCGCGTGCGATACTTTTCGGCGCGACTACAGAATGATGCCCATCAAGCGCTCCGCTCCGAAGCCTCCGCGTCGCGGCTTCACGCGACCTTTCCAAAACTCGCCTTGATTCATTTTTGAACCTCTGCGTAGAATCTGCCGTCTTTGTGGTTCGCACACTCTACCCGCGACAAGGAGGTCCGGGTTATGCAAGTTGTTATCCTCTGTGGCGGCTACGGAACGCGCATTCGCGACGTGGCCGACGATATCCCGAAACCGATGATTCCCATCGGCGATCGGCCGATCCTTTGGCACATCATGAAGGGCTACTCCCGGCATGGGTTCAATGATTTCGTCCTCTGCCTGGGCTACAAGGGTTGGATGATCAAACGGTTCTTCCTCGATTATCACCTTGCGAATTCCGACTTCACCATGCGCCTGGCGGCCCCGGAGAAGGTGGAGATCCATGGCGAGGGTTACTCCGAGAACTGGAAGATCACCTTCGCCGAGACCGGCGCCGATGTCATGACCGGCGCGCGCATCAAGCGCATCGAGAAGTACATTCGCGGCGATAACTTCCTGGTCACCTATGGCGATGGCGTCTCCGATGTGAACATCGCCAATCTGGTGGCATTTCACCGCGATCATGGCCAACTCGGCACGCTTACGACCGTGCAGCCGCCTGGCCGCTTCGGCGAGCTCGACCTTGAAGGCGATCGCGTCCTGGAATTCTGCGAGAAGCCGTTGGTCGCCCCCGGTTGGATCAGCGGCGGCTTCTTCGTCTTCCAGCGGCGGCTGTTCGAACGGTTAAGCGACGAGCCTGGCCTGATCTTCGAGCAGCAGCCCTTGATGGGTCTGGCCCGTGATGGCGAACTGATGGCGTTCAAACATCACGGCTTCTGGCATCCGATGGATTCGAGCCGCGATCACAAGCACCTGAACGACCTGCACGCGGCCGGCAAGGATTTGTGGCGAACCTGGGAAACGGGTCCGAGTATCCTCCAACCGCGGGCGGCGTAGAGAATCGGAAAAGGAATCGAACGCATGGATGTGTTCTGGCAAGATCGACGAGTATTTGTGACCGGCTGTACCGGCCTGGTGGGCGCCTGGACCGTGCGCGCGTTGCTCGAACGCGGCGCTCACGTGGTCGGGTTGGTGCGCGATCAGGTGTCGGGCTCCGAGCTTGGCCGCGGCGGTTTGCTCGATCGCATCGACGTCGTACGCGGTTCGCTCGAAGATTCCGTCTTGATGGAGCGGGCGCTCGCGGAATACGAGATCCAAACCGTCTTGCACCTCGCCGCTCAGACGATCGTTGGCATTGCCAACCGCAGCCCGCTCTCGACGTTCGAAAGCAACATCAAGGGAACCTGGTGCCTGCTCGAAGCTGCCCGGCGTTGCGGCTACAACCCGCATGTCGTCGTCGCGTCCTCGGATAAAGCTTATGGCGAGCAGGCCCAGTTGCCGTACACGGAAGACGCCCCGCTTCAGGGCCGGCATCCGTACGATGCGAGCAAATCGTGCACCGACATTCTCGCCCTGACGTACGCCCACACCTACAAGATGCCGGTGGCCGTCACTCGATGCGGCAACTTCTACGGCGGGGGCGATCTCAACTGGAACCGCCTGGTGCCGGGGACGGTTCGATCGATTCTGCGCAATCAACGGCCGGTGCTCCGGTCGGATGGCACGCTCATCCGCGATTACTTCTACGTGAAGGACGGCGCGGCCGCCTATTTGCATCTCGCGCAATGTTTGGCCACCCGGCCGGAACTGGGCGGCGAGGCGTTCAACTTTTCGAACGAACTGCAAGTGACCGCTCTGGCGATGGTGCAGCGGATTCTTCGCTTGATGAAGTCGCCGCTCGAACCGGACATCCGGGCCGAAGCGACGAACGAGATCCCGCATCAGTACCTCACCGCCGAGAAGGCTCGCCGATTGCTCGGCTGGTCGCCGAGTTTCGATCTCGACGCGGCGCTCGGCGAGACGATCGCGTGGTACACGGACTTCCTGAGTTCGCCGGCGCGACAGCGCCGCGCGGCCTGATTCGAAAGGATTCGAATTGTTTGAACGCATCCTGATCACGGGCGGCAACGGCTTCATCGGTTCCCGGCTGGCCCGGCGGCTGATCGAGGAAGGGCGCGACGTCCATCTCGTTCTGCGGCCGGGGTCTCCCGTGCCGCGCTTGCACGGCCTGGCGAAGCGTTATCGGCCGTGGGAAGTCGATCTGGCGGACGCGGCCGGCCTCGCGGGCGCGGTGAAACGGTGCAAGCCCAACCTGATCTTCAACCTGGCGTGCCGGGGCGTGTTGCCGGGCCGGGATACGCGCGGCGACTTGCTCACCACGAACGTGAGCGGGACGGCGAACTTGCTCGATGCACTGAGGCCGATGTCGTACGACGCCTTTATCCAGGTGGGCAGCGGCGTGGAATATGGGCCCAGCGAGATGGCCCTGACGGAAAACATACCGCTGGCGCCGGTGACCGATTACGCTTCGTCGAAAGCCGCGGCCGCACTCCTGTGCCTGGCCGAGGGAAGACAGGGCAAGCCGGTCAGCGTGGTGCGTATCTTCAGCGCCTACGGGCCGGGCGAGGCGTCGGCCCGGCTGGTTCCCTATGTGATGAACACCTGCGCGCGGGGCGAACGGCCGCGCGTGTCGGCCGGAACGCAGCGGCGCGACATGATCTTTGTCGATGATGTGGTTGACCTCCTGATCGCGGCGGCAGATCATCCCGGCCACGTATTGCACGCGGCCACAGGTGAGGATACCCGGGTGCGTGATCTCATCGAAATGATCACCGATCTGGTGGGCGGGCCGCCCGCGGTTTTCGGCGATCGCGTGATGCGGCCGGGCGAACCGGAACGCTACTGTGGCGATTTTCAACGAACAACGGCCGCGACCGGTTGGCGGCCGCGCGTGGATCTGGCGGAAGGGTTGCGACGAACCTGGGAATCGCTCCGTCCGAGTGTGCCCGCCTTGCAACCAGCCTGAAGAAGAGGATGCGACGATGCATGTGGAAAAATGTCGGGCCTGCCTGGGCAAGGACCTGCACCCGTTTCTCGATCTCGGCGAGACCGCGCTGGCGAACAGCTACCGGTTGCCCGATGACACGACTCCCGAGGCGAAATTCCCGCTGCGGGCCATGATCTGCCGGTCGTGCGGCCTGGTGCAGATCGACGAAGAGGTGCCGCCCGAGGTGCTCTTCAAACATTACCTTTACGTCTCGGCGACGTCGGATCTCGTGCACCAGCACGCGGCGTTTCTGGCCCGCCACTTCGCCGGCGAACTTCCGTTGGCGAAGGGCGACCTTGTCCTCGAAGCCGCCAGCAACGATGGCACTGTGCTGAAGGCATTCCAGAAATATGGCGTCCGCGCCGTCGGAATCGAACCAGCGGAGAACATCGCCGACCAGGCCCGCATCGACGGCATCGACACGTTTTGCGAGTTCTTCAACGAGAAGACGGCTCGCACGATCTACAAGGAACACGGACCCGCCAAGTTGATCCTCGCACGGCACGTGCTCGCGCACGTCGCCGACCTGCATGGCTTTGTACAAGGCCTAGAGATCGTCCTGGATGATGACGGCGTGGCGGTGGTCGAGTGCCCGCATTTGCTGCCGTTCCACGACAAACTCGAATACGACACGATCTATCACGAGCATCTTTGCTATTACTCGCTGACCGTGCTGGGCAAACTGTTTGAGCAATTCGGCCTCGAACTGATCGATGTCAAGGAAGTCAGCATCCATGGCGGCAGCATCGTCGTCAGTGCGCAGCGTGAAGGCGGCCCGCGCCGGCCGAGTCTCGCGGTCTCCGTCATGAAGGAGCGCGAACGCAGGGCCGGTCTCACCGATCCGAATACCTGGGATCTGTTTGCCCAACGCGTCGTCCTCAATCGCGAAGCCCTGCGTCGCGAGGTCGAGCAGATTCGTTCGCGCGGCCTGCGCATGGCCGGGTACGGCGCTCCCGCGAAGGGCATGACGCTCTTGGCTTATAGCGGCCTTGGGCCGACCGAGATTCCCTACCTCGTCGACAAGAGCCCCTACAAGCAGGGCCGCCTGACCCCGGGCCATCAGATCCCGATTGTCGGACCCGAACGGCTGGCACGCGACAAGCCCGATGTCGTCCTGCTCCTGGCCTGGAACTTCGCGGAAGAAATCTTCCGCCAGCAGGCCGACTATCTGCGTCGCGGCGGCCGTTTCCTGCTGCCGCTTCCCGCGCCTCAACATTACGCGGAGCTTCGCGCCGCGGCGTGATTTCCCATGAACATGACCCGAAAAAAAATCAGCGTCGTCACCCCCTGCTACAACGAGCAGGACAACGTCCGCGAATGCCTTGAGACCGTGCGGCGGATCTTCGCGGAGCAGTTGCCGGAGTACGACCTCGAACATGTTTTCTGCGATAACGCTTCGACGGATCGCACGCCCGAGATTCTTCGCGAACTGGCCGCGGCGGATGCGAACGTCAAAGTCATCTTCAACGCCCGCAATTTCGGGCTGTTTTGTTCCTCGTTCAATGGTCTCTTGAGTACAACCGGCGATGCGGTCATCGTCATGTTGCCGGCAGATATGCAAGATCCGCCGGAACTCATTCCCCAGTTTGTGCGTCAGTGGGAAAAAGGCTACGAAGTGGTCTACGGCATCCGCAAGCAACGCGAGGAAGGCTTCGCGATGCGGAACGTGCGGAAGCTCTATTACCGCACGGTTAGCCGTTTCGCGAATATCGTCATCCCGCCTTATGTCGGCGAGTTTCAACTCATCGATCGCGTTGTCGTCGACGCCCTGCGCAAGTTCGACGATTACTATCCCTACATCCGCGGCATGATCGCCAGTTGCGGTTTCCGCACGTTCGGCATCCACTATGTGTGGAAGGCGCGGAAGCGGGGCGTCTCGAAGTTGCGCCTCTTCCATCTCATCGACCAGGGGCTGAACGGGTTGATCTCGTTCACGCGCGTGCCGATGCGGCTGTGCATGTTCCTCGGTTTCACGATCGCGGTGCTGAGCATCCTCTTCGCGGCGTTCAACGTGGTCTGGCAATTGGCCGAGAAGGGGGCGATCGCGCCGCCGGGCGTGCCGACCTTGATCGTATCCTTGTTCTTCTTCTCCGGCGTACAGTTCTTCTTCCTCGGCGTGTTGGGTGAATACATCGGCGCGATCCATGCCCAGGTCCGCAAGCGGCCGCTCGTGATCGAACGGGAACGGCTCAATTTCGAACGCGCTTCGGCGCTGCCCCCTCACCCCGCCCTCTCCCCCGAAGCGGGGGCGAGGGAGACAACGGTTGCAACCCCGCTCGCCCTAGCGGGGCAGAAAATAGGCGCACCGCGCTGGTGGTGGTTTCAAGGTTCGACTCCTCTGCAACCAGCGGCGACGGATCAATGGCCCAACCCGTCCTAATCACTTTCGCGCTTCTTGTCGGTCTCGGCGCGGGCGCCTGGTTTCTGGGCGCCCTGTTCGCGGCCGCGTTGCGCGTGCCGCTCCTCCAGAAGCGTTCCCCCGAGGCGTTCCTGGCGACTCTCGTCGCCGGTTTCGGCTTACTCATGTTGAGTTGCGGCTGGGGCGCCTATGCCGGCCTGACCGCTCCGCGTTTCATCTGGGTCGTTCCGTGTCTGGCCGTTCTGCTCCTCGGCATCGCGCTGGTGCGCCGAAGTGGGGTGATCCTCCCCCGTCTCTCCACCACGTTCGGCCTGATCGTTGCCGCCCTCGCGGGTCGTGCGGTCTGTTGCCTGCTCCCACTATTGCAAGGTTCGACGCTCAGCCCGTTCAACGATGGCTCCCTCTACCTCTGCGTGGCCGAGAGCTTGCAGACGAGTGATTTCAGCACGCGCCAGCCGGTGGATGACGCCTTCCCGGCCCGGCATCAGTTGACCTCGTTCCAGGACATGGGTCACCGCATCGGTCCGGTCTTCCTGCTCGCGGGGTTGAGGGCGGCGCTGCCGGGTTTGAATGCCTTCGACGTCTACCCCGCCGTGCTGGCCTGGGGCGCCATTCTCAACATGGCCGCCATCGGGTTGCTGTGCCGTTGGGGATTTCGGTTGCCGCGCCGGCCCACCCTCGTCGGTCTTGGCCTGGCGGCCATCACGCCTGACTCGCTTATGTTCGCGTGCCAGCATGGGTTCGTCTGCCAGATCTATGGCACGGCTGTTTTGGGAACGGCGCTCGCTCTTTTGATCCGCGTTCATCCGCCTTCGCAATGGAGAGCCGGCAACGCCTGGCTTCTGGGTCTGATCGCCGCCATGCAACTGAGCGCCTATAGCGAACTGGCGCCGATCCTCTTCGGCGCGGCTCTTGGCTGGGTGCTCGTGAATGTCACTTACGGCTATCGCGCCATCCGTTTCGTGATCGGCTCTCTGCTGGCGGCCGCTCTGCTGGGCAACATCGAATTCGTCCGCGTCTGGACCGCCCTGCACGTGATGACGCAACTGCAAGGCGTCGGCTTTCCGATCTCGTGGGAAACGAGCCGTTACTTCAGTTTCGCCCTGACGGCCGGACCGATGAGTTGGCCGATGATACTGCCGTTCAAAGGAGCACCGCCGAATGTCATCCTCATCGGCTCGCTGATTCTTGCCGTCCTGGGGTTGCTGTCGCTCATGCGCTGGCGCCGAAGGCAGGCGGCTCTCCTGGCGGCCATGCTCTGTTTCGGCGGGCTTTTCCTCTGGTTCCGGTACGTCAGCCGCAGTCCGTGGTCGGGGGAAATCGGCCATCCCTGGAACTTGCTGAAGATCGCCAAGTGGTTCTACCCGATTGGGTTCTCGCTCAAGATCGCGGGGCTCGCGATCGTGTGGCGCTGGACTTCGAAAGCCCGGGGACGGCCGTCCTTGGGCTTTGCATGCCTGGGCTTTGCCGCTCTCCTAACGATGGCTTGGTTCTATCTGCTCGTTCAAGAGCGCACCTCGAAGGCAATGATCGAACTTCAATGGCATTCGTTGGCGGAAGTCGCCCATCCGCATGAGGAGTTCGGCCGCTTGCAACGCCGGATTGCCGAGATCGCCCCCGCGAGTATCTGGTATGTCGCGGCGCCGGGGGAAGCGCATCCGTTGGTGCTATATCGGTTCGCGTTCACGGCCATCCCCTTCCAGGCGGCCTGGATGTACGATCCGGAATTGCGAACCGTGCTGATTCAACATGGTTCACCCCCGTTTGAAGAGCCGTTCGAACGCCTGCCGTTCAATGCTTCCCGAATGGATCCGCGCCGGCCTGTCTTCTTCGCGGTGACGCAGGGGACGACCCTCATCCGCCATCGTGTGGGCGAAAGCGGGATTGGCATCGACGAGCGGCCTTTTTACCTGGAGTTCAACAGCCCGCGTCTTTGGCCCGGGTCGTTGAAATTGACGTATCAATGGCGGGGCGGGGGCTCGACCGTCGTGCGTGTAAGTATGAATGATCTCCCGCCGATCGAGATGGTGTTAGCCGCGGGGGAAGTGCGAGAAGTGTCGTTGCCCGTGCTCGTCACGCTCGGCATCGGCCGCATCAAGTTGCAAAGTTCGAGCGATCATCGGTTGGATGCGAAAGAGTCGTCGTTGCGGTTGCTCGACGCGCGGATCGCAGCGGATTGATTGGAATGAATTAAAGGAAAGAGCCGCCGGAGAATCCGGCGGCTCTTTCCTTTGGGCAAGGCGGGGCGATCAGATTCCGAAGCTTAGTTCTTCGGATCGAGCTTCACGGTGACCTTCGAGCCGGCGTCAACGGCGACCTTTTCGGAAGCCGTCAGCGTCTTGCCGTCACGGGTGACTTCGGCGACGACGTCGTAGTAGTATACGGTGCCCGGCTTCAGGGTCGGGGTCGCGAAGATGCGGACCTTCGAGGCGCTCGAAGCAATCACTTCGCCTTCAACCTTGAGGCGGGCGTCGGCCGGCAGTTGCACGGTGATGAACGCCTTGCTGTTGTCTTCGACCATCGACACTTTGCCCTTGGGCTCTTCGATCTTGGGTTCCGTCATCTTCGGGCCGACGGGGATTTCGGTGTTGCCAGTGTTCGGAAGCACCTTCGGCAGTTCGGTCGGATTGCTGACGGCCGGGATGATCGGCGTGTAGTTCGTGGTCGGAATGGTCGTGGTCTCGTGTGGGTACGAAGGGTTGTTCAAAACCGGAGTGCCGACGACCGGCGAGCTGATGAACGGAGCGCTCGACACCGGGACGCCGATGGTGGATTGGATCGGCGTGCCGATGCAACCGACGCAGCCCGTGCAACCCGTGCAGCCGTGGTGCTTCGAGAACAGATTCAAACCAAAGATCCCGCTTCCATGGCAGCTGCTGCCGTGGCAAGAAGAGCCGTGGCAAGACGAGCCATGGCAGCTGCTGCCGTGGCAGGACGAACCGTGGCAAGACGAGCCATGGAAGATGCTGAAGCTACTGCCGTGGCAGGACGAACCGTGGCAGGACGAGCCGTGGCAAGAAGAGCCATGGAAGATGCTGCCGTGGCAGGACGAGCCGTGGCAAGAAGAGCCGTGGCAAGACGACCCGTTGCACGAGTGTCCAAAGAAGCCGATCCCGTTGCCGAGGGCCGCCGCGTCCGGAGACGTCGAAACTGCCATCATGAGAACCATACTGTACATGCGATACTCCCTGGTGAAGACTCAGTAGTGTGTGCCGGGCTCCGTCAAATCATGTCACGACGCTTACTCTGTTCCGACCAATTAGTCTCAACATGCCGCGGGTGCCGGTTGCAACTGAGCGTTGCCGATCAAGTCAGTTCAAGTTTGATGAATAGCGCCGTTTGTGAGACATGTGAAATGTAATCCCGCGCGAAAAGATGAGCAATTCGTAAAGTAGGAAATATGGAGTGTTTGCGGGGGATATATGGGTAGTTTTACGACTCCAACGATCGCGATGATTACACGATCAACGACAAAAATTCCGATTGATCAGACTGAAAGGATTGGAGTATAGCGAGCAAATCTTGAGCGATGCCATGAGCAAAATCATTTGACGATGTTTGCAGCACTAACTCGGCATTCGAAAAAGCCGTATTTTGGAGTCTTTCGTGGACCATCGAACAAACTACTGGGCGGGCAAACGGGTCTGTGTGACCGGGGGAACCGGCTTTCTCGGCTTTCATCTTGTCCAGAAGCTGCGAGAGCGAGATGCCGAAGTTCGGGTGCTGGGTCTCCCCCCGAGGGGCTGGCATCCGCTGGACGACATGCCTGATGTTCATACCCACTACTGCGATTTGCGAAACGCGGCATTCGCGCGCAGGGCATTGCAAGGCGTCGAGGTCGTTTTTCACACGGCTGGATCAGTCGCCATTTGGGGCGAACAGTCGAAGACGCTCGTCGATGATCACGTCCAACTGACAAAGGTAGTCCTGGATCAAGCGGACCAAGAAGCAACAATTGTTCACACGTCCAGCATCGTGACAACCGGTGGGTCACCGAATCCTGAAGCGTTGACTGAAGAGACGCCTTTCACCCTAAAAGATTTTCCCGTCCCCTACGTGTATGCCAAGCGTGCCGCGGAGGAATTGGCCTTGAGCCGGGCGAACCGGCAACGTGTAGTAGTGGTCAACCCGAGTTACTTGATTGGTCCGGAAGATTATCTGGGATCAGTGATGGGTCGAATGTGTCAACGCTTCTGGAAGGGACGGCTGTTTTTTGTTCCCGGCAGCGGCTTGAATTATGTCGACGTTCGCGACGCGGCCCTGGGGCATCTGCTCGCCGCTGAGCGCGGCCAATCGGGGCGTCGTTACATTCTGGGCGGTGAAAATCGATCGTTCAGTACTTTTTTGCGCATCCTCGCAACCGAAGCGGGCATGGCGCCCCGCGGCCTGATCCCGATTCCCGGCTGGTTGATGAAAATCTGCGCCTGGTACACGGAACTCCGCTCGCAACGTACCGGACGCGAACCGTACCCCTCCAAGCAACAGACGTCCATGAGCGGTCGGTGGTGGTATGTCAATTCGACTCGAGCTCAGGAAGAACTCGGCTTCACGGCCCGACCCCTTGTGGAATCCATCCGCGATGCCTATCGCTGGTACTCGGAGCAGAAGCGAATCCCCGTCCGGGGCTTCAACGCGTGGTGGATGCGACCGAAGGCGGCCCGAACCTTCCACGGGGCGTCAAGAACTCTTACGCCGTATCGCGCAACAAGTACACGCGTTTGAACACTTGCCCTGTGCCCAAGTTCCTCGTTTCCACCCAGGCGACCACGTATTTCGTCGACCCGCCGGAGGGGATGCGGACCTCGTCGCCATCGGCATAGGTCACGAGATTGGCGCCCGCGAAGCGGGTGCAGCCGTCCAGAATGTCGACCGATTCCTGTAGATCAATCGTGTGCGTCCAGGCCAGCAGGCCCGCGAGGCCGCTGCCGCGACCCCGAGGCATGTCCGGCACGAGCCGGCAGGGAATGTTCGCCGCCAGGGCACTACCCGCGCCGAAGGGCCGGCGAATCTCACACGTAGTCGGCAATAAACTCAGCGGAATGGCCATGAAATGATTCCTCTCAAAGTCGCGGCGTCCGATACGGCGCCAGCAAGACGCGAATCTCGGCCGCGAGCGACCCGTCAACGGTCGTGTAGATGACGAAGGTGTCGCCTAATTTTTGCTGGGCGACATTCTGAAAGTTGTTGCCGCTTTCGGTCTTCACCCGCCGATACCAGGTTGCGATCAGCCTGGCATACGCTTCCTTGACGTCGGCGGGAACTTCGTTGGTCGTCACGGTGTAAACGACCTGCACGACACGCGGACCACCCGTCCGATCACGCACGTCTTGATTGAGCAATCCTGTGCGCGGCGTCGACAGCCACGACCCGCCAAGCGACTGGATCACACCCCTTTCGGTATGAACCACATATGCCGAAGACGGCACAATCGTCTCAGACCCAAAGCCATAACTGACATCAACCTTCACGGAAGTCACCGTCGCCACCGGGTAATTCTTGAGATGCAAATAGGGCGACCCGCCGGGATGAATTTCCGTGAACGTGCCGCCCTCAAAGTGGCGTTCGCACCAATTCTCGATGAATTGATCGGCGGAGTCTTGTAGGAGTGCCAGCAACGCATCGTCCGCCGACGTACTCACGCCCATCCGCGCCTTCACGTTTGCCAAAGTATCGAGGGACATCTTTTCTCTCCTTCAGCTTTGGGAGTTAGTATGATTGCGCCATCTTCAGGAAATGCGGAATGCGGAATTCGGAATGCGGAATAGAAGAGAATGCTGTCTTGGTTCTTCATTCCGCATTCCGCATTCCGCATTCCGCATTATTCATGTCATTTTCTTCTGCTCGCCGATCACCACCGCGAGGAGGAAGACCGGCGTCGTGCCGGACAACGTGCGGAAGTGGCGCACGTAACGCTTCGTGCGCTGGAACGTGATGACTTGCAGACTGGTCGAAGTCGTGACGGCGGTGAAGGTCGCGCCGCTGATGTCGGACCAGACCGAGCCATCGGATGATTCCTGAATCTTGCCGGCAAGCGACGGCGTCGTTCCCGTCACGACGCCAATCATCTGAATGGCGAAGCAATTGCCGTCGGCCGCGATCAGGTCGATGGAAGAACCATCCGACGTACTGTTGACGCTAACAGGCGCGACGCTCGCCCCGAGCACTGCCTGGTTCTTGACATCATGAAGCTGGGTGGACATGGTGAATGACTCCGGTTGGATGTGGAAAGCGAAGTTGAAATACAGATTTGTCGCGACTTGAAGGCCCTTGCCGAAAGTGTAACTTGCCGAGAGTGTCGCCTTTCGCTCCGCGAAAGGACGTTCTATCGCGGAGCGAAAGGCGACACTCTTTTCGCGTTGCGCCTTAGCCGACAACAAGCTGATCGCAGAAGACGAAACTCGCCGGGTGGCGCGGGCCGGCGTCGATGTGCTGGATGCCGCGGAGATACGTTTGATCGTTCTGCAAGGCCGAGTCGCCGAGGCCCGAGGCGAGGAATTCCATCACGCCCAGCCGGGCGACGATCCAGTCCGGGAAGTAGCCGAGGAGAATGTAACTGAGGTTGTTGCCGCCGCCCTTGGTACGGGTGTTCGAAATTTGCGATGAACGCACGACCTTGGTGCCGTATAGCTCGGCGGGGGGAGCGTCCGCCGCCCGCCGCGACGGATGGAAGAGGAATTCGCCTTGATGATCGTTGTCCGCGATCGCGGAGGCCCGGCGGTTCATCAGGGCCGCGAACATGCTCTTGCGCATCAGCCAGGCGGTCGGGGCGGCGATGGCGTCCGGCAACGCGCCTTCCATCCCGGCCACGTCTTCGACCTCGAAGGTGTCGCCATCGGTGTCCGTGGTTGCCGGCGTATAAGTCGTGATGCCTGGGGTATTGAGCAGCCCGCGGATCTGCGTGCCGCCCGTCCCTTCCAGCATCGCGAGATCGGCCTTGAGTGCCGCCACGCGAGCCATATCCATCCTGACCAATCCCTCCGCGGACGGCGAGGCGAAGCGGAGAAGCTCATTGTTCATTTTGACAAAAATGCCCAGCTTCTTGGCCTGGAGATCCAGGTTGCCGGTGGCCGGCTCGCTCTCCGTGATGGCGCTCCCCTCGCCCACCCAGTAGGCGGTCGAGCCGCCCGTCAGCTTCGGGAACTGCAATCGGCCGTTGGGCGGCAGGGCGACTTCCTGAGCCCCGGCCGACGCGAACGCTTCCAAGTTCCGTTGAAGTTCGATCAACTCACCCAACATGGGGAAACGCACGAGCGATCCGCCGGCCAGATCGCTGGTCGTGCCGAGTGACTTCTCCTTCCAACCCACCCGGCGGGCGATCCAGCCGGCTTCGTCGGGATCGAAGCGCCCTTCGTGGGCGGTCATTTTCTGGCGGATTTCGTCTCGCAGCCGGGCGCCGCGGGGCTCGAAGGACGGCAGATGCTCAGTCGCGATCGGCACCAGGAACGACTGATGCCCGCAGTGCGGCACAAAGCCGTAGTTCTGGTAGAGGTCACGCAGTTCAAGGTGAACGTGCAGTTCCTCCTTGGCCTGGTCGGGCCCGATGTAACCGAGCGCGAACGCCGCAGCTTTGAGAACGCTGTAACCGGTCGAATCCTTGCCGACCGGCCCGCTCGTAACCCACGGAACACGCCGCTCCACTTGGGGCGATGCCTTCGGCAGCGCCTTCTCCACGGCCGCTGCCGTCTGTTGCTCGATGAACTGCACGACCTCGTCGCGCGTCTGGAATTTTTCCGTCACGGTTGCTTCAGACATGATGAACCCCCTGATTGGGAAACACGAATTACGAAACACGAAATACGAAACAAAGAAGGCGAAAGACGAAAAAAGAAAACGAAACGAAGAGAAGAAAACAAGACATGCGAACGCGGCATCACACTACCAACTGGGCGATAACATCCGACGAAGAGAGAGTCAGCGCGCCGGGGTTTTCCGGGATCGGTACGGCCGAGTATTCGAGCAGGTCCCATTCTTCGATCCGAGCGCCGCGGCGAGTCGGCACGCTCTTGATGGGGATGAACCCGATCGACCAGCCGCGAAGCACCCCTTCGGCATAGAGCTTGAAGACGTCGGCCGCGAACGGCGCGGAGGCCGCGAACTTCGTCACCGCGATGATGCGATCCGGCAGCACCTCCAACCCGAGGCACGTGCCGATCGGCGGCAACGTCCGTTGATGAGCCCAGAGCACGACCGGGTTACGCAGAAACTCCACGCGATTCCGCAACCCCGAGGGCACGACTACGTCCCCGGCCCGATCGGACGAGGCCGTCGTGATGACCGATCGAATAATCATGTTCGCCGGGTCGATAGCCTCGACGCGGCCTTCCAGTTCCAGGCGTTTCATGGGACACCTTTGGGGAAATGCGGAATGCGGAATGAAGACTCGGAGCTTAAAACTTGTTGCTTCGAATTGCTTACGCGGTACACAGTACCCGGTTTTCCATCTCGGAACTCGGAACTCGAAACTCGGAACTTATGCAGGAACTCGGAACTACTTTGGAAGCATCGGTAGATCGAAGCGGGGGTCGCGGTAGGGTTCGAGGCCTCGGCTACGGCGGATTTCGTTGTAGGTGCGAAGACCCATCCGCGCGTCGAGTTCGTCATCCTGTCGGCGCTGATCCTGATTCCGCGGGCTGCACTCGGGGAAGGAGATGACGAGATCGGGTCCGTAGCGGCGGCCGAGGTCGCGCGTCAGAGCTTGGCCGATGAGGTCGAGTTTCGGCTGCACCGTGCCTTCGCAGAACATGACGCGAGCGCCGTACCAGATGTCAGCGCCCAGGCCCATGTTCTCCACCATGCCGGCAATCGGCGGTGGCACCCGGAACATCGCGAAGATTTCATCACGCGTCATCCGCGACGAGTTCAGAAAGTCCATCTCGGCCGGCGTGAGTGTCCAGGGAGATGCTTTTAACCCCTGTTCCAGCACGAGCGGTCGATGCCAGTTCTCGCGCCCGGCGAAGCGGCCGGTAATCTTTTCTTCAAGCCGGCGGACCGTGGCATCGCTCAGCGTCTGATCCGTCTGAAGGACGACGCCCGGCCGTTGGCCCGCGTGGAACGTCTGATACCGGCTCTTCTGAAGTTCGGTGTTGGCGTCAACCGTCAGGGCGTTCGCCTGAAGCGGGGAAAGGCCGTAATGAACGTCGAGCGGGTTGGGATACTTCAGATGAATGATGTCGTCGGGGGAGAAGAGCTCGACGGGCGCCCCGGGCGCGGCCACCTCGTAGGCCTTGACGTAGGCGGCCGCGTCCGGGATGATCCGCACCCAGGGCGTCGGCACGATCCATAGCTCCCCCGGGGCCGCCAGCCGATCGCCGCCCAGCCGTTGCGGGGCCGTGTACCAATAACAATTTCCGGTAAGTTCCAGGTAAAGCACCGTGAGATACCAGAGCTCCCACGGCGTCGTCCACGGATTCGGGCGATCGAGCAAACGCATCAACGGATGCGTATGCGTCAACGGCCGTTGCTCATGCTCGGCCTGGCCGGTGTTCAGGTACAAGAACGGCCGTTGGCGTGCCACTTCCTGAGCGATCGCATTCACCGCCGCGTAGACCCACGACTGGTAGTTCCGCAACTGCTCGACGGCATCCTCGCGCCACCAACCCGCCGGCCGGGATGTGGCCATCCCCAGCGGAAAGTTGACGCGCGGCTCCGCCTTCTCTGCTTTCCACCAGGTCTTGATTGTTTGAAGAATGCTCATGAGAAGTTCCAATTTCCGGGTTCTAAGTTTCCGTAGCCGGGTTCGCCAGAACCCGGGAGACTTCCGCGCGCCGTAGGCCCCGGGTTCTGTCGAACCCGGCTACGAAGAGGTTCCTTACTTTCCAGAATTTTCAGATCCGAGTCGGAAGCGACGGCGCGTTCGAAGGTTCCGTCGCTTACGCTTCCAGTTCGGACCCCCAATCATTCCGAAAGCGGCCGTTCCGGCGGCGCCGCCACCTTGCGGTAGCCGAGCGCCCGAAAGACTCGAAGGACTTCGTGCCAGGTGGGGAACGGCCGTTGTTTCAGCCGCTTGTAGCGATCCATGGCTTTCATGAACTCGACTTCCTCGTCGCTGTAGCCGGCGCCGGGGAAGTTCTCCTCGAGACGATTTTCCGTGAAGCAAGGCATGAGCGCGTCCTCGAAAAAGGGAAGAAAACATGACCGGGCGAGGGAGCAGGGTACCGGGCCGGCCGGCTCCCTCGCCCGGCGTGGGAAAGGCGTTGGAAGCACTCATCAACGGGTGTTGATGAGTGTTCATGTGTACACTATATCAGTATGCTCGAATCCGGTGCCTGTCAAGCAAACAAAACGAAAATTCAAGGTCGTCGTATGAGGCGGTTCGCACGCCTCGAAATCACGAAACCTGGATTCCGAATTGAATCCCCCTGCCGCCGGTGATAACCTCATGAAGGAGCGAGCCTTCGCCAACGAATGGCGCGGCTGACTCGTTGGCTGGGTAGGATCACTCTCGAACATCATTTCCGTCGAGGCTTCCATGCGCCGCGTCTTGCTGCCCCTCTTCATCGTTTGCCTGGTGTATTTGAGCGACTGTTCGCCGGCCCTCTTTGCCATTGATCCGCCGAAGCGACCCACGGATGGCAACGGGATCGAGAACATGCGCCAGGGCAACCAGGCGGCCAAGAAGGAGTCGTTGATTGAACTGGCCAAGTTCATCATCCAGCGCGTGCGCGTCGCGCCTTTCAATGGGGAAGAGCTGAAGCCGAAACCCGTCGGCCCGCAGGAAGATCTCGAGACGCTGATGGTCGAAGCGGATCGTTACTTCCGCCTGCCGACACAGATCACGCCGAACGATGTGCAACTGCAATACACGCGCGATCTCGGCCGTGCGATCGAGACGGAAGTGTTCGATGTGCTGGAGAACGGCGCGAACAAGCTGGAAAAGGTCAATGCCATGCGGATCTTCGGCATGGCGGGCAAGCTGGCGTGTGAAGACCTTGTCCCCGCTTACTTGAAGATCATCACCGAAGACAAATATGGCCCGGAATACAAGATTTTCGCCTTCCAGGGCTTGCGGAACCTCTTGTTGATTCCCGATCCGAAGAACCCGGCCCGGCCGCATTTTATCAGTGACCCCGTCAAGCTCAGTGCCATCTATACGGAACTCGACAAAGTCATCACCAAGAAGCACCCGGCCAAGCTCCGCCCGGAAGACGCCCTGTTGATTCAGTACATCCGCCGCGAGGCGGTGCGGGCGATGGCGGCCATCAAGTTCAGCGTCATTCGCAATCAGCGTGCGGAGATGGTCGGCAAGCCGATCTGGACGCTTTTACGAGTGGCGTCGAACGATAAGTTCATCGCTCCCAAGGACGCCGCCCTGCCTGACTACGGCTACCACATTCTGGAAAGGATCGAGGCCATCATCGGTATCGCTTCCGAACTGCCGGATCGCTCAATCAATCCCGATCTCGTCGCTTACATGGTGAACGAGGGGCTGAACGACATCATGACCTATCTCGGCAAGGATAAATCGGCCGATCCCCGGGACAAGCAGCTTGTGCCCTGGCGCACGTCCGCTGCTCGAATGATCGACGCCTTCAAAATCTGGAAGGTCGGACTCGAGAAAATGCCCGTCGCGAAGACTCCGACCATCGCGACCAAGCTCATTGATCTCTTGATCCCCAAAACGCTGACGCCGATCGAGGCCAACGGCGTCGCTTCGACGCCCGATATTTCACCGATCACGAACTTCCGCCGAGACAACAAGCCGAAGTCGACCCAGGTGCTGGACGAAGATCCCACGACAGTCGTGACGATCCCATAACTTCACAAGGCATTCACTCATGCGTTACTGGATCATACCGGCCCTGGTGCTGGTAGTCGGCATCGTCTCTCTGTCGCGGGCGGATTACGTCATCGTTCGGGTGACCGTGAAGTCAGGGACAGGCGTCCCCGTCGGCATGGGCAACGGCATGATGGGGAACGGGCTCGGCGGCGCTTTCAACAACATGGGCAACCAGGGCGGCGGCGCGATGGGCATGCCGCCCATGCCGCCGCCGGCACTCAAGCCGGGCGAGTACGTGACGGCCGTGTTCGAGATGAAAGGTTCGAAACAGGAGAACTACAAGGGCCTGAGCATCCTCTATCTGGAACACAAGTGGGGGCGCACCGCGTATCACGAGGATCGCGACGAAATTGTGTTGCAGCGGATCGAGAAACTCAAGAATCCAGTTGCCCAGTACAACGACCGCGTCGCACTCCTCGGCAAGGCGAAAGATCGCGGCCCCGATCGCCAGCTCGAACTCGCGGCCTGGTGCCTCGAAGTCGGTTTGCCGGACAAATGTATCGAGAAACTCAACGAGATCGAAAAGACCGCCGCAGCCGCCAAGGATCCGGCCCCGTTGCCGGAGAAAGTCATCAAGGCGCTCGAGGCCTATCAGAAGATCAAGCCGATCCTGTCTGACGAATTGACTCACAAGGAGAAGGCGACCGAGTGGAAGGGCAAGCTTCGCTTTGCCAAACTTGTTTCCAGCAAGCACTACGCTCTGGTTCACAACTCGGATGATCCCGAACGCGATGGCGTCCAACGCCGGCTTGACGCACTGGAGAACAATTTCAAGATCTTCTACCTCCTCTTCGCCATGAAGGGGAAGGTGCTGGCCGCTCCGACCGAGAAGCTCGTGGCCGTGCTGGTGAACGATAGCGGCATTTTCCGCAAGTTGCGCCAGACATTCGACCCCCTGCCCTTGAGCAGCGACGGTTTTTATGCCCGGCAAGAGAATCTGGCTGTCTTTTCGTCCGTGCGGATCGATGAGGCATCCCGCGGTTTCGATCAGATGATGCGCGTCGTCTATACCAACAACAGCACGGATCTCCTGTCAGGTAAGTTCCCGGACCTGGGCAAGACCAAGGAGGAAATGGTAAGCCGGGCGACGCAGACGGCCCGAGCCCAGATGCTCGCGCTGGTTGAACGGGCGTTGCGTGAGGAATCGGAGATTGCCGCCGCCACCCATGAGGGCGCCATGCAGTTGTACGCGGAGACCGGCTTGCTGCCGCGCAACACCGCCGCGCCGGAATGGCTCCGGTTCGGTCTGGCGAGCCTGTTCCAGATGCCGAAGGGACCGTTCGCGGGCAAGAATACCTCGCTGGTGCAACTGGCGTTCTGGCCGGGCGCGGGCGGTCCCAACTGGGCCTGGCGTCGCTACATCGACGAGATGCTTCAAGACGGAGCGCTGGCCGATCCGCCGAATCAGGCGATTTCCGATATCCTGATCGATCAACCGTTCATCCACTCGCGTGCCTTGGCGCTCAAACCCAAGATGGAAGGGGCTGAGGACCCGATCGCGGCGTCAGAAGCGGAACTTGCCCGCGGCCGGGCGCTTTCGTGGGCTCTCTCGTACTACCTGTTCAACGATAAGTTCCCCGACTTCATGTCCTACCTCGCTAATTTGGCCAATCAGCCGCGCGACATCGAGTTCGATCCTTACATCCCGTTGCAACTGTTCTGCAAATGGTTCAACATTGACCCTGCGGGTTTGACCCCCGCTGATTTGAGTGCGAAGCCCGAACGCTACACCGAGTTCGCGAAGGACTGGCTCGCCGGCATCCGCCGCGTCCCGGCCCCGACGGTCTTGTTGAGGCTGGACGAGCCGGTCGATCCTAAGGGCAAGAAGCAGTAGGTGCTTCTGCCGTCAACAAAAAAGGCTCCCGTCAGCATGACGGGAGCCTTTTTTTTGTTGACAGCGAGCGACTCGGAGAATGAACTCCGCGTCGCTCATCTTGCCGACTACCAGCGGAAGATCATGTCCGTGGCGGCGGTCCAGATGTGGCGGTCGGTACCGCCATCGAACGGACGAACGTTGTTGTTGAAGTTATAGTCGTAGCGGATTTCCGGGCGAATCCAGAGCCAATCCTTCGGCTTGTATTGCACGCCGTAGGTCAGGCCCAAGTAGAGGCCTTCGAACCCAGTACGCTGGCCATCAACGTCGTCGAACACTTCAGCACGGAAGACCGAGCCGAGTTTTTCGCAGAGCTGATAGTTGAAGTACTGAGCGACACCCCACCAATTGGCGGTTCCGGACGGGATCGGCGGGTCGCCGATGACGCCGGCGCCATTGCCGGGGACGCCGGTCTGGTAGCCGTAGATGGCTTCGACCGCGTAGCTAGCCTTGTCGTTGATCGTGTGCAACCAGACCAAGTCGAAGACGTTGATGTTATTGCGGCCGGCGCCTTCCGACTGGAGGCCGAAGGTGGCCGGGTTGAACGGCTGCCCCGTGTTGAACTTGCCGCGGCCGACCGACGTGGCGAAGGTGACGGTGTCTTTTTCATCGTCGCTCTTCCAAGTCATGGCGCCGACGAAGCGGGCTTCTTGCGCCGGGTCGAAGAACACGTCGTTGCCGTTGGCCAGCATGAACACACCGGACCAGTTCTTGTTGAACTTGGGATTCACGGAGATCGCCATGTGGAAGAACGGCGGGGCGTAGTTGAACGTGTACGAGCGGGAGAGCAGCGGCGAAGTCGGACCTTCGACGCTTTCGACGCCCCACGGCGTGAACATACGGCCGGCCCGGATTTCCGTGCCTTCGAACAGGTTGGGCAAGTAGGCGTTGGCATAGAACTGCGGCAGGTCGATGCCGTAGAGGTTCTGCACGCGGCCGTTGACGTCATCGGGCTGGAGCCGGCTGTTGAGCAGCTGGCTGTTCCAGAACCCGCGGATCATCGTGTAGCGATAGTCCGAGCCAACCAGGGCGTCGATGCGCCAGCCGTAGCTCGGGCACTTCGACTCGGTGTCGAGCGCTCGCTCGAACCGCATCCAGTGCTGCTGGAGGAGGAAGCGATTGGCGCGATCGTTCCAGACCACCGGCAGGTTATTGACGTGCGCAGTTGAGGCGGTGTAAGACCCCTGCGTCCAGCCGCTGATCGAAATGCGGCGTTCCTTGAACATCTCCCCGATGGACGTGCCTTCGAGGGATTTCATCAGGAAGCCCGGCTCCGGCTCTTCCTTCTTTTCTTCTTCGTCTTCTTTCTTCTCCTCATCCTTCTTCTCTTCCTTCTTCTCCTCCATCATCTCCTTCTTGTCCATCGGCGGGAGCTGCATCGGGCCTGGCTGGGCTGCCACCAGACGCGGCAGCGGGGCCGGGTCGACCGAGATCTGCGGCTTGCCGAGCGGCCGAATCAGCCGGGGCTGGGCTATCGGCTGGTCAACCGGGACGACCGACGGGACGACGTTGGGCTGAGGGTAATTCGGGGGCGGTTCAAGGGCAGGGTTTCCGCCCGCCTGCCCGACCGTCATGGCCATGCTCAGGCAAAAGACATCAAACATGGGGGATACCTTCCTACTAGGGTCCTAATTGGTCAACGACGGCAGAAACCTACGGTCCCTGGATCATCCGCCGTTGTTTGATTCCTTGGAGAGAGTACTAGTCAGGAGAAATGATCGGCTTTATCAAGCTTGGACATGTGGACTGCTTCAGCCGGTTATCCGGAGGGGTTCGATTTTTCGGTCGGCTGTACCAGTTCGAGAACGCTGGAAGAATGGGTAATTCGACGACAACCACTGCAATCAACGAGCTCAGTCCAGGCGGGAGAATCCTCTTAATAGGTAGAGTGATCGGTTAATGGACCTGGAGATCTTGAATTCAATGACCCAAATGAGGCACGAAGTGCTGAAACAAGATGCACAGGATGGGATGAGAGCTGGAACTGCCAAGAGTTCAGGCATAGTGGAGTGAATATTGTTCGGCCGTAAATCGAGTAAATTCAATTAGTTACGGAATGTATTCTTTTCAGTTTACGTTTCCGGCACTTCGATTGCTCAAATTGTTCGCAGTGAAGCACGCCCCGCGTTTCTCTTCTTGTCATGGCGTTTCGTTGACTCATGAACGCCTGCGCCCTCTTTTTTGGGAGGTCTTATTGGTGATCCGCAAGCATCTTTCCACCCTGCTCGTGCTGACCGTCCTGAGCATGCTGGGGCTCGGTCAGTCCTCCTGGGCGTTACAGCTACCGCCCGAAAAAGAACCGCCCGCCAAGAAAAAGGTGGAGGGCGAAGATACCAAAAAGGGTAAGGACGAACCCGCTGCGAAGATGGAGGATCCAAAGGAGCCGCCCAAGAAGGAAGACGGCAAGGATGGGAAAAAAGATCCGCCTGCGCCGCCACCCACGCTCGCCGAAGTGGCCACCCTCGCTCAAAAGGGCGTCGATGACGCCAAGGCTGCCGCTGAAAAGGCGACGGCTGACTCAGCCGCTGCCACTGTTGAAGGCAAAAAGCGAGGCGACACCGCCTGGATGATGGTCGCCAGTGCCTTGGTTCTACTCATGGTCCCCGGCTTGGCTCTTTTCTACGGCGGCATGGTCCGCAAGAAGAACGTTCTTGCCACCATGATGCAGAGCTACGCGGCCATGGCCATTGTCGGGCTTTTCTGGATCGCGTTCGGCTACGGACTTGCCTTCGGGCCATCCGTGATCAAACTCAGCATTTTGGGTGTTGAAGACGGCGGCATCGTCGGATGGAGCTCCGATCTCTTCTTCCTGCGAGGGATCAATTCCGATGCGTTCTTGCCCGCTTACAACATTCCGGTCTACACGCATGTGATGTTCCAGGGCATGTTCGCGATTATCACGCCGGCCCTTATCAGCGGCGCCATCGCGGAACGCATCCGCTTCTGGCCTTTCTGCATCTTCATGATTACGTGGGTCACCTTCGTCTATTGCCCGCTCGCTCACATGGTGTGGGCTTGGGACTGGTTCTACCCGGTTCCCGTCGACGCGCTTAAAGGCATCGGTGGTGTTCCGATTGGTTTGCTCGGCAAGATGGGCGCCCTTGACTTCGCCGGCGGTACGGTCGTGCATATCGCGGCCGGTACCGCGGGCTTGGCTTGTGCCTTTGTTCTGCCGAAACGTCTCGGCTACCCCGGCCACACTATCCAACCGAATAGCATGGTTCTCACGCTGATCGGTGCTGGCTTGCTGTGGGTTGGCTGGTTCGGTTTCAATGGCGGTAGCTCGCTAACGGCTGACGCGCTCGGCTCCTCGGCCTTCGCCGCCACTCAGGCCGCTGCCGCTGCCGCTGGCTTCAGCTGGATCCTGGTCGAATGGATGTTGAAGGGCAAACCGACTGCGCTCGGTCTTGCCTCGGGCATCGTGGCCGGGTTGGTTGCGGTCACACCCGCTTCCGGCTTCGTGCCGATGTGGGCCGGCGCCGTGATCGGCCTGATCGCGGGCGTTGTATGCTATTTCTCTGTGCAGATGAAGACGATCTGTGGCTATGACGACTCGCTCGATGCTTTCGGCGTTCACGCCGTCGGCGGTTTCCTCGGCGCCGTGCTGACGGGCGTCTTCTGTTACACGGCGATTAACGCTGCGGGCGCCGATGGCTTGTTCGCCTATCGGGAGCACGTTTCGAAGCTCAGTGCGCTTAAGGAGAAGTACCCGGATAAGGAAACGATCGACACCATCGCGGGTCTCGAAGCCAGCAAGGTAGGCAAGAGTGACGATGAGAAGAAGAAGATCGACGAGGAAATCGAGAAGGCCACCAAGGATTGGAAGAAGAGCCCGGCTTCCAAGCATATGGACGAGATCAACGCCGAAATCGAAAAGAAGACTCCCGGCGTCTCGAAGGCCAAGGATGAATACTTCGTCGGGGCGAAGCCGGACGAAGCGACCGGAGGCGCCGCCGCCAAGTACAATGACGCGGTGACCGCCGCGTTCACGGAAGCGACCAAAAAAGAGAAGAATGAGGCCAAGATCAAGGAAACGGCCGAAGCGCTGAAAGAGGCCAAGAAGGTGAGAGACGAGAAGGAGAAGGAATACCAGAAGCTGGCCGGCGAAGTCGGCGTCCTAGAGAAGGAGAAGAAGGACCTTCTGGACGAAATCGCAAACTTGGGGAAACAGGAGGGAATTTCCAAGAGCTTCTTTGAGAAAGAGAAGGGACAGTTGACCCAGTTCTGGATCCAGGTCAAGGCTGCTTTGTTCTCAATGATCTTCGCCTTCGTCCTTAGCCTGATTCTGGCCTTCATTGTGCAGGCCGCGACGATGGGGAACTTCTCGACCGACAAGAAGTCGGAAGTGGAAGGTCTCGATCTGACGGAGCATGGTGAAGTCGGCTTTGATCTGGCGACCGGCTATGATTCGATGCCGGTCGGATCTGGTGCTGAACCTCGAGCCGCCAAAGCCCCTCCGGGCCAGAAGCGATTCGCAGTCGTCATCGAAGGGGTGGAGAACGGCGGGCTCATCAAGGCCTGGTCCGAACTCTGTCAGCCTTCGGCGGATCCGATCGATCCGGATTTCAAAGCGGTCTATCCGTACGTCACGACGATTCAGGGCAACCGCTTCCAGCTTCGTGGCGGTGATCCTGCCACGGTGAGCTCGCATCTTCAGAAGCTTTTCTCGAAGAAGCTCGGCAAGCAGCTCAAGGTCCGAGTCGAGGAATAATCGATCTTGTTGAGTCCGAGATTCCGGCGGGTGCGTGTTTTTCCCACCCGCCGATCTCGCGGCTTGTTCCCTCCCCTACACGAAAGGAAGATACGAGTGAAACTGGTCGTTGCGATTATCCGCCCGGAAAAGCTCGAAGACGTTCAAAAGGCGCTTAACGCGGTGGATGTGTACTTGATGACGGTTTCGGACGTTCGTGGTTGCGGTCGGCAAAAGGGCCACACGGAAGTTTATCGCGGTCAGGAGATCCAGATCCGCTTGCTGCCGAAACTCAAGCTCGAAATCGCTGTCACCGACGTCTTTGTGGAAGCCACGGTCGAGGCGATCATCCATTCCGCTCGCACCGGCGATACCGGACAGATCGGCGACGGCAAGATTTTCGTCTTGCCGTTAGAAGACGCTGTCCGCATCCGCACCGGTGAGCGTGGCAACACTGCCATCGGGCCTTGAAATGCCGTCGCCCCCTCGGCCCACGGAGTGTCCCTCCGTGGGCCTTTACCGTCAACGGGTCCGGTTACTTATGCTCCCGGCTCGCCTGCCTACAAAAGTAACATAAGATGTCGCCAATTCGGGCGACTTGTCTCAATCAACTGTTGCCGGGGTTTCTCTCACCCGCGGCGCGAGGGCCGAAGCGTCTCCTCGTCAGGTCGAGGTTACGGGCCGGTCCGGAACTTGAAAGGATCCTTGCACCCATGGCGTCATCGTCGAGTCGCAAAGACATCATCCAGAGCATTGCCACTTCGAAACTCAAGCTGGACTACATCGACTTCAAGAAGAACAGCCTGAAGGAACTCTTCGGCGTTAACGTCTTCAGCGAATCGGTCCAGCGCGAACGGCTCGCGAAGCCGGTCTTCAAGGGCCTTCAACGCACCATCAAGAAGGGCGACACGCTCGATCCGTTGATCGCCGATTCGGTCGCCAGCGCGATGAAAGACTGGGCTCTCGAAAAGGGCGCCACGCACTTCACCCACCTGTTCCAACCGCTCACCGGCCTGACCGCCGAGAAGCACGACAGCTTCTTGACCCCGACCGGCGACGGCACTGCCATCGCCGAGTTCTCCGGCAAGGAGCTCGTCAAGGGCGAACCGGACGCATCGTCATTCCCCTCCGGCGGTCTGCGCGCGACCTTCGAAGCCCGCGGCTACACCGCCTGGGACCCGACCAGTCCCGCGTACATCATGGAAGGGCCGAACGGCGCCACGCTCGTCATCCCCACGGTGTTCGTCTCCTGGACGCACGAGGCGCTCGACAAGAAGACCCCGCTGTTGAAGTCAATGGACGTGCTCTCCACGCAAGCCAAGCGCGTTCTCAAGCTCTTTGGCAAGAACGTGACGAAGGTCTTCTCAAGCGTAGGCCCGGAACAAGAATACTTCCTGATCGATAACCAATTCTATTTCGCTCGCCCGGACTTGCTGAACTGCGGCCGCACGCTCTTCGGCGCTCCGCCGCCAAAAGGCCAGGAACTTGAGGATCAGTACTTCGGGGCGATCCCCGAGCGCGTCATTGCCTGCATGGCCGATTGCGAAGCGCAGATGTTCAAGCTCGGCATCCCGGTCAAGACCCGCCACAACGAAGTGGCCCCCGGCCAGTACGAAATCGCCCCGATCTATGAGGATTCCAATCTCGCGACCGACCACAATCAGCTCGTCATGGAGGTCATGCGCCGAACCTCTCCGAAGTACGGCTTGGCCTGCCTGTTGCACGAGAAACCATTCGCCGGCGTCAACGGTTCGGGCAAGCACAACAACTTCTCGATGGCGACCGATGAAGGCGAGAACCTGCTTAATCCAGGCGAAACGCCTCACGACAACGCTCAGTTCCTGGTCTTCACGGTCGCGGTGATCCGCGCCGTCGCCAAGTACCCGGAATTGCTCCGAGTGACGGTGGCCCACGCGGCCAACGATCATCGGCTGGGCGCCAACGAGGCTCCCCCGGCCATCATCTCGATCTTCCTGGGTCTGCAACTTCAGGACATCATCAACCAGCTCGAACTGGGCGACGCCAAGAGCACCAAGGCCGGCGGCTTCCTCGATATCGGCGTCACCGTATTGCCGAAGCTTCCGAAGGATGCCGGCGACCGCAACCGCACTTCGCCGTTCGCCTTTACGGGCAACAAGTTCGAGTTCCGCGCCGTCGGTTCCTCGCAATCGATCGGCGGACCGAACACTGTCCTCAACACGATCGTGGCCGAGTCGCTCGACTACGTCGCTACCACGCTCGAGAAGTCGATCGCGGGCGGCAAGAGCTTGAACGCCGCCATCAAGGAACTGCTTCCCGCCGTGATCAAGGAGAGCAAGAAAGTCCTCTTCGACGGCGACGGTTATTCCGAAGAATGGCACAAGGAAGCCGAGAAGCGCGGCCTGCCCAACCTCAAGAACACGGTCGACGCGCTGCCGGTGATCATCCGCAAGGACTCGATCGACCTGTTCACGAAGTACAAGGTCTTCACGGAAGGCGAACTGAAGAGCCGCTATTGCATCCTCTGCGAGCAATATTGCAAGACCGTCAACGTCGAGGCCCGGCTTACGAGCTTCATGGGCAAGACGATGATCGTGCCCGCCTGCTTGCGGTATCAGACCGAAGTCGCCAACGCGGTGGTCGCCACCAAGGCGGCCGGCGCCGATGCCGCACCTCAGGCGGAACTCCTCAAGTTGGTGGCCACGACGCTCGGCCAGTTGCAATTGGCACTGGGTACGCTCGATCACACCCTGGCACACCACGCCTCGGGTGAACCGATTGACCACGCCAAGTTCTTCCGCGACAAGGTCATCCCCGCCATGGGCGTGGTCCGCGCCGCCGCCGACAAGTTGGAAGGCTTCGTCGCCGACGACCTGTGGCCGATGCCGACCTACCGCGAGATGCTGTTTATTCGGTAGAACAATCCGTAAAGCCCAGGGACGGCCGTCCCCGGGCTTTTTTTCTACCCACATTTCCCCCGAAAACACTTCCAGCCGCCCTCTTCGGGTCGCATAATGGATGCGTCCGAGCCTGGGAGGTAGTTCTTTGATGCTCTTCGGTTGGTGGAAGCGCACTCGTCATGCTCCTGAAGGGCGGGGCGATCAGTTTGCCATTCCCTTTCGCATCCTTTGCGAGTGCGGAGGCGAATTGCGCGGAGATCGCGGCCCGGCCGCCGAGACGAAACGCTGCCCGTCTTGTGGTCGGCCCCGTCTCATCTATCCCACCAGCCCGCTTGTCAATTTGCGTGAGACGATCCGTCTCGGCCTCCAACGTCCGATTCCCGAGGCGCCGCCCCCTCCGAAGAAGATCCGCAAGCGAATCAGCCGCTGGCGTACCCCCTTGCTCGCGGTAAGCTTTACGATCGTGGTCGTTGTCTCGTTCTTCCTCATCGTCTTTGAGAGTTCACTTTTTCGCAAAGGCAAGTTGCGTGAGGCGGCTAACCGGGCCTACATTCAAGATGAAACAAATGAAGGCCGACGCGCCCTGGCCGAGTCGGCGTTCGCCGAAGCGGCTGAGCACTTCAAACATGCCCGGGCACGATTGATCACCGACGAACGGGAAAAGCTGTCGGCCGAGGCTCGCTGGTTGGAACAATTGGAGCAGGAAGCCTCGATCATGGCCGACCTGTCGAGCGAATCGCTGCCGCAAATCCTGGAAATCTCGAAAGCCATGGGGGAACAGGCGTGGCGCAATCTCTTCAAGGTGCGATACCAGAACAAGCCGCTTATCTTCGACGCCACGGTTTCCAACGCGGGCGGCGGCGTCTATCGCATCGACTACGCTCTGTTTCAAGACGGCAACCCGGTGCGGATCGAGATTCACGACTCGCCGTTGTTGAAGTCGCTGAACTTGACCTGGCCCGCTCGCCTCCTCATCGGGGTCCGACTTCTCGAGGCGCGGCGCGATTCGAACGGGGAATGGCTGGTCACGATCAAGCCCGAAAGTGTCGTGCTCTTGACCGAATCGGCCATGTTCACGGGTTCGTCGGTCGTCGTCGATGCCGACCTGGCCCAACAACTTCACAAGCAGGCGGGATGGCTGAACGTTGGGCCGCCGAAGAAGGATGACGAGCGCTAAACAATGTGATAGCCCGCGGCGAACAGGGATGCCAGCGTCGTCGTCGCCCAGATGCCTATGAACAAGATGCCCAGTTGGATGAGGCGCGGGCAGCGCTGGATGAGGCGTGCGAGTGGGATGTAGATCGGTAAGGCCGCGGCGGTGAAGCGGGCGAAGGAAAGGAACTGACTCTCGAAGCCACGGGTCAAGTAGGGCATGCCGAGCAAGGCGGCGGCGACCAGGAATTCGGTCCACGTCAACCAGCGACAGCAAACGCCGATCATCACGAGCGATATGCCGAAGATAAAGACAATCGCGTTCGGCGTGCTGGCGCCGATGTAATCAAGACTGGGATCAATCTTGGTGGGGAAGAAGTGACCTGAATCGCCAATGAAACTGCCCCAGATGGGCTTCAACGTCAGCAATGCTTCCAGCTTGGTCTCGAAAGTTTCGTCAGGATGCGAGTTCCAGGCGTCCTGGGCTTTTGCGAACGCGAGCGGGTCGCCAAAATTCGTGTGCAAGTAGGCCATATAGCCGAGCAGACCCCAGCAGGCGATCGGCAGCAACGCCGCGCTGCGGCCGACAAATCCGAGCCAGGTGCTCGAGCGGAACCACGTCTCGCGGATGAGGATGGGCAACAACGCGACGCCGACCGGCCGCACCCCCGTCGCCAGACCAATGACGAAGGCGAGCGCGAGCAGCGGCCAACGCGCGATTGCCGCCAGGAGAACCAGCGTGGTGGCAAAGAAAAACATCGATTCCGAATAGTCCATGTGGAAGAAGAACGTCGGCGGGAAGAATGCCATCGTCAGAAGGACCGCCAGCGGTAGATCAGGCCGCGTCGGGAAGCGTCGGCGGAGATAGGCGTGAAAGACCACGAAACCCGCAAGCAAATAGAGTTGAGCGGCC
>Ga0105047_10000879_pt1 | contig 52960 bp, 28 predicted proteins | sample MAT04_FD_78384 | JGI IMG/M metagenome (GOLD analysis project Ga0105047, IMG submission 78384) | Freshwater microbial communities from Lake Fryxell liftoff mats and glacier meltwater in Antarctica - MAT-04 (megahit assembly) | ecosystem: Environmental > Aquatic > Freshwater > Ice > Liftoff...
ATCGATCACAACGGCTCTGAAGGTGTGCCGTATTGAAGGTGCTTTCTTTGCTTCCTTTCTTTGCACAAGCAAAGAAAGGGAGTCGGCCGCCGGGCCGAAACCCCGGCCTACGTTACGCAACGCACCACGAAAGGCCGAGACAGCCCAAGACGTCGCCAACCTCCGCAACGGCCCGATAACCGACACCCAGCTCATCTCAGACGACCTTCCGTGACCGCACCGCACGCCGGCTGCGGAACACCGCCGCACGTGGGTCGAAGGCGTCGCGCACGCCGTCGGCGAAGAGGTTGGCGGCCAGCACCAGCGTCACCATGAAGCCGAAGGCGGCGGCGAAGCTCCACCACACCACCGGGTCGCGGCTCATCTCGCTGCGCGCCAGGTTGATCATGCCGCCGAAGCTGTTCATCGACGGGTCGACACCGACGCCCACGTAGGACAGCACGGCCTCGTAGAGGATGAGCGCGCTGAACTCGAGCACCGTGACGATGAGCATCAGGTGCGCGACGTTCGGGAAGATGTGCCGCACCATGATGCGCGTGTGGCTGACACCGAAGGCGCTGGCGGCCTGCACGTAGTCCAGTTCACGCAGCTTCAGCGTCTCGGCGCGCAGCAGCCGGCACAGCCCGGCCCAGCCCGTGAGGCCGAGCACGGCGCACAACAGGAAGAGCTTCAGGTCGGAGCGCTCGGCGCCGGTCTCGAAGAGCCCCGGGTTCTTGTCGAGGAAAACCTGCACCATCAGCACACAGGCGGCGATGAGCAGCACGTTCGGCACCGAGCTGAGCACGGTATAGACGTACTGGATGACTTCGTCGGCCCAGCCGCGGAAATAACCCGCCACGATGCCCAGCACCACGGCCAGCGGCAGCGTGGCGACGGTGGCCAGCGTTCCGATGACAAAAGCGGTGCGTATGCTCTTGAGCGACTGGTAGAGCACGTCGTTGCCGGTGAGGTCGGTGCCCAGCAGGTGGTAGGGGCCGGACAGCGCCATCGCCGGGCCGGCCACCAGGCAGATCAGCGCCAGTGTCTGCAGCGCCACGTGCCAGGGCACGGCCGTCTGGCGGCGCCAGATGCGGCCCCAGGTGGTGCCGACGGGCTGGCGCGAACCCAGCGCCACGGCGACCACGCCAACGGCGCCCAACACCAGTGCCGCCAGCGCGCCCCACAGCAGGCCGGTGCCGCCGCGCGCGGCGATGTCGGGCAACCAGTTCGCCGCCGGGTTCTGCAGGTGGGCGCCACCGAACTGCAGGCGCGGCGCCACGCGCTGCACCTCGCCGCCGATGAGCAGAGATTCCTTCGTGAAACCGACGTAGGCCAGTGGCCGCGAATAGGTGCTCTCGCGGGCGTCCACCAGGTCGGAAAGCAACGCGTCGAGCAGCGAACGTGTGCGCGCCTCGTAGGCCGGCGCGGCGCTGGCCAGGCCCTCGGCGGCCGGCAGGCGCGCGCGGTAGTGCACGCTGTCCAGCAGCGTCACGCCCAGGCACAGCAGCAGCACCAGCGACGAGGCCAGCGCCGGCGCGTCGCGGAAGACCTTGCCCCAGTTGGCTGCCCACTGCGGCTTGCGCAGCACCATCACGCCATAGGCCACCAGCGCGGCCAGCAGCAGCCAGATGCTGGCGTCGGTCCACAGCAGCACGAACTTCGGCCAGCCGCTCATGAGTGCAATCATGAAAGACGGACTCTCGGGTCGACCCAGGTGTAGACGAGGTCGATGAGCACGAAGGTGGCGATGTAGAGCAGTGAACCGACGAAGACCATGGTGCGCACGACGGCAAAGTCCTGCTTGCTGATGGCCTCGATGACGTAGGCGCCCAAGCCGGGCAGGCCGAAGAAACTCTCGAACACCAGGCTGCCGAGGAAAACATAGGGCAGGTAGCTGCCGGCGCTGGTGACGATGGGAATCAGCGCGTTGCGCAGCACGTGGCGGTAAAGCACCACCTGCTCCGACAAGCCCTTGGCGCGCGCGGTGCGCACGTAGTCCTTGGCGGTCTCTTCCAGGAACATCGCGCGGTACAGGCGCGCTTCGCCGCCCAGCCGCGCGATGAGCGAGAGGCCGATGGGCAGCAGCAGGAACTTCGCTGCGTCCAGCCCTGGCGCATAACCCGAGATCGGCGCCAGCTTGAGCACACGCGAGAACAGGAACTGGCCGACGATGATGTAGAAGAGGCTGCTGATCGACAGCATCAGCACACAGGCCACCACGCCCCAGAAGTCCAGCCGCGAGTGGCGGAACATCACCAGCAGCAGCGCAAACGCCGTGCTCGCGAAAACCTGCAGGATGAAGAGCGGCAGCGCCATCTGCAGGCTGACCACCATGCGCGCGCCCACCTCATGCCCGATGTCGCCGGCGCTTTCGCTGTCGGCGCGGCCGAACTTCAGCGCAAACAGGCTCACCGAACGGTCCCAGAAGATGGTCTCGGTGAACTGTGCCGTGCCCTGCTGCTGCGCGTTGAAGTAGAGCGGCTTGTCGTAGCCCCGCTCGGCCTTCCACTTCTCTATCGATTCCTGCGTCACGCGCTTGCCGCCCAGGTTCAGGCGCGCCATGTCGTCGGGTGTGTTGACGGTGAAGAAGAGCATGAAGGTGAGCAGGTTCACGCCCAGCAGCACGAGCACGGCGTTGACCAGGCGGCGGGTCAGGTACTGCAACAATTCAGTGCCCCATGGCGCCGCGGGAGGCCCGCGACGCGTGAGTCGACGCGGCGCAACCAAGCTTCCCGCCACGGAACCGGCTTTGCCGGGCCGTGGGCGGACGGCCCCCCTGGGGGGTAGCGAGCGGAAGCGAGCTTGGGGGCTTCATGTCAGAACTTCGCCGCGCGCGTTGGTGCGCTCGCGCCGCTTCAGCTGGCGTCGCGCCACCCACACCAGCGCCAGCACGGCGGCGCCCACCACCCCCAGCGGCCACCACACGGGGTGGTTCCAGCTGCGCAGCGCGGCCAGGCGCTGCGGCACGTCGAGCCGCATGTAGCGGCCGTGGTCGCGTATCAGCACGGCGGGCTTGAAGTTGTGCACCCACGACTGCGCCGCCGCCGAGGCCCAGGGGAAGAAACCCATGGTCCACGGCGCGTCGCGCTGCAGCAGCGCCACCATCTCGTCGATGACACGCTGCTTGTCGGGCCCGTCGGGCAGCACCTTCATGCGCTCGAACAGGCGGTCGTAGTCGGGGTTGCTGTAGTTCGAGGTGTTCTCACCGTCGAACTTGGTCTTGCTGGCCGAGGAGGTGAGCAGGAAGAGGAAGTTCTCGGCGTCGGGGTAGTCGGCGTTCCAGCCCAGCCAGAAAACCTGGTACTGGCCCTTGCGCACCTTGTCCTGGAACTGGTTGTTGTCGGTGGCACGCACCTCGACCTGGATGTCGATCTTGCTGAACTGCCGCACCACCCAGTCGATCTCGGGTTTGCGTTCGGGCGTCGGCGGGTAGTAGACGTCGTAGTTCAGCACCAGCGGCTTGCCGGTCTTCGCGTCGCGGCCGTTGGGGTAGCCGGCCTCGGCCATCAGCTGTTTCGCTTCGGCGATCGAACGGCGCACCGGCTGGTCGTTTACGCCGCGGTGCGTCACCGGGTTGATGCCCTCGGGCGTGCCCTCGCGGCTGCCGAAGATGCCCGGCGGCAGCGGGCTCATCGCCGTCTGGCCGGCCTTCTTCGGGAAGACCTTGCTGTACTCCTCCCAGTCGATGGCGATGCTGATGGCCTGGCGCAGCTTGCGGTTGCGCTCGCGCAGCGCCGCCGGGGCTTTTGGCCCTTCCGGGCCGTCGCCGACCACGGGGTCGAGCATGTTGAAGGCGATGAAGTAGCTGTTGACGTCGCTGCCGCGGTTCAGGCGGAAGCCCTTGTCGAGGTATTCCGCCCGCACCTCTTCGCTGTCCTGCATGCCCACCAGGTATTCCATGCCGGTGTCGGTACGTTCGAAAACTTCCAGGTCGTAGAAGCCCTGGCGGAATTTGCCCTGCCGCGGCAGGGCCTCGCGCTCGATCGTGAAGACCATGCGGTCGATGAAGGGCATCGGCTTGCCGCAGTCGGCCAGCAGCCCCGCGGCCTTGTCGCCCGGTTCACCTTCGCAGGGGTAGCGGTCTTCGCGGAAGTTCGGGTTGCGCACCATCACGTGGCGGCGGTCCTTGATGTACTCGGCCATCATGTAGGGCCCACTGCCGATGGGCCAGGTGTCGGCGCTCAGGCCCACTTCGGCCATGCCGGGCTGGGCGTAGAAGGCGTCGGATTCCCAGGGCACCGGGGCCGAGAACGTCATCGACATCCAGTAGCTCCACTGCGGGTACTTGCCTTTGATGCGCATGCGCAGCAGGTGTTTCTCGGGCGCGCTGGCGCCGGCCAGCGGCCACTGGCGGAAGTCGAGGAAGGGCTTGTCGGGGCTGGCCGGGTCGAGACCGGCGCGCAGCTTCGTGTCTTCGCGCTTGACCCGTTCTCCGTACTCGCGCAGCCCCACCAGGTATTCGGCGAAGGTGCTGAAGATGGGCGCGGTGATGCGCGTCGTGGCCTGGCGCTTGAGCGCGTAGACGAAGTCCTCGGCCACCACCTCGCGTGTGCCCGTGTGCTCGAAGTCCAGCGGCGTGCGGCGCTCGCCGAGTTCACCCGGCTTCATCGTGTGCTCGCTGTGATAGCGGTGGCGGCCCTGCGCGTCGACGGCAAAGGCCGGGTGCGGCTGGTAGCGCATGCCGGGCCGGATGGGCACGTCGTAGATGCTCTCGGCCACCAGCTCGGCCGGCGCGTCGTCGGGCAGCGGCTGGCCGTGTTTGTCGACATAGCGCGGCTGCGCCACGGCGGCGGCCGACTTCGGCGTCAGCACGAAGGGCCGCTTCAGGTAGTGGTAACCATAGAGCGGCTCGTAGATCTGGAACGTGAAGGTGGTGTCGTTGCTCCAGTACGAAGCCGTGCTGTCGAGGTGCCGCGGCGAGTTCTCGATGACCCCCGAGAACATCGTGTTCGTCGCCGCTTCACCGGCGGGCCAGGGGTTGTTGTCGCAGCCGCCGGCCAGCAGCAGCGCGGCACTGGCGACCATGGCCACCAGTGCCCGCACGCCAGCGGCTGCCGCCCTACCAGCCGATGAGCGCATCACGCCCCTGCACCAGCAACTGCACCTTGCGCCCCACCGGCAGCGTGACCTTGGGCTGCACGTGGCCGAAGGGCAGCCCGGTGAGCACCGGCGTCGGCGTGATCGCGCGCAGTTGCGCCACCACGGTCTTCAGCGTGAACCCGCGGTCCAGCGGCGCCGGCTTCCAGGCGCTGCACGCGCCCAGCAGCACCGCCTTCTGGCGCGCCAGCACGCCGGCCTGGTGCAACTGCAACAGGCAGCGTTCGATGCGGTAAGGGTGCTCGCCCACTTCTTCCAGGAAGAGGATGCCGCCCGTGATGCGCGGCCAGTGCGGCGTGCCGAGCAGCGAACACACCATGCTGAGGTTGCCTCCCCACAGCCGACCGCTGACCTGCAGGCCGTCGAAGCCGGCCTCGGTGCGGAAGCCCACCGCCTCCAGTTCGCCGCTCATCGCCTCGAGGAAACAGTCGCGCGTGACCTCGTCGACACCGCCGGCCTCGTCGCTGCGGCCGAAGTCGTCCAGCGCCATCGGGCCGGCCCAGCTGTCGGCGCCGCTGTGTGCCAGCAGACCGAGCTGCAGCGCCGTCACGTCGCTGTGGCCGACCCAGCGCGTGCCCTGCTCGACGCTGCGCGCCAACAGCGGCCAGTCGATGCGATCGAGCAGTCGCGTCAGGCCGTAGCCGCCGCGCGTGGCCATGGCGATCGACGGCGCGGCCAGCGCCACACGGTGCAGCGCGGCCAGGCGCGTGTCGTCGTCGCCGGCAAAACGCTGCCGGCGCGCGCGCGCAGCAACGTCTGCCTGCACGTCGAAGCCCAGCGCGCGCAGGCGGCGCGTGGCGCGTGTCAGCGCGGCGGGCTGCGGCACCACGCCGGCGGGGGAAAAGAGGGAAAGCGTAGGCATCGGCGGGCCAGGGTCAGGGTCAGGGTCAGGGTCAGGGTCAGGGTCAGGGTCAGGCGGGGTCGGGTGGGGGCAGCAGCTCGAGCGGCATCTCGAGCGGCAGCTCGGTGGCGTCGCCGGCCGGGATGGGGCCATCGTCCTCAATGTCGTCGTCGGCATCGACGACGACGGCACCCTCGCGCTCGGCCCGCTTCTGCGCGCGCCGCTCGGCGAAGAAGCCGCGCAGCAGTTCGCCGCAGGCCTCGGCCAGCAGGCCACCCTGCACTTCCGTGTGGTGGTTCAGCTGCGGCTCGTCGAAGAGGTTCAGCACCGAACCTGCGGCGCCGGTCTTGGGGTCTGCGGCGCCGAAGACCACACGCTTGAAGCGCGCATGCACCAGCGCCATCGCGCACATCGCGCAGGGCTCCAGCGTCACGAAGAGCTCGCAGTCGGGCAGGCGGTAGTTGGCCAGCAGCGTGGCGGCGTGGCGCAGCGCCACGATCTCGGCGTGCGCGGTGGGGTCGTGGGTGGTAATGGGCCGGTTGTAGCCGGTGGCCACGACCTGCGGGCCGTCGGGCGTCTGGCGCACGATCACCGCGCCCACCGGCACCTCGCCCACCAGCCAGGCGTTGTGCGCCTGGTCGAGCGCCAGGCGCATCGCAAACTCGTCGGCCTCGGTCGTCATGCGGCGCCGCCGGGCTGGCCTTGCTGCTGCCAGCGCTGACGGCGCGCGTCGCGTTCGGCGGCATGTGCAGTGCGCTGCCCGGCGGCCCAGGCGCTGCTGTCGGTGCCGCTCAACACCGCGCCCAGCGCCTCGGCCAGCGCGCCATGGCGGGCCGGGCCCCCTGGCACGCGGCGGTACTCGCGCCCGTAGCCGTCACGCTGCAGCCAGCCGGCGTCGACGAGCCAGCGGCGCAGCTCGACGTGGTCGGTGGCCAGGCAGGCCGCCGGCCCTTCCAGCTGCGCCTTCAGCACGGCGTTGACCTCGCGTTCGTTCAACACGCGGCTGCCGGGCAGCCCCGCCCACACCCAGGCCAGCGCCAGCGCCTGCTCGTCGGCCGGCAGCAGGCCCAGGCTGACACCCTGCTTGACGACGAGGCGGCGCAGGCGCTCCGACAGCGCGGCGGGGGGCGACGAAGGTGCGGTGATGGAAGAAGACATGCGGGCAGTCATGGCGGTGCGACGGCGGTGGCAGCCGCGCATTCTGCCCCCGTGGCCAAGGTGCGCTCAGCGCATGGGGGTCGCCGGCGGCACGCCACCGCCCAGCACGCGGTACAGCTGCACCGCGTTCTGCAGCCGCGCCAGCTGCAGTTGCACGACGGCCTGGCGTGCGGTGAGCGTGTTGCGCTCGGCGTCCAGGCGGTCGAGCTGGCTGGCCACGCCGCCGCGGTAGAGCAGCTCGGCCAGTTCGAGCCGGCGCGCCTCGGCGTCGGCCAGGGCCTGCTGCGCCGCCAGCTGCTCGTCCAGCGTGGCGCGGCCGGCCAGCGCATCGGCCACCTCGCGGAACGCGGCCTGCACCGTCTTTTCGTACTGGGCCACGGCGATGTCGCGCCCGGCGCGCGCGGCGGCCAGGTTGGCTTCGTTGCGGCCGCTGTCGAAGATCGGCTGCAGCAACTGGCCGGCGAAACTCCAGGCCGTGTTGTCGAACAGGCCGCTGAGCTGGTTGCTGGCGAAGCCCGCGCTGCCGGTCAGCGCGATGCGCGGGAAGAAGGCCGCGCGCGCAGCACCGATGTTGGCGTTGGCGGCGACCAGCTGCTGCTCGGCCTGGCGCACGTCGGGGCGCTGCAGCAGCACTTCCGAAGGCAGGCCGGCGGGCAGGTCGGCCAGGCGCAGCTGGCCCCAGGCGCCGGGCGCGGGCAGCGTGGCCGGCAGCGGCTGGCCGACCAGCAGCGTCAGCGCGTTGGCGTCCAGGCTGCGCTGGCGCTGCAGCGCGGCCAGGTTGGCACGGGCCGCGGCCACCAGAGAGTCGGCGGTGCGCAGTTCCGGCTCGGCCGAGGCGCCGCCGTCGAACTTCAGGCGCACGAGCCTGAGCCCGTCCTGGCGCGAAGCCAGCGTGCGCTGCGTGAGCGTCAGCAGTTCGTCGTCGGCACGCAGCGCCAGGTCGGCCTGCGCCACGCCCGCGACCAGCGCGGCCTGCGCCGCACGGCGGCCTTCGTCGCTGGCCAGGTAACGCGCCAGGGCCGCTGCGCTCAGGCTCTTGACGCGACCGAAGAGGTCGAGCTCGAAGGCCGTCACCTGCAGCCCCAGGCTGTAGCCGTTGACCATGCCGCCGCCCGCGCCCGGCGCGCGGCTGGCCGCGGCTCCGGCGTTCAGCGTCGGCAGCTGGTCGGCGCGCTGCAGGCCGAGCGCGGCGCGTGTCTGTTCGACGTTGAGCACCGCGATGCGCAGGTCGCGGTTGTTCTGCAGCGCCAGTTCCACCAGCGCCTTGAGCCGTGCGTCGGCGAGGAAGTCGGTCCAGGCCAGTTCGGGGGCCGGCGTGCCCGACGCGGCCGCGGGCAGCGGGAACCCGGCCGCCACCGGCGCGGCCGGGCGCTCCTGCACGGGGATGAAGGAACAGGCTGCCAGCGCGGCGGCCAGCAGCGGCAAGGCGCGCTTGAAGTGGTGGAAGGCGGTCATTCAGCGGTCCTCGGCCGGGGCGTGCAGGTTCAGGTTGGGTTCCTTGTGCGCGTCGTGCATCTGCTGCCGTTCACTGGGCTTGACGAAGCGACGCACGACGACGAAGAACAGCGGCACGAAGAACACCGCCAGCACCACCGCGGTGATCATGCCGCCGACAACGCCGGTGCCGATGGCGCGCTGGCTGGCCGAGCCGGCGCCGCTAGCCAGGAACAGCGGCATGACGCCCAGGATGAAGGCCATCGAGGTCATCAGGATGGGCCGGAAACGCAGGTGCGCGGCTTCCAGCGCCGCCTCTACGGCACCCTTGCCCTGGGCCTGCAGGTCCTTCGCGAACTCGATGATCAGGATCGCGTTTTTCGCCGACAGGCCGATGATGGTGATCAGGCCGACCTGGAAGTAGACGTCGTTGGCATAACCGCGGAACAGCGTGGCGAGCACCACACCCAGCACGCCCAGCGGCACCACCAGGATGACGGCGAAGGGGATGCTCCAGCTTTCGTACAGCGCCGCCAGGCACAGGAAGACCGCAAGGATGGCGAAGCCGTACAACACCATGGCCTGCGAACCCGCCAGCTTCTCCTCGCGCGACAGCCCGGTCCATTCGTAGCCGAAGCCAGCCGGCAGCTGCGCGGCCAGGCGTTCCATCTCGGCGATGGCGTCACCCGTGCTGTAACCCGGCGCCGCACTGCCGCCGATGCGCATCGCCGGGTAGCCGTTGTAGCGCACGGTCTGCATGGCGCCGGTCACCCAGCGTGTGCTGGCGAAGGCCGCCAGCGGCACGGGCTGGCCGCGGCTGTTGCTGGCGTTGAGCCTGAGCACGTCTTCGGGCTGCATGCGTGCCGGGGCGTCGGCCTGCACCACCACACGTTGCAGGCGGCCGGCGTTCGGGAAGTCGTTGGCATAGGCCGAGCCCAGTGCCGTGCCCAGGGTGGCACTGATGCTGTCGAAGGGCACGCCCAGCGCGGCTGCCTTGTCGCGGTCGATGTCGATCTGCAGCTGCGGCGCGTCTTCCAGGCCCTCGGGGCGCACCTGGCTCAGCACCTTGCTCTTGCCGGCCATGCCCAGCAGCTGGTTGCGTGCGGCCACCAGCGCACCGTGGCCGAGGCCGGCGCGGTCCTGCAGGCGGAAGCTGAAGCCCGAGGCCGTGCCCAGTTCGGGGATGGGCGGCGGGCTGAGCGGGAAGATGAAGGCGTCGCGGATGCCCATCAGCCCGCCAAAGGCGCGTCCGGCCAGCGCCTGCGCGCTGTTCTCGGGTTTCGGGCGTTCGCTCCAGTCCTTCAGCGTCACGAAGGCCAGCGCGGCGTTCTGGCCCTGGCCGCTGAAGCTGAAACCCAGCACACCGACCATGCTCTGCACTTCGGGCTGCTTGAGCATGTAGGCCTCGACCTGCTCCATCACGGCGCGGGTGCGCTCCTGCGTGGCGCCCGGCGGCAGCTGCACGTTGACGAGCATCGTGCCCTGATCTTCCGCGGGCAGGAAACTCGCCGGCAGACGCAGGTAGACCCAGCCGACGACACCGATGATCGCGGCGTAGATCACGAGGTAGCGCAAGGCCTTCTTCAGCAGACGCGCGACCAGGCTTTCGTAGGCCTTCGCGGTGCGCTTGAACAGGCGGTTGAAGGCACCGAAGAAGCCGCGCTTTTCCAGGTGGTGACCGGCCTCGACCGGCTTGAGCAGCGTGGCGCACAGCGCCGGCGTGAGGCTCAGCGCCATGAAGGCCGAAAAGCCGATGCTGGCCACCATCACGGCCGCGAACTGGCGGTAGATGTTGCCCACCGAACCCGCGAAGAAGGCCAGCGGCACGAAGACCGAGATCAGCACCACCGTGACGCCGATGATGGCGCCCTGGATCTGCCCCATCGCCTTGCGCGTGGCCTCGCGCGGCGGCAGGCCTTCTTCGCTCATGATGCGCTCGACGTTCTCGACCACCACGATGGCGTCGTCGACGACGATGCCGATCACCAGCACCATGCCGAACATGGTCAGCACGTTGATCGAGAAGCCCAACGCCAGCAGCACCGCGAAGGTACCCAGCAGCGCCACCGGCACCACGATGGTGGGGATGATGGTGTAGCGGAAGTTCTGCAGGAACAGGAACATCACCAGGAACACCAGCACCACGGCTTCCACCAGCGTCTCGGCGACCTGGCTGATGGAGATCTTGACGAAACGCGAGCTGTCGTAGGGCACGCTGTAGCTCACGCCCGGCGGGAAGAACTTCTGCAGCTGGTCCATCTTCACGCGCACGGCCGCCGCGGTGGCCAGCGCGTTGCCGGTGGGCGCCAGTTGCACGCCGATGCCGGTGGACGGCTTGCCGTTCAGCCGCGCCGAGGTGGCGTAGCTCTGCGCGCCGAGCTCGATGCGCGCCACGTCGCGCAGGCGCACCGTGCTGCCGTCGGCGTTGGCGCGCAACGCGATGTTGCCGAACTGCTCGACCGTGCCGAGCTGGCCGCTGACGACCACCGTGGCGGCGATGCCCTGCCCCGCCACGTTGGGCAGTTCACCGATGGCGCCGGCCGCCACCTGGGCGTTCTGCGCGCGGATCGCCGCCACCACGTCGCTGCTGGACAGGTTGACACCCTGCAGCTTCGCGGGGTCGATCCAGACGCGCATCGCACGCTCGGTGCCGAAGAGCTGGGCCTGGCCGACGCCCGGCACCCGCTGCAGTTCGGGCAGCACGTTGCGCGCCGCGTAGTCGCCCAGCGCGATGGGGTCGTAGGCCGGGTTGGTACTGGACAGGATGGTGAAGAGCAGGAAGTTGCCGCGCGCCTTGTCCACGCGCACACCTTGCTGCGTCACTGCCGAGGGCAGACGCGGCGTGGCGCGGCCCAGGCGGTTCTGCACGTCCACCTGCGCCAGGTCGGCGTTGGTGCCGGGCTCGAAGCTCAGGGTGATGGTGCCGCTGCCGTTGGCCTGGGCCACGCTTTCGACGTAGATGAGGCCGGGCGCACCGTTCATCTCCTGCTCGACGACGGCCAGCACGCTGTCTTCCAGCGTCTGCGCCGAGGCGCCGGGGTAGATGGCGGTGATGACGATGGACGGCGGCGCCACCGGTGGGTACTGCGCCACCGGCAGCTGCGTGATGGACACGCCGCCGAGCACGAGCACGAAGAGCGCGATCACCCACGCAAAGATGGGGCGCTCGATGAAGAAGGAAGCCATGGCGCGCCGCCCCCGCTTACTTCGAGGCGGCTGAAGCCGGGGCCGAGGCCGCCGCGGCAGCCGAGCCAGCCGCTGCGGACGCGGACGCGGACACGGACGCGCCCGGCGTGGTCCACGGCACCGGGGTCACCGGCGCCCCGGGCACAAACATCTTCTGGAAGCCGTCGACGATGACCTTGTCGCCAGCGCTCAGGCCTTCTGTGATGACCCACTGGCCGTCCTGGCCCTGGCGCACCTTCACCGGGCGCGGGCCGGGCTTGTTGCCTTCACCGACGACGAGCACGGTGTCGCCCTGCTGGTTGCGCGTCACCGCCTGCTGCGGCAGCAGGATGCCGCCGGGCAGCTCGGCCTGCGACAGGCGCACACGCACGTACTGGCCGGGCAGCAGCAGGCCTTCCGGGTTGGGTACCTCGGCGCGCAGCGTGACCTGGCCCGAGGTGGCGTCGACGCTGAGGTCGCTGAACAGCAGCTTGCCGGGGCGCGGCAGCAGGCTGCCGTCTTCCAGCACCACCTGCACAGCCACGACGTCGCCGCCGGCCTTGCGCAGTTGCTGCGCGGCGATCGCCTTGCGCAGGCGCAACAGTTCGGCACTGCTCTGCGTGAAGTTGACGTAGACCGCGCTGGTCTGCTGCACCAGCGCCAGCTGCGTGGCCTCGGCCGCGCTGACCAGCGCACCCTCGGTGACCAGCGCTCGGCCGATGCGTCCGGCGATCGGCGCCGTGACCTGTGTGTAGCCGACGTTGATGCGTGCGGCCTGCACCGCGGCGCGGCCGGCGGCCACGTCGGCTTCGGCCGACTTCTGTGCCGACAGCGCGTTGAAGTAGTCCTGCTGGCTCAGCGCGCGCGCCTCGGCCAGCGGTTTGTAGCGCTCGGCCGTCGCCGTGGCCTGGGTCAGGCCGGCCTGGGCACGCGCCAGCTGCGCGGCCGCGCTGTCCAGCGCCGCCTGGTAAGGCGCGGGGTCGATCAGGAACAGCGGCTGGCCGGCACGCACCGCGCTGCCTTCGCTGAACTGGCGCTTCAACACCACGCCGTTGACGCGCGCCCGAACCTGCGCCGTGCGCAGCGCCTCGACACGGCCGGGCAGTTCGGTCTGCAGCGCCACCGTCTGCGGCGCCACGGTGATCACGCCGACCGGCGGCGGCGGCATGCCGCCAGCAGCGGGCGCGCCGGCCGCCGGGTCCTTGGCGCCGCAGGCCACGAGCGCCAGGGCGGCGAAGGCCAGGGCGGCGGCGTGCGCGGGGGAGGGAAACGCAATGCGGAACCGGGAGAGGCGGGCTGGCACGGGGTGGAACCTCGGTAGGAGCGGTGGGGGCGCGGCGGCTTCACGGGCGCAAGACGGCGGCGCCGCCGCGGCTGGGACTGCAGGGGACGAACCCCAGGGAGGCAAGTAAGTTCCGAGCTCGCCCGCGCTGCAGTCGGTGCAACAGACGAAGCGCTGCAGTGTACATACGTTCATGCATGTATGCTTGCCACCCCGTCTGTTCCGCTCACCCCATGCCACGCAAGACCAAGGAAGAAGCCCAGGCCACGCGCAGCAGCATCCTCGACGCCGCCGAGCAGCTGTTCCAGGCCCAGGGTGTCTCGGGCACTTCACTGCACGACATCGCCTGCGCCGCCGGTGTCACGCGCGGGGCCGTGTACTGGCACTTCAAGGACAAGAGCGACCTCTTCAACGCGATGATGGACCGCGTCATCCTGCCCATGGAACAGGCCAGCGCCGGCCTCGACGCCGACAATGGCCACGCCGTGCTCGCCGGACTGCGCTGCATGCTGCTCGACGTGCTGGCCCGCGTCACGCAGGACATCCAGGTGCGCCGCGTGCTGGAGATCGCGCTGCACAAGACCGAAAACGTCGAAGAACTCAGCGCCGTGCGCGAGCGACGCCGGCAGATGCGCCACGGCTTCTACGCACGCCTGGAACGCCTGCTCGAACGCGCCCAGGCGCGCGGCGAGATCGGCAACACCTTGCCCGCGGCGCAGCTGGCGGTCGGCCTGCACGCCCTGCTCGACGGTCTATTGCAGAACTGGCTGTTCGACCCCGGCAGTTTCGACCTGCAGGCCGTCGGCGCGTGCGCCGTCGACGTGCAGTTGGCCGGCATGGCGTCGAAGCCCGCCGACGCGGCGGCGGCGGCCGAAAGGCACGGCTAGAAGGCCGTCATCGTGGCCAGCCTGATCGGCAGCGAACGGCAGCGTCACTTCGTCCTTGCCTGGAGCCAGCGGAGCTGCCACTTGGACGGGTGTTGCACGAATCGGGCGTGGCCATGACGCACGTGTACTTCCCCACCACGGCTATCGTGTCACTGCTGTACGTGATGGAAGACGGCGCCTCGGCCGAGATCGCCGTCGTCGGCAAGGAAGGCGTCGTCGGCGTGTCGCTCTTCATGGGTGGCGAGACCACACCCAGTCGCGCCGTGGTGCAAAGTGCCGGCCGTGGTTTTCGCCTTGACGCCAGGGCGATGAAGGATGAGTTCAGCCGATCGGGGCCCGTGATGCACCTGCTGCTGCGCTACACGCAGGCGTTGATCACGCAGATGGCGCAGACGGCCGTGTGCAACCGCCACCATTCGCTGGACCAGCAGTTGTGCCGCTGGCTGCTGCTGAGCCTGGACCGTCTGGAAGGCAGCGACCTCGTGATGACGCAGGAACTCATCGCCAACATGCTGGGCGCGCGCCGCGAAGGCGTCACCGAGGCGGCGCTGAAGCTGCAGAAGGCCGGGCTGATCAGCTATGCCCGCGGCCATATCAAGGCGCTGGACCGCGCGGGCATCGAGGCCCGCACCTGCGCGTGCTACGCGGTGGTGAACAAGGAATACGACCGCCTGCTGCCAGACAAGATCGCGATCTAGGCCGCTCGGTCGCGGGCCTGGGCAGCGACCGAACCGGCTCTGGCGCTTGATGTGGGTGATCTTCGTGCCTTCGATGCTCAGGCTCTGGTCGTTGAGAAGGCAAACCGGACCACGGCTGACGAGCAGGATCACGACCTGCAGAGTCCGGACCGGCACCCACCGCGCGAGACAGTCGAGCGCGGAACGCTCCGACTGGCAGCGTTCGTTGCCAACCAGAAGGACGAGGCGCATACGACGCTGACGTATGCGCGGGCGGCCGGGCGGACGCTGGTCCCCACCTGCCTGCTTCGCTTCGACCGTTGGGCGACGCGCGCGCTGCGCGACCTCGATGCCGAGGGCATCGCCGTCGCCGCAACGTTTCGCCTCGACTTCTACGCTTGTGATCACCGTGCCGATGAGACTGCGGTGTTGTCTACACAGCCTTGCCGGGCTCATCGGCCGTGTTGACTCACACCAGCAGGTTGGTGTCAAGCTGCCTACGCACGACGGTTGGCGTCTTCGCGATCGAACTTCCAGCCCTGAACGCGCCCCGGTGTGCATCGCGCCAGCGGCTCTGCGGGCTTCTTCGGCGATTCGTGCGTCGACAGAGAGCGTGATGCTCATGGCGCCGCTTTTCGGGCAGTGCACACGTGGTGTGGGTCAAGTGCCCGTCACGGGTAGCCTGTTGCGGCACGCATCGGCCCTGCCTGCTGGACGGCAGGACAGGGAGAGAATGGGCGCCGCAGGCCGATGAGTTCGAGCCGCCGCCGGACAATGCCCCACCCACCCTGGATGGCGGTCAGCGGCCCCTGAAAAACCAAGACACACGGAAGGAAGAGGCCTCGTGCCGATCGCAAACGACCCGGCCGAGCTGTTCCGGCATGTCAGCGCCGAGAAGGCCGCCTTCTACCGCGGCATCATGGACGTGTTCGCCGCTGCCAAGCGGCAGTACCGCCTGCAGTTGCGGCCCGACGAGGTGCAGTCCGAAGCGCAGTGGCCTGCAGGCCCGCCACGCATCGAAGAAGTCAATGCCGCGCTGACACAACTGGCCGACTGGGGCAACCTGCAATCGCAGCCCGACACGGCGCGCGTCGCCACCCTCAACGACTTCTACCGCGCCCGGTTTCTCTACCGGCTGTCGCAGGGCGGCGAAGCGGTCGAAGCGGGCTTGAGCGTCTTCTTCCAGACCTTGCAACGCCGTGCCGAGCTGCAGACCGTGGCGCTGGAAGACATCGCCAGCCGGCTGCTGGCGCTGCAGGCCTTGCTGGACACCGAGACGGCCGAATCGGCCGAGCGCGGCCCGGACAAGGGCCTGGACTGGGGCCCCGACGTTGCCAAGGTCCACGAGGTTCTGCGCGACCTGGTTCGGGTGTTCGAAAGCCTGGCCGACAACGCGCAGGCCTTCATGGCCGGCGTGGCACGCAACCTCGAACTGCAGCAGGCCGAGGCCACCGCAGTGGTCAGCTACAAGCGCCGGCTGATCGACTACCTCGAACGCTTCATGGGCGACCTGGTGCGGCGCTCGGACGCCATCGCCCGCCTGGTGCAGGCGCTGGCGCCGCGCATCGACTCTGTGCTGCTGCTGGTCGCGGAACGTGAAGCCCGTGACGCCGCGCCGGGCGACGCGCAGGACCACGCCGATGAGAAGTTCCGCCGCTGGCAGGCCTGGCGCGAGCGCTGGCGGGGCCTGCGCGGCTGGTTCCTGCAAACCGGCCAGGAACCGCCACAGGCCGAGTTGCTGCGCGCCCGGGCGCGGGCGGCGATACCGCAGTTGCTCGGCGCGATCGCGGCGATCAACGACCGCCGCAGCGGCCGCAGCGACCGTTCGGCCGACTTCCGCATGCTGGCCGGCTGGTTCGCCGCCTGCGCTGACGAAGACGAAGCGCACCGGCTTGCGCGTGCCGCCTTTGCACTCAACCCGGCGCGGCATTTTTCGCTCAACCCGCAGGCCGACGACGCCCTGCCCGCCAGCACCCGCTGGGCAGATGCGCCGCCGCTGCAGGTCAACCCCCGGCTGCGCGAATATGGCGAAGCCGCGCCGCGCGGGCCGTTGGCGAAGGTGCGCGACCGCAGCGAAGAGCGGGCCCGCATGGCCGGCCAGTTGGCCGAAGAATCGCGTCAGGTCGACGCGGCACGCCGCCGCCTGGCCACCGGCCGCGCGGCACTGCTGTCGGAGCTGGGTGAACTCGACACCCATGCGTTCGGCCTGTTCCTGAATCTGCTGGGCGAGGCACTGGCCGAACAGTCGGGGCCGGAGACGGCGGTCGAACGCCAGACCGGCGACGGGCTGCTGCAGATCCGGCTCGAACCGCTGGCCGCCGGCAGCCTTGCGCGCATCGTCACGCCGGCAGGTGTGTTCGCGGGACGTGATCATCGGCTGACGATCACACAGACGCAGGAGACGGCGTGAAGAACTTTGCTCGGGCCGAGCGCCGGGCCGCTCCCAAGCGGGCCCGAATTCCCGCGGGGGATCGACCGCGGTACGCCGCGGACGAGGGGCAGTCTTGACCGGCAGCCAGCGCATCGGCGAGTTGCAGGCGCGCCAGCAGCGCGATGAGTTCCGCATCGGCCTGCGCGCCTTGCTGATGCAGCCCCTGATGGGCCCTGCGCACGAGGACTTCCCGGCCGTGCGCCGCCAGGCCGACAAGCTGCGCGACTGGTTTGCGCGCGAGGCCGGCTGGGTGCTGCAGGTCGAGCGCGAAGGCGCCCGGCTCTACAAGCGCCCCGCCGACCTGCTGGATGCCAGCCGCGGCCTGCAAGACTTCGATCGCCGCCGCTACGTGCTGCTGTGCCTGGCCTGCGCCGTGCTGGAACGCGCCGAAGCGCAGATCACGCTGCACGTGCTGGGCGAGCGCGTGATGGAACTGGCGGCCGAGCCGACGCTCGCAGCGCGCCAGTTCAGCTTCACGCTGCGCAGCGCCAGCGAGCGGCGCGAACTGGTCGCCGTCTGCCGCTGCTTGCTGGAAATCGGTGTGCTGCAGCGCGTGGCCGGCGACGAAGACGGCTTCGTGCAGGACAACGGCGGAGGCGCGGCGCAGGCCGATGCGCTCTACGACATCCAGCGCCGGATGCTGGCCGGCATGCTGGCTGCCGTGCGCGGGCCATCGAGCTGGCCGGCCGGCGACGCGCCGGTGACCATCGCCGAGCGGCTGCACGCGCTCGTCACCGAACATGTGGCCGACAGCGACGAAGGCCGCCGCACGGCCTTGCGCCACACGCTGGCGCGGCGCCTGCTCGACGACCCGGTCGTCTACACGGAAACGCTCGACACCGAGACCCAGGCTTACTTCACCAACCAGCGCGGCGTGATGGCGGCGCGCCTGTGCGAAGCCACCGGCCTGGCCGCCGAACAGCGCGCGGAAGGCCTGGCGCTGACCGACGAAGCCGGCACCCTGACCGACGTGGCCATGCCCGCCGAAGGCACCGACGCGCATGTGACGCTGCTGGTCGCTGAACACCTGGCCAGCCGCGCACGCAATGACGGCGCCGGCGCGATCACCACCGACGACGCAGTCGCCGCGTTTGTGCGCAGCGCCACCGAACGCTACGGCCGCTTCTGGCGCAAATCGGCGCGCGAGCCCGGGGCCGAGCGCGAACTGGCGCAGATCGCGCTGGAGCGGCTGCACAAGCTCCAACTCATCGCGCGCGCCGACGGCCGCCTGCGTGCGCTGCCGGCCATCGCCCGCTACGCGCTCGGCGACGCGGCCGTGCAGCCTGCCCGCAGCCATCCAACCCATCCCTCGCTGTTCTGATCCATGACCGACGACGTCTTCGATACCGCCGTGCCGCTCCTGGAACGTGCCGACCGCCCCGACCGCCCCGACCTGCCCGAGCCGCAGCGCCAGCGCTGGCAGCCGCTGCGCATCGGCCTGGTCGAACTCTTCCACTACGACAGCGAGGAGTTCTGGTTCCGCGACGGCCATCTGCTGCTGCGCGGCAACAACGGCACCGGCAAGTCCAAGGTGCTGTCGCTGACCCTGCCTTTCCTGTTCGACGCGCAGCTGCGTTCGTCGCGCATCGAGCCCGACGGCGACGCCGGCAAGAAGATGGCGTGGAACCTGTTGATGAACAGCTATACGCGGCGCATAGGCTATGCGTGGATCGAATTCGGCCGTCTGGCGGACGACGGCACGCCGCGCTACCTGACGCTGGGCGCGGGCCTGTCGGCGGTGGCGGCGCGGGCGCAGGTCGACAGCTGGTTCTTCATGCTCGAGACAGCCGACGGCAACCCGCAGCGCATCGGCCGCGACCTCTGGCTCACGAACGCGCAGCGCCTGGTGCTGACGCGTGAACGCTTGCGCGAGGCCCTCGAAGGCCGCGGACAGGTCTTCCCGACGGCCGAAAGCTACCGGCGCGCCGTCGATGAACGCCTGTTCCATCTGGGCGCGCGGCGCTATGAGGCGCTGATGGACACCTTGATCCAGCTGCGCCAGCCGCAGTTGTCGAAGAAGCCTGATGAAGCCGGTCTGTCGCACGCGCTGACCGAAGCGCTGCCGCCGCTGCCGCAAGAGCTGCTGAGCGACGTCGCCGAAGCCCTGAACCAGCTGGAAGAAGACCGCCGCCAGCTCGACGAACTGAAGGGGCTGGCCAAGGCGGTGGATCGTTTCGACCAGCGCTACCGTGTCTATGCCGGCATGCTGACGCGGCGCCAGGCACGCGAACTGCGCCAGGCGCAGACCGACTTCGACAACGCAAGCCAGGAACGCCACCAGGCGCAAGCCGGACTGCAGGCAGCGTTGGCCGCGGAAACACTGGCCCATCAGGACCACGGGCAGGCCGAGCGCACGTTGGCAGCGCAACGCGTGCGGCTGGAGACGCTGCAGTCCGACCCGATCAACCAGGACGCAAACCGGCTCGAAGGTGCAGAGAAGGATGCCGCCAAACGCGCGGCCGCGGTGAAGACCGAACAGACCGACTGTTCACAGTCACGCAGCCGCTGGGACCGTGAACAGCAGGCCAGCCGGCAAGCCGCGCAGCGAGCAGCGCAGGCCGAGCAGGCGCTGCTGGCAGTGCGGCGCGAAGCCGTGGAACACGCCGACGGTGCCGGCATCACCACCGCGTTGCACGACAACCCGCTGGCCGCGCTGCTGCCGGCTGCGCTGGCCGAACTGGCGCCGCGTGAGTTCGATGCGGCGCCCACCCTGCTGCGCAGCGCCGTGCTTGCGCGCCGCGACCAACTGGCGCTGCTGCAACGCCGCCACGGCGAACTGCGCCAGGCCGGCCTGGCGCTGGTGCAGCGGCAGGAGGCGCAGCGCGAGCGCCAGGCAGAACTGGAAACCGCCGCCGAGCGCCGTGGCGCTGCCGACACCGTGGTCGAACAAGGTGCGCAGGCGCTGGTCGAGGCCTGGGCCCAGCACATCGCGACGCTGGTGCAGTTGCGCCTGGATGGCGACGAAGCGCTGCAAGCCCTCATCTCGTCAATCGGCGACTGGGTGCTGCACGCAGAAGGTGAAAACCCGGCGCGGCAAGCGCTGCAGGCGGCACAGCAACAAGCCCAGCTGCGCCATGTGGCGCAGCAAGTCGAACTCGACGCCCAGCGCAGCGCGCTGCAGCGCGAGCGTGCAGCGCTCGAAGCCGAACGCGAGGCCCTGAACGCTGGCCGCGATGCCACCCCACCGCTGCCGTATGCGCGCGGGGCCGACAGCCGCAGCGGGCGGGCCGGCGCGCCGCTGTGGCAACTGGTCGACTTCCGCGACCACGTTCAAGCGCAGCAGCGCGCGGGCCTCGAAGCCGCTCTCGAAGCCTCGGGCCTGCTGGACGCCTGGGTCACGCCCGACGGCGCACTGCTCGCGGCCGATGGCAGCGTGCAGCCCTGGCTCGACAGCCAGTGGGCGCGGCGCCCCGCCGTGCCCGGCGCAACGCTGGCCGGCTGGCTGCGCGCCGACGTGGGCACCGATTCGCCGGTGCCGGCCACGACCATCGACGAGCTGCTCGCCTGCGTGGCCTGCGGCGAAATGAGCGATGGCGTGAGCGATGGCATGAGCGACGCCGCCGAAGCCTGGATCGCCCCCGATGGGCGCTATCGCCTGGGCACGCTGGCGGGCACCTGGCACAAGCCGCAGGCCGAGTACATCGGCCATGCCGCGCGTGCGATGGCGCGCCGGCAGCGACTGGCAGTCATCGCGCAGCGACTGGAAAGCCTGGCCGCCGAGAGCGCGGCGGTGGCCCTTGGCCTGGATCAACTTGAAGCCGAGCGCCGGCAGGCCGAACACGAATGGCGCGGCGCCCCGTCCGAACAAGCACTGCGCCAGGCCATGCTGAACGCCGGCACCTGTGCACGCGAGGTGCAGACCGCGCGCGCCCGGCTCGAGCAGGCAGAGGTCCAGTGCCGCGGCGCCGAACAAGCCGAGCACAGCGCACGCCAGACCTTGCAGCGCGACGCCACCGACATGCACCTGCCGCAAGCAGCCGACGCGCTGGCCCCCATCGAAGTCGCGCTGCAAGGCTTCAACGACGCCCAGTACCGGCTGCTGCAGGCGGCGCAGGAATGGCGGCGCGCGCAGCCCGAGCTGCTGCTGCAGCGCTCGCGCGAAGCCGACGCGCTGGCGCAATTGCACGAGCGCGAAGAACGGCTCGCCGCCAGCCGCATCGAAGCCGAGGAAGCGCAGGCGCGCTTTGATGCGCTGCGCGATAGCGTCGGCGCCCAGGTCGATGGCCTGCGCCAGCAGTTGGCCGCAGCGCGCCAGGAAGTGGACAAGGCCGACAAGGCACAACGGTCGGCCACCGAAGTGCGCCGCCTGGCCGGCGAAGCGCGCGCACGCGCCAGCGCCAAGGCCGAAACGACCGAGGACGTGCTGCGGCAGCGCACCGATGCACGCACTACCGCCGTGGCTCGGCTGCAGCACTTCGCCGACAGCAGCCTGCTGTCGTCAGCGCTGCCCGAGATCGAATTGCCCGACCTGCGCAGCGCCTGGACCATCGACCCCGCATTGACACTGGCGCGCCGCATCGAACAAGCATTGGCGCACATCCAGGACGACGAAGCCGGCTGGACCCGCGTACAGCGCCAGATCACCGAAGACCTGCAGGAACTGCAGCGTGCGCTGAGCGCTTTGGGCCACCAGGCGCCGGCCGAACCCAGCGACTGGGGCTTCGTCGTGCACATCATTTTTCACAACCGCCCCGAACGCCCCGATCAGCTCGCGCTGCGCCTGGCCGACGACATCCACCAGCGCAGCGAGCTGCTTACCGCCAAAGAGAGCGCGGTGCTGGAAAACTACCTGCAGGCCGAGATCGCATCCGAAGTGCAGCGCCTGCTGCGCGCGGCCGAAACCCAGGTGCAGGCCATCAACCGGGAACTGCACAAGCGCCCCACCTCCACCGGCGTGCGCTACCGCCTGCAATGGCAGCCGCTGGGCGAAGACGAAGGTGCGCCGGTCGGGCTGGCGGCCGCACGCCAGCGCCTGCTGAACACCAGCGCCGACCTCTGGTCGCTCGAGGACCGGCGCGTCGTGGGCACGATGCTGCAACAGCGCATCAGCGCCGAGCGCGAGCGCGCCGATGCCGATGCGGTAGCGCGTGCCGGCGACGGCGGCGGCAGCCTGGTCGAGCAGCTGGCGCGCGCGCTCGACTACCGCCGGTGGCATCGCTTCCGCGTCGAGCGTCTGCAAGACGGCCAGTGGCGCAAGCTCTCGGGGCCGGCCTCCAGCGGCGAACGCGCCCTGGGCCTGACGGTGCCGCTGTTCGCTGCCATCGCCAGTTTCTACAGCCACGGGAGCAACCCGCTGGCACCGCGATTGATGCTGCTCGACGAAGCCTTCGCCGGCATCGACGACGCGGCGCGCGCGCACTGCATGGGTTTGATCCGCGAGTTCGACCTCGACTTCGTGATCACCAGCGAACGCGAGTGGGCGTGTTACGCCGAACTGCCCGGCGTGTCGATCTGCCAGTTGCAGCGGCGCGAAGGCATCGACGCCGTGTTCGTTTCGCGCTGGACCTGGGACGGCCGCGCCAAACGGCGCGAGGACGACCCGGACCGCAGGTTTGCGCCGGCATGAGCCCGCCGGGCCGCCCCAAAGGCGAATACCGAAAGGCGCAGCCTGAAGGCACACCGATGAAGCCTGTCGCTGACCTGCGTGTGCACAAGCTGCTCGGCGGCGACGACCTGGCAGCGCTGCGCCAGCGCCTGCGCCGCCATTTCGAAAGAGCGGAACCCGGCGCGCCCGCCGGCATGCTGCGCCTCGGTGCCTTGAGCCGGCCGGAACATGAAGCGCTGTCCCTGCTGACCGGGCGCCCGCCGCGCGAAGGGAAGTCGATGCAGATCGACATCGGGTCGCTCGACACCGCACTGCGCAGCGCCGGCATCGCCCATTCCTTGCAGGAAGCGCTGGAACAGCTCGACGGGCCCATCGTGCACCGGGCTTCGGCGCGTGCCGCAGTGCAGGCGAGTTGGTCCGCCGTGGTGGCGGGCTGCGCGCATCCGGCTCTCGCGGGCTACCTGCAGGCGAGCGCCGCGCTCGGCTTGTTGAAGCGTCTGGCACGCAATGACGCCGCGGCGGCGCAGCGTCTGCTCGAGCGTGCTGGCGCCGTGTTGCGCCGTCTGCCGGCAAGCGGCCTGGCGCGCGCCCAACTGGCCGCCGAGACGCTGGGCAACGCGCACGCGCTCGACAGCGGCCAGGCCACCGCGACGCTGGTGCTCGCCGCCTGGCGTCAACTCGAACCCGTACAGGCGGGCGCGCACGATGCCGAAGAAACCGCCGACGAGACCTCCTGTCGCACGCCCGACCGATCGCCCGACCGCGCGCCCGACGAGCGCGCACGCGACATCTGGGCGCGGGCCGGCGTGCTGGTCAACGAGCTGGCGCGGCCGGTGCTGTTCCTGAACCTGCCGGTTCAGGAGAACGAGACGCCGGTGGGTACCGCGGGCGAACCCGGCTACCTGTCGCTGCGCCGCTTGTTGCGCACGCCGCCACGGTGGGCCGTTGCGGGTCTCACGGTCTACGTCTGCGAGAACCCCAACCTGCTGGCCATCGCCGCCGATCACCTGGGCAAGCGCTGCGCCCCGTTGGTCTGCACCGACGGCATGCCCGCGGCGGCGCAACGAACCTTGCTGACGCAGTTGGTGCACTCTGGCGCCCGCCTGGGATACCACGGCGACTTCGACTGGCCCGGCGTGCAGATCGGCAACCACGTCATGCGCGCCTGGGACGCGCAACCCTGGCGCTTCGCAGCCGCGGACTACGAGGCCGCTGCGGCAAGCGCGCCGCACACGCGGCGCGATCTGGCCGACGCTGGCGTCGTCGCGTCATGGGACGCCGCATTGGCGCCAACGATGCAGCGCCACGGCCTGGCCATCGCCGAAGAGGCCGTGGCTGCCCGGCTGCTGGAAGACCTTCGGCAAACGTGAATTCGACGACGGGCTGCCGGTGCTGCTCGAACAGTTCGCCGCCTGCGCCGCCGACGGCTGCACGCGGTGGCCAGGCAAAGCAGACCTGACTGGCCGGCGTCAGCCTGCCCGCGCTGCGCGACGGGCTACTCCCACTCGATCGTCGCCGGCGGCTTGCTGCTCACGTCATAGGCCACGCGATTGATGCCGCGCACCTCGTTGATGATGCGGCTGGAGACCCTCTTCAGCAGCGCATACGGCAGCTCGGCCCAGTCGGCGGTCATGAAGTCGCTGGTCTGCACGGCGCGCAGTGCCACCACGTAGTCGTAGGTGCGGCCGTCGCCCATCACGCCCACGCTCTTCACGGGCAGGAAAACGGCAAAGGCCTGGCTCGTCAGGTCGTACCAGCTTTTGCCGGTGGCGGGGTCGATGGTGTTGCGCAGTTCCTCGATGAAGATGGCGTCGGCGCGCTGCAGCAGCGCGGCGTACTCGGGCTTCACCTCGCCCAGGATGCGCACACCCAGGCCCGGCCCCGGGAAGGGGTGGCGATAGACCATCTCGGGCGGCAGGCCCAGGGCCACGCCCAGCTCACGCACCTCGTCCTTGAACAGGTCGCGCAGCGGCTCCAGCAGCTTCAGGCCCAGCGTCTCGGGCAGGCCACCGACGTTGTGGTGGCTCTTGATCGTCGTGGCCTTCTTGGTCTTCGCGCCGCCGCTCTCGATGACGTCGGGGTAGATCGTGCCCTGGGCCAGCCACTTCGCGTTCTGCAACTTCTTCGCCTCGGCCTGGAAGACCTCGACGAACTCGCGGCCGATGACCTTGCGCTTGGCTTCGGGGTCACTCACGCCCTTCAGGTGGCTCAGAAACTGCGCGCTGGCGTCGACGTGGATCACCTTTGCGTGCAGCCGGCCGACGAACATGTCCATCACCAGCTGCGCCTCGTTCAGGCGCAGCAGCCCGTGGTCGACGAAGACGCAGGTGAGCTGTTCGCCGATGGCGCGGTGGATGAGTGCCGCGGCCACGCTCGAATCGACGCCGCCGCTCAGGCCCAGGATGACCTCTTCGCTGCCGACCTGCTGGCGGATGAGCGCCACCGCCTCCTCAATGTGGTCGCGCATCACCCAGTCGGGCTTCGCGCCGGCGATCTGCAGCACGAAGCGTTCGAGCAGTTCGCGGCCCTTCACGGTGTGCGTGACCTCGGGGTGGAACTGCACGCCGTAGTAGCCGCGCGCCTCGTCTGCGATGCCGGCGATGGGGCAGCTGGGGGTGCTGGCCATGAGCTTGAAACCCGGCGGCAACGCGGTGACCTTGTCGCCGTGGCTCATCCACACCTTCAGCATGCCGTGGCCTTCGGGTGTGCTGAAGTCTTCGATGCCCTCGAGCAGCCTGGTGTGGCCGTGGGCGCGCACCTCGGCATAGCCGAACTCGCGGTGGCTGCTGGCCTCGACCTGCCCGCCCTGCTGCACCGTCATCGTGAACATGCCGTAGCAGATGCCCAGTACCGGCACGCCCAGTTCCCACACGGCCTGCGGTGCACGCAGGTCCTGCTCTTCATAGGTACTGGCGTGGCTGCCCGACAGGATGATGCCCTTGGGCGCGAACACGCGGACGAAGTCGTCGCCGACGTCGTTGGGGTGGATCTCGCAGTAGACGTGCGCCTCGCGCACGCGCCGCGCGATGAGTTGCGTGACCTGCGAGCCGAAGTCGAGGATGAGGATCTTGTCGTGGGTCATGGCTTGGTCTATGGCGTGCGTCACGGCGGCTTGGGGGGCACGCGCTTCAGGCGCGGCCGGGGGTGGCGGCCAGCGCGCTGCGGCGCTGGCGGCGGAAGTGGATGACGGCCAGCAGCAGCGCCAGGCCCTGCAGCACGGCGCAGAAGAACATCGGCGCGCCGATGCGCCAATCGCCTGCTGGCAACTGCGACACGGCGCCCAGCAGCGGCGTGGCCAGCGCCGGCGCCAGCACGGCCATCAGGCTGTTCAGGCCGCTGACGGCACCCAGCGTCTGGCCCTGCTCGGCACCGCTGGCCGCCGACGAGACCAGGCTCTGCAGCGCCGCGCCGACCGTGTTGCCGAGCAGGTTGCAGACGATGACGAGGTAGAGCATCCAGCCCTCGGTGACGAGGCCGTAACCAGCGAAGGCCAGCGTCGACGACACCAGCGCCAGCACCGCCAGCCGCTGCGGCGTCACATGGCGAAGAATGCGACCCAGCAGCACGCCCTGCACCACGGCCGAAACCAGGCCGACGGCAAACAGCGACCAGCCGTTCTCGGTGGGACCCCAGTTGAACTTGAAGGTGGTGTACAGCACCCACACCGTGTACAGCGTGAACTGGGCCAGACCGACGAAGGCCAGCACCGGCAGCAGCAGGCCCACACCTTTCAGCCGCGCCAGTTGCTGCAGCGACGACAGCGGATTGGCAGCCGACCAGCCCACGGCCCGGCGTCGGTCGGCAGGCAGCGATTCGGGCAGCACGAAGACGCCGTAGGCCAGGTTCAGCAAGGCCAGGCCGCCAGCGACAAAAAACGGCAGCCGCAGGTCGATGCCACCCAGCAGCCCACCCAGCACCGGCCCGAGGATGAAGCCGATGCCGAACATCGCGCCCAGCAGCCCGAAGCGGCGCGCACGCTGCTCCGGTGGCGTGATGTCGGCCACGTAGGCGTTGGCGACCGCCGCGTTGGCCTGCATCGCGCCACCGACGATGCGCGAGGCCAGCAGCATCCACAGGCTGGTGGCCAGCGCGGTGGTGAAGAAGTTCAGCGCCACGCCGCAGAAGCCCAGCAGCAGCACCGGGCGGCGGCCGTAGCGGTCGGACAGTGCGCCGAGCAGCGGCGCAGCCACGAAACTGGCCGCGGCGAAGGTGAAGGCGATGAGGCCGTACCAGTGGGTCTGCTCGGCGGCGCTGGCGGTGAACTGCCCCACCAACGCAGGCAGCACAGGCACGATGATGCCCACCGCCAGCATGTCGATCAGCACCGCCACCATGATGAAGCGCATGGCAGCCGGCCGGCCGCCGGGCGGCGCGGCGGGCGCCGGCACGGGCCCCGCGTGGGGTGTCGCGGCGGCCGTCATTCCATGCGGTAGTTGGGCGCTTCCTTCGTGATCTGCACGTCGTGCACGTGGCTTTCGCGGATGCCGGCGGCGGTGATCTCGACGAACTCGGCACGCTCGTGCATCTCGGCCACCGAGGCGCAGCCGCAGTAACCCATCGCGGCGCGCAGGCCGCCGGCCATCTGGTAGATGATGCTGACCATCGAACCCTTGTAGGGCACGCGGCCCTCGATGCCCTCGGGCACGAGCTTGTCGGCGTTGGGATTGCTGGTCTCGTCGGCTTCCTGGAAGTAGCGGTCGGCCGAGCCGGCCTTCATGGCGCCGATGCTGCCCATGCCGCGGTAGCTCTTGTAGCTGCGGCCCTGGTAGAGGATGACCTCGCCTGGCGCCTCTTCGGTGCCGGCGAACATGCCTCCCATCATCACCGTGCCGGCGCCGGCAGCGATAGCCTTGGCGATGTCACCCGAGTAACGGATGCCGCCGTCGGCGATCAGCGGCACGCCGCTGCCGCGCAGCGCGGTGGCCACGCTGTCGATGGCCATGATCTGCGGCACGCCCACGCCCGCAACGATGCGCGTGGTGCAGATGCTGCCCGGCCCGATGCCCACCTTTACCGCGTCGGCGCCGGCTTCCACCAGCGCCAGCGCAGCGCTGCCGGTGGCGATATTGCCGCCGATGACGTCCACCTGCGGGAAGTTGCGCTTGACCCAGCGCACACGCTCGATCACGCCCTGACTGTGGCCGTGCGCGGTGTCGACAACCAGGGCATCGACACCGGCCTTGACCAGCAGTTCGACGCGTTCCTCGGTGCCTTCGCCCACGCCCACCGCGGCGCCGACACGCAGCTTGCCGTGGGCGTCGCGGGCCGCGTTGGGGAATTCGGTCTGCTTGGTGATGTCCTTCACCGTCATCAGGCCGCGCAGTTCGAAGTCGTCCGAGACGACCAGCACGCGCTCGAGGCGGTGGCGGTGCATCAGCGCCTTGCCTTCCTCGATGCTCGCGCCCTCGTGCACGTAGACCAGGCGTTCACGCGGCGTCATCACGTCGCGCACCGGCAGTTCCAGCCGGGTCTCGAAGCGCAGGTCGCGGTTGGTGACGATGCCCACCACCGTCTTGCCTTCGACCACCGGGAAACCCGACACGCCGTGCTGGCGCGACAGCGCCATCACCTCGCGCACGCTGGCCGAGGGGCCGACCGTGATGGGGTCGCGCAGCAGCCCCGATTCGTAACGCTTGACGCGCGCCACTTCGGCCGCCTGCTGCTTGGGCGTGAGGTTCTTGTGCACGATGCCGATGCCGCCCTCCTGGGCGATGGCAATCGCCAGGCGCGCTTCGGTCACCGTGTCCATGGCGGCGGACACCAGCGGCAGGTTGAGCGCAATGTTGCGCGAAAGGCGGGTGGCAAGACGGGTGTCGCGCGGCAACACCTGGGAATAGGCCGGCACCAACAACACATCGTCGAAGGTGAGCGCTTTGCCGAGTAGGCGCATGCAAGGGCTCCAGTCGCAAAAGCAGATTATAGGGAGCGCCCCCAGGTCGGCGCCGCGGTGACGCGCCGTCACGTGCCGTGACATAAGCGCCGGCCCGCGCGCAGGCTGCCGCACTACACTGGCCTCATGCGTGCATCGTCGCCTGAACCGTCGCGCCCTGGCGCCCTGTCCCTCGCCGTCCTGGCCGCACTGGTGCTGGCCCTGGCGGCCCCGTTGGCCCATGCGCAATGGAAGTGGCGCGACAAGTCAGGGCAGATCAACGCCAGCGACCGCCCGCCGCCGCTGGACATCCTCGAAAAGGACATCCTCGCCCGCCCCGCCCCCGTGCCCGAGCAGCGCCGCGTGTTCCCGGCGGCCGCAGCCAGTGCCGCCTCCGGCGCCGAGCCGCTGCGCCCGCCGGCCGGCGACCGGGAGCTCGAGGCCCGCCGCCGTGCCGCCGAGCAGGAACAGGTCGGCAAGACCAAGGCCGAAGAGGAACGCCAGGCCGGGCAACGCGCCGAAAACTGCCGCCGTGCGCGCAGTCATATGTCGGCCATGGAATCCGGCCAGCGCATCGCCCGCGTCAACGAGAAGGGCGAGCGCGAGGTGCTTGACGACCGCGGCCGCGCCGACGAGATGCGCCAGGCGCGCGAGGTCATGGCCTCCGACTGCCGCTAACGCAGCCCGGCAGCGCCCGCCGGCGCGCACCTCAGCGCGGGGCGATCTTGTCGAGGTGGCGCTTGTAGCGCTGGCGCCGCGCTTCCTTGGGGTCGACGGTGAGCGGGCGGTAGATCTCGACGCGGTCGCGGTCGCGCAGCAGGGTTTCGACACCACGCAACTGGCCCCAGACGCCGGTGCGCAGGCCCTCGCTGGCCAGGCCATGGCGGACGAGCACGCCGCTGGCCTGCACGGCGTCGGCCACCGTGGCGCCGGGCGGCAGCTGCAGGGCCTGCAGGTCGGTCACGCCCGCGTCCGGGCAGTAGGCCACCTCGACGCGAAGTTCAGCGCGGGCCATACACGCTCTCGGCGCGGCGCACGAAGGAATCGACCAGCGTGTCGGCCACGCGGTCGAAGACCGGGCTGACCACCGCTTCCAGCGCCTTGCCGGCGAAGGCGTACATCAGGTCGAACTCGATCTTGCAGGCCGACTCGTCGCTGCCCGGCCGTCCCAGCGGCAGGAATAGCCAGGTGCCTTCCAGCTGCGAGAAGGGTCCGTCGACCAGCTTCACGGCCACCGATTGGCCCGGGTGATGCGTGTTGCGCGTGGTGAAGGCGTGGCGCACGCCCATGTAAGCCATGCCCAGGCGCGCGGTGACGCCGTCGGCGTGGTGGTCGACGACCTCGGCCTTGTCGCACCAGGGCAGGAACTGCGGATAGGCGTGCACGCCCGTCACCAGGTCGTACATCTCGCGGGGCGAGTACCAGAGCAGGACCGACTTGCGCACGTGCTTCATACAATGCCGGCATTCTAGGAGCGCGTTGTGTTCCGGCCGCCCGCCCCCACCTGACGCCCCTGCCCATGTCGAACATCGCCGAAAACCGCCGCGCCCGTTTCGAATACAGCATCGAAGAACAGTTCGAGGCCGGCATGGTGCTGAGCGGCTGGGAAGTGAAGGCCATCCGCGCCGGCCAGGTGCAGCTGACCGACGGCTACGTGCACGTGCGCGAAGGCGAGCTCTTTCTCATAGGCTGCCGCATCAACGCGCTGGGCGCCGCGTCGACCCACGTCACGCCGGAGGCCGACCGCACCAAGAAGCTGCTGATGCACAAGGCGCAAATCCGGCGCCTGATCGGCAAGATCGAGCAGAAGGGCTACACCCTGGTGCCGCTGAACCTGCACTACAAGGACGGCCGCGTGAAGGCCGAGATCGCGCTGGCCAAGGGCAAGGCCGAGCACGACAAGCGCAACACGGTCAAGGAACGCGATTGGGAGCGCGAGAAGGGCCGCCTGATGCGGCACAAGGTGTCGTCCAAACCGAAGGGTTGAACCGCCCTGCGGGTCCACCCCCTCGATCCGAGGGACGCCGCGGCGCCGGCATCCCCTGGACAGCGGTTGCGTACAAGGGGCGCGGGCTTACCATCCCTCTCGTGGCCGCCGGACCTGTGCACCCAGCACCGCCCGCCGGCCGCCCTTGCGGAGAAACTGCCATGTCAACCCCCTCACGGCGCGCCCGCCCTGTGGCCTTCTTCCCGGGCGCCTTCTGGCCGATGCTTGCGCTGCTGTGCGGCGGGCTGCTGGCCAGCGTCGCCGGCCCGGCAGGCGCTGCGGTGGTGCCCGCGCTGGCCGGTGAACCGCGCCACGCGCTCGTCATCGGCAACGCCAGTTACGCCACGGCACCGCTGATCAACTCGGCCAACGACGCCGCCGCGGTGGCCAAGGTGCTCGAGAAGGCCGGCTTCAAGGTGGAACTGCGGCTCAACGCGAGCCAGAAGCAGATGCAGGACGCCGTGACCGACTTCGGCGATCGACTTCGCGCTGGCGGCGCCGGCCTCTTCTACTTCGCCGGCCACGGCGTGCAGATCAAGGGCCGCAACTTCATGTTGCCCGTGGGCACCGACATCAAGCGCGAGGACGAAGTCCCCTACAAGGCCGTCGACGTGCAGCAGGTGCTGGACAAGATGGACACGGCGAAGAACCGCATCAACATGGTGGTGCTGGACGCCTGCCGCGACAACCCGTTTGCGCGCAGCAGCCGCTCGGGCGCCGGTGGCTTGTCGCAGGTGGACGCGCCTATCGGTTCGCTGATCGCCTTCGCCACCGCGCCGGGAAGCGTCGCCAGCGACGGCAGTAGCACCAACGGCCTCTACACGCAGCACCTTCTGGCCAACATCGAACGCCCCGGCACACCGATTGAAGAGGTTTTCAAGCGCGTGCGCCTGGGTGTACGGCTCGACTCCAACGGTACCCAGGTGCCGTGGGAGAGCACCTCGCTCGAAGGCGATTTCTACTTCTTCCCCGCCGCGCCCGGCGCCAAGGGCGGACCGACGACCCTGCCCACGCCGCCCGGCATCGAGCAGATCGCCCGCGCCGAGCGCGCCTACGACCAGCTGCGCCAGGGCAAGCTCGACGATGCCGAGCGCATCTTCCGCGCGCTGGCCAGCGCCTCGCACCTCGAAGTGGTGCTGATGGGGCGCGAAGGCCTGGCCGAGGTGCAGCTGGCGCGCGGGGACAGCAATGCGGCGCTGGCCGAGGCCAACGACATCATCGCCAAGGCGCCGACGCGCAGCGCGGCCTACCTGATCCGCGGCCGCGCGCTGGCCGCCTCGGGCCAGGCGCAGGCCGGCCAGGCGGCACTGACCCAGGCCGCCAGCCAGCAGACCGCGGCCGACTTCTCGTGGCAGAAGGCCAACGCACTGGTCGCGATAGGAAACGTGCAGCGCAAGCAGGACCCAAAGGCCGCCATTGCCAGCTACGAGCGTGCAGCGCGCGAGGACCGCCAGTCGGTCGGCGCGCTGAGCAACCTGGCCGTGGTGCTGAACGAAAGCGGTCAGCCCGGCAAGGCGCGCGCCGTGCTGGAACGGGCGCAGGCCCTCGACCCCGGCGACGCGATGACGCTGGCGCTGCTGCGCCAGACCCAGGAGTCGCTGGCCGACGAGCAGGACCGCGCCCGCCAGCAGTACGTCGACGAAGCGGTCAAGGAACTGGCGGCACGCTTCCGCGCGCCGGCACCGCGCCCAGCCAGCGCCGGCAGCGCCGACGACTGGACCTCGCCAGCGCTGGCCGTTTCGGTGCTGCCCTTCCAGGACCAGACCCTTCCCGGCGCCGCCGGCCGCATCGGCCTGGAAACGCTGGTGCAGCAGGAAGTCATCCGCGAACTGCAGGCACGCGGCTTCACCATCGTCGAGCGCCGGCTGCTCGACAAGGTGCTGGCCGAGGTGAAGCTGGGCTCGTCGGAACTCGCCGACCAGGACACGCAGATCAAGCTCGGCAAGGTGCTGGCGGCGCGGCTGATGGTCTCGGGCACGCTCAGCTCGCAGGGGCCGGGTGTCGCCGCGGCCGTGCGCGCCATCGATACCGAAACCACCCAGCTGGCGATGGTCAAGGCCGAGAAGCCGGCCCCGGGCGCCTTCAACCCCACCGCGCTGGCCGCCAGCATCGCGCAGAGCGTGGCGCAGACGGTGGCCGACAAATACCCGCTGAAGGGCCGCATCGTTTCGGTCGACGGCCAGCAGGCCATCATCAACCTGGGCAAAAAACACGGCGTGACCGCCGGCCAGTCGTTCAACGTGCTGAGCCGTGGCGAGCCCATCGAGCTCAACGGGCGCATCCTCGGCTACAAGGAAACCCGCATCGCGCAGCTCACCGTGACCGAGGTGCAGGACCTGTTGTCCTATGGCCGCATCGGCGAAACCCGTGGCGCGCTGGAGAAAAATCAGAGGATCATCGTCCGCAAGGAATGAACGCCCTGCTCGCGCTTGCCCAACCGCCGGCCGGTGTGCTGCACCGCGTCCGGCGCATCGCTTTGGCGTGCGTGATGCTCGCCACGGCCGCGGCCGGTTGGGCCCAGGCAGCCGCGCTGCCAGCGGTGGTGGTGTGGGACTTCGACAACCAGACCGCGACCTCGACGTTGCCGGCTGAGCGCATCGACTACCTGCGGCGCTCGCTGTCCGAAAACCTTACGGTCACGCTGCTGCAGGTGCAGGGCCTGCCGGTGGTGGAACGTCAGCGCCTGAAGGACCTGCTGGCCGAACAGCAACTCACCGCTACTGCGCTGGCCGACGAAGACACCCGGCTGCGCCTGGGCAAGATCGTCGGCGCGCAGCGCATGGTCTTCGGCGGCTTTTTTGTGCTGGGCGACGAAGTGCAGGTGCACGTGCGCGTCGTCGACACCGCCAGTTCGCGCGTGATCTTCTCCGACGAGGCGACGACCCCCCTGCCCGCAGTGATGCAGCAGGTGGCAGCGATGAACGGCCGACTGGCGCGCGCCCTCGGCGGCAGCGCCGCCCCCGACGCCCGCAGCCACCCACCCGAGGTCTGGCAAGCCTACGACCGCGCACTGGCCCTGGCCGACGCCGGCGACCTGGACGCCGCGATCACTGCGCTGCAGGCCCTGCTTGCCCGCGACAAGTATTTCACGCCCGCAGAACGCCAACTGGTGGCGCTGCTGGGCAAGATGGCGCGGCGGTAACGCTGCCGTAACGCTCCGTCGCCTACCCTGCGTCGCTGCCCAGGTCCGACCCGCCCCGCCGCCAGCCCCGCCGCCCCGTTAGCACTGTCCCATCCGCACTGGACGCCGATGCCCACCTTCCACCGCCAGACCTGCCCCCCAGCCCGCCGCCTGGGCGCCCTGATCGGCCTGGCCAGCGCCGTGCTGGCGCCGGCCTGGGCGCAGACACCACCCGACGCCGGCCGTCTGCTCGAGGAAACGCGCCAGCCGGCCCGGCCGACGCTGCCGCCGGCCACGGCGCCGCGCATCGTCGACATGCCGGTGCGCCCGCCCATCACCCTGCCCGAAGGCATCACGGTACAGGCCGGTAGCTTCCGCGTCACTGGCGCTTCGTCCTACCCGGCCGAATTCCTCACTGGTCTTCTGCAGCCCTGGGTCGGCAAGCGGCTGGACATCAACGGGCTGAACGAAGCCGCCGGCGCGCTGACCCGCCACTACCAGAGCAACGGCCACCTGCTGACCTACGCCTACATTCCGGCGCAGCGGGTCGCCGACGGCGTGGTCGAGATCGCCGTGCTCGAAGGCAAGCTCGAGGGCGTGCAGACCGTCACCGCGCAGGACGTGCGCCTGCGCGACGAAGTGGTGCAGGCCCACACCGACCGCCTCGTCACCGACGCCGCGAACCCGCGCCCGGTGCTGCAGACCGAGGTCGAGCGGCAGATGCTGCTGCTCAACGACCTGCCGGGTGTCACGGCGCGCGCCGCCTTCACCCCCGGCAGCAGTACCGGTGGTGCCGAGATGGTGGTCTCGGTGGCCGAAGACGAGCCGCTGGCGCTGCGGGTGGAACTGAACAACCACGGCAGCCGGTCCACCGGCGAATACCGGGCCGGCATCGGCCTGCAGCTGCGCGACCTCTTCGGCTGGGGCGACAACACGCTGGCCCGCGCGCTGGTGTCGAACAAGGGCGGGCTGGTCAGCGGCAGCCTGAACAGTTCGGTGGCGGTGGGCGGCGACGGCTACCGCCTCGGCTTCAGCCTGTCGCGGCTGAGCTACCAGCTCGCGGGCAACTTCCGCGCTTTAGGCGCCGTCGGCAACGCCAACACCTTCGGCGTCGACATGAGCTATCCCTTCGTGCGCTCGACCGACACCAATCTCAGCGGGCGCGTCGGCGCCGAGACCAAACGTCTGCGCGACGACATCCAGCTCGTCGGCAGCACCAACCCCAAGCGCAACAACACCCTCGACTTCACCGTCAGCGCCGACCACCGCGACGGCTGGGGCGGCGTCTCGGCGGCCAGCCTGGTGGCGTCGATGGGTTCGCTGCAGTTGCTGGACGACGGCCGTCGCGCTGCCGACGCCGCCGGCCTGCTCACCGGGCGCCGCTACGGCAAGCTGGGTTTGCAGTTTGCACGCCAGCAGGCGCTGGGCGGGCCGTTCAGCCTGTACTTGCGTGCCGGCGGCCAGTACAGCGGCGGCAACCTCGACAGTTCCGAGAAGTTCGCGCTCGCCGGCCCGGGGGCCGTACGCGCCTACGCGCCGGGCGAGGCCTCGGTCGACCAGGGCGGCCTGCTGACGGTGGAAGCGCGCTACGCTGTCGACTACCTGGGCGGGAATTTCGTCTGGGGCCTGTTCCACGACCGTGCCGAGGGCCGCATCGACCGCCGCCCGCTGGTGGCGACAGGCAACGAACCGAAGCTCTCGGGCACCGGCCTGTCGGTGCAGTGGAACGGCGCCGACGTCGGCGTCAGCGCGTCGGTCGCCTGGCGCGGCTCGCGCCTGCCCACGGCCGAAGGTGGCGACCCCAAGCCGCGTATCTACCTGCAGGTCGTCGTCACGCCATGAACCCGGGTGCGATCTCGCCCCACTTGCTTGTACGCCTAGAGAGGCGGCAGGCGCCTGCCCGCGCCTGACACCGCCATTCGGAGCCCACCATGTCCACTCGCCCAGCCCTCTCGCCTGCTGCCAAGCTCGCATCCGCCACCGCGCGCCGCGCCGCGGCGCGCCAACGCGCCCTGCAGCGACACCGGCCGCGTGTGTCGCGGCTGCTGGCCTGGCTGCTGGCGGCCTGGCTGGGCCACGCTGGCCTGGCGCTGGCGCAGGTGGCGCCCGGCGCTCTGCCCAGTGGCGGGCAGGTGATGGTGGGCAGCGGGCAGCTGCAGCTCAGCCCCAACCTGCTCGTCATCCAGCAGAACAGCAACCGCCTGGGCCTGGACTGGCAGAGCTTCAATATCGGCAGCGGCGCCACGGTCGAATTCCGCCAGCCGGGCGCCGGTTCCGTGGCACTGAACCGCGTCGTCGGCAACAGCGGCAGCGAGATCTACGGCCAACTCAAGGCCAACGGCCAGGTCTTCCTGACCAACCCGAACGGCGTGCTCTTCGCACCGGGCTCCAAGGTCGACGTCGGCGGCCTGGTGGCCAGCACGCTCGACCTGTCGCAGCAGGACTTCGCCGACGGGCGCTACGTCTTCAACGCCACCGGTGCCCAGGGCCGCGTCGTCAACCAGGGCAGCCTGAACGCCAGCGCAGGCGGCTACCTGGCGCTGTTCGGCCACCGTGTCGACAACCAGGGCGACATTTCGGTTGATGCCGGTTCCGTGGTGCTGGCCTCGGGCCGCGCGGCCACGGTCAGCATCAGCGGCAGCGGCCTGATCTCGGCCGTGGTCTCGTCGGGCACGCTGCCGGGCAGCGTCGACAACAGCGGCCGTATCACGGCCGACGGCGGCATCGTCACGCTGAGTGCGAAGTCGGCGCAGGACATCGCGGCCTCGCTGGTGAACAACAGTGGCATCGTGCGCGCCAACACGCTGGTCGAGAAGGCCGGCGAGATCTGGATCACGGGCGACCACGTCGCGCAGACCGGCACGTTGCAGGCGGCGGCGCCCAACGGTGGCGACGGCGGCCGCATCATGGTCATCGGTGACATGAAGCATGGTCGCGCCGGCGTGAGCGGCACGATCGACACCAGTTCGGCCAGTGCCAAGGGCGGCTTCGTCGAAACCAGTGCCGCAACGGTGAACATCGCAGACGGTGCACGAGTCGTCACGCATGCAGCGGGCGGGCAGCCCGGCATGTGGCTTATCGACCCCAATGACTTCACCATCGCTGCCAGCGGCGGCAACATCAGCGGCGTCACGCTGTCGACAAACCTGGGCGGCAGCCCGGTGACGATCGCCACCGCCAACCAGGGCACGGCCGGCGGCAACGGCGACATCTTCGTCAACGACGCGGTGTCATGGTCGGCCAATCTGCTGACCCTGAGCGCCGAGCGCAACATCGCCATCAACGGCGCCATGACCGGCAGTGGAACTGCCAAGCTGGCGCTCGAGTACGGCCAAGGTGCTGTCGCGGCTGGCAACTCAAGCGGCTACAGCGTCAACGTCCCGGTGACGCTGCCCACGGGCACGGTGAACGACGCCAGGTTCAGCACCAAGCTGGGCAGCAACGGTGCAATTACCACTTTCGCGGTGATCACTGACCTCGCCGGCCTGCAGGCGATCGACGGCAACGCCACCGCGCTAGCCACCAACTACGCCGTCGGCGCCACCATCGACGCCAGCGCCAGTGCCGCTGCCAACGGTGGCCTGGGATTCAACCCAATCGGCAACGAGGCCGCCACCGCGGCCAGCACCACCAACAGCTTCAGCGGCCAGTTCGACGGCTTGGGCAACACCATAAGCGGCCTCACGATCGCGCGGCCCACGTCGCTCACCGTCGGGTTGTTCGCCAACACCAACAACGCGCAGATCCGCAACCTGACGCTCACCGGCTCGGCCTTCAGCGGCAGTCAGTATGCCGGTGGCGTGGTCGGCTTTGCCAACGCGGCGACGACCTTGAGCAAGGTCCAGGCCGGTGGCGCGGTCACTACTGCGTCGGTGTCGACCGCCTACGCGGGCGGCCTGGTCGGCCAGTTCGCCACCACGGGCACGATCACGCAGTCGATCACGTCAGGCACTGTCACGGGCCGTTCCTCAGTGGGCGGCCTCGTCGGCTACGGCGGCACGGGCACGGTGTCCGACAGTTCATCTTCTGCCAACGTGACGGCCACCGCAGGCGATGCCGGCGGCCTGATGGGGCGTGCAGGCGGCGCCGTGAGCAACAACTCGGCATCCGGCACCGTCTCGGGCACCAGCGATGTCGGCGGCCTGATCGGCATCGCCAACGGCACCGGTGCTGTCACGGGCAGCTCGGCCACCGGCAGCGTGAACAACACCCTCACCACCGGCACCGCTGGCGGCCTGATCGGCACAATATCCAGCGGCGCCGTCACCGATGGCACGGCCAGCGGCGCTGTCTCGGGCGGCACCTCGACCGGCGGCCTGATCGGCAGCTTCTCGAGCAGTACTGCCAGCATCACCAACGGCACCGCGACGGGCAACGTGACGGGCTCGTCCGGTGGCGAAACCGGCGGCCTGGTCGGCATCGCCACCGGCACAGGTTCACTGTCGAACAGTTCGGCCACTGGCAATGTATCGGCGCCAACCAACGGCGACGCCGTGGGCGGCCTGGCTGGCCAGTTCAGCATGACGGGCGGTATCGTCAACAGCGGCGCCGGGGCAGCGGCCGCAGGCCCGAACGCGGCCACGACGGTGAGCGGCGGCGCCTACACCGGCGGCGTGGTGGGCTGGTACAACTCGGCCACGGCGCTGGTCAACGACGCGTCCAACACGATCGCCTTCCGCGGTTCCAGCGTCACCGGCAGCACCTGGGTGGGTGGCCTGGTGGGCTACATGAACACGACGGCGGTGCTCACCATCACCGGCCCGGCAGCCGGCACGCCGCTGGCGACCCAGGTCATCGCCACCGGCACCAGCGGGTCGGCAGGCGTCCTTGCCGGTCGCACCAATGGTGTCGTCTCCGGCTTCACGGCCTCGGGCACGGTGAGTTCGGCTGGCACTGCAGGCGGGCTCGTGGGCACAGCCAACGGCGCCGGCGGATTCACCAACGTCAGCGCCAGCGGCGCTGTGACCAGTACCGGCACGGGCGGCTCGGTCGGCGGCCTGGTCGGCAGCTACACCAACAGCGGCAGCCTCAACAACGCCAGCGCCAGCGGCACCGTGCAGGGCGGCAGCGGCAGCGGCGCACTCACCGGTGGCCTGGTGGGCAACTTCAGCAGCGCGGGCAGCATCGTCAACGCGCAAACCGCGACCACGTCGACGGTGACGGGCGGCGGCGACACGGGCGGCCTCGTCGGACAGGCCACGGGCACCGGCACCAGCGCCATCACCAGCGCCACCGTGCGCGGCACGGTCACCGGCGCCAGCAACGTCGGCTACGTGGGCGGGCTGGTAGGCGACTTCAGCCAGCCCGGCGGCTTCAGTGGCGTCACCGTCGAAGGCCAGGTCAGCGGCGGCAACCGCACCGGCGGCCTGGTGGGCCATTACAACTCGGCCGCCGCCATCACGGGCGGCAGCTACACGCCGGCGTCGGTTGCCGGCGGAACCTGGGTGGGTGGCATCGTTGGCTATGTGTCGTCGACGGCAGCGATCAGCGGCGCCGCGCCCGGCACACCTTGGGTGATCGGCACCAACGTCACCGCCGCCGCCACGGGCGGCGCGGCCGGCGGCCTGGCCGGTCGCACAGCCGGCGCCGTGGCCAACGTCACGGCCACGGGCAGCGTGAACGCAGTGGCAGGTGCCGGCGGCGTGGTCGGTCAGGCCGAAGGGGCGGGCGGGCTGAGCACGCTGCGCGCAACCGGCACGGTCACCAGCACGTCGACGACGGCCAACGTCGGCGGCGTGACCGGCTATACCAGCAACAGCGGCAGCGCGAGCGCGCTCACCGGCACCGGCAACGTCAGCGGCGGTCGCTACACAGGCGGCGTCATCGGCTACTGGACCAGCAATGCCACGGCGCAGAACCTGCGCGGCGAAGGCACGGTGGCGGGTGCCGGCGACGCCGGTGGTCTGATCGGCTTTGCCACCGGCAGCGGCAGCCTGAGCAGCAGCGATGCGCTGGCCAACGTCAGCTCGTCCGACCCGTCCGGCTACAGCGTCGGCGGCGCCGTCGGCTACTTCAACATGACCGGCGGCCTGTCCGCCGTCAGTGCTGCCGGCACCGTCAGCGGTGGTGCCAATACGGGCGGCGTGGTCGGCTACTACAACCCGAGCGCCGCGCTGACGGCCAGCAGCCTGAGCAGCGTGAACAGCGCCGCCAAGACAGTCACCGGCGCGGCCTGGGTCGGTGGCCTCATCGGCTACAGCAATGCGTCATCGATTAGTGGCCTGTCTTCGGCCGCCGCCGTCACCGCCACCGGCTCTTCCGGCAGTGCGGGCGGCCTGGTCGGCCGCACCGTCGGCGCGGTGAGCAGCAGTTCGTCCAGCGGTAACGTCGTCGGTGTCTCGGAAGCCGGTGGCCTGGTCGGTCAGGCCGACGGCAGCGGGGCCTTCACCGACGTCTCGGCCACCGGCACGGTGCGCGCGAATACCTACGCCGGCGGCCTGGTCGGCCAGTACAACAGCAGCGGCGCGATCACCCGCGGCACAGCCTCGGGCAATGTCACCACCGGCAACACCGGCGGCGGTCTCGTCGGCTACCACGGCGGCGGCGTCGTCACCGACAGCCACGCCATCGGTTCTGTCACCGCGGTCTCCGACAACACGGTCTACCTCGGCGGCCTCATCGGGCAGTTCGGGCCCAGTTGCTACTACTGCAACATCGGCTACCTCATTACCGGCAGCACGGCCAGCGGCGCCGTGCGCGCCGATTCCAGCGGCAGCTACATCGGCGGCCTGGTGGGCCTGATGTACAGCGGCAGCATCGGTGGCAATAGCCGGGCCACCGGCACGGTGACGGCAGTGGACACCATCAACGGCGTCAACGGCAACGAATTCGCCGGCGGCCTGGTGGGCTACTTCGGCTACTACGACAACACCGGCACCATCAGCAACAGCACGGCTGGGGGCGCCGTCACCAGCGGCTATTACGCCGGTGGCCTCGTCGGCTATCACACCGGTGGCGCGATCAGCGACAGCAGCGCCACCGGCGCCGTCAGCGGCGTCTACATGGTGGGCGGCCTGATCGGCAGTGCCAACTTCTACGGCGCGATAAGCAACGTTTCGGCCAGCGGCGCCGTGACTTCGACCGGCACCTCGTCGGCGTACATCGGCGGCCTGATCGGCTACCTGCAGATGTACACCGGTGCCGGCCTGAGCAACGGCTTCGCCAGCGGCAACGTCAGCAGCCCCAGCAACAGCAGCTATGCCGGCGGCCTCGTCGGCTACCTGAGCGGCAACTCGTCGGCCACGGGTGTGTTCAACGACAGCGCCGCCACCGGCAACGTCACAGGCGGCTATATGGCCGGTGGCTTGGTCGGGTATTTCTACAACTACTACGGTACGACCGCCCTGCTGAACAGCCACGCCAGCGGCAACGTCACCAGCAGCGGCAGCAGCGGCGGCTATGCCGGTGGACTGGTGGGCTACTACTTCCGCCAGACGACCACCGGCCGCGCCGACGACATCACTAACAGCTACGCCACCGGCCAGGTCAGCGGCAGCCAGTACGTCGGTGGCTTGGCGGGCGACTTCACGGGCAGGGTCGGCATCGTCGGCAGCTATGCCACGGGCGACGTCGTGGGGACCGGCTACACCGGGACGACCTACCTCGGCGGTCTGGTCGGCAGCTACTACGCCCAGCATGCCAGCACCAGCGTCACCGCCACCCTTCGCGAGAGTTATGCGACCGGCGGCGTCAGCCTGGCCAGCACGGCCTCGCTGATCACGAGCACGACCGTCTATGCCGGGGGCTTGGTCGGCTACCTGAGCGGCTCGCCGGCGGCGACGACCGGCATCGCCAACAGCTACGCCACAGGCGCGGTCACGCTGCAGAACCTGCGCGGCCGCCTGAACGCCGGCGGCCTGCTGGGCTACAACGACAACCAGATCGTCACGCGCAGCTATGCCTCGGGTGCCGTATCCGCCACCGGCGGCACCACGCGCGCTGCCGGCGGCCTGGTGGCCGCGCGCAGCACGGGCGCGGTTACCGAAAGCTACTGGAACCTCGACAGCACCGGCCAGGCCGCCAGCGTGGGCGGTGGCACCGGCGTGAGCGACGCCAATGCCTTGCTGGCCAGCACCTACAGCGGCTGGGACCTCAGCACCACCGGCACCGGCGGCACCGTCTGGCGCATCTACGACGCCTACACCGCGCCGTTGCTGTCGCGCTTCCTGACCCCGCTGACGCTGAGCCTGGCCGACGCCAGCAAGGCCTACGACGGCACACGCTCCTTCGGCAACGCCACGCTCGTCGGCAGCAGCGGGCCGGTGGCCTACCCCGACCGCATCTTCGCCGCCACACCGGCGGCCGACGTCGGCAGCTACACGGTGGCCGCTGCCGGCGTCTACTCGGTGCAGAACGGCTACGACCTCACCGTCACCGGCAGCGCCACACTCACCGTCACGCCCAGGGCCCTCACGCTGGCCGGCTTGGTGGCCGACAAGGTCTACGACGGCCTGCGCACGGCCACCCTGCTGGGCACCGCGCAGCCCTTCGGCATCGTCGCCGGCGAAGACCTGGCGGTGAACCTGGCCAGCGCCAGCGCCGTGTTCGACACCAAGGACACCGGCCAGAACAAGGCCGTCACGGTCTCGGGCCTGACGCTCGCCGACGGCATCAAGGGCAAGGCCTTGAACTACAACCTGGCCAGTGCCACCAGCACCACCGCCAGCATCACGCCGAAGGCGCTGAACGTGGGCGGCTTCACCGCCACCGACCGCGCCTACGACGGCTCGACCACGGTGGCCGTGGCGGCTGCCGGCGGCAGCATCACGGGCACGATCGTCGGCGACGACGTCACTGCCGACGTCAGCGCCGTGACCAGCGGCAGCATTGCCAGCAAGAACGTCGGTACGGCCAAGTCGGTGACAGTGCTCGGCACCACGCTCACCGGCGCAGACGCGGGCAACTACAGCATCGGCGGCGTCGACAGCGTCACCGTGAACATCACGCCACGCACGCTCACAGCCAACGGCCTGACTGCCAGCAACCGCGAATACGACAACAGCATCAATGTCACCGTCTCGACCGCCGGCGCCACGTTGGGCGGTGCCGTGTCCGGCGATGCCGTGCAGTTGCAGAGCACCTCGGTGACGGGGACCACCGCCGACAAGAACGCAGGCAACGCCAAGACCGTCACCGTGGCCGGCAGCGGCCTGACGACACGGCTGCGCGGTACCGACGCCGGCAATTACACCGTGCAAGACGCCACGACCACCGTCAACATCGTGCCGCGCACGCTGTACTTCTATGTCAGCAACACCAGCAGCACCAACAAGCCCTACGACGGCACGGCGGCGGCCAGCGTCAGTCCGTACATGTCCAACAACTACGGCCAGGACGACATCACGCTGAGCTGGAACACACCGACCTACAGCGACAAGAACGTCGCCTACACCGCGGGCGGCGCGGTGACCTCCAAGACCATCACCGTCAGCGGCGCCACGCTCACAGGCACCGACGCCGGCAACTACGCTTTCTACAACACCAGCACCACCACCAGCGGCACCATATCGCCGCTGGCGCTGACAGTCACCGGCGTGGCCGCCGTCAACCGCGCCTACAACGGCACGCGCGACGTCGTCGTCAACGTCGCCGGCGCGGCCATCGACGCGGCAGTCCTCGGCGGCGACACCGTCACACTGCCCAGCCTGCCCAGCAGCGGCACGCTGACCGGCACCATCGCAGACAAGAACGTCGGCAGCAACAGGGCCGTCACCCTGCCCGGTTTCACGCTCGGCGGCACCGACGCCGGCAACTACACGCTGACGGGCAGCGGCGGTGTCACGGTGAACGTCACGCGCAAGGACCTGACGGCCGTCTACACCGTCGTCGACAAGGTCTACGACGGCCAGCCCAACGCACTGGTCAGCGTCGGTTCAGCCGACATCGTGGCCGGTGACTCTGTCCGCTTCTACGCCGACCAGACCTACTGCACCTATTGCGGCTACGCCTACTACGTCACGCCCGGCTCGACACCGTCGAGCTACTCGACCTCCAAGGACGCCGGCACCGGAAAGACGGTGGTCATCACCACCAACGGCCTGTACAGCACCGATGCCAACAACTACAGCCTGCTGAACACGACCGCCACCGTCACAGGCAATATCACGCCCAAGGGCATAACGCCGGTGTTCACCGGTGTCAACAAGGTCTACGACGGCAGCACCACGGCCACCGTCAACGTCAACACCAGTGCCTCGGGCATTGTCTCGGGCGACGCCGTGAGCCTGGCGCGCACGGCCACCTTCGATACAAAGAACGTCGGCTCTGGCAAGTCGATCAGCATCACGGACATCGCCTTCAGCGGCGCCAACGCCACCAACTACACGCTGGCCGCCACCACCGCCACAACGACTGCGGCCATCACGCCCAAGGCGTTGTCGGTGCAGGGTGTGACAGCCACCGACCGGCAGTACGACGGCACGACCAGCGTGGCGCTGGTCGTCGGCACGCTGGCCGCGGGCGGCGTGATCGGCAGCGAAGCCGTGAGCCTGGTGCCGCCCAGTGCGGGGCTGAGCACCGGTACCATCGCCAACAAGAACGTCGGCACCGACAAGCCGGTGACGCTGTCTGGCTTGACGCTCTCGGGTGTCGACGCCGGCAACTACACGATCGACGGCAGCCAGGGCGTGGCGGTGAACATCACGCCGCGCCAGACTGCAGTCACCTACACCGGTGTCGACCGGGTCTACAACGGCGGCGTCTCGGCGCAGGTCATGCCCGCCGCCGTGCAACTCATCCCCGGCGACACGCTCAGCTTCACGCAGAACGCAATCTACACCGGCCTGGACGCGCGCAACGTGGGCAGCAACAAGCCGGTCTCGATCACCGGCATCGTGATGGGCGGCACCGATGCCGCCAACTACTCGCTGCTGAACACGACGGCCAGCACCACTGCGGGCATCACACCCAAGGGCATCACGGTCTTCTATACGGGGCTCGGCCGCGTCTACAGCGGCCTGGCCGATACCAGCGCCAACGTCGTAGGCTCGTCGACCGGGTTGGTGGCGGGCGACCTCGTCAGCTTCACGCAGACGGCGGTGTTCCAGGGCGACGGCGCCGCCGGCGTCGGCAAGGCGGTCGACGTCAGCAACATCGCGCTGGGCGGCACACAGGGCGCCAACTACTCGCTGCTGGCCACCACGGCCACCACCACCGCCACCATCACACCGCGCCTGCTGGGCGTGACCGGCGTCACCGCCACCCACCGCGTCTACGACGGCACGCGCACGGTATCGCTCAGCACGGCGGGCGCCACCGTGCTGCCCGCCGGCGTGCTGGCCGGCGACACTGTGAGCGTGGTGCTGCCCAGCGGCGGCATCACGACCGGCACGGTGGCCACCAAGGACGCCGGCAACAACAAGGACGTGACGATCACCGGCCTGACGCTCAGCGGCGCCTCGGCCGCCAACTACAGCGTCGGCGGCGCCAGCGGGCTGACGGTGAACATCACGCCGCGGTCCCTGACCGCCGTGTACGGCGCCGCAAGCCGCGTCTACGACGGCACGACGCTGGCCACGGTGAGTGCCACTTCGGCCGACATCCTGGCCGGCGACCGCGGCGCCATCGGCATCGTCGCCAGCGGCGTGTTCAGCGGCGGCAAGAACGTCGGCGTAGACAAGAGCGTCACCGTCAGCGCCGGCTTCCTCAACGGCGTGGAACGCAACAACTACACGCTGATCAACCCCACGGGCAGTGCGCTGGCCAGCATCACGCCCAAGACGCTGACGCCCGGCTACCTCGGCGGCACGCGCGTCTACGACGGCGGCGTGAGCGCCCCTGTTAACGCGCTGGGCACCGGGGTCGTCAGCGGCGACACGGTGCTGTTCAGCCAGACGGCGGCGTTCACGGGCGCGGGGGCGAAGGACGTCGGTGGCGGCAAGGCCGTGGCCATCAGCGACGTCGTGCTGGGCGGCACCGACGCCGGCAACTACACGCTGGCCAGCACCTCGGCGGCCGCCACGGCCAGCGTGACACCCAAGCCGATCAGCATCGACGGCCTCACCGGCGCCACCGCCACCGACCGCCCCTATGACCGCACACGCATGGTCGAAGTGTTGGTCGCCACCAGCGGCACCATCAGCCCGAGCAGCGCCGACATCGAGCCGGGTGACGTGGTCAGCATCAACCTGCCCGCCGGCGGCATCACCACCGGCACGATGGCCAACAAGGACGCCGGCAACAACAAGTCGCTGGTCGTCGACGGCCTCAGCCTCACCGGTGCCGACGCGGGCAATTACCTCGTCACCGCCACTACCGGCATCACAGTCAACATCACAAGGCGCCTGCTCTCGGCGCAGTACGCCGGCGTCAACCGCGTCTACGACGGCAGCGCCCTCGCCACCGTCACCGGCAGTTCGCTCGACATCCTGGACGGCGACATGCTGGCCATCACCGGAGGCGGCGTCTTCACCGGCACCGGGGCCAAGAACGTCGCCAACGACAAGCCCGTCAGCGTGCTCAGTGGCAGCCTAGGCGGCGTCGACGCGGCCAATTACGCCCTGATCAACACCACCGGCAGTACCACGGCCAACATCACGCCGCGCCCTTTGACGCCGACCTACATCGGGCTGGCCAAGGTCTACGACGGCTTCACCACCGCCCAGGTGTCGGCGTCCAACACCGGCTTCATCAGCGGCGACGCCGTCACGCTGGACCAGACTGCGCTGTTCACCGGCGACAAGAACGTCGGCCAGAACAAGGCCATCCAGGTCAGCGGCATGAACCTGTCGGGCAGCGACGCCGCCAACTACCAGCTCACCATCGGCAGCGCGAGCACCAGCGGCAGCATCACGCCCAAGCCCCTGCGCATCGACGGTCTGACCGGCGTGAGCGCCACCGACCGCGCCTACGACGGCACCAACCTCGTCAGCGTGCTCGTCACCTCCACCGGGCCTATCACGCCGAACGCGTCCGACCTGATAGCGGGCGACGTGGTCACGGTCTCGGCGCCCGGCACGGGCAACACAAGCGGCACGATGCTCGACAAGAGCGTCGGCAGCGCCAAGCCCGTGGCCGTCGCCGGCCTCGGCCTGGGCGGCGCCGACGCCGCCAACTACAGCATCACCGCCACCAGCGGCGTCACCGTGAACATCACGCCGCGGACCGTCACCGCCGTCTACAGCGCGTTCACACGCGTCTACGACGGCACGGCCGTGGCGGCGATCACGGGCAGCTCTGGCGACTTCATCGCCAGCGACCTGATCAACGTCGGCGGCAGTGGCGTCTTCAGCGCCGGCAAGAACGTCGGCACCAACCTGGCTGTCAGCGTGCTGGGCGGTGCGCTCACCGGCGCCGACGCCGTCAACTACAGCCTTGTCAACCCGACCGGCAACACCACAGGCAGTATCACGCCGCGCGCGGTGAGTGTGAGCTACCTGGGAGGCAGCCGCGTCTACGACGGCAGCGCCAGCGCGCCGGTCTCCGCCACGGCTGCGGGTTTCATCGGCGGCGACGACATCAGCGTCGGCCAGACGGCCGTGTTCACCGGCAGCGGCGCCAAGAACGTGGGCAACAACAAGGCCGTGGCCATCAGCGGCATCACGCTCGGCGGCGCCGACGCGCTCAACTACGCGCTCACCGGCACCACGGCCCTCACCACCGCCAGCGTCACGCCGCGACCGCTGCGCATCGAAGGCTTCAGCGGCGTCGTCGCCACCGACCGCGTCTATGACGGCAGCACCGCGGTGGCGGTCTCGGTGCTGGGCAGCGGCACCATCGCGGCCAATGCGGCCGACGTGGTGCCCGGCGACGACCTCTCTGTGGTGGCGCCCCCCACCGGCACCTCCGCGGGCACGATGGCCGACAAGAACGCGGGCAGCAACAAGCCGGTCATCGTCAGCGGCGTCACGCTCAGCGGCGCCGACGCCGGCAACTACGCCGTCGCGGCCGCCACCGGCGTCACGGTGAACATCGCGCCCAAGCCGCTGACGGCCGCCTACGCAGCCGCCAGCAGGGTCTACGATGGCACCGACCTGGCGACGATCAGCGGCAGTTCCGCCGACATCGTGGCCGGCGACCTGCTCACCATCGCCGGCAACGGCCTCTTTGCCGGCCCCGGCGGCAAAAACTTCGGCATTGGCAAGACCGTCACCGTCACCGGTGGCAGCCTGGGCGGCGCCGACGCCGCCAACTACAGCCTGCTGAACACCAGCGCGAGCCTCAGCGCCGACATCACGCCGCGCACGGTCACGGCCAACTACACCGGCGGCAGCCGCGTCTACGACGGCAGCACGCTGGCGCCGGTCAACGGCACCCTGGACGGCCTCATCGCCGGCGACACCGTCACCTTCGGCCAGACGGCCCTGTTCTCGGGCAGCGACGCACGCAACGTCGGCAGCGGCAAGGCCGTCGTCGTCAGCGGCATCGCACTGCAGGGCAGCGACGCGGCGAACTACAGCCTGCTGGCCACGAGCGCCAGCACCACGGCCAGCATCACGCCGCGGCCGCTGAACATCAGCGGCCTGTCGGGCCTGCAGGCGGTGAACCGTGTCTACGATGGCACGCGTGACGTGCAGATCACCGGCAGCCTGGTCGTTGGTGGCGCCGCGGGCGACGTGATCGGCGGCGACGACGTCAGCATCAACGTGCCCGGCGGCAGCATCAGCGCCGGCACCATGGTCGACAAGTCGGCCGGCAACGGCAAGTCGGTGGCGGTTTCCGGCCTGAGCCTGAGCGGCGCCGATGCGCCGAACTACCAGATCACCGGCGTGGCCGGCCTCACCGTGAACATCGCGCCGCGCCCGGTGGTGTTGCTGGGCGTGTCGGCGGTCAACCGTGTCTACGACGGCAGCACGGTGGTGGGCATCAACTCGGCCGGCGGCAGCCTCAGCGGCGTGCTGTCGGGTGACGACCTGCAACTGCTGGCCAGCGGCGTCACCGGCAGCATGGCCGACAAGCACGTCGGCAGCGGCAAGACCGTCAGCGTGACAGGCCTGTCCTTCGCCGGTGCCGATGTCGGCAACTACCGCGTCGACGACGGCGGCGGCCTGCGTGTCGACATCACGCCGCGCTCGCTGGTGGCCACGGCCACCGCGGCCGACAAGCTCTACGACGGCAGCAACCTCGCCGCCGTGACGCTGCTGGACGACCGCGTCGGCAGCGACACACTGTCCGTGACCCACGGCAGCGCCACCTTCGCCGGCAAGGACGCCGGCGCGTCGCAGACGGTAAGCGTCGGCGGGCTGGCCCTCACGGGTACCGACGCCGGCAACTACCTGCTGCTGGCCAACGCGCTGACCACCACGGCCAGCATCAACCGCGCCCCGCTCACGGTCAGCGCAAACAGCCTGAGCAAGGTCTATGGCGAAAGCGTCAACCTCACCGGCGCCGAGTTCACGACGTTGGGCCTGGTGGCGGGCGAGTCGCTGGGCCTGGTGACGCTGGCCAGCGACGGCACGGCCAGCACCGCGGCGGTGGCGGGCGCGCCCTACGCCCTTGCCGCCAGTGACGCACGCGGCGGCAACTTCAACCCGGCCAACTACACGCTCACCTACACCAGCGGTGTGCTGACGGTGACGCCGCGGCCGCTGACCATCGCCTCCAACAGCGTGGTGCGCAGCGCCGACGAAGCGAACCCGGCCAGCTTCGGCTTCTCCACCAACGTCGGCGGCCTCGTCAGCGGCGACAGCATCGCCTCGGTGGTGCTGAACGCGCCGGCCGGCAGCGCCACGGCAGCCGGCGGTTCGATCTTCGAGCTGGTGCCCAGTGGTGCGGTGTTCGGTGCCGGTCAGGCGTCGAACTACGCGCTCAGCTACGACAGCGGCCTGCTGGTTGTGCTGCCCAGGCCGCCGCGTGTCGACGACGTCGACCCGAACGCCGGCAACACGGGGCAGCAGGGCTTCGCGGTGCAGGTCGATCAGGCCGAGCTGGAACGTGCGCTGGACACTCTGCAGCGCAGCGCCAGCGTCGTTGCGCAAGCCGGGGCCGACACGGCGTTCGGGCTGCCGCTGGCGCTGCGCGACGTCGACGCCACGGCCGCCGAGATCAGCGTCGCGGTGGCCGGCGACAGCCGGCGCATCACGCTGCCGGCACTGCTGCGCCTGCCGCTGATCTCCTTCGACCCCACCCTGCGCCGACTGATCTTCAGCGGCCCCGCCGCCGGCAGCACGCCGCCCTCCTCCACCGCGCCCTGAACGCCCGGCCACGTTTCTTCAGCAGGCACCGATGACGCACCACACCCTCCGCGCCACCCCCCCGGGTCGGCCGTTTCCACGCCGGCCAGGCCGAGCCCTTGTCGCCGCCGTGCTCAGCCTCGCTGCCGTGCTTGCCACAGCGGCCCAGGCCGCGCCGCTCGACGACATGCGCCGCCAGGTCGAGGCCAGCCAGTTCGAGCAGGCCTGGGCCACGGCGCAAGCCAACCCGCAGCTGCTGGGCGACGTGCACTTCGACTTCCTCTACGGCGTGGCGGCGATCAACGTCGGCCGCATCCCCGATGGCCTGCTGGCACTGGAACGCCACCTGGCCGCCGTGCCCGCCAACGATCGCGCACGCCTGGAGCTGGCGCGGGGCTACTTTCTGCTCGGCGAGTACACGCGGGCGCGTGCCGAGTTCGAGTTCGTGCTGCGCTACAACCCGCCCGCCGGGGTGCGCGCCAACATCAACGGCTTCCTGCAGGCCATGCAGGTGCGTGAGTCGACCGACCGCCGCGCCACCGCACGCCTGTACGTCGAAGGTGGCGTCGGCCACGACACCAATGTCAACGGCGGCACCTTCCGCGACGAGCTGCAGCTCGTCTTCGGCAACGTCAGCCTCGTCGGCAGCCCGTCGCGCCAGGTGCCCGACAGCTACGCCCAGGCCGCCGTGGGCGGCCAGCAGTTGCTGCGGGTGACGAACCGCCTTTCGGTCTTCGCCGGCGCCGACCTCGACCACCGCGCCAACTTCGACGAAAAAGCCTACGACCTGACCACTGCCGGCGGCTACGTCGGCCTGACGCAGCTGGGCGCCGGCGCACTGTGGCGCCTGACCCTGGGCAGCACACGCTTGATGGTGGGCGGCAACCGCTACCGCGACACGGTGCAGCTTGCGGCCGAAGCGAACGTCACGCTGTCGCCTGAAAGCTCGTTCATGGGCTTCACGCAATACGCCGAGCAGCGCCACGCGGTCGCCGACGAGGTGCGCGACGCCCGCGCGGTGACGCTGGGCGGCATGGTCACCAGCGCCTTCGGCGACCTGCCGGGCAGCCCGTCGATTGGCGTACGCGTGAGCTGGACGCAGGAGCAGAACCTGCGCCTGCGCAGCGATCTCGACCGCAACATGCCGCTGGTGCGCCTGTTCGCGTCGGTGGCACCGCTGCCGCAGTTGCGCGTCGCCGTGGGTCTGACCGCCTACCGGCAGAAGTACGGCAACGTCGACATCGGCTTCGGCACCGTGCGCCACGACGACGCGCTCAGCGCCGACCTGATGGCCAACTACGCGCTCGACGAACGCTGGTCGCTGCGCGGCGACTTCCTCTGGTCGCGCAACCGCTCCAACCAGGACCTCTACGACAGCAGCCGCAAGTCGGCCTCGCTGAAGCTCCGTTACCAGTACTGAGGAAGCCCCATGCCCACCGTCTTCCGATCACAGGCGCCCCGGCAGTTGCCGCGTGCAGGTCTCGCGGCCGCCCTCGCCCTGAGCGCGCTCGGCTTTGCCGCCGGCGCCTGGGCCCAGGGTGTCGAAGCCCGCATCGTGCAGCTGCAGGGCGACGTGCGCGTCAACGGCGCCGCCGCGCAGGCGGGCCCGGTGCCCAAGAGCGCCACGGTGATGACCGGCATCGACGGCCGCGTGCAGCTGCGCACCGCTGCCGGCGCCGTGATGGCCCTGCCGGGCGGCAGCGAACTGCGCCTGGGCGACAGCCCGAACACGCTGGCGCTGGCCGCCGGCGGGCTGCGCCTGAGCACCGCCAACACCGAGTGGCGCGTCAACCTGCCCGACCGCAGCATCCGCACCAACGGCTACCTGAAGCTGCAAGCCTGCGGCGCCGGCTGCGCGCTGCCGCCCGGCCTGTACGGCCGCATCGCGCAGGGCGAAGCGGTGCTCGAATACCAGGGTGGCCGCTCGGTGCTGCGCACACGCAGTTTCCGCTGGGCCGACGCCAACACCCGGCCCGAGGTGCTGCCGGCGCAGCCGGCGCTGCTCGACGACCTGTCCAACCAGGCCGACGCCACGCGCGTGCGCGCCGAGGTGGCGGCGACGCTGAAAGCCGGCATCGAGGCCTTTGGCGCCAACCGCGACACCGAGGCCACGCAGGCCCTGGAGCGTGTGCGCACGCTGGCCCCGGGCGAGACGCTGGTGCCCTACTACCTCGGCCTCATCGCGCTCAAGCGCGACGACAACGCCACCGCCTTGAGCCTGCTGCAGCAGTACACCCGCGAAGACCCCGAAGGCGCCGCCGCACGCGACGTGCCAAAGACCATGACGCTGTTGTCGTCCACTCAGCTGCAGCAGGAAGTGGCGGCAGCGGTGGCACGTGAGTCCGAAGTGGTGAGCACGCCGCCCGAGCCCGGCAGCATCGCTGTGCAGGCCTTTGTCAACAAGGGCAACGACGCCTACCGCGCGATGGCCAAGGGGCTGGCGGCGATGGTCATCGCCGACCTCAGCAAGGTGCCTGGCTTGAAGGTGCTGGAACGCGAGAAGGTGCAGCTGCTCGTCAACGAGGCCAAGCTGGGCGACAGCGGCCTCGCAGATACCGCTTCCGCGGTGCGCTCGGGACGCCTGATGCGGGCCGAGAAGGTCGTGGTCGGTAACTTCGAGGTGCAGTGATGAAGCTCCCCCACACCGTCATCGCCACCGTGCTGCTGGCCACGGCCGGTGGCGCGGCAGCGCAGAGCTTTTCGCTCGAAGGCGCGGTCATCGACAGCCGCACTTCGCGCAGCCTGGGCGTCATCAACGAACGCGGCGACATCAACGCCCTGTTCCGCGCCCAGAAGGCGATGACCTTCGGCATCCTGCGTTCGGCCGGCATCTCGCTGGAGCAGCTGCCGCCCGAGGTGCGTTCGCGCATCGAGCGTTTTGCCACCACCAACCTCGAGGCCTTCCGCGCCTTCAGCACGGGGCTGGACCTCAAGGACCAGGGCAAGTTCGTCGAGGCCAAGGCGCAGTTTGCGCGCGCCGCCGAGCTCGACCCGAACTTCGCGCTGGCCGCCGAACAGCAGCAGGCCATGCCCGACGTCAATCTGGGCACGGGTGTGCAGACGCGCGCCGTCATGCTGGCGGCGGCCGGCGCCGCAGTCGATCGCGGCAAGGCCAGCTTCGCGGTCGACACCGCGCGGGCCGTGGCGGCGCTGGCCGCGGGGCAGTCGGTCATCGCCATCACGCTACCGAGCAGCACGGACGCTGCGACAGGGTCCGCCTTCACCACCACGCCGCCGGGCTCGGGCACGCAGTACGTGCCCAACATCGTCGCCGGGCTGGCCTACACGGTGACGCTGCCGTCGGGCACCACGGCCAGCGTGGCCAACGCGGCGGAATGGAAGTCCGACGCGTTCCGTCTCGACGGCACTGCGCTCGAC